>Ga0302267_10000879_pt1 | contig 39499 bp, 36 predicted proteins | sample III_Bog_E1_3_FD_194555 | JGI IMG/M metagenome (GOLD analysis project Ga0302267, IMG submission 194555) | Peat permafrost microbial communities from Stordalen Mire near Abisko, Sweden - III_Bog_E1_3 | ecosystem: Environmental > Terrestrial > Soil > Wetlands > Peat | place: Sweden: Abisko...
CGGCTTCCATTGCGGTGACAAAGCTGTGCGCTTCACTGAGCTTCTTGTTTTCGTCGATTTCGACGTGCAGCTCGACCTGCATGCGCCCGTGACGCGACTGGACGCTGAGATCGTGCACCGAAACATTGTTGCGCGCGGCTACGGCGCGCACGCGATCGAAAATGCTCTCGGTCCGGGATTCGCGGGGGATGGTGTGGATGGTCACGTCGGCCCCAGGGAGCACGTGATGCACGGCGGCCGTCGCGGCATTGACCAGTTCGCCGGAGTGCTCAAAGGTGAATCGCCGCGGCAGAGCCAGCGTGAGATCGGCAAAGTAGCCGGCGCCTGCGCGCCGCACTCGCGCGCGCTCCACGGCCAGCACGCCATCCACGCGCTCCACCTCGCGCATCAGCCGCCGCCGGGTTTCCGCGGGGATCTCATCCATCAACGCGCCCACCGCTTCATGACCCAGGCGGAAGGCCATGCGCACAATCAGGAGCGAAACCAGGATGGCCGCGCAGGGGTCGGCGTATTGCAGGGCGGCGATGCCGAAGCGCGATCCGAGCCACGTAGTAACCAATCCGGCCAGCACCGCGAAGGTGGCCCAAATGTCTGAGGCAAAGTGGAAGGCGTCCGTGGCCAGCGCCGGCGATCCGGTGCGCAGAGCCACCGCGCGCAACTGCCGCGAGCGCCAACGGTCCACGACGATGGAAGTGACGAGCACCAGCACCGGCCACAGGGAGTGGTGGAGATTCACGGTATGGTAAATGATGCGCGCGACGGCTTCCCACACGATCCACGCGCAGGAGAAGGCCATCAGGCCTGACTCGGCAAACGCCGACAGGTTTTCAATTTTGCCGTGGCCGTAGGTATGGTCTTCGTCGGCCGGCTTGTCGCTGACGTTGACGGAGAAGAAGGTGAGCGCCGACCCGGCGAGATCGAGCCCCGAGTGCGCCGCGTCAGAGAGCACGCCCAGTGAGCCGGAGAGCAGGCCGGCGCCGAGCTTGAGCACCGTCATCACAGCCGCCGCCGCCATGGAGAGCAACGCCACGCGCCGCTTCTCGGCAGAGAAGCTCGGAGCGGAAGGCCCGGTGGCCCGCGAACTGGAGACGGTGGGGGTCATGGTCCTTTTAGACTATCGGTGGCCGCGTGGCGGTGTACAACCCCGCGATGCCGAAGGTATAGGGCTGCCAGGCACAGTCCACATAACCCGCTTGCCGCAGCATCTCCAGCAGCTCACTGGGCGCCGGAAAGGCGCCGACCGAACTTGGCAGGTAGTTGTAGGGACCGTCTTTGCCGCAAATCAACCTGCCGATGGCCGGCAGCACGCGCCGGAAGTAGAGCGCATAGGCCTTGCCCATCAGTCCGCCCGGCTCGCTGAACTCGAGAATCCCCAACTGGCCGCCCGGTTTGAGCGTGCGATGAAACTCGCTGAGACCGGCTGCGTAGTTGGCGAGATTGCGGAAGCCAAAGGCCGTCACAATCAGATCGAGCGACTCGCTGCGCAGCGGGAGATGAAGCGCATCGGCCTCGATGGCGATTGCGTAAGGCTTTGCCGCTGATTCCTTACCGTTGCCGGGCGTTTGGAGGGCCGGCCCACCAAATTTTTGCGCTCCGCGGCGCAGCATGGCGCGGGCAAAGTCGCCGGCTAAAACCGGCCGCGCTCCCTGTGGACGCAACTTCAGTAAAGCCATAGTCAGATCGCCGGTGCCGCAGCAGATATCCAGAATTTCCGCGTCGGGCCGGGCCAGAACATCGCGAAACCGCCGCGCCGCCCTTCGCCACCAAAGACGGTCGACGTTGGCCGAGAGCACGTGATTCAGCAGGTCGTAGCGCGGTGCAATCGAGTCGAACATCTGCCGCACGGCCCGCGCCGCGCCTGCTTCGTCCGCTGTACCAATCGGTCTGGCTCCCGTTGCCGGCATGATTCCTGAATCCCTTGCTGAAATCTCGATGCCGCAATCGCGACCGCGGCATCTTTGCTCTTTGTATGCTATCTCCTCGATCGACCTGCGCGAGCGCGCCACCGGTTCTTCCTCATCCTTCAAGGCGCGCCCCCAAAGGGTATAGGCTTAGATAGCCGATGGCCTCCGCTTCCCCATCCGTCGCTTCCAACCTGACGCCGCACCCCCCGCTGACCGACAGCCACGGGCGCGTGATCCATGATCTGCGTGTCTCCATCACCGACCGCTGCAACTACAAGTGCGTGTATTGCCGCACGGGCGAGGTGGGCGCGCAGTATCCGGAATTGGCCAACGAAGAGTACTTGCGCATGATCGGGCTTTTTGCCGGCCTGGGAATTACCAAGGTGCGATTGACTGGTGGCGAGCCGCTTTTACGGCGGGGGGTCGTTGAGCTGGTCGAGGAGTTGGCGCGCATGCGCACGCCAGCGGGCGAGGCGCTGGACCTTGCCCTGACCACCAACGGCCATCTGCTGGAGTCGCTCGCCGGCCCGCTCAAAGCCGCCGGGCTCAACCGCGTGACGGTAAGCATGGACGCGGTGGATGCGGCGACCTTCGAGAAGATCACCCGCGTCCCTGGAAGCTTTCCGGTGGTTCTCCGGGGCATTCGCGCCGCGCGCGCCGCGGGGCTTACCCCGCTCAAAATCAATTGCGTGCTGATGCGCGGCTTCAACGACGAACAGGTCGAGGGTTTCGCGCGCTTCGCCCGGGAAGAAGACGTTGTGGTGCGTTTTATCGAGTTCATGCCTCTCGAAGAGGGCCGGTTGTGGACGCCGGAGATCGTGGTGACATTAAAGGAAATCGTGGAGCGCATCGGCCGCACGATGCCTCTGACGGAATTGCCTCCTCGCGAGGCCAGCGAAACGGCGCGGCGCTATACCTTTGCGGACGGCGTGGGCGAGATCGGCATCATCGCCCCGGTGAGCCAGGCGTTTTGCGGAGCGTGCAGCCGGGTGCGGCTCACTTCCGATGGCAAGATTCGCACCTGCCTGTTTTCGCAGGTGGAACACGATCTTTACGGACGGTTGCGGGCCGGAGCCGGCGACGACGAACTTCGCGCCTACATTGTGCGTACCATTCATGGGAAAGAAGCACGACATCATATCGGTGAACCGGAATTCATGAAGCCGTCGCGCTCGATGGTACACATCGGCGGCTGAGTTGGGTTTCGCAACGATTATCGATCCGGGTGCACTTGACGTGGAATTAACAAGCAGCCGTTGCGCGCGCTCAACTGCTTGTCAGAATGATGAAAACCCACTCCCCAGGGCTAAGACATGCCAAACGAAACGGAAGGACGCATCCCGCTCGCCGATCTGCTGGTATTTCATCAACTGGCGCGATCGCTCGCCTCAAGCTTCGATCTGGACACAATTCTGCGCACCATCCTTGAGCAGATGGAGCGGATGGTGGAGGCGGAGTTGTGGATGCTGCTCATGCTCGACGAACCGAGCCAGGAGCTCTATTGCGCCATTGCCGGAGGCGATCAGAAAGAAGCATTGAAGGGTCTGCGAGTGAAAGTGGGCGAGGGTCTTGCCGGATGGGTTCTCGAACACGGCGAGACCGTTATCGTTCCCGAGGCAGAAGAAGATTCTCGTTTACAACAGTCCGGCGCCGGCGGCTCGCATGTCGTGCGCGGGGCGATTGCCATGCCGTTGCGTGGACGCAAGGGCATACACGGCGTCATTGAGATCCTGAACCCTCGCGCCGAGATGTCGGACTACACGATTGCCTTTCTTCATATTTTGGCCGACCACGCAGCCATCGCCATCGAAAACGCGCGCGACGTGGCCTGCATTCAGCAACTGACCATTACCGACGACACCACCAGCCTGCACAACGTGCGCCATTTGTACAACGTGCTGGACCGCGAATTGCGACGCTCAAAAAAAACACGGTTGCCCGTAAGCCTGGCGTTCCTTGACCTGGATCGGTTCAAGCTGGTGAACGACGCACACGGACACCTTGTCGGCAGCGAACTGCTGGCGCTGACCGGACAAAGGCTTCAGGAGTTGAGCCGCAAACAGGATTTGTGCTTTCGCTACGGCGGCGACGAGTTCGTGATCCTGATGCCGGAGACCGATGCCGTAGCCGCTCTCGAGCAGGCGAAGACCATGCATCGCGCCCTGATGGAAACGCAGTTCCGCATGAAGAACGGGCTGAAGCTGAATGTGAGCGCCAGCGTAGGCCTGGCCTCCGCGCCCGACGACGGCATCCAGGTGCATGCCGTCGTCGGTACGGCCGACGCGCGCATGTATGCGGTGAAGAGCCATGGGCGCGGCCATGTGCGCGGGGCGTAAGTGAATGCGGCCCTCGGTTATTTCTTCGTATCTCCGCCAATCTGTATGACGACGTACCTGGCGGGACCGGCCCCCACATTTTTTACGGCGTGCAGGGTTCCGAAAGCTACATAAATGATGCTGCCCACTCCGGCGCGCTCGACCTTGCCGTCGTGCTCGAACTCGAGAGTGCCTTCCTCGACGACGATCACTTCCGAGTGCTGGATGCGGTGCGCGGGGTTGGGCGCGGCCCCGGCAGGCTGCGTGGTCTCGTGCACTGCCACGGACTCGCCAGTGGTCAGCGTGCCGCTGAAGACATTGCGCCCCACGGAGCCGTTGGGTGAGGTCTTCGCGGGCGTGTCGTTGAGGGAGAATACTCGCGCGGTGGCGAGGGGGTTCGTGCCGGCCGATTGGGCGGCAGAGCTCGTAACGGCGCATGCGAGGAGCCATCCGGCCAGGACAAGTCGTTTCATCGGGACCTCTCATTGACAACGCAAAAATGTGGCCTGTGTCCGACTCGATCAGGACCTCGGCTTTAAATCACTCCGTCCAGATTGCGGAGTTGCAACAATAAAAGCAGGACATTGCCGCAATGGTCAATTCCGCTCAGACCTCTGGAAGTAACGGAACTACAAACGTGATAGCACTCAAAGCCGCAATTTAATCTTTAGCGCGTGAAGGTGCATGAAGCAAAGGAGAACGATATGCCACAGTTCGGGTCACCCTTTTCAGAGTTGGCGAACGGCAGAAAACTCACGGACGAGGAACTCGTGAGAGCGATTCGCTTTATGGTCGCCTCTGAGTACGAAGCGACTCAGATGTATATGCAGCTTGCAGAGTCAACCGAAAACAAACTTGCCGTGGCAGTGCTCAAAGACATAGCGGACGAGGAGCGTGTTCATGCGGGAGAGTTTCTGAAGCTGCTGTACGCGCTTGCTCCCGACGAAGAGGCGCTCTATGCCAAGGGGGCTAAAGAAGTGGCAGAAATGGCGAAATCGCAACTTCAGTTGACAACGTAGGTAGCGCAGGAACTCAAGCTGCTTTGCACCGGGGCTGACTGCTCAGTCGCGTGGTGTTGCTACCGTGTGGGTGCTCCCGTTGTAAATTAGTGCCGGCGCTGCACGACCGTGGAGATTCTTAATGAATTCGCGGAAGCTCATCTATCTTGGCCTCGCTTTGGTTGGGGTGTTTTCTGTGGTTCGAGCGGTATTCGGTGAGGTTCCCCTGGAATCCGTCCCGAAGGTTGACCTTAGCCGTTACACGGGACGCTGGTTTGAAATCGCAAGGTATCCCAATCGCTTCGAGCGCAAGTGCGACAGCAACGCGACGGCGACTTATTCCCTCCGTTCTGACGGCAAAATCAGCGTGGTGAATACCTGCAAGACTCGGGAAGGCAAGCTAACCCAAGCGAACGGCTGGGCTCAGGTTGTTGACCGGAAGACCGGGTCAAAGCTTAAGGTGACATTCTTCTGGCCGTTCTTTGGGGATTATTGGATTATCGACCTGAGCCCGAACTACGAGTACGCTGTAGTCGGCGAACCGAGCCGGAAGTATCTATGGATTTTGAGCCGCACTGCGAAAATGGATGACAAGCTTTATGCCGAAATTACAAGCCGCCTGGCGGCCAAGGGCTACGATACCACCAAACTAGAGCGGGGAAGGCAGACCGATTAACGCAGGTTGCCGATGGGTTCTGCGGATAGGCTGCCCAAGCAAATACTCGAACATTGCCTATCGGGCACCATTCTCGTTTGCATTGCAATCAGACTCGCCCAGGATCCAGCCTTCGCGCCCTGCATCGTTAGATGTCGAGATTCTTTACGTCCAGCGCGTTGTCTTCGATGAATTTGCGGCGAGCTTCCACGTCTTCGCCCATAAGAGTGGTGAAGATGGCCTCGGTTTCTGCAATGTCCTCGAGCTTCACTGAGAGCAAGGTGCGGTGCTCGGGGTCCATGGTGGTTTCCCAAAGCTGCGTGGCCGTCATCTCGCCCAGGCCTTTGTAGCGCTGCACCTGGTAGTCCTTCTTGCCTTGCTCCACGATGTAGGCGAAGAGCTCGCGGGCGGTCTGCTTTTCTACCGGCTCACGCAGGTTGCGTGCGGTGCGAGCGGGAGTCTTGGTTTCAGTCTTGGCCTCGGCGCCTTCCGTTTCTTCCTCGTCGTCCGATGCGGCCGCGGCAGTTTTGACCGCATACTCCACCAGGAAAGGCGGCTCGAGAAACTCTTTGATGAGCGAGTACTTCGCCATCATCTGGCGGAATTCGGGGCTGGAAGCGAGCGTCCAGTCAATGCAACGCGTGGCGCCCTGGGCGTCGGTATAGCAGACGGACCAGGTGTGGTGCTCCTCGTCCTCCACCGGCTTGTTCACCTTGAACTGGAACTCATCGGCAAGCTCAACCAGCTTCGCGTGCAGATCGGCAATCTTGTCGGGAATTCCTTTGCCGTCCTTTGACGAAAAATCGGCGCGATTCTTCAGCTCGGCGCGGGCCAGCATCTCGGTCAGTTTTTCGTTGCGGATGCGCTTGTCCACTTTCTCCACAAAGCCGAGATACTCATTGAGGGTGGCCATGAAGCGTGTGAGTTCGGCGCCTTCGATGCGGCTCGCGGTCTCTCCGTGGCGCACCACCATGCCTTCCGACGCGCGCTTCACCATCACCTTCACAAATTCGCGGTCGTCCTTGATGTACTGCTCAAAGCGCCCTTTCTTGATCTTGTAAAGCGGCGGCTGCGCGATATACACATGATCGCGCTTGATGAGCTCGGTCATGTGGCGGAAGAAGAACGTGAGCAGCAAGGTGCGAATGTGGGAGCCGTCCACGTCGGCGTCGGTCATCAGGATGATTTTTCCGTAGCGGACCTTGGCCGGATCGAAATCGTCCTTGCCGATGCCGCACCCGAGCGCGGTGATCATGGCGCGAATTTCTTCGTGCCCGAGCATCTTGTCGTAGCGCGCCTTCTCCACGTTCAGAATCTTGCCCTTGAGCGGCAGGATAGCCTGGAACTTGCGATCGCGTCCCTGCTTGGCTGTGCCGCCGGCCGATTCGCCCTCCACCAGGTAGAGTTCGCAGCGTTCGGGATTGCGCTCGCTACAGTCGGCCAGTTTACCGGGCAAGCCGCCACCATCGAGCGCGCCTTTGCGCCGCGTCAGGTCGCGCGCCTTGCGGGCCGCCTCGCGTGCGCGGGCCGCTTCAATCGCCTTGTTGATAATGCGGCGCGCCACAGGAGGATTCTGCTCGAGATACATTCCCAGGCGCTCGTTGACGAAGGCCTGCACGGTGCCGGCGATGTCGGAGTTGAGCTTGCCCTTGGTCTGGCCTTCGAACTGCGGCTGCGACAGCTTCACGCTCACCACAGCCACCAGGCCCTCGCGCACGTCGTCGCCGCTCAGGCTTTCTTTTAGATCTTTGAACAGGCCCATCTGCTGGCCGATGAAGTTGATGGTGCGCGTGAGCGCCGCGCGAAAACCGGAAAGATGCGTGCCGCCGTCCACGGTATTGATGTTGTTGGCGAAGCTGAACACCGTCTCGGAATAGCTGTCGTTGTATTGCAGCGCGATGTCGATCTCGACGTTGTCGCGCGACGCTTCCATGACGATGGGCTTGTCGTGCAGCACACTCTTGCCGCGATTGAGGTGCTTGACGAACTCGGAGATGCCGCCGGCGTAACGGAATTCGGCGCGGCGCGCTTCCCCGGTCTTGGGGTCGGCGGTGCGCTCGTCAGTCAGCGTAATCTCCAGGCCCTTGTTGAGGAAAGCCATCTCGCGCAGGCGCTGGGCCAACGTGTCGTAGTTGAACTCGGCGGTGACGAAGATGCTCTTGTCGGGCAGGAAGTGCACCTTGGTGCCGCGGCGCTTGCTGGTGCCGGTCTTCAGCAGTTTCGAAGTGGGAACACCCTTCGAGTAGCTCTGCTCGTAGGTGTGGCTGGCCTCGCCCGGCCTTTCCGGACGCCAGATCTCCACCTCGAACTCCTCGCTCAACGCATTCACGCAGCTCACGCCCACCCCGTGCAGGCCGCCGGAGACTTTGTACGTTGAAGCGTCGAATTTGCCGCCGGCGTGCAGCTTGGTGAGCACCACTTGCGCGGCCGGCAACCGGTCGCCGCCTGGCAGATCCATCATGTCCACGGGAATGCCGCGGCCGTCGTCCACAACGGTGATGGAGTTGTCCACATGGATGACGACGTCGATCTTCGTGGCGTAGCCCGCCAGAGCCTCATCCACAGAGTTATCGACAACTTCGTAGACCAGGTGATGCAACCCCATTTCGCCGGTCGAGCCGATGTACATGGCTGGGCGCAAGCGTACCGCTTCCAGTCCTTCGAGAACCTTGATGTTCTCGCCGGTGTAGCTATCGTTGTCGCCGTGCTGCATGGGGGTGCTGCTCACAACATCAGTCGCCATAGAATTCCGTTCGCAAGGTGTGCCAAATCGAGGGTCACCGGAGAAGTTTTCCGGACGCTGGAGAGCGAATACCGCGTTTCCAGAGTTGCTGAACACCGGAACCGGGTTGCCAAGTGACGTTTTCCTTAAGAAAACGCCTCCCTTCGCTGCCGGGCTTGTCAACTCTGGAACCGTTCTAACCGCTTGAAAAACCGAGGTGATCAGGCCCGTTTGCCTAGGCTTATTTTACCATGCGGCCGAGGCGGAGGGAGGGAGCGGATAAAGGCGTGCACGAGATTACCAAGAGCATCTGGACGCTCGCGCGGTGTGACGTTAGTACCCATTACACGTTATTCCTCTGTAACCTTATGAAAAAACTAGACTTAGACAAAGAATTACGATATGTTTTCTGCATAGAGAGAGACGGCCTCCCCCCGAGCTCAAGCTCTATGAGGTTACCAAAGATGAATTCTGCCATTCGCGTGTTCGCCCTGCTCGTCGCTATCGCTGGCCTGGCCGCGGCTTCCTTTGCCCCAGCCGCCACCCAAACCCTGTCCCGGCACGCCTCGATGTCCCAGAGCGGCCCGGGGCCAGACCTTCCCGGCCCCCCGCCCTGCTCAGAGACCGATACCTGCTTTGTGCAGTCGGCATCGATTCGCTGATTCCATTGGGCGCGTTGCTGCATCGACTACCTAACACGAAAGTGCCAACAACGCGTTCCCCTTTTGTGTTTGGGACTTTAGGCTGATTGGAGCTATCCTTAAGGTCATTCACAGGATCGCTCCGCAGCCTAATGCATCCAAACTTCGCAATGTCGGCGATGAACGCGGCAGAGTTTCTTCTCTGGGCCGTGCTCGCTTATCTTTTCTGGAGCAAAGGGCTGCGTCGCCGTTTCCCGGCGATGGGTTACTACCTGACGCTGCGCGCGATCTCTACGCCGATCTTGATGTTTGTGCTCCACGAAGGTTCGCTGCCCTGGGACCGCGCCGATCGTATCGTTCTACACAAAATCTATATTTTCGGCTTTTTTGGAACCTACCTTGCGAGTATCGTCCTGCTATTCTTCATCTGCATTGAGATTTTTCGCTCGGCTCTGGCAGCGTTCCCCGGCATTACCAAGCTTGCCATCGTGATTTTCCGCTGGGCGGCTGTGGTTTCTGTGATCGTGAGCCTGTCGTCGATCTCCTATGCGAATAAGGGCCTTAACATCATTGCGGACATTTCCTATGCCCTCATGCACTCAGTCAGCGTTCTCGAGCTGTGTCTGCTGGCTTTCCTTTGCTTGTGCATGAATGCGCTGCGCCTGACGGTGCGCGATTTGGCCTTTGGCATCGCGCTCGGTTTTGGCGTGATGTCGTCGGGAGACTTCATCCTCGCTGCCTGGAGTTCTCGCATCGTTTCTCTCAACGATCCGGTGGAGTTCATCTACGAGTCGCTGATTCTGGCGACCCTGACCATCTGGATGATTTACTGCTTCCTGCCGGAGCCCACCCGCAAGCCTATCCTGATGCCGGCGAACTCGACGATTTATCGCTGGAACGAAATCGCATCCGCTCTGGGCCACACCGGAACCAGGGTCGCCGTGCAGCAACCTGCCAACAGTTTCTTCCTTTCCGATGTGGAGCACGTGGTTGAAAAGGTGCTGGCGCGGAACATGAAGGGACGCGAGTCCGAGACGTAAAAACGGGGACTAAGGGACTAAGGGACTAGGGACTAAGGGACTAGGGACTAAGGGACTTGAAATACCAAAGGCCTCGGCGATTGCCGAGGCCTTTGGTATTGAAATGCGCTCGACTACCGCTTTCCTACTCCGCTGTGGACGGCTCGATCGAGGCGAAGCGTCCGTGGCGTCCGCGGTCGGTGAACACCACGCGGCCGGTGACCTTGGCAAAAAGCGTGTCGTCGGAGCCAATGCCCACATTGGGGCCCGGCTTGATGCGCGTGCCGCGCTGCCGCGAGATGATGGTACCGCCTGTGATCAGCTCGCCCGCAAAGGCCTTTACGCCCAGCCGCTGCGCGTTTGAATCGCGTCCATTTGTGGAACTGCCTCCACCTTTTTTATGTGCCATTGCCGAATCCCCTTTTCAATCAGCTAACAGCTTTCAGCCGTCAGCTATCAGCTAATTCGTTTCAAAAATCCGCCGCTCCGGCCCCAGCAATGAAAAGCTGAAGGCTGAGAGCTGAAAGCTATTTCTTGCCGTCGTAGGTCACGCCGTCGGCCTCAATGGCCTGGATGCGCACCTCGGTAAAATTCTGCCGATGTCCCTGCAGCTTCTTGTATTGCTTCTTGCGCTTGAAATGGAAGACCAGGATCTTGTCGCCGCGACCCTCGCCAACGATCTCCGCGGTCACCTTGGCGGTTGCGGGCTTGACCAGGGTTCCCGGCTCGCCGGAAACCGCCAGCACGTCACTGAACTCAACGGTGGGACCGCCGGTCACGGTTTCGATCTTCAACACGTCTCCCGGAGCCACGCGATATTGCTTGCCCCCGGTGCGAATGACTGCGTACATAACAGAACCTTCCTCGCTCAGGCTTCTTGAGCCAGGCGCATAACTCAAATCCGTGTGCTCGATTGGGGCGGATACAGAAGACTGCATCGGGAGGCGGCCGCACAAGCCGGGGCAGAGAGCCCTCAAAACATCCCGCGCACCCGCAACGGGGGTGCATCGCCAAACCATTTGATTTTATCGTCAAACCGCGGGCCGGGTCAATGCGCAGTGGGGGGCATGGTGCAGCAACGAATTCCAGGTCGCTATACTGCCTCCATGCAGCCTGTCAGCGTCGTGGTGACGGAACTCAACGAGATTGAGGACATTGGCAGTGTAGTGTCGAGTCTCCTCGCGCAGGTTCCTCCGGCTGCGGAAGTGATCATCGTCGATGGTGGCTCGACGGACGGCACCTGGGAGTGGCTTGCTGCTGCCGCGGCAAAGGATCCGCGCCTGGTGGCGATCCGCGACGAATCGTGCAGCCTGAAATTCTCGGCCGGGCCGGTCTCGCGCGGGCGCAATGTGGCCATTCAGGCGGCAAAATCCGGCCTCATCGCCTGTGCCGACGCCGGCTGCACTTATGCGCCCGATTGGCTCCTGAATTTGACTGCGCCGCTGGTTGGCAGCGAGGCGGAATACGCGCTGGGCGGATCGTGCCTCGACGCGAGCGGTTGCACGGTGTGGGACGTAGCGTCGGCGCCCTTCTTCAGCATTCGCCTTTCGCCCACGGAGCCGACCAAGTCGTGCACCGCGCGGTCGATGGCGTTTACCAAAGCGCTGTGGGAACGCATTGGCGGATTTCCCGAGCAGGTGCTGGTCGGCGAGGACACGTTATTCGATTTCGAGGCGCGGCGGCAGACAAAGCCGGCCTTCATTGCGAACGCCAAGGCGCATTACCGGCCGGGAAACACTTTCCGTTCGGCCTGTCGCCAGATGGCGCGCTACGCGCTCAGCGACGGCCAGGCGGGTGTGCGCTGGAGCCGTCTCTTCCGCAATGCGGGGCGTTGCGTGCTGGAGGTGCTGGCGTTTGCCAGCCTGCGTTGGACCTTCGTTCCCTTGTTGGTGATTCTCGCGCTGGAAGCGTGGTTTGCCTTCCACAGCGACTGGAGGCATCTCGTCCGTTTTGGCGTCAGGGCCGTGCTGGCACGGTTTGCCTTTTCCGTCGCCGTACCTTGGGTGGTGGCCGTAAACCAGATACGCGGACGCTTTACGAAGCAGCCGCTTACCAACCGGCAAAATGCGGGGACGGGGGACTAAGGGACTAAGGGACTAGAGATCGATGCCTCTCACACGCGTGCCGGGACAACGTAGAACAGAATCGCGATGTAGTGGGCGATGCTGCCGGCAAGCACGAAGACGTGCCACGCGGCGTGGAAGTAGCGGATCCGGTCGAGAGCGAAGAAGACCACGCCCAGCGTATATGCCAGGCCACCGGCGCCCAGCCAGAGCATGGCGTGCCAGCCGATGTCCCGAACAAGCGGCCCTGCGACAAAAACGATCAGCCAGCCCTGAATCAGATAGATGGCCGTGGAGATCACCGCGAGGCGGCCTCTCGTGAAGTGATCCATGGCCACGCTTTTGGCCACCACCCCGGCCAGGGCCAGCGCCCACTCCACGCCAAACACAGTCCAGCCCATGGTGCCGCGCAAAGACACGAGCGTGAAGGGCGTGTACGTGCCCGCGATGAGCACGTAGATCGACGAGTGATCGAGAACGTGAAAGACGTAGCGGGCGCGGGTACGCACCAGCGAGTGATAGAGCGTGGAACAGAGATAGACCAGCACCAGCGAACCCGAAAAAATGGAGCAGCAGACAATCAGCCGCGCCGAGCCGCGCGTGGAAGCAACGATGAGATACACCGCTCCGGCAATGGCGAGCGCGGCGCCGATGCCGTGGGTGATGGCGTTGGCCAGAATGTCGCCCAGATTCGAGTGGGGGTGCGCAAAACGTTCCACAAAACGATCATAGCCCGGCGCTCGCGAGGGAAACGAAGCGGGCTGTCTCCGTTCCGAATCAGAACGCGCAGCAACGATGGGAATTTCCGTTCCGGCTTGCCGGTGCGATGCGCGCATCGCTCTTGAGGTCCGATCCGAGCAGAACTAATGTTCAATGCATGTCCGGCGCTTTGGAGAATTTGCCGGCAGTGAGGCGGCCAAGGTCGATGGCGGATGCGGTTGAGATCCCGCGGCGCGAGGGAACGCGAATGAGAGCGAAGAATCGGCAGCAATCGGCCCGGCAACCACCGGCTGATCTCTCAGGCCGCTTGACCGAGATTGCGCGCGGCTACCAGCGAGTTCTGGAGCGGAACCCTACGCAACCCGCGGCGCTGGTTGGCATGTGCCTGGTGGCGCTGGCCAGCCGCCAGGCCGAGGCTGCTGTGCAGATGGCGTCTGCCGCTGTAGCTTCTGCGCCGGAGATGGTCGCGGCATGGGTCGCTTTGGGGCAGGCGTTGAAGGCCGCTACGCGGCATGAGGAGGCAGCGAAAGCCTACGAGCGCGCCATTCGGCTCGATGGCATGAATGCGCTGGCGCGCCTCGGCCTCGGCGAGCTGAAGATCGCGGCAGGTCTTCCGGAAGAAGCTGTCGCCGAGTTCGAGCTCGCGCTCAAGCGCCGCCCGGCGCTGGTTGCGGCGCACCTGGGGCTGGGCAATGCGCTCGCATTGCTGGGACGGAATGAGGAGGCACTGGAAAAGTACGAGGCCGCACTCGCGTTGCGCCCGCGCCTGCCGGAGGGTGAATTTGGCGCGGGATTCGCACTGGCCAGGCTGGGACGCGTGAAGGAAGCCGAAACGCGCTACCGGCGTGCCGTTGCTGCGCGACCCGACTTTGCCGCAGCCTGGATCAACCTGGGGAATTTGCTGCGGGAGCAGGGGCAGGACGTGTTTGCGGAAGCCGCGCTGCGCCGCGCTCTCGAGTTGTGGCCGGATCTGGTTTCGGGGTGGGTCAATCTTGCCGTCCTGGAGCGCGAACGTTGCCGGCCTGAAATCGCCGAGCGCTATCTGCTCAAGGCGTTCGCGCTCAACCCGTCGCAAGTTGAAACGCTGGTCGCGTGGTGCCAGCTTCGGGTTGCGGAAAAGGATCTGCCCGGTGCATGGGGTTGGTTGCGCTGGGCGCTGGCGCTCAATCCGGACTTCGATGAGGCCGTGAACCTACATGGCATTTTGTTGCATTTGGACGGGAGATTCTCCGAAGCCGTAGAGATCTTCGAGCGGGCTGAGGCGCTGGGCAACCGCGCCGCCGCTTCCAATCGTGGTAATTCCCTGCTCGACCTGGGCCGCATGGAGGAAGCACTCGCGGCGCATCAGGCCGCTGTCGAGCGCGATCCCGCGAGCGCGGGCGCCAAGTACAACCTGGCGTTGACCCAGTTACGCCTGGGCGATTGGGAGCCGGGCTGGACCGGCTACGAGGCACGGTGGCAATTCCGCGAGGTACATCGCCGCCCGCGCTTCTTCAGGCAGCCGCGCTGGCGCGGCGAAAATCTGCATGGAGAGCGCGTGCTGCTCCACGCCGAACAGGGACTCGGCGACACCATTCAGTTCTGCCGCTTCGCGGCGCTGGTGGCGGCGCGCGGCGGCGTGCCTATTTTGCAGGTGCAGCCCGCTGCCGAGCGACTCATACGATCGCTGGCCGTAGTTCACGCGGGTTTGGCGGAGACGGCGGCGTTGGGTGCCGATCCCGAGTTCGATTTGGAATGCCCGCTGCTGAGCCTGCCCGCTGTCTTTCGCACTTCCATCGATACGGTTCCGTGGGAGGGCGCGTATCTGGGCAACGATCCGGAGGTCGCCGCGGAACTCGCCGCGGAGAAGTTCGCGCAGTTTCCCAGCGCCCCGTTCTCCAGCCGGGAAGGCGGATTGCGCGTGGGCCTCGCGTGGGCAGGCAATCCGCGCTACAAAGCCGACCGCGCACGTTCCATGCGATTGGCAACGCTGCTGCCGCTGCTCCGCGCCGCGCATGCGACATGGATCTCGCTTCAGAAGGGCGAGGCGGCGGAACAATTGACGGGCCTGCCCGGCGACGTTCGCGTTTGGGATGGCTCGAGCAGCGAGCGGGATCTGGCCGAAACCGCGGTGCTGGTTGCGGGCCTTGATCTCGTCATCACAACAGACACGTGCGTCGCGCATCTCGCCGGCGCCATGGACAAGCCCGTGTGGATTCTGCTGCCCTACCTGGCGGACTGGCGCTGGATGCAGAAAACCGAGACCACCCCCTGGTATCCATCGGCGCGGCTCTTCCGGCAAGCCAGTCCCGGCGATTGGCCAGGGGTGATCGACCGCGTCAGTGAGGAGTTGCGGGGGTTTGCCAAGCGCGGCAGTCGAGCTGGAAATGCCGCGCACATTACGCGGCACATTCTGGCTGAAGAGACCTTCTTGCACCAATAACGGTGCATTTATGTCGCGAAAAAGCGGGTCAGTCAGCCACTCCATGGCCGAGATTTCCCGTCTATTTCGCTGATTCACAAAGACATAAATCCAGAACGATCTTAGAATACCTTACTGCCAATCAGAGACCCGAAGATTCTTCTTGACATCAAGTACTCTATTTATTAGAGTACTCTCCAACAGGAGTTAAGATTCAGAAGTCGGAGGCGGTAGACCCAAGATGACGACTGAAACGCAAACAAACGAGACTGCGATGCCGCTCGATGTAGAGGGGCTGGTGAAGCACTTCGGCGAGACCGTAGCGCTCGACGATGTGAGCCTGACCGTGCGCGCGGGTGAGTGCGTGGGGCTGCTGGGACCCAATGGCGCGGGCAAGAGCACATTAATCCGGAGCATCGTGGGGCGCGTGATTCCCAACAGCGGGCGCGTGGCGGTGTTCGGGCAGGCGGCGGGCTCCACGCAGGCACGGATGGCGCTGGGCTGGGTGCCGCAGGAGCTGGCGATCTATCCGCGGATCAGTTGCAAAGAGAACCTCGGCTCGTTTGGCCGTTACTACGGGCTCTCGGGACAGAAGCTGACCGAAGCGATTGCGTGGTGCCTGCACTGGGCGGCGCTCGAGGACCGGCAGGGCGAGCTGGCGCGGAATCTCTCCGGCGGCATGAAGCGGCGGCTGAACATGGCTGCGGGGGTGCTGCACCGGCCCAGAATCGTGCTGTTCGACGAGCCGACCGTGGGCGTGGACCCGCAATCGAGAAACCGGATCTTCGAGATGATTGAGGCGCTCAAGGGCGCGGGCACGGCGGTGATTTACACGACCCACTATATGGAAGAGGCGGAGCGGTTGTGCGACCGGATCGCCATCGTCGATCACGGGCGGATCGTGGCGGAGGGCACGAAGGACGAGTTGATTGCCTCGACGTTTGGCGCGCGCAGCCAGGTGCTGGCGCGGTTTGCGGGCTCGGCCGACGCCATCGCCACGTGGGCGGCGCGGAACGGCGGACGCGTAACGAACGCCACGGTTGACTTAACCATCGAGCAGGCCACGGAAATTGGGCGCCTGCTGGAAGATGCGCGCCAGGCGGGGCTTGAGCTGGTGGATGTTTCGCTGCGCAGGCCGAATCTGGAATCGGTATTTCTGCACCTGACGGGAAGGGAGCTACGAGATTGATCTTTCAAGTTGCACGGACCGCATTGCTGGCTTTACGGCGCGACCGCGGCGCGCTGGTGTTGAGCTTTGTTCTGCCGCTGGCGTTTTTCTCGATTTTCGCCACCATCTTCGGCAAACAGAACGACACCACGCCGAAGGTGAAAGTCATCTTGGTGGACGAGGACCGGAGCGAGGCCTCGCGCGACCTGGTGAATGGGCTCAAAAGCGAGACTTCGCTGGTGGTGATGACCGCGCCCGCGGCGGGGAGCAAGAAAGCGCCGCAGCCGGCCGATTACACGGCGGCCATGGCCGAGGCCGCGGTCAAGGCGGGCGATGCGCCGGTGGCGTTGATTATCCCGCGCGGATTCGGGCAGCACCCGATTGCGTTTGGAGGCGACGAGAGCCAGAGCTCGATCCAACTGCTCAACGATCAAAGCGACGCCATCGCTCCGCAGATCGTGATGGGCCTGTTGCAAAAGGCGGCCATGACCTCGATGCCGGCCGTGATGGCGGAAGAGGGTATGGATACAGCCGAAAAGTATATTGGCGGATTTACGCCAGAGCAGAAAAAGGTGGTACAGGACGGGCTGGCGAATCTGCGCAAGGAAGAGGCGGAAGGCAAGCAGGGCAGCGCGAGCAGCGGAGCAAATAAGAGCGGCGCGGGTGACAGCAGCGCGGGCATCGTCAGTGTGAAGACGCGCGCCGTAGTGGGAGCAGACAAGAAGAGTCCGATGATCTCGTTTTACGCGGCGGCCATCGGCGTCATGTTTCTCATGTTCACGGCCAGCGGATCGGCTGGAGCACTGCTGGACGAGGCCGAAAGCGGAACACTGGATCGGGTGCTGAGCACTCGCGTGACTATGACCAAGCTGCTGGCGGGAAAGCTGGTCTTCAACACGGCGCTCGCTTTCATACAACTCGTGGCGATGTTTCTCTGGGGCTGGGCCGTCTTCAAGCTCGACTTCTTCAACCATCTGCCGGGATTCGTGGTGATGGGGTTGTGCACGGCGTTTGCGGTAGCCGCGTTCGGGATGCTGCTGGCGAGCGCCTGCCGCACGCGCGCGCAACTGGGCGCATTGTCCACGTTGCTGATTCTGATCATGTCCTCAGTGGGCGGCAGCATGTTTCCGCGGTTTCTGATGCCGGAGTCGATGCAGAAGGCGGGACTGCTGACGATCAATGCATGGGCCATCGATGGCTTCACGAAGGTGTTTTGGCGCGATCTGCCGGTCAAGGAACTGTGGCCGCAGGTGACGGTGCTGTTGGCGGTCGGTGTGGGGCTGTTTGCGATCGCGCGCAGAGTGGCGCGGCGTTGGGAGATGGCATAGAAGCAGGGACTAAGGGGCTGAGGGACTAAGGGACTAAGGGAACAAGAAGACAAAACGCGGTGGTTAGCGGTTAGCGATTAGTGGCGGATGCATGGAATGAGAGGAAGAGCTTTATGGACAACGAGACAAGCAGTGTGGAATTGACGGAGCGGTTGAAGCTGATTGAAAGCATGATGGCCGAGGGCAGGCAGAGGACCGAGCGGTGGGGATGGTCGTTTGTCCTTTGGGGCGTAGCGTATCTGGTGGCCACGGCGTGGGCTTCAGGGTTGGTTGGCGGGTCGGTCTGGAGCCAGCGCTATCTTGCGTGGCCTCTAGTCATGATCGCGGCCGGCATCGCGACGGGCGTGGGGATTTCCCGGATGATGAAGGGCCAGCCCGCGACCGCGCTGGGAAGGGCAATTGGGGCGATCTGGAGAGCAATGGGGATCTCGCTATTTATTGTCCTGATGTCGCTGGCATATAGCGGGCGGTACGACACGCATGTGTTCGTGGCAATTATCGGCGGAATGCTGGGCGTGGCCAATATGGCTTCGGCCATCATGCTGAAGTGGAAGATGCAGTTTGCATGCGCGATGGTGTGGCTGGCGTCGGCGGTGGTGGCGTGCTTTGTGACGGCAAATCAGGCCGGGATTGCGTTTCTTGCGGCCACTTTCTTCTGCCAGATCGTCTTTGGCGTTTATGCCATGATCCGCGAGTCGCGGCGGCGGCAGAACGGAGCGGTTCATGCCTGAGCTGCCGGAGTTGAATCCCGTGATTCACGGGAAGCTGCGCCTGGCGCTGCTCTCTCTGCTCTCGGGGGTCGACGAGGCGGAGTTCACCTGGCTGCGCGCCAAAACCGGCGCCACCGATGGCAACCTGGGCGCGCAGCTCACAAAGCTGGAAGAAGCCGGCTACGTCTCCGTCGAGAAGAAATTTGTGATGCGCAAGCCGCAGACCCTCTACCGCATGACCGAGGCCGGCCGCGCAGCGCTTGCCGAATACGTTGCCGCACTGAAGCAGTTGCTGGGAGCAGCGATCTGACAATCATTCCCTGAGGAGGTTGACCATGGTGCAGAACTTAACCGCGAATCAAATCGGAGGGCGCGCAATTGGAGCGCTGTTCTTTACAGGCTTCGGCGCAATATGGCTGTTGCTTGGGTTGTACGCAAAGCAGCGGCTGACTGCCGCTCCATTGAGCTTGGTGGCGTGCGGCTTGCTGGCTTTGGCCAGCGGCGCGTTCTTCCTGTTACGCCGCGCAAAGGCCCTGCCCCGCGTGTCCGAAGATCCCGCCATGGCGCGTGCGTTCAAGTGGATCAACATCATTCAGTGGGCCGCGGTCGCGGTAGTGGCGTTTGCGTTTGCGCGCTTCGGCATTGACGTCTACGTGATCTCGGCCATCACCGCCATTGTGGGTCTGCACATGTTTCCGCTGGCGAGAGTGTTTCGTTACCCAATGCATTACGTGACGGGCACGGTGCTGGTGGGCTGGGCTGCGGCCAGCGTTCTGCTCTTCGCGAAGGATGAAATGCAAGGCTCGACCGCGCTGGGCACGGGCTTGATTCTTTGGTCGAGCGCGCTGGTTACACTTGCGCTCGCGGTGCGGACGCGGATGCAAGCGATTCGCGAACGCGCCGCATGATGCCGAGATAAAACGCGAGATTGTGGATGGAGTTCAGCGTTCCCGAGAGCGCTTCGCCGGCGTGCATCAGGTGGCGCAGGTAGGCGCGGGAGTAGCGGCGGCAGACGAGGCAATCGCACAAAGGATCGGGCGGGTTCTGGTCTTCGGCGTACTGTCTGTTTTTGATGTTGAGGCGGCCTTCGCTGGTAAACAGCAGCCCGTGGCGCGCGGCGCGCGTGGGGAGCACGCAATCCATCATGTCCACGCCCATGCGCGCGTATTGCTCAATTTCATCGGGGTAACCCACGCCCATCACGTAACGCGGTTTGTCTTTGGGCAGCAGCGGCAAAGTCTCGGCAATCATCTCCATGGTGAGTTCGCGCGGCTCGCCTACGCTCAGGCCGCCGATGGCGTAACCGTCAAAATCCATTTCGATGAGGCGCTCGGCGCACTGGCGACGCAGGTCCGTGTACATGCCGCCCTGCACGATGCCGAAGCATTGCATGCAGCAGCCTTTTGGACTGGCGATTGGGCCGCCCATCCCCGGTCCCCAATTGCGAGGGACCGGGGGCACCCCAGCATCTTCTTGTAGAAATTCCTGTTCGTGCCAGGGGACTTCGTGCCGGTGGGCGCGGAAGTGATCGAGCGAGCGGCGCGCCCACGCCATGGTGAGGCGCAGGCTCTCTTCGGCGCGCGGGCGCGAGGCGGGATACTCGGTGCACTCGTCAAAAGCCATGCAGACGTCAGCGCCCAGCGCGATTTGTACGTCGATGGAATGCTCGGGAGTAAAGAAATGCGAACTTCCATCCAGGTGCGAGCGGAAGCGCACGCCATCATCGGTGACTTTGCGCAGCTCGTTGAGCGAGAAAACCTGAAAGCCGCCGGAATCTGTGAGCAGGCCGTGCGGCCAACTCATGAATCTGTGCAGGCCGCCCATGCGGCGGATGGCTTCGTGTCCGGGTCGCAGGTAGAGGTGATAGGTGTTGCCGAGAATGATCTGTGCGTCGAGCGATTCCAGCGTGTCCTGCGGGACCGCTTTGACCGTTCCCTGTGTGCCGACGGGCATGAAGACCGGGGTTTCGACGGTTTGATGGGGAAGGCTGAGACGTCCGCGGCGGCCGCCGGCGGCAGTTTCGGCCAGGAGCTGGAAAGGTTGAGTCACTGATTGATTTTAGCGGACTGTCGTATCCGTCCAGAGGCCGCTTTCGATCTTTGCAACAGCGTTCGGGGCGGCGCCATCGGGCAGAGACTCGAGCATCTCCGCCACGGTTTTCCCGGAGCGGGGATGGCGGAGATCGGGCGCGATTTCGTTGAGCGGCACGAGAACGAAGGCGCGCCCGGCAAGCCGCGGATGAGGGATTTCAAGGCCGGATTCGTTAAGAACCGTATCGCCATAAAACAGGATGTCGAGATCGAGCGTGCGTGGGCCGTTGAGCGGGCTCGCGGCGCGTTCACGGCCGAAGGCGTGCTCAATGGCGAGCAGACGGTCCAGCAGATCGTTCGGCGAGAGATGCGTTTCCAGCGCGACCACGGCATTCGCGAAGCGGGGTTGCGCTTCGAATCCGACGGGCGCGGTGGAGTAGAGCGAGGAGCGCGCGGTGATGCGGCCTAGAGCGGCGAGGCGTTCGGCGGCCGCGGCGAGCGTGGCCTCAGGAGGGCCGGCAGGGCTGAGAAGGTTGGCGCCGAGGGCGATGTAGGCGAGGGACATGCTTGTAGAGAGAATAGCGGAGTTAGCGGAGCTAGCGGGGTTAGCGGAGTTAGCGGGGTTGGCCTGCAAGCGGCGGACGAAGTTCGCTTGATCTTGTATCATCGGACTTCGGAGAATTTGCATATGGACACACTGAATGCCGCCGGGCTTGGCGCCCGACGCAATGAAGACATCGCACTCGACCTGTTGAAATTTGTGGCGGGCGTGGCAGGCGTGGGCAAACCGGCAACGCCTTCCACGGGCTTCACCGGCACGAGCGCCCCCAAGCCCGAGGAGCACGTGAACCAGTTGCTCGAGCTCTACAGCCGCTGCCTGAAGGCCGTGGAAGGAAAAGGCTGAGAGAAAGAGGCGGCGAAATCGCAGGCAAGCAACAATTGCGCGTGGCCGTGGCCGGCGCGGGAGCCTTTGGGCGCAACCATCTGCGCGTGCTGCGCGAGCTCGAGGGCGAGCGCGCGGGCGTGGCGCTGGTCGCCGCGGTCGATCCCGATGCGGCGCGTGCCGATGAGGCAGCAAAGCTTTACGGCATTCCTGTGTTCGCAAGCGTCGACGCACTGCTCAAGGCGGATCTCAAGCTCGATGCGGCGTGCGTGGCCGTGCCTACGGTCAAGCATCACGAGGTGGCGCGGGAGTTGCTGGACGCGGGACTCGATCTGCTCATCGAGAAACCGCTGGCGGCGAACCTGCGCGAAGCTGACGACCTGATCAAAATCCAGGAAAAGAAGAAGCGCATCGTGCAGCCGGGACATCTGGAGCGCTTTAACCCCGCGGTGATGGCCGTGGAGCCGGGTTTGACGCGGCCCATGTTTTTTGAAGCACACCGGCTGAGCGTGTATACGCCGCGCGCACTCGACGTGGACGTGGTGCTCGACCTGATGATTCACGATCTCGACGTTGTGCTCACGTTTGCCAAGTCGCCGGTGCGCGAAGTGCGCGCGGTAGGGCTGCCGATTCTCTCGCCGAAAGTGGACATTGCGAATGTGCGCGTGGAGTTCGAGTCGGGCTGCGTGGCCAACTTTACGGCGTCGCGCGTGTCCACGGAGCGCGTGCGCAAGTTGCGCTTCTTTGAGCCGCGGCAGTACGTGTCGATCGACTACGCGCGGCGCGATGTGCTCGTGATCAAGATTGACGACAAAGAAGCCGCGAGCCCCAACCCGCAACTCGCCCAAGCCGCGGCCCAATTCCTGGCCACGGGAAAGCTCGATGCGTCCGTAATCCAGGGGATTGTTGCTTCAGGCCAGGTTCCGGCCGGCCTCATGATGAAAGTCCTCGGCGCGAAGAACGATCCGGAAAAGCTGAAGGGGATTGCCAGGGAACTCGCCGGGCCACGGGCCGAATCCGGCAACGATTCTAGTGGGGGCCCCGCGCCGGGCCTGAGGTTTGTAAAGCCGGAAGTCACTCCAGGCGAGCCGCTGAGGCTCGAAATTCTCTCCTTCCTTGAATCGGTGCGGACCCGCCGCCCGCCGCGTGTCACGGCGCGCCAGGGACGTGCCGCACTCGAACTGGCGCTGACGATTCAGGCGCAGATGGCGGCGCATGCGGAACGGGCCGGGCTGGGAGATTTCTTCAAGCGCTCGTGATCGCGCTCAGCGCTGCGAATCCCCTCGAATCCGCGCGCAGCAGCCAGTGACCGAAAAGTAACCTCTCGTGACAAAAGTGGGAGTGCCTATGTGCCGGTGCGATGCTACCATCGCGTGCGAGGAGACGAATATGGCGTTGGCCGACTTCATTAGCAAGCAGTTTATTAAGGTCATCCAGTGGAACGAGGATAGCGACAGTGTGCTTTCCTACCGCTATCCCATGCAGGACATGGAGATTGAAAACGGCGGCCAGTTGACGGTGCGCGAGTCGCAGTTGGCGTTGTTTGTGAACGAGGGCCGCATCGCCGACGTCTTCGCGCCGGGCCTGCACACGCTGAACACGCGCAACCTACCTGTCCTGACCGACCTCATGAACTGGAGCAAGGACTTCGAGTCGCCGTTCAAATCGGACGTGTACTTTTTCTCCACGCGGCTCCAGATCGACCAGAAGTGGGGCACGCCGGAGCCGATCACGACCCGCGACAAGGAGTATGGCGTGCTGCGCCTGCGCGCCTTCGGCAACTACTCCTATCGCATCGCCGATCCCCGCAAATTTTTTACGGAAGTGACCGGCACGCGCGAGGCCGTGTTTGCCGCGGACATGGAAGGGCAATTGCGCACCACCATCATCGCGCGCCTAACTGCCATCTTTGCCGGCAGCGAGATTTCGTTTGTCGATATGGCTGCCAACCTGGGCGCGCTCACCGATAAGGTCACCAACGACGTGAAGCCTTACTTTTCTGGTCTCGGATTAGAGCTCAGCCAATTCGCAATAGCCAGCGTGTCGCTGCCCGAGGACCTGCAAAAGGTGATGGATCAGCGCATCGGCGTGAACATGGCCGGAGATCTAGGCCGGCTGACACAATTTGAGGCGGCTGAATCGCTGGAAGAGGCTGCGCAAAACACAGGCGGCACGGCAGGCATGGGCGTGGGGCTGGGCGCGGGCGCAGCAATGGCGCAGGCGCTGATGGGCCAGGCGATGCCGGGCCAGGCGATGCCGGGACAGGCGGGGCCGGGCCAGGCGCACGCAAACTCGGACGTGGCGGCTGGAGCGACCGTGGCGGGCAGCAAGTTCTGCATCGAATGCGGCAAGCCCATGCCGGAGCGGGCGAAGTTCTGCCCGGAGTGCGGGAAGCCACAATGAATTGCCCATCCTGCGGAGCACCGATGCACATTACGGCCGGGCTGATCAGCCTGCGCTGCGACTATTGCAACAGCGTTTGTTCCGTCGCGCCCGACGACCAGGGAGTGCAGTATCTGGACGAGCTCCAGGAGTTGCTGTGCCCGGCGTGCGCGGCCCCGCTGTGGGATGCGACCCTGGCGGGCGTGCCCATCCGCTCCTGCAAAAAATGCCACGGCATGCTGGTGCCGATGGGTGCCTTTGAGGCGCTGATTGCGCAGGTGCGCTCCGCACATCCCGGCACAGAGATTCCCGTAGCCGATGACGGCAGCGACCTGAACCGCAAGCTGGAGTGCCCTCAGTGCCATCATGCGATGGACACCCACTTTTACTACGGCGGCGGCCATGTGGTGTTGGAAGACTGCGAACGCTGCGAGCTGAACTGGCTGGACGGCGGCACGCTGATGCGGATTGTGCATGCGCCGCATTCTGAAGAAGAGGCGGACTGAGCGTCACCCTATGGACCGCCTCAGGCGATGCCGAGGACGCGGTTCACGTAGCCGATGATGTACTTCCACACCAGGTAATACATCACGAGCGCGAAGACGAAGCCACACGCGATCAACGCGTAAGGAATCTCAACGGCCTGAAACCAGGTGGTGCTGTGAGAGCCGAGCGTGATGACGCCGAGGCATTTGGCCAGAACCGCTCCCGTGGGCAGCAGCACAAAGGGCAGGATGGCCCCGTGCAGGCCGAGCGGCAGATGGGTGCGGTTGCGCGTAGCCGCCCAAAGCACATTCCAGATCCCCCAAAGAAAAGGCACGAAGGCGAGCGGAAAAATCACGATGCGCTCGACGGGAATCGGCTGCTGAGCGGCGAACTTCGCCACAAGCAGGAATGTGATGAGCACGGGAAAGAGCAGCGTAGGGATAAACACTCCGGCAAGATAGGCACGCAAGTAAGTGTGATTGTTCATGGCAAACTCCTTCGAGTTCGAGGTTCATAGTTCGTAATTCACAGGTAATAGAGAAAGACGGGAATCGTGGCCGGAAACGAGACCGCAAAGACCGCGAGACCGCCGAGTAGCGCCCAGTCGATCCACGACACCGCTTTGCGCTGCGTTGCGTCTTCATCGAGACGCCGTAGTACGGCGGGCCACAGATCGCGCTCCGGCTCCGCGTTTAGCTCAACCGGCGGCAGCGCCTGCTTGAGCAATTGTTTGATCTGATTCTCATGGTGTGCATTCATGGCGTGATTCCCTGCTTTTCCAGGTCCTTTCTCAACAATCGAAGCGCGCGAAAGACGCGCAATTTAACGGCGCCAACGGTGATGCCGAGCGCTGCGGCAATATCTTTGTGGGGCTGCTCCTCCGCCACGGCCAGAATCGCCGCGGCGCGCAGGCTGGGCGGCAACCGGCTGAAGGCCAGCGCGGTTTTGCTGCGAATCTCGTCCGCGATGCCCGGATCGCCTTTGGATGCGGACGGCAGCGTGCCGGCCATCTCTGCTGTCAACTCCACCTCGGGCCGCTGAGCCCTCAGCCAATCGAGCGCCGCGCGTGTGGCGATGCGCCGCGCCCAGGGCCCGAACGGGTACTCCGGCTGAAAACGGTCGTGCGCGCGATAGATGCGCCAGAAGGTCTCCACCGTGAGGTCTTCCGCGGCGGCCGTGTTGCGGACGATGCGCAGAATCCAGCCGTACACCGGGCGCTGATGCTCGCGGAAGAGCGCCTCGAAAGCGTCGAGATCGCCATCGCGGAACCGTTGCAACATGGTGCCGGGCACCTTGCTGGAACCGTCGGCCATCCGTCTTCCCTTTCTAAACATGCTTACGGGAGCTTTGGCAGAAAGGTTACACGATGGGGCAGCGGAGTTAGCGGAGTTAGCGGGGTTCGCGGAGTTAGCGGGGTTAGCGGGGTTCGCTTGCCTCGTAGCTATCCCACCCTTTTCCGCAGAAAGCGCGGAAAAGGATGGGGCACGGAAGCGATTCAACGCGCGCGCAACGTGAGAAAATGCCCATATAAACCGATTTTTCACGACCCCACGCGGTTGACAGAGAAGGTAACGGCAATTAAAGTTGGGCGTCGGCGGATACAAGGTGTGCGCGGGCCGAAGACGGCGCAGTGCGGGAGACGATGACGATGCTTGGAATGCGAGTGGTGGCTGGAGCTTTGCTGGGGCTGGGCGCGGTGGGCGCACTGTGGGCGCAAGACGCCGGAAAACCCGCGTACCTGAATCCGAATCTGCCGGCGGAGCAACGCGCGGCCGACCTGGTGAAGCAGATGACGCTCGAAGAGAAGGCCAGCCAACTGGTGAACCAGGCGCGCGCCATTCCGCGGCTGGGCGTGCCTGCCTACGACTGGTGGAGCGAGGCGCTGCACGGCGTGGCAACAAGCGGAACCACGGAATTTCCTGAGCCCATCGCACTGGCCGCGACCTTCGATCCCACGGGCATTCACCAGATGGCCACCGACATCGGCATCGAGGCGCGCGTAGTGCACGCGCAATCCGTGGATGCGAACGGCGACAGCGTCATTTTTCACGGCCTCGATTTCTGGGCGCCGAATATCAACATCTTCCGCGACCCGCGCTGGGGGCGCGGCCAGGAGACGTACGGCGAAGATCCATTCCTCACGGCGCGCATGGGTGTGGCGTTTGTCACCGGCATGCAGGGCGACGATCCGCGTTACTATCGCGTGATCTCGACGCCCAAGCACTACGCCGTGCACTCGGGACCGGAGTCCACGCGCCACTCCGCCGACGTCGAGATCAGCAAGCACGATGAGCTTGACACTTATCTCGCGGCATTTCGCGCCACGGTGACTGAGGCCAAGGCCGGCAGTGTGATGTGCGCCTACAACAGCCTCAACGGGCAGCCGGCTTGCGCCAGCGAGTTTCTGCTTGAAGATCAATTGCGCGGTAAGTGGGATTTCAAAGGCTACGTGGTTTCGGATTGCGGCGCGGTGCGCGATATTGCCAACGGCCATCACTTTGTGCCCAACGAAGAGCAGGCTGCCGCCATCAGCCTACGGCGCGGCATGGACAACGAGTGCATCGATTTCCGCGCCAAGGTGACGGACAACCACGATTACAAGCCGTATCTCGATGCCGTGAAGGACGGCTACCTGAAGGAAAGCGCGATCGACACCGCGCTGGTGCGGTTGTTTACGGCGCGCGTGAAGCTCGGCCTGTTCGATCCGCCGCAGATGGTTCCTTACGCGAAGGTTGACGCCAGCGAACTGGACAGTGCCGAGCATCGTGCATTGGCGCTCAAGCTGGCCAACGAGTCGATGGTGCTCTTGAAGAACGACAGAGCCCTGCCGCTGAAGACAACGGGAGCAAAGATCCTTGTTGTGGGCCCGCTCGCGGAGCAGACGCGCGTGCTGCTGGGCAATTACAACGGGATTCCCACGCACACCGTGTCGATTCTGGAAGGGATGAAGCAGGAATTTGCCGGCGACACGATTCAATTCGTGCAAGGCACCGGGTTCCTGAGCAAGCAAACCCAGACGGTACCCAACGCGCTGCTCACTACAGATGGGCAGCCCGGAGTCAAGGCGACCTATCTGAACCAGAACATCGTCAGCTTCTCCGGCGATCGCTCGAATAGCACGGCCGCATTGGCCACGCGCATCGAGCAGGGGATCGATATTGCGGCAAATCCTGTGCCCGCTGAAGTTCGAGAGACTGACCCGCTCACCGTGCGCTGGGAGTCCACGCTCACGCCCACAGAAACCGGCGATTACAACCTTGGCGTCGAGACCGACGGATTCTTCCGAGTGTTTCTCGACGGCAAGTCGGTAACGATGGCGAATTATCCGCACGGCGTGGAGACGGTCACCGGCAAAACCCATCTCGAAGCCGGCAAGGCGTACAAGCTGGAGGTTGAATATCAACGGACGGCCAATGCGGCGCCTCATCTCAAATTGGTGTGGGGCAAGATCGATCGCAGCGTCGATCCCGCAGTGGCAACCGCGGCGCAGAATGCCGATGTGGTTGTGGCCGTGGTGGGGATCACCAGCGAGCTTGAGGGCGAGGAGATGAATGTGAATGAGCCCGGGTTCAAGGGTGGCGACCGCACCAGTCTCGACCTGCCGGAGCCAGAAGAGAGACTGCTGGAAACTCTGGCCGCCACCGGCAAGCCGCTGGTCGTGGTGCTCACCAACGGAAGCGCGCTCGGCGTGAACTGGGCCAACGCACATGCCAATGCGATTCTCGATGCGTGGTATCCCGGCGAGGAGGGTGGAACGGCGGTGGCGCAAACGCTCTCCGGAAAGAACAACCCGGCTGGGCGCCTGCCGGTGACGTTCTACAAAGACGTGAGCCAGTTGCCGCCCTTCGAGGACTACGCCATGAAGGGGCGCACCTACCGCTACTTCACTGGGACGCCGCTCTATCCCTTCGGCTATGGCCTGAGCTACACCAAGTTCTCTTACAGTAAGCTGGCCGTTCCTTCTGCCGCGGTCGAGGCAGGCAAGCCGGTGGTTGTAGAAGTCACCGTGACCAACACCGGTACGCGCGCGGGCGATGAAGTGGCGCAGCTTTATCTTGAGTTTCCCGCCGTTCCCGGTGCGCCGTTGCGGGCGCTGCGCGGATTCGAACGTGTACACCTGGAGCCGGGTGCATCGCAGACGGTGCGTTTCGAGTTGAAGCCGCGCGACATGAGCATGGTGACCGACCTGGGCGAGCCGATGGTGGCCGAAGGCGCCTACACGGTCTCCGTCGGCGGCGGCCAGCCAGGCACGGGAGCGCCGGCTGTCGCGGGCAGTTTCACGGTTAAAGGCTCGGTCACGCTACCGGAGTGAGTGACAAAGGCAGGTGTTTCAGCATCGTGATTTCGTGCTTGCTCACTGATTTGCGCAAGTCAGGAAACCGGCGTTCCTGAAAAACGTGTCAAGACCCTCCCCGGCGAAAGTCCCTATGCACCGGAAAATCGGCCCTTTATGCTGGCAACGCAATGAAAATAAACGACATAATCAGACGTTTCTGAGGCCGGAAAGCCTCAAGTCACGGCAGAAGCGATGCCTTTCTTCCACATTCCCCGATTTACCGGGCTTAAACTTGTCTGTAACCCGGCTGTAATCTCCTCGTCGCTGGGTAAACAACCGTTATCGACCGCGGTTGTTGAGGTTTTATGGACGCCAAATCCTCCGGCTCGTTGTTCTCCAGCAGCAATCCATCTCCATTTCATTTAAGAATTGACACCGTTGTTGAGTTTCCGTTCAGGAGGCCCAGGCGGACCCGGAATTTCTCCGGTCGCCATGGTGATTTCTGATGGCTGATCTCGCGACGGCAGTTCACGTCATTCCTGGGTCTCGGTCCCTTTCCCCCTCCCAATTTGATCGGAGGTTTGCCGCCCGTCCCAGCAGGGTTGGCGTGTGCGTTTTTGTGCTGGCGCTACTGGCCGGCCTCGGCTATATCGGCGTCCACATCGCCAAAGACCTCGACAACGTGGTCGTGACCAGCGCATGGCCCTACCTGCTGCTGGGCCTGGCGCTCTTCATCGCCCTGGGATTCGAATTCGTCAACGGATTTCACGACACCGCCAATGCCGTGGCCACGGTGATCTACACCAACTCTCTGCCGCCGCATATCGCCGTGGTGTGGTCGGGGATCTGCAACCTGACGGGCGTTCTGCTGTCGTCGGGAACGGTCGCCTTCGCCGTCATCACGCTCCTGCCGGTGGAACTGATTCTCAAGGTGAGTTCCGGCACCGGCTTCGCCATGGTCTTCGCGCTGCTCATTGCCGCGATTCTGTGGAACCTGGGAACTTGGTGGTTCGGCCTTCCCGCGTCCAGCTCGCACACCATGGTGGGATCCATCATCGGCGTGGGGCTGGCCAGCCAGCTCATGAACGCGCATGGCAGGACCTCCGGTCTCGATTGGAGCCAGGTCACCAAAGTTCTCGAGGCTCTCCTGATCTCGCCGCTGCTGGGGTTTGCCCTGGCCGGCGTCCTGCTTCTCTTGTCGAAGCGTCTCTTCCGTTACCAGGCGCTCTACGAAGCGCCCAAAGGCAACGAGCCGCCGCCCTGGCCGATTCGCGCGCTCATGGTGGGCACCTGCACCGGCGTCAGCTACTTTCATGGTTCAAACGACGGGCAGAAGGGCATGGGCCTCATCATGCTCATCCTCATCGGCACCGTGCCCACGGCCTACGCGTTGAACCACAACGTGAGCCCGGCAGAGGTGCAGAGCTTTATCGCTGCTTCCGTCCAGGCGGGGCAGATTCTCGAACGGCATGTGCCATCCGGCACGCCCGATCCCGATCCGCGCACCGAGATCACCGACTACATCCACACCAAGCAGCTCCAGCCGACCACGCTTCTGGCCCTGAGCCAGTTGGTGAGTGAACTGAACCGCGAAGTCTCCGCGTACAACTCCCTTCGCGCTATTCCGGCGGAGCAACAGACCAACATCCGCAACGACATGTACCTGACCGGCCGCGCGTTGAAGATCATGGACCCGTCCCACAATCCCGCCTTCACCGCCCAGGAAAGCGCCGCGCTGAAAACCTACCAGGGCAATCTCGACAAGGCCACCAGGTTCATCCCCATCTGGGTCAAAGTGGCTGTGGCGCTGGCCCTGGGACTGGGCACTATGGTGGGCTGGAAACGCATCGTGATCACGGTCGGCGAGAGGATTGGCAAGGAGAAGATGACCTACGCTCAGGGCGCCAGCGCGGGACTGGTGACCATGGTGACCATCTTTGCCGCCGACACCTGGAGCATGCCGGTTTCCACCACGCACATTCTCAGTTCCGGGGTCGCGGGCACCATGGCCGCCAACGGAAGCGGCCTGCGCTGGTCGACTGTGCGCGCCATTGCAGCCGGATGGGTCTTCACGCTGCCCGCCGCCGCTGTGCTCTCCGGCCTTCTCTACCTGCTGTTCCACGCCATCTTCTAAACAGCGACTCCGCATCGCGGAAAAGCGTCCGGCTGCGGCCGGACGCTTTTCGAGTGGAAAACCTCGCGCCCGCCGCAAACGCGCGAAAGAATGGCCGATTCCGGTAACATACAGAATGGTGCTGAATAAAGAATGAGTCTGAAAGCCAAACTGGAAGCTGTAATTTATGCCTCGGAAGAGCCGGTAACGCTGGCGCAACTGGCCGGTCTGTTTGCCGATGAGGCCCTGGAGTGGAAGGCAGAGCAGGCGGCTGCGGCGCAAGCTGAAGCCGAAGAGCCGGCTGCGGATGAGAACGAGAACTCGCCGCTGGTGCAGGATACGTTGCCCGATCTGACGGTTGCGCCGGACGCGGCCGAGGAAGCGGACGCTTCGGAAAAGTTTGCAGAGAGCGCGGGCGAGGACGCCGGCGCTACGGTCGGCCAGGAGGCCGACGCTACAAATTCCGAGACCAGTGCCGAAGCAGCGAGCGAAGATGCCAATGCGCCGGACGCCGACCAGGCCGAGGCAGAGGCAAAGCGCGCGGCTAAGTTGCGCGACCGCGAAGCCCGCGGCGTCATCCGGCAACTGCTCGACGAGCTGATCGCCGAGTATGCCATCGATGGCCGCGGCGTCGAGATTCGCGAGATCGCCGGCGGCTACCGCATGGCCACCAAGCCGGAGTATCACGAGGCGGTGCGTTCGTTCATCAAGGGGCAGAAGGCACCGCTCAAGCTCTCGCTGCCGGCTCTCGAAACTCTGGCGGTTATCGCCTACAAGCAGCCGGTGACCGCGCCGGAAGTCAACGAGATTCGCGGCGTGGATTCGTCGGGGGTCTTCGGATCGCTGCTGGCGCGCAAGCTCATCGTCACCGCGGGACGCAAGCCCGTGATCGGCCGGCCGATTCTCTACAAAACCACGCGTGAGTTCCTGCTGCGCTTTGGACTGAAAGATGTTTCCGAGCTGCCTTCGATGGAGGAGTTCGAGAAGATTGCGGCGAGCGAACTGGAAGAGCCGGGCGTTGCCGAGCCCGAAGATGCAGGGCCGCAGCCGTCGAGCGATTCAGCGGCAGCAACCGAAGCCGCAGCCGAGTTCAACCCGGATCTGAGCACCGAGACAGACGGTGGAACCAACGGCAGACGTGCGAACCACGAAGCCAAAACCCCGGCGCAATCCCCACAAGCCGCTTCCGATGCGTCAGCCGGCGACGCGGAGTGAGCAGAAGGTCACAGGTTTCCCCATGACAGAAAAAAAGAAAACGAAGTCGGCCGCACCCGCGGCGAAAGCTGCGCCCAAAACCAAAAAAACGGATGCGGCGAGCAAAAAGCCGGTGGCCAAAAGCGACGTCGCTGGCGCGAAGCCCGCGAAAACCGCGGCGAAACCGCCTGCTCCCGCAAAGAAGCGCGCAACGACGGCCAGGAAAACTCCTGCCCTAGCCAAAGCGCCCGCCGCGAAGAGCAAAACACGCACTGCGAAAGTAAAGCAGGAATCCGCGCCCCGCATTGACGAGCCGGTGCTCGATCCCATTGGCGACGTGACCGGCGGTGAGGCCCATAAGTACCTGGGCAACGCTGAGGAATTGACGCACACCGAAGCCGAAGTTGCGGGTGTGAAGACTGAGGCTCTCGAAGCGGGACCGGGAATGAGTGCGGCTGCCCAGGCTTCGCACGCAGAAGACGCCGAAGCCGCTCCAGAAGAAGAGGAATCCGGGACGGAGCGGAAGCCGCGTCCAGCCGCAAATCCTGAGCGGCTGCAAAAAATTCTCTCCCAGGCGGGCATTGCCAGCCGACGTCACGCCGAGGAGATGATTGTCGCCGGACGCGTGATAGTGAATGGCCAGGTCGTGACGCAACTGGGCAGCAAGGCCGATCTGGGGCGCGATCACATTCGCGTCGATGGCAAGCTGCTTCAGGGCGCCGAGCGGCATCGCTACTTTATGCTCAACAAGCCGCGGGGCTACGTCACCACGGTGAGCGATCCCGAACACCGGCCCACGGTGATGGAGTTTTTCGCCAAAGCGCAAGAGCGCGTGTACCCGGTGGGCCGGCTCGATTACCTGAGTGAAGGCCTGCTGCTGATGACCAACGACGGCGAACTGGCCAATTTGCTCAGCAAAGCCGGCTCGGGCGTGGAGAAGACATACCTCGTGAAGGTCGCCGGGAAGCCGAGCGCGGAAGAACTCGAGCGCTTGCGCGGCGGCGTGACGATTGAAAAAGGCGAACCAGGTTCGGCGCGGGTGCGCACAGCCCCGGCGCGCGTCCGCGAGTTCCGCGAGGGCGACAATCCCTGGTTTGAGGTGGTGTTGACCGAGGGACGTAACCGCGAATTGAGGAAGATGTTTGCGGCCATCGGACACTTTGCCGAAAAGATTCGCCGTGTGGGCTACGGGCCGCTGGTGCTCGATGTGGAGCCGGGAAACATGCGCGAGCTTGGCGAAGATGAGGTGAACGCGCTGCGGCTGACCGCCGAGGGCAAGATGAAGCCGCGCCGTCCCAGGATCGAAAAGCTGCTGCCCAAAGAAGCGGGCGTTGCGGCGGAGAAACGCGACCGGCCCAGAGACCGGAAGTTCGATCGGCGACCCGCTCCGCGGCAGGATCGCGGCGAAAGGCCTTTCAGCAGCGCGCCACGTCCGCCCTTCAAACCTCGCGGCGATCGGCCTGAATTTCGTCCAGCTCCACGGCGCGAGGGCAGCGAGAATCGTTTTGGAAGCGCACCACGGGCACCCTTCAAGCCTCGCGGCGATCGTCCTGAATTTCGCCCAGCTCCACAGCGCGAGGGCAGCGAGAATCGTTTCGGCAGCGCGCCACGCGCACCGTTTAAACCTCGCGGCGATCGTCCGCAATTTAGCGGCGCTCCCAGGCAGGATCGCGGCGAGAGGCCCTTCAGCAGCTCACCACGGGCACCCTTCAAGCCTCGCGGCGAGCGACCTGAATTTCGTCCAGCTCCACGGCGCGAGGGCAGCGAGAATCGCTTCGGCAGCGCACCACGCGCACCGTTCAAACCCCGCAGCGATCGACCGGAATTTCGCTCTGCACCACGCCAGGATCGCGGCGAGAGGCCCTTCAGCAGCTCACCACGACCGCCTTTCAAGCCGCGTACCGAACGGCCGGAATTTCGCAGCGCGCCGCGTCAGGATCGCGGCGAGAATCGTTTCGGCAGCGCGCCACGCGCGCCCTTCAAGCCCCGCAGCGATCGGCCGGAATTTCGTTCTGCACCACGCCAGGATCGCGGCGGGAAGCCCTTCGGCAGCTCACCACGGGCGCCCTTCAAGCCCCGCAGCGACCGGCCCGAATTTCGTCCCGCCCCGCGGCCTGAGCCTGGTGAATTCAAGCCGCGCATTCAGATCGACCGCGTCGCAGAGCCTCAAAGGAGTCCCAGCTTTGACGGCAAACCGAAGCCGTCGTTCGGCGGCAAGCCCGCCTTCCGCGGTAAGCCGAGCTTTGGCGGTAAACCAGGTTCGGCCGGCAAATACCGCGGGAACACTAAGGGCGGCCCGAAGCGTGGCGCTTCGCGACCCGGCGCACCGCGCGGCGGACGGAAGCGCGGATAGTCAGCGAAGCACCGGGATAGCGGTCCCTCGAAAATCAAGAGCAACCGCAGGTTCTTCGACTCGCTGCGCTCGCTCAGGATGACAAATCCTCGGGGAATGCGATGAGCTGAGGGTCTTGCAGCGTGAGCGTTTGCGCTCTATTCTCCGCGCGCGCGGAAGCGTCTCATGCGTCCCACCAGCGATGCCGGCCCGCTCACCGACAGGCGAACAATATTGCCTTCGTATTCGCGCGTGTGCACAACCATGCCCGCTTCAATCGCCGCCAGAACGGCGCCTTCGTGCTGCGGCACGCGCAGCTCCGCTTCAATCACAGGATCGGACTGAAGCGCCGCATCGATGGCCGCGAGCAAGGCCTCCATACCCTCACCAGTCAACGCCGAAACCGCTACAGCAGCGATGCCGTCGGGATCGCCTGTACCCTTCGGACCGGATTTCGTGCGAACCAGCAGCGCCGCACGCTCCGCTTCAGGCAGCAGATCGATCTTGTTCAGCACTTCAATGCGCGGCTTCGACAAACTCTCGAGTTCGCCGAGCACCTTTTCCACCTGCGCCTTTTGCTCTTCGCCGTAACTCGAAGACGCATCGCGCACATGAATCAGCACCTCAGCCTGCTCCACTTCCTCGAGCGTGGCGCGGAAGCTGGTGACGAGCGTGTGCGGCAGGTTGCGGATAAAGCCGACAGTGTCAGACAACAGGACGCGGCGGCGGCTGGGCAGCTCGATGGCACGCAGTTTGGGGTCAAGCGTGGCAAACATGCGCGCCGACTCGAGCACCTGCGCACCGGTGACGGTATTGAAGAGCGTGCTTTTGCCCGCGTTGGTGTAGCCGACCAGGGCCACCGTGGGCACGGGAACGGCCTCGCGGCGCTGGCGCTGCTGGCGGCGCACGCGGCGCACGCCTTCCAGATCGCGCTTGAGCTGATCGATGCGCCTCTGGATGCGACGGCGGTCGGTTTCGAGCTGCGTCTCGCCGGGTCCGCGGGTACCGATGCCGCCCCCCAGTTGCGACATGGATTTGCCGCGCCCCGTCAGCCGCGGCAGCATGTATTCAAGCTGCGCCAGTTCCACTTGCAACTGTCCCTCGCGGGTGCGCGCGTGGCGAGCAAAAATGTCGAGGATCAATTGCGTGCGGTCGAGCACGCGGCACGGCAACGCGGCCTCAAGGTTGCGCAATTGCGTGGCTGTAAGGTCGTGGTCGAAGAGAACCAGGTCCGCGTTCGTGGACGCGGCGATTGCCGCAATCTCTTCCACCTTGCCGGAACCGATGAGGGTTGCGGGATCGGGGCGCGGACGGCGCTGCAGCACCTCGGCGGCAACCTGTCCGCCCGCGCTCAACAGCAGCTCGCGAAATTCGGCGAGAGATTCCTCAGCATCGAGACCCTGAGCATCGCGCGCGGTGGCTGTCGAACGTAGCGGGCGCGTGGATTGTCGAGGAATGGCGGGTTGCGGAGCGCACTCGTCGGAATTAAGACACACGCTCTGCGCACGCGCCGCCATGATGGTTGCGCGGTTCTCACGCGAGCGGACCCCAAGGTCCACTCCAACCAGTACGGCGCGCTCAACCCGGCCGTTACCGCGGTCAGCGGCGCCGCCGTTGCTGTACGTCGCGCTTGCCAGGCGAGACCGCTCCACTGGGGGACGCTCCGGCGCTATCGTTGTTCCGCAGTCGCCTGAGGCGCCAGCGGTGCCGGTACGGCTGCCGGACCTATACCCGACGGCACAGCAGCCGGACGGTGTTCGCTATGAATCACGCTCCGGTTGCTTACCACAGTTGAAATCGCGTGTTTGAAAATCAATTGTTCCTGGCTGTTGTTCTCCAGGAGCACGGAATACTTGTCGAAGGACCGAATTTTCCCTGTCAGTTTGACGCCACTGACTAAATAGATCGTAATGGGGGATTTGTCCTTTCGAACCGTGTTCAGAAAGGTGTCCTGAATATTTTGTGCCGGCTTGTTCTCCATGTGCCGATCTCCTGCTTTCTTGATGAAGGTTGTTGGTGCCACTTTCCTTACTGCATACATCAGATGCACGGGACGGCTCCGGAACCCCCGGAGTCGTTTCATCCCGCAATAGTGACAAGATTATAGAGGTTTTAGTCCCATTTCAACTACGGGTAACGGTGCGCCCGTCCGGAAACGATTACGAAAGGACCGGGACGGTGCAGGCTGCGGGACGCCTAACTTCCATGGCTGTTAGCATCAAGGAGTGCCAGACACCGCGATTTCATCTCGCGCTGCGGCCCCAGCGGGACCGTCAACCCAGATGCTCAGGCCCACGCCCGTCCCCATGCTCGACTTGAAACGCCAGTATGCTCCCCTCCATGAGGAGCTGCTGGCCGCGCTCGGTCGGGTGCTCGAAACGCAACAATTCATCCTTGGCGCCGAGGTGGCTGCATTTGAAAAAGCCGGCGCAGAGCAGTTAGGCGTTTCCCACGCGCTGGGATGCTCGTCCGGTACCGACGCCTTGTGGCTGGCGCTGGCTGCGGCGGGCGTCAAGTCCGGCGAAGCTGTCCTTACCACACCGTTCAGCTTCTTTGCTTCGGTCAGCTCCATTCTCCGCGCCGGCGCAACGCCGGTGCTGGCAGACATCGATCCCGTCAGCTTCAACTTGTCCTCCGCGGCGGTGAGCGCAGTGCTCGACGGCCCTCGCGGCGCGGCAGTTCGCGCCATTCTTCCTGTGCACTTGTATGGGCAGACCGTCGAGTGGCCCTCTTTCGCGCGGATTGCGCGCGACCGTGGGCTCACCATGATTGAAGATGCCGCGCAGGCCTGGGGCGCCGAGTGGAATGGTGTGAAGGCGGGTGGGCTGGGCGATATCGCCGCATTCAGCTTTTATCCCACCAAGAACCTGAGTGCCGCCGGCGACGCCGGCATGGTCACCACGAACTCCGACGCTTTGGCTGAGCGCGTGAAGATGCTGCGCCAGCATGGCATGCGCCGCCGCTACTATCACGATGAGCCGGGCTGGAACACGCGCATGGATGGGTTCCAGGGCGCGGTGCTGGCGGTGAAGCTCAAATACATCGGCGCATGGACCGAGGCGCGCCGCGCTTTGGCGGCTCGATATCACGCACTGTTTGTGCAAGCAGGTTTGGCAGAGGCCGGCCCCTATCCCGAGCACGGCGTGGTTCTACCGCGCGAGTTGCCCGGCGCACGGCACGTGTGGCATCAGTATGTGATTCGCGCGCCGCGCCGCGATGCGTTGCGCGAGTTTCTTTCCGCGCGTGGTATCGGCTCGGAGATCTATTATCCTCTGCCGCTCCACCAGCAAGAAGCGCTGAAAGGTCTTGGCTACGCTGAAGGCGATTTTCCCGAGGCCGAGCGCGCTGCGCGTGAAGTGCTGGCGCTGCCCATCTTCCCAGAACTACGCGAGGACGAGCAGCAGACCGTGGTCGCGGCAATTGCCGAGTTTTTGAGCTAAGGTGCCTTGACCTCGACGTGTGACGCCGAGACCACAAATGTTGCGATGGCGGAGTGATCGCAGTCGCCCTTTCCGTCTGACACCGAGCCCCACAAAGCCAACCGTCGCCGTCAATGTTCTCCTGAGGGGAATTAGGATTGAGGTAGTGCGTAACTACTTCAATTATTTTACCGAGATCGAAGACCGCTTCCAGCAGCGGCGCGGGGCCATCTTGCTGCTTTCCACGCTGGATTGGGCGCTGATCGAAACCTGGCGCGACGCCGGCATTCCTCTGGAGGCGGCCTTACGCGGCATCGATGCAGCCTTCGACAAGTATGAGGCTCGGCAAAAGCGGGCGCGGATGCAGCGCATCAATGGCCTCGCATGGTGCGCACAGGCCGTGATGCAGGCCGCTATGGAAATGAGCGAAGCGTCCGTCGGCTCGGCTTCAACGCCGGCGGCTACCGCGGAATCCGGCTTTGAACACGCGCGCGTCGCGGCCCATTTGACCGCGGCCGCCCAGGCGCTGGATGCCGCTGAAGTAGCTTCCGATGCGTGCCGCGCAACGGCCGCGCGACTGCGCGAGATAGCGGCCGAAGTCGATGCGGCGAGTGAAAAGTCTGCGCCCGTTGATCTTGAAGGATTGGAGCAATCACTCATGGTGCTCGAGGACAGGCTGTACGCCGCGCTCCAACTTGCGGCGCCGGAGGAACGAGTTTTGGAACTGAACGAGCACGCAGATCGCGAATTGGCGCCCTATCGCAGCCGCATGGGCGCAGTGCAAATGCGCCAAGTGAAGGAGCAGTTTGTGCGGAAGCAACTGCTGGTGCATTACAATTTGCCGCGGTTGAGCCTGTTCTATATGAGCCAGCAATGAAGAAGCGAGACCGCACAAACGAAAGCTCTCCGGGTTCCCACCGTTTCCGCAAAGAACGCGGAAAGGATGGGGCACGGAGCAACCAGGCCCGAGAGCAGATTCCCGTTCCTCCCGGCGGCGCGGCGGCTTCCTCTTTGGTCACCATCGAAAAGCCGATCTACGGCGGCTCATTTCTGGCGCACTCCGAAGGCAAAGCGATGTTTGTGCCGCTGGCTCTGCCCGGCGAGCAGGCGCGGGTGCGCATCGTTGATGGCAAGCGAGGCTACGCCACCGCTGAAGTGGAGGAGATCGCCACGCCATCTCCGCAGCGGGTCGCGCCCGCATGCCCGCACTTTGGCGCGTGCGGCGGCTGCCAGTATCAGCACGCAACCTATGCTACGCAGCTCGCCTGGAAAAAGGAGATTCTGCGCGAGACGCTGGAGCGGGGCGGCGTTTATGCGCCCGAAGACATCGCGGTGCTGGCCGGAGAGCCCTGGGCGTATCGCAATCGCATTCGCCTCGCCTTCGACGCCAATGAAGATGCGGGATACCGCGGGCGGCGTTCGCATGCGGTCGTTGCCATCGCTGAGTGCCCCATTGCGGCGCCGCTGCTAGTGCGCGCCGCACTCGCGGCCAGCCGGATTTTGCGGGAATCACCGGCCAGCTTGCGCGTGAGCGAGATATCCCTTTTTTGCGATGCCGCGGAGACGGCGCTGCTCGCAAGTGTCACGGTTGCCGGATCCGGAAAACGCGGCTTTGACGATTTTGCGCAAGCCCTCGCAGGCAATATTCCAGAGCTGAAGGGCATGGAATTTCTGGCCGAAGGCGGGAAGGGACAGGCACCGCAAAGCGTGGCGCAATGGGGCGCGAATTCTTTGCTGTAT
>Ga0302267_10000883_pt1 | contig 39432 bp, 48 predicted proteins | sample III_Bog_E1_3_FD_194555 | JGI IMG/M metagenome (GOLD analysis project Ga0302267, IMG submission 194555) | Peat permafrost microbial communities from Stordalen Mire near Abisko, Sweden - III_Bog_E1_3 | ecosystem: Environmental > Terrestrial > Soil > Wetlands > Peat | place: Sweden: Abisko...
TGCGAGGGAAGCGTCTCCGGAACCTCGGAATTGTAGGGCGGCACTGGAAACGCCACTTCTGTGGTCACGTCTTCGTTGGTCTCATTGCGGAAGTCGTAATCAACCACGACCTTGTCCAAGCCGATCCGCAGCACTTCTTTTGCCATCACGATGCGTCTCTCCTGGCGAGGAACCAGTCCGCCGGCGGCAATGGCCACTGCGGTGTCATCCGCCCACCCGGCGGCAGAAGAGAGAATTCCCGACAGACATACGAAAACGATGCAGCACAGACGCGGCTTCCAGTTCATGGCCGTAAGTATCGCAAAGCAGAGTTTGGATTTGCATCAAAACTCGTGCTTCATACGGACGATTCCCCCGATTCCCGTTGAATTCCCTACCATTTCGCGGTATTCTATCGGTGCAGACGAATTTGTCCGCCAGGAAGGACCGTGTGCGCACCGGCTGGCGGAGAGATGAGTGGGCTTAGAGCCCACTTTTTATTTGCGGCAAATACAGCCTGGGTTCACAGCCCTTGTCAGCCGCCCCCTCCCGAGTGATCCAGCGCATAGATCGTCTGGAATCAGGTAGTTGGAAGCACAGGAAGAATGGCAGTCAAGCTTCACGAAATTCGACAGGCGGCTGAGCGGGTGGCGGCTTCGCACGGGCTGGACGTGGTGGACCTGGAGTTCGCCGGCCCGGCCAAGGAGCGCATCCTCCGCATCTTCCTGGAGAAGAATGCCGAGGGCCGCGAGAAGTTGAAGGCCGCGATTGAGGCCGGAGCCGAGGGGTTGCCGGAGCGGCTGGTGAAGGAATCGCAGAACGGCACGCTGAGCGCCGGGCAGCTTTCCGGGGTGACGCATGAGGATTGCGCCGGGTTCAGCCGGGACTTTGGCGTGCTGCTGGACGTGGAGGAGCTGATTCCCGAGGACTCCTACACGCTTGAAGCCAGTTCCCCTGGCCTGGATCGCAAGCTCAGCAAGCCCGAGGAGTTCAGCCGCTTTAGCGGGACGCTCTGCAAGGTGCAGACCTTCGAGCCGATCCGCAATAACCGCCATTGGCTGGGCCGCTTGACGGCCGCCAGTGATGAAGGAATCACGCTGGACCTGAACGCGGTGCAGCAGAACAGCAAGAGCCGCAAGGCCGGCATTGTCACCGTGGAGATTGCCTACTCCAACATTGAGAAGGCCAACCTGGTGCCAGAAATCTAACACAGCAGACGGCGCGTGGCCCGCAGTTTTGGCCCGCGCTTAGCGCCGTTACACCAACCGGCAGGAGCAGCATCCGGGTTCCCGCCCCGCACATGGGAAGAGAGTCAGCACAGTATGGCCAGCAGCGCTTTGTATCAGACCATCGAGCTCCTCAGCCAGGAGAAAGGCATCGATCCCGCCATTGTTGTTGGCGCGGTCGAGGAAGCCATTGCCCTGGCCACACGCAAGTTCTACAAGACCCAGGAGAACATGCGCGGCGAGCTCAACAAAGAGACCGGCGAGATTACGGCTTACATCTACAAGACGGTGGTCGCCGACGCCGAGCAGGTGGAAGATCCGCTCAACCAGATCACGCTTGAGCAGGCCAGCGAGCTGGCCCCCGGCGCGGAGGTTGGCAGCGAGATCCGCCTGTACCGCGACACCAGCCCGTTGGGACGCATTGCCGCGCAGTTGGCCAAGCAGGTCATCTTCCAGAAGGTGCGCGAAGCCGAGCGCGACACGGTTTTCCTTGAATACGCGCACCGCGAAAAGGAAGTTCTGAACGCCACGGTCAAGCGCATTGAAGGCCAGGACATCATCTTCGACATCGGCAAGGCGGAAGCCCGCTGCCCCAAGCGCGAGCAGTCGCGGCTGGAGCAATTCACCATTGGCGAGCGTGTACGCGCGGTGCTGATCAAGGTGGACCGCGCCGCCAAGGGACCGCAGGTGATCGTTTCGCGTGCCGCTCCAGAGCTGGTTTCGAACTTGTTCCAGTCGGAAGTGCCGGAGATCTACGACAACACGGTGGTGATCCGCGCCATTGCGCGCGAAGCCGGCGAGCGCACCAAAATCGCCGTCCAGAGTCGCGACAAGGACGTGGACCCGGTGGGCGCCTGCGTGGGCATGAAGGGTATGCGCGTACAGTCGATCATCCGCGAGTTGCACGGCGAAAAGATCGACATCATCGAATTTTCAGAAGAGATTACCACCTTTGCCGAGAAGGCCTTGCAACCAGCCAAAGTCAGCCGCGTCTCCATTGCGGATCTGGGCGAAAAGCAGCTGGAAGTGATTGTGGACGACACACAGTTGTCGCTGGCCATTGGCAAGAAGGGCCAAAACGTTCGTCTAGCCGCCAAGTTGCTGGGCTGGAAGATCGACATCAAGAGCGAGGAAGAGAAGCGCCAGGAAGTGGAACAGCAGATGGTGGCTCTCTCTGGCGGCCCGACCACGCCCATTGAACAGGTAACAGAGCTGGGCGACAGCATTGTGCAGAAGCTGATCGCTGCCGGCATCACCACCGTCGAGGGCCTGGCGGACATGACACCGGAGCAGCTGGAAGAGATTCCGGGTATCGGCGAGAAGACGCTGGAAAAGATTTCGATTGCCGTTCGCCACTACTTTGGGCACTTTGACGAGACCGAGGAAGGCCAAGCGGTCAAGCCAGGGGAAGAAGGCGGCGAGCCGGAGATTGCGGACGCGGACGCGGTGGTCGACAACCAGGAAGCCGAGGCTGAAAACTCGTCCGAAGTTCTGGAAGAGATGGAAGGCATCGAGGCCGAAGAGGCCGATGAGGCTCCCGGCGGCGAAGAAGATGCAGTTGTCGAAGACGTAACCGACGCGGACCAGTTGCGCGAAGAGATGGAAAGCGAAGCAGCGGAACAGCAGGCGACCACGGAGGAAGGCGCATAGTATGCGCCCTCTCCCAGGTCATTCGTACGTACACTGGACTATGCAGAAGCACCATGGCCACGAGGCAGCGATGAGCACCTAACCGGCCGTGGTAGCAGTTACTGAAAAGAGGCGGATGAGTAAGGTTCGGATCAACGATCTCGCGCGCGAGATGGAAATCAAGAGCAAGCAGGTTCTTGATATATTGGCAGAACTCGGTCTGGCTACGGGCAAGACCCACTCCAGTTCCCTGGAGGGAGACGAAGCCGAAAAGGTGCGCGTCCAGTTCCAGCGCACTCATAGCGGGTCCCATTCGGGCTCCGGATCGTCGCGTCAGCCTCAGTCGGTTGCACCCAAGATCGACCTCTCACACATCTCCAAGCCGGGCGACGTTCTAAAGGCAATCCTGGCCAAGAAGCAGGAAGACGAAGAGCGGGCACGGCATCCACATGGAGTGAAGCCGGCGGTCGCTGTTGCGCCACCGCCCACCGCTGTACGGCCAGCTGCTCCCGCGCCTCCTCCGGTGGTTGCCGTACAGGCGCCCGCGCGCCCTGAACCGCGCAGGATTGTGCCCCAGCCGCGCTCAGCCCCGCCCATCGTGCATCAACCCGCCGCGCCGGCCATCGCCTCCCGGCCTCCCGCGGTTGCTGTTGTTGCACGGCCACCTGCCGTTGCAGCAGCACCGGTGCGCCCGGTAGTCGTTGTAGCGCCGCCGCCCGCCGCAGTGGCCGCGAAGCCTCCTGTGCAGCCCACCCCCGTTGTGGCCCCCACGCCAGCCAAGGAAGAGACCGTTGCAGCCCAGCCGCCCGTTACCGCGGCTACTGCTGTGCCCGCGGTTGTTCCTGCTGCGGTTGCGCCCCCGACGCCTGTTTCGGCCCCCGAACCGCCGGCTACATCCGTCGCTCCCGTCGCCGCCGAGCCTGTTGTGGCTCCAACTCCTCTGACTTCGGCTAACGCACCTTCGCCTGAGGCAGCAGCCAAGCCAGCAGTTCATCCCCACCCGGCCGCAACGGCCGCTCCTGCCGCCCCCGTTGCGCCTGGCACACACGCCGCGCACCGGCCCGCTGCTGGCGGCTTGACCACGTCTGGCAATCCGCTGGTCAGGACTCCGGCTGCACCCCCGGCACGCCGGATGGTGATGCCGCAGACTGGCCCTCGTCCGGTCTACAAGGCGCCACCGCCGCCACCCGGACCGCCGCCCTCAGCAATCTCGCCTACCAACGCCGGCATCCAGCGTGGACGCCCGATCTTTGATCGCCGCCCTGGCGGCCCTGTAGGATCCGGTGGCCCTGGTGGGCCCAGCGGCCTTGGCAGCTATCAGCAACGCACGCCTGGCGCTCCGGGGCAGTTCCCCGGTGGCCCTCGGCCCAAGCACCCCACTCGTTCGGCTCCCGGAGGGTTTGCCGGTCCTGGTGCTCCGGGTGCACGTCCTGGCTTTGGCGCACGTCCTGGCTTTGGCGCGCCGCGCCCCGGTGGTTTCGGCGGAGCTCGCCCTGGAGCCCCTGGAGCCTCTACTGCGCCTCCGGAAGCAGGCCGTCCGCAGCGTGCGCCGTCGCGTGGCCGTGGTCGCGGACAGCAGCAGTACCCCCGGACCAAGGAAGGTCCGATGAAGGGCTTTGTGCCGCCTCCTCGTTATGGCGGCCAAATCTACTCCAACGAGCCCCTGCCCATCACCCGTGAGATCACGGTAACCGAGGGCATCAGCGTGAAGGATCTGGCCGAAAAGCTGGACATTCGCGCCAAGGATCTGATCGCCACGCTGCTGATGCGCGGCATGATGGTGACCGTCAACCAGTCACTCGACGCCGAGATGGTGAAGGATGTGGCAGCCCGCTTTGGCGCAGCCGCTACCGTCATCAGCTACGAAGAAGAGCTGGAAAACGAGGCCATCGAAGAGGTTCTCGACACCGACAACATCGATGTCGTGGAAGTTCCTCGTGCACCTGTGGTCACCGTCATGGGCCACGTCGATCACGGCAAGACGTCGCTGCTGGACGCCATCCGCGAAACCGACGTAGTGAGTGGCGAGGCCGGCGGCATCACGCAGCACATCGGCGCGTACAAGGTGAAGTTCTCGAAAGAGGGCTCGCCTGCTTCCGGCCGTGAGATCGTCTTCCTGGATACACCGGGTCACGAAGCCTTTACCCGTATGCGTGCCCGCGGCGCCAAGGTCACTGACATTGTGGTCATCGTGGTAGCTGCCGACGACGGCGTGATGCCCCAGACCATTGAGGCTATCGATCACGCCAAGGCCGCCAACGTGCCCATCATCGTGGCAGTCAACAAGATCGACAAGCCTGAAGCCAACCCCGACCGCGTCAAGAAGCAGCTCGCTGATCGCGGCCTGATTCCCGAGGAATGGGCTGGCGCAGGACAGGACAGCACCGTCTTCGTCGAGGTCTCTGCCAAGAAGCGCATCAACCTCGACTTGCTGCTGGAAATGATCTGCCTCGTCAGCGATATCAAGGCTCCCAAGGCAACTCCAGGCCGCAAGGCTGTCGGTTCCGTCATTGAGGCCAAGCTGGATCGCGGTCGCGGCGCAGTGGCCACCGTTCTTGTACAGGACGGCACGCTGCACCTCAACGACAGCTACATTGTCGGCAACACCTTCGGCAAGGTCCGCGCCATGTTCGACGATCGTGGCCGAGCCATTGAGGAAGCAGGACCTTCAACCCCGGTGGAAGTGCTCGGGCTCGAGTCGATTCCCGATGCGGGCGATACCTTCCTGGTGGTTGCCGATCGCGACAAGGCCAAGGGCATTGCCACCTACCGCAAGATGAAGGAACGCGACTCGCAACTCGCCAAGAGTTCACGCGTGTCGCTGGAAGGCCTGGCCGAGCAGATTCGCCTGGCTGGAATGAAAGACTTGGCGCTCATCATCAAGGGCGACGTTACCGGCTCGGTTCAAGTGCTGGCCGATTCGCTGGTGCAGATGTCGACCGAGAAGGTGCGGATCAAGGTGATCCGCTCCGGCGTGGGCACCATTACCGAAAGCGACGTGCTGCTTGCCGCCGCTTCCAACGCCATTGTCATCGGCTTCAACGTACGCCCCGAACGCAAGTCGGCCGAGCTGGCGCAACAGGAGAACGTGGATATCCGGCTGCACTCGATCATCTATGAGTTGCAGGACGAGATCCGCAAAGCCATGCTGGGCATGCTGGAGCCGGTCTTCAAGGAGAACTACCTTGGCCGGGCCGAAGTGCTCAACGTCTTCCACATCCCCAAGGTCGGCACCATTGCCGGCTGCAGTGTGAAGGATGGCGTGATCCGCCGCGATGCCGAAATTAAGGTCATGCGCGGTGACGAGCAGGTCTTCAAGGGCAAGGTGGTCTCGCTCAAGCGCTTCAAGGACGACGCCAAGGAAGTTACCAACGGCATGGAGTGCGGCATCGGCCTCTCCGGCTTCGGCAACGACCTGAAGGCGGGCGACCTGATCGAGGCCTTCACCACGGAGAAGCTGGCCGCCGATCTGGGCGCGCTAACTACAGCCAAGGCATAGCCCTGAACCAGAACCAAAAGAAAAAGCCCGCAGCCTTTTGGCCGCGGGCTTTTTCTTTTGCCCTTCAAAGCAATTTGAGGATGCAGTGGCTATAATCGGGCGGTGCTCAAATGGATCGTCCTCTCCGCCGCTTCACTCGCGCTTGTCATCATCCTCGTTCCGGTGGCGCTCCTGCTGGACTACATGACAAACTGCGTCGGCTGGGAGGTTTGGCCAGCGATTCGCCGTGCACGAAAAGCCATTCGCACGCTGGTGCGCAAGCGCGTTCCGGGCGTGCGCATCCACAGCATGGGCACGACGCATAAGTCTGCTGACAACCTGCGCATCGGCATCGATGTGGCCACGGATGCAGAGCGCGAAATGCTCCGCAACGATGCCGGGCTGCTGGATGAAGCGAGGCTGGCGCTTGCCGAGGCTGGCTACCCTCAGGGTTCCATTGACCGCGTCAGTATCAGCATCGAATCCCAGGAAACCGTGGACCGGGAGTTTGACGGCAACTGGTTTTGCGCGCGTAAATAGGGATTTTTTACGGGCAGCGTCATACCGCCTTGCCCGTTGTAGCCTCTGGCCCGTACACTTCCAGTTTCCAGATCAGTGTTCGCGCTTATGCTCACCTTTTTTCGCCGTCGCCTCGACGAACTCGCTACCGCCCTGTTCCTCCTCATCGTTTTGGTGTGCACGCTGCTGCATCCTCCGGTGTTCGCCACGCCAGGAGGGCTGCTGCTGGCGCGGGCCGTGCTGATTTCAAGCGCCGTACTGATGGCCGTGCTGGTGCCGGCTGCGCGCTGGAGCCAAAAGGCGCGCGCGCTGCTCGGCCCGGTGCTGGACTTTGCGCCAGTGGTGGTGGCCGTGGTGGGCTACGTGGCGCTGCATCTGCTGAACGCCTACGCCATTACCGCCGCCCTGCACATCCCGTTTCTTGACCGTGACATGCTGGCCGCCGACGTGGCCCTGTTCGGCCAGACGCCTTACGTTCTGTTCGCCCGCTGGGGAATGGATGGCGTAGGTTTTCTGAGGGTGATGACCGCCTGCTACGCCCTCTATCCGCTCACGCCGATGCTGATGCTGGGCTGGTTCGCGCTAAACCGTGACCGCGCCAACTTCCTGCTGGTGCGCCGCACGCTGATCGTCTCCTTTTACCTGGGCTACTGCTCTTACATCCTGATTCCCGTCTCCGGGCCGCTCTCGCTGTTGCCACCCGCGCCGCCGGGCTTCATTGAATCAACTTCCATCTACGCTTTTCTGGCGAACAACTTTCGCTACGTTGCCGACTGCTTCCCAAGCCTGCACACGGCCAATCCGTGGCTGATGGTCTGGGTGGGGCGCAAAGGATTTCCACGCTGGCTGCTGGCTGGTGCTTGCCTGGTGTGCTGCGGCATCACGCTTTCCACCATGGCCTTGCGCCTGCACTACGGCATTGACGTTGTGGCCGGGCTGGCGTGGGTGTTTTCCGTGGCTCCGCTGGCCCGTGCTACGCTCCCTCGTCCAGTGGCTGCCCAGCTCCAGGCTTCGTTGCGCCAGGCTTCGTAATTCCAGCCCTGGGCATTCCCGCCGTATGGGAACACCGATTCTGCAGCCCCAAGCACACGCGCCCGGCGTAGAGTGGAGGTGACCGCCATGCCCACCTCCGCACATCGCCGCGCCTGCTCTATCCTGCTGCTTGCCAGCCTGTTCGGCTTTCTGGCCCTGCCCTGGTGCGCCGCCGAGCCGCCGCTGGTCTGCACCGGCGGCATGGGCAGCTTTACCGCGCAGTTGGTGGGTGGCATCACCGTTTCCATCGGCGCGGAACATAGTGGCGGGTTTGCACGGCGCGGCTGCCAAGCCCGTTTCTCGTGGGACGGCCGGCAGCTTCCCATTGCGACCAGCGCAGCCGACATAGACGCCGATGCGCTCGGCATCGATCTTGGCGTGGGTGTGCCCGTTGCCGCCTTCCAGATCAGAAGCAGTGCGCGAGACCCCCTGATGCGCTACGAGATCTACACGCTCAAGAAACCGCCCCGCCTACTGCGCACACTGACGGGCAGCGACACTTACTCTGCCGCTGATGCCGATCTCGATGGCCGCATCGAGATTTGGGCAGCTGACGCCGGCGTCTTCAACGGCCTCGACGGCCTGCGCCTCTCCGCCTTTGACTTTGCGCCGCCCGTAGTGCTGCGCTTCGAGCATCAGCAACTGCTGGACGTGAGCGCCGAGTTCCAGGCCGAATACGACCAGCGGATTGCCGGACTTCGCACCCAGCTCACGCCCGGGGGTATGGAGGCCTTCCGCACCTCAGACGGGCGGCTCGACGTGATCCCACCCGAGAAGCTGCACATCTACCGCGAAATGCTGCAAACCAAGATCAAGGTGCTTGAGATCGTCGCCTGCTACCTGTGGAGTGGCCGGGATGCGGAGGCCGCCAAAGCGCTGGACGAGCTGTGGCCCGCTGGCGACAGAGAGCGCATCCACGCTGCCCTGATAAACGCCCGCGCGCACGGCATACACACGCAGGTAGACGCCGTCTCTGCCGGCGCCACGGGGACACGCCACCACACATTCGTCTACGATCCGCTGCCGACAAAGGAACGCGCAGGGCAGGGTGCAACGCTTTGGGGGCCGGCCGGACTGATGCTGCCGCTCATCGAGGCCAGCGATCACGCAGCGGTGGTCCGCGTGGATACCGCCGCTATCCCCATCCAACTCTCCCGCCCGGAGCCAACCGATGCACGTGCAGTGCCGGCGATGGCGCCCGATACCATGATGAAGCTGCTGCTGGACGCGGCGGGCAAGGTTCGAGAGGCGTACATGAAGGGCGCGCCCGACCCCGGACTCATCGCCGCCACCAGCAGTTGGAAGTTCATTCCCGCTTACAAGGAGAACAAACCCGTCGCGGCCTGGATGGAGCTGTCCGTTTCGCTCCAACAGTAGACGCCTTGCAGCCTTTTTGATCACGCCTTCAAAATAGAAGCACCGTGCCCCGACGTGAAGCGCACTCCCGGTTCAAGGCCGGGGCCGATGCTAGAATTCTTCCGACTCTCCAAGTTCGCTCACCATGCACCTGAGTGTGAAAGGACGACTCTTCATGTCTTATACTTTCTTGTTTTCCCGGCGCACGCACCTCGTTTTGCTAGCCGCCGCGCCTGCGCTTCTGGTTGCCGCGCTTCTCTCCGTAGCCCTGCCTGCCCGCGCTCAAAGCGTGAACCTGTTTCCCACTGACGCCGAGTCGCACTGGACGCGCTTCTCGATTCCGCCCACCCAGCCGCTGGACGCCAAGGCTCAGTGGCATATTGACGCCGCTCGCCGCACCATTGTTTGCGACGGCAATGGGGCGCACGAGTGGCTGCGGTTCAACCAGGAGCTGGGCAACTTCGACTTCAGCGTGAAGTGGCGCTTTACGCCCGTGCCCGGCACACCCAAATACAACTCCGGCGTCTTCTTCCGCAACAGCGCAGACGGCGCAATCTGGCACCAGGCGCAGACCAAGCTGGATGGCGGCTACCTGTTCGGGCTGACCCCACGCAACGGCACACCTACCGCCTTCAACCTGCTCAAAGACATGGCGGAGAATCGCGTGAAGCCAGCCGGTGAGTGGAATCTCTATCGCATCCGCTGCACAGGCGGCCACTGCACGCTGGCGGTAAACGGCAAGGTGGTCAACACCGTGGACATCGAGGTGATGAAGGGCTACGTGGGCCTCGAAGCAGAAGGCGCACAGATCACCTTTAAAGACTTCAAGCTGAAGCAGCTCAAGTAGCTGTCGGCTTTCATCCGGCACTGCAATCGCAAAGGGCGCTGGCTTATGGCCAGCGCCCTTTGCGCATCTCTCCTGTTTTTACTGGCTGTTCCAGCTACAGCGGATAGCGCTCCAATTCCACCGCTGCGCGCGCGACGCTGCGGCTCAGTTCGACCACGTTGGCAGGCTCGACGCGCGCCAACCGGCGGAGAATTGCCATCTGCGTGCGCAGCTCGTCGCCCTCGGCCGAGGCCGCCAGCACCAACCGCGCCGACTGCTCGCAGACTGCCACGCTCTGCGCTGCCACCAGCCCCGTCATGGCTGCAGCCACCGCGGCCTGCGGCTTGCCCACGAGCTTCTTCGCGCGCAGCAGCGCCGACTCCAGCGCGTAGACCTGGCCGATCATCGCCGCCAGCGCACCCATCACTTCCTGCTCGTTTTCAAGCGCGGTCATAAAGCGCTGGCTGGCCACGCCGGCGGCAAACAGCGTCATGCGCTTCACCGCGCTCAGCGCCTTGGCCTCGCGCGCCAACGGATCGCTTTGCTCGTCGCCAAGGTCGAAGCTGGGTGGCGCCATGGCGTCTTCCATCACGCGGCGGATGGCTGCCGTAAGCGCCAGTTTGCCGGTCATGGCCTTCTTCAGCAGCCAGCCGGCCACAATCAGCCGATTGATCTCGTTGGTGCCTTCAAAGATGCGGTTGATGCGGGCGTCGCGGTACATGCGCTCGGCCGCAAACTCCTCCACGTAGCCAAAGCCGCCCATAGTGGCCACCAGCTCGTCCGCCACCAAGGAGTTCATCTCAGAGCCGTAGACCTTCAGAATGGAGCACTCCACCGTGTACTCGGCAAAGCAGTCCACCTCGCTCGTGCCGCCCCCGGCCAGGCGCGCGTCGATCATACCCGCCGTACGGTAGACCATGCTTTGGGTGGCGTAGAGACGCGCGGCCGAGGCGGAAATCTTCTCCTGGATCAGGCCAAACTCTGCAATCGCCTTACCGAAGGCCTTGCGCTGGTTTGCGTGGCGCACCATCTCACCCAGAGCCACTCTTGCCAGCCCAACGCAGGCCGCACCCAGCTTGAATCGGCCCACGTTGAGCACGCCAAAGGCGATCTTGTGGCCCTTACCCGCCTCGCCCAGCAGATTGGCCGCCGGAACCCGGCACTCGGCCAGCACCAATGGGCAGGTGGAGGAGCCTCGAATGCCCATCTTGTGCTCTTCAGCGCCTACCGTCAGCCCCGGCGTGCCGCGTTCCAGCAGAAAAGCCGAGAACTGCTCGCTGCCCGTGGCGGGGTCCACGATCTTGGCGAAGACCGTGTAGAGCCCGGCAACGTCGCAGTTAGTGAGCCACTGTTTTTCGCCGTCGAGGATATAGCTGCCGTCGGGCTGCAGCACAGCCCTGGTGCGGATGTGCATGGCATCCGAGCCGGAGGTGGACTCCGACAAACCGTACGCGCCGACCGTCTCGCAGGTAGCCAGCTTCGGTAGATAGCGCTGCTTCTGCTCCTCGGTGCCGAACCAGAGCACCGGGAGGAGCGCGATGCCGGTATGCGCGCCAAAGGCCGTTGAAAAGCTGGCCAGCATGGAGATGTGGTCGGTGACCAGCGTGGAGCTGACCTTGTCGAGGCCGAGGCCGCCGTACTCTTCCGGTATATCGACGGCCGCAAAGCCCTGCTCGGCCGCGCTCTTCAGCAGCCGCTCCATTGCGCCGGACTGTTTGGCCTCAACGGCCTGCACGGCGGGAACAATCTCCTCACGCGCAAAGCGCTGGGCAGCAGCAGCAATCTGGCGCTGCTCCTCGTTGAGGTCCTCCGGGGTAAATACCTCTGCCGGGGCCCGCTCTTCCACAAGAAACCCGCCGCCCGCAGCGGCCACAATCGGGGATGAAATCGCCGTCGTCATCGCGCTCCTGACTCAGCCCACGTTACGCCAGCGACTCTGCCACTCGCAAGCCGCACCAGTCGCTTCGGCTGGATCGCGTTCCATTCCTGTATTTGTGCGAAGATGTGTGCGTAATCGGTTGGAGCTTCAATGCGCATCCACAATCCAGCACCTCTTGCTTTCCTCAGCCTGCTCTTTACGGTGGCTCTCAATGTTGCCCCAGCTCAGGAACAGGCTCCAACACTCTTGCGAGGGGCGGCGCACTGCCTGGTTGCCAAATCGTTCCTGCAACCTTCCGCACTAGATCTTGGCTACTTCGTTGACACCAGATCGTGGCCGGGAGAGCGAGTTCTGTATGTAGTCTCCTACACCGACTCAAGCCAGTTCAAAGGTTATGTCTACACAATCTTCCTTAGTCAGCGGCATGGGCGACATGCTTACAACATCCAAAACAATGCAAAGTTTGTTCGGAGAATCACAGGTACGCAAGGAGTTGATTTTGTAGAGCCGCCGCTCGGAGGCATCTGGACTCAGGAACACCTAGCTGCCGCAATCCTCAGGATAGGTAACCTTCCGAGATTCGCGCTCACTGGCAGAGATTGGAAGATGGACCCCAGTTTTGATGGTTGCCACTCTTATACAGACCCTCAATAGCCCGTATAGAGGCATCTATCTTCCATTCTTTCCCCTAGTCCGATTGTTTCCTAAGCTGAATTTCTGATATTCTGAAATCGGAGATTCTGATATGCAGACAATTGTGATCGGAAAGCGCGGAACGGTAGTGATTCCCTCGGCTCTTCGCAAGGAGCTTCGCCTGGACGAAGGCGCGCCGATGCAGATCGAGAAGCGCGATGGCGGGTTGTTCCTGCGCCCAGTGGTGGCCGAGCCGGAGGTGGAGATCTATACCCCAGCACGGCTGGCGGAGTTCTTTCTCAACAACGTCATGACCAAAGACGGCTACGAAGAAGCGCGTAAGGATGTGATCGCTATGGGAATTGACCCGGATACGATCGACCATTACCGGTGGGCGGAATGAACCTGCCGCTTGGCCGGGATGTTTCCATCTTTCTCGACGCCAACGTCCTGATCTCTGCTGCGTGGAAGCAGGGAACCGAAATCGCGCAGCTCTGGGAGTTTGAGGGGATTCATCTGCTCACCTCTAACTTCGTGATGGCGGAAGTGCAGCGCAATCTCCCCCGCATTGACCAGATCGAGCGCCTTCGGACGCTGCTGTTGAAGGTGCGTATCCATTACCTGGACGAACTGCCGGATCATCCAGAAGCGGACCGGCTACCTGCCAAAGATCGCCATGTACTGGCTGCAGCCATCCTGACGCGAGCCAACCTGCTGGTTTCTGGTGACAAACGCCACTTCGGCTCGCTCTGTGGAATGGAAATTGTGGGCGTCCGGATCGTCGCTCCTCCCGAGCTTCTGGCAGCTCTTCGCCACCGACTCCAATAGCTGCCATCGCGTACAATTCCCCTATCTCTCCATGGAGGCTCCATTGTTGTTGGCCACGTTCACAACCCGTATTATTCCAGCCGCTGTCGCGCTCTCTGCCTGGCCTGCGCGAGCTGCCGCCTTCGTGGCCTTCTCCCCCTCCACCGGCTTTCGACACTACTTCAAGGCGCAGTACGCCGACCAGACCTTCAAGGGCCTCTACCACTGGAACTGGTTCGACCTGACGCTGCTGATTCCCTACTTCTTCGTCATGGTCGTGCTCTCCATCTATGGCATCCACCGCTATTCGATGTGCTACCAGTACTTCAAGTACAAGAAGAACTACAACCCCAATCCGCCCAACCACTTCGACGAACTGCCGCGCGTCACCATCCAACTGCCCATGTACAACGAGCAGTTTGTGATCGACCGGCTCATCGAGGCCGTCTGCGGCATGGAGTATCCGCGCGAGAAGCTCGAGATCCAGGTGCTGGACGACTCTACCGACGAGAGCCAGAACGTGGCCCGGCAGATTGTGGAGCGCTACGCCGCGCTCGGCCACCCTATCACCTACATCCACCGCACCAACCGCCATGGCTTCAAGGCTGGCGCGCTGGATGAGGGCCTGAACATTGCCAAGGGCGAGTTTGTGGCCATCTTCGACGCAGACTTTGTGCCCGGCCCCGACTGGATCATGAAGGTGATCCACCACTTCGCCGAACCGGACGTGGGCATGGTGCAGACCCGCTGGGCGCACCTGAACCGCGACTACAGCCTGCTGACCAAGATTGAAGCCATCCTGCTGGACGCGCACTTTGTGATCGAACATGGCTCGCGTGTGCGCACCGGCGAGTTCTTCAACTTCAATGGCACGGCCGGCATGTGGCGCCGCAAGGCCATCGCCGACGGCGGCGGCTGGCAGCACGACACGCTCACCGAAGACACCGACCTGAGCTACCGCTCGCAGATGGCCGGATGGCGCTTCAAGTACCTGCCCGAGGTCGAGTGCCCCTCTGAGCTGCCCATCGAGATGACCGCCTTCAAAACCCAGCAGGCGCGCTGGGCCAAGGGCCTCATCCAGGTCTCCATCAAATTGCTGCCCAAGATCTTTAGCTCTGAGATGACTACCAAGCGCAAGATCGAGTCGGTCTACCACCTGACGGCCAACATCGCCTATCCGCTGATGGTGATTATGACCGCGCTGCTGGTGCCGTCGATGATCTGCCGCTTCTACCAGGGATGGTTCCAGATGCTGCTGATCGACGTGCCGCTGTTCACTGCGTCCACGCTGTCGATCGCCGTGTTTTACGCGCTCAGCCAACGCGAGCTGTTCCCCAAGACTTGGAAGAAATGCCTGATCTACCTCCCGATGTTGATGGCCATCGGCATAGGCCTCACGGTGACTAACAGCAAAGCTGTGATGGAGGCCATCTTCGGCGTGCAGAGCGCGTTTGTGCGCACTCCCAAGTTTCGCGTCACCAAGAAGGGCGAGAAGTCGCAGGCCAACAAGTACCGCAAGCGACTGAAGCTGGCTCCGTGGATCGAGTTAGCGCTGGGCGCGTGGTTCATGGCGGCCATTGTTTATACCTTCATGAACCATAACTACTTCACCGCACCGTTCTTGATTCTGTTCGTGGTGGGCTTTTGGTACACGGGGCTGATGAGCATCTTCCAAGGCCGCTTTGACCGCTTCAAATTCGGCCGCAAAGAAGATCCGGAAGAATCCAGTCCTCGGCCGTTCCCGGTGGGCGTGTAGACCATGTCCGAACCACACCGTTTACCGCCCATCGAAGTCTTCGCTATCGACACTATTGAGCAGTTAGCCGGGGTTCTACCCAGGCGCACGCCATGGTTTACGCTGCTGCTCATCTGGGATGCTCCCGATTTTGAGCCTACTGACCTTGCAGGCGTTTTCCGGCCCCTGGTCGATAGCGGACTGGCGTATCTCTGCACCTGGGGGCAGGGCTGCGAAGAGGTACACGACGCCGTTGACCTAGCGGTGGTGCAGAAAGAAGCGGAACAGGGCGAGCTGCCCTATGTGCTGATGAGCACTTGGCATTCGGACGAGCCGCTGGGTGAGGCGCTCCGATTTTTCAGTGCCGAGGCGCTGCCTTCCGACGCCGAGGTTTTCGCCAACTGCGCTCGCTACGCCGTTACCGTTGGCAGCCAGGAACATGCACGCCGCTTGCGGCAAGCGCTGCTGCGGCTCGGCATCTCCAGCGGCGAAATGCCAAAGTAACACGCCCTGGCCGTCGCCCTCCGCTACAATAGAACGAAGCGCCTGCCGCGCCGGGGACTCGATTCCCGCTGCCGCCAGGCGCATACGAACATATGCTGACCTCTAATTTGCCTGAAGCCCTGACCTTCGACGACGTGCTGCTGGTGCCTGCCTACAGCGATGTGGTTCCAGCGCAGGTGAGCACGCAGACGCGTCTCACCCGCTCGATCACTCTCAACACTCCGCTGATCTCCTCGGCTATGGATACGGTCACCGAGTCGCGGATGGCAATTGCCATGGCGCAGTCCGGCGGCATTGGCATTGTGCACCGCAATCTTTCGCTGATTGACCAGGCGGGCGAAATCGACAAGGTCAAGCGCTCTGAGAGCGGCATGATCGTCGATCCGGTGACCATCGGACCTGACCAGCTAATTGCCGACGCGCTCGATGTGATGCGCCGCTACAAAATCTCTGGCGTGCCAGTGACGCGCGGCAAGCGGCTTGTGGGTATTCTTACCAATCGCGACCTGCGCTTTGAGACCCGCACCGACATCCCAGTTGGCGACGTGATGACCAAGGAAAACCTGATCACCGTTGCTGTGGGCACCACGCTTGAAGAGGCCGAGCTGATTCTGCACAAGCACCGCGTGGAGAAGCTGCTGGTGGTCGACGATCAGTACAACCTGAAGGGCCTGATCACGGTCAAGGACATCCAGAAGAAGCTGAAGTACCCCAATGCCAGCAAGGACGACCAAGGCCGTCTACGCGTGGGCGGGGCCATTGGCGCCACGGGCGACTTTCTGGAGCGCGCTGCCGAACTGGTCCGCGCCCGCGCCGACGTGCTGGCCATCGACTCCGCTCACGGCCACTCCTCCCGCGTGCTTGAGGCCGTTCGCGAGGTCAAGAAGGCCTTCCCGAACGTGGCACTGCTGGCAGGCAACGTGGCCACCTACGAGGGCGCGAAGGCGCTGATCGAGGCTGGAGCCGACGCCATCAAGGTGGGCATTGGGCCGGGTTCCATCTGCACCACGCGCATGGTTACGGGCGCCGGTATGCCGCAGATCACCGCCATCTCAGAAGCCGCACGCGCGGCACGCGAGCACGACATTCCCGTCATCGCCGATGGCGGCATCAAGTACTCCGGCGAGATCACCAAGGCCATCGCGGCGGGCGCTGACTCCATCATGATCGGCTCGCTGTTCGCCGGCGTGGACGAGAGCCCAGGCGAGACCATCCTGTACCAGGGCCGCAGCTTCAAGAGCTATCGCGGCATGGGGTCGCTCTCTGCCATGAGCCAGGGCTCAGGCGAGCGCTACTTCCAGTCCAACACTGACCTGGAAGCCAGTGCCAGTGCCACCTCGGTGGTGCAGCGCGAATCTGGAGCACAAAATCGACTGGCCAAGTTTGTTCCCGAGGGCATCGAGGGCCGCGTGCCCTATCGTGGACCGCTGGAGTCGATGGTCTTCCAGTTAGTTGGCGGACTCCGCTCCGGCATGGGTTACCTGGGCTGCGGAACCATCGCTGAGCTGCAGGAAAAGGCGCGCTTCGTTCGCATCTCTGGCGCAGGCCTGCGCGAGAGCCACGTGCACGACGTGATCATTACCAGGGAGGCTCCCAATTACCATGTCGAGTAAGTCGACCAAGCAGCATGGGCTCGGATTTTGGATCGCCACCTGGTGGCCTGTTGTTGCAGCAATCGGGATTATCTGTCTCGAATCTACTGAGATGATGGGTGCGAACTATACCAGTGGTCCGTTCCGTCACTTCTTCGAGGCAATCTTCGGACCGGTCAGCGATCACCGCTGGGAACACGTACATATGCTGATTCGCAAGTCCGGACACTTTATCGGCTACGGACTAGTTGGCCTTGCCTGGTTTCGTGCATGGGCGCGGTCTTTCTCGCGTTTATCTTTTTACCGCCCCGCGCTGCTTGCTATCGCTGGCACAGCGCTGGTGGCCAGCTGCGATGAGTACCACCAGACTTTCCTCCCCAATCGCACAGGTACTTACAAAGATGTTCTCATCGACTGTACCGGAGCTATCGTGCTTCTGACAGTGGAGTATTTCGTACTCCGTCTCCTCAGCTCTCCCAGGATAGCTAGCAAGAAACGCGCCCGGCTCGCATAACACTTGTACGCGCCGCGCCAGTGCTCTTCAACAACCCTCTTCCGGCTCTCGCATCTACTCTACCTCCGACGACGCCACTGACCCTTCCATGCTCAACGGCATCTCTGCAGGTTCGATGGCAATCGAGATATCACGCGCTACAATCGATCCTGCCATGCCATAGCATGGTGAAAGTTCGATGCGGAACCCCTCACCTTCGGCACTCAAGACCAATTCGCCCAGCACATTCTGGCGGTTGAATCCATCAAGATTCAGGCTTTCGATTCCGCCTAAAAGAAAGCGAACAAGAACGTGTCTTTCCAGAACGTAAGAACCGTTGGCGTCGACACGGTTGCTCATATGCCATGTATGCACACATAGCTCTGAGGGTTCACTCCGATGAAGCAGCAGGCTAACCACTTCGGCATCGTGAAAATCTGGCCAATAGCCGAACCACTCATACAACCGCTGTGCACCTGGTATCTGCGAGGGAAATCCTTCCATGCACCTACCTCGTGAGCTTTCGCTCTTAGCTGCCTCCGCTGAAAGATAAGACAACAGGAGAACAAATGCAAAGGTTGGCACGCACCGTAAGGGATCGGCCAGCACACAGGGTACGCTGTTTACTCTCCCGCCACGCGCGCCAGCGTCTTGCCCAGGCGCTTTTCCACGTCGGCCACTTTGCCTCTGAGTCGGCCAGTAGCGCCCTTGCGGTCGTCAATGGTGATCGTCGTCAGCACGCGCGGCGCAAGCTCCAGCAGGCGGCGATGGCATTGCATGATGGTTTCCATCACCAGCGCCTCATTGCCCTCCACAATCGTCTGCATCGGGCCGAGTTGATAGTCCAGCCCTGAGGCGTCCACAATCTTCAGCGACTCGGCCACCAATTGGCTGACACTCTCGCCCGTGGCCATGGGTACTACTGAGAAACTTGCAAGCATGTGTTGACTCCTTGTCTTCAATTACCGCTTCGTCTCGAGGTCGGTGATGTAAGAAACTACAGCCGGGGCCGACCAATCGGCCGCCCCTGTGTGCTTGACCATCATCATTCCGTTTGGCGAGTAAATGAACGTGGCTGGAAACTGGTTGAGTTGCATCGAAGCTGGAATATCAGCGTCATCTGCTGTGTAAAAGGAGAGATCTAGATGATTGAGCCGCGCGTACCGGCTGACCGTTCCCGGTGAGTCCAGGCGGGAGATGATGAGAAACACCACGCTAGGATCACCCCGAAAACGGTTGTAAAGGGCCTGGACTGTTGGCATCTCTGCGACGCACTGAATGCACCAAGTCCCCCATAGATTGACAAAGACTACTTTGCCTTTAGTTTCTGCAAGGTGCACTTGGCTTCCATCAAGCTTTCGAAAGGGGAAGTCGATCTCAGGCTCGGGGGAGCTGACTAGGTGCGGTGCTTTGGCGTTTAGAAGGATGCGATGCTGGACGACCTTCAAGCCAGAGAATCCTATGGCTCCTAGAAAAACGACGAGAAGAGCCAAGCCAAACGTGATCTTCTTTGCCATAGGTAAGCTGCTCACTTTTCTGACATAGTATGTCGAATCGAGAGGGGAAGTTCAACAATATCTATCACACTGCTTAACAATCGCTCTAGGTCAGCCTTAGCCAAGCTGAACGCTAGCAGCGCCGCGGCCCGCAATCACATGCTCCGCACCGGCAGGCACCAGTAAACGCAAACAAGCGCACCCCATAACGGGATGCGCCTGTTGGTCTTGCGAATCAAAGCAACGGATGGATTACCGAGGCGGCAAGCCGGAAAGATCGCTTGAAGGGCAGATCCTAGGCAGCCTCTTCGCCGCCGCCCTTTTCTTCTTCCTTCTTGGCTTCGTCCATGGCCTTTTCGAGCTCAGCGCGCTTCTTGGCCTTCAGGTCAACGCTCTTCTGACGCTTGGCGCTGAGTTCCTTCTCGGCTCCGAGCAGCTCGATGAAAGCCTTCTCGGCGCCGTCGCCCTTCTGGAAGCCGGTGCGCACGATGCGCAGATAGCCGCCCTGGCGGTCGCCGTAACGGGGCGCAACGGTCTCAAACAGACGCGTCACAGACGTGTCTGTCATGAGAAAGCTGAGGGCCTGACGGCGTGAGTGGAGATCGCCCTTCTTGCCCAGGGTGATCATCTTCTCAACGAGCGGACGGACCGCCTTGGCCTTAGCCACGGTCGTCTCCACACGATCTTCCACGATGACGGACGTGACCAGATTCCGCAGCAGCGCGCGGCGGTGGCTGGTATTGCGTCCGAGTTTGAATCCTGCATTGCGATGGCGCATGATCGGAAACTCTCTTTCGAAGAATCTTGTTGCTGAGCCGGAGACTCACTCTCGGCTCTTGGGCTTCGGGGCCATGGACAGCTGATTCACTCCGCTCGACTGGAGGGTGCTCGTCCCTGACCCCTGATCCCTGTTCCCTGCCTTAGAAGTTCTCCGACTCGGTGGGCAACTGCAGATCCACCGAATCCAGAGGCTCATCTTCGTCCTCGAAGTGGTTGTAGCTGGCGGCCAGCGCCGTCGCCGGAGGAATGCTCGTCGGGCCCGGAACGGCATTGCCGTTCTCGTCGATCTTCATGCCCAGCGAAAGACCCATCTGCGCCAGAATCTCCTTGATCTCGTTGAGACTCTTGCGGCCGAAGTTCTTGGTCTTCAGCATCTCGGCTTCGGTCTTCTGCACCAGTTCGCCGATGGTCTGGATATTGGCATTCTTCAGGCAGTTGTAGCTGCGCACAGAAAGCTCAAGCTCCTCGACCGAACGGTTCAGATTATCGTTGCGAAGCAGAACGCGGCCTTCTTCGCCACGGGCTTCGGTTTCGATCTCCTCCTCGAAGTTGATGAAGATGTTCATATGGTCCTTGAGCAGCTTGGCGGCCAGCCCGATTGAATCGGCAGGCAGCACAGCGCCGTTGGTCCACACTTCCAGCGTCAGCTTGTCGTAATCCGTAATCTGGCCCAGACGAGCGGCATCCACCGTGTAGTTCACACGGCGCACAGGAGAGTGTACCGAGTCCACCGGGATAAAGCCCAAGCCCAGATCCGCATCGAAGTTCTTGTCGGCCGAGACATAGCCGCGCCCGCGCTTCAGGCGCATCTCCATGTCAAGCTTGCCGCCTTCCGAGACGGTAGCGATATAGACGTTCTTGTCGAGGATCTCGACATCCCCATCGGCTTCGATCATCCCTGAGGTAACCACGCCCGGCTGATCGGCCCGCAGATACAACGCCTTCGGACCATCACCCGCCAGCTTGAACGGCACCTGCTTCAGGTTCAGAATGATGTCGGTTGCATCCTCCACCACTCCGGAAATCGGCTGGAACTCGTGCAACACGCCTTCGATGCGAACCGCCGTGACTGCCGCGCCCTCAATGGAGCTGAGCAGCGTGCGCCGCAGGGCGTTGCCGATCGTTGTGCCAAATCCACGCTCAAACGGCTGAGCACTGAACTTGCCGAAGGTATCTGTCAGCGTCTCGGCTTCAACAGCCAGGCGCTTCGGTTTTTGAAATCCTCTCCAAAGCATATACGTCTCACGTTTCCCGCCCGGCTAGGCGTCGCGAAGCATTTTGCGGCGGCCAGGCAAGTTCTCCTTCATTGTCAGTTTTCAGTCATCAGCCTTCAGTTGTCAGCAGGCAGCCGATGGCTGAGAACTGACAACTGAGAACTGACAACTGTACTCTTACTTGCTGTACAGTTCGACGATCAACTGCTCGTTGATCGGCAGATCTACATCGGCGCGCCTGGGCAAATGCAAGATGCGGCCCGACATGTTTTCAAAGTTGGCTTCGAGCCACGCCGGAACCGGGCTCTGCGCGGCATACTGGGTGCCCTGCTCAATAATGATGAGCTTCTTGGCGGCATCGCGAATGGCGATCTCGTCGCCCACATTCACTTGGAAGGAGGGAATGTTGACCTTGCGGCCGTTCACCTGCACGTGTCCGTGACGAACCACCTGGCGCGCCTGACGGCGGCTGATGGCAAAACCCAAACGGAAAGCGACGTTGTCGAGGCGGCGCTCGAGCTGCTGGATGAGCAATTCGCCTGTGACGCCCTGGGCGCTGCTGGCCTTCTCGTAGTAGGCGCGGAACTGGCCTTCCAGAGTGAAGTACATGCGCTTGGCTTTCTGCTTCTCATGCAGCTGCAGACCATAGCCCACAATCTTGGCCTTGCGATCCTTGCCATGCATACCGGGAGGAAAATTGCGCTTCTCAAGCGGGCAGCGATCACTGGTGCACTTGGTGCCCTTCAAAAAAAGCTTTGTTGCTTCGCGCCTGCAAAGGCGGCAGACTGCTCCTGTATAACGTGCCATTTCTTCTCCTGACTTCGGATGACGGCCGGTTTAACCGCAGATGCGTTTCGTCCCGGCCCATTGTGGAAAGGGAGTAGGGATTAGAGAATCGGGAGTAGAAAGGCCTTATGCGCATTTCTATTCCCGATTCCCTGTTCCCTGAACCCTGTTTCTTACACACGCCTGCGCTTGGGCGGACGGCAACCGTTGTGCGGCACCGGGGTGACGTCGCGAATGGACTTCACTTCGATACCGGCGGCAGCCAATGCGCGGATGGCCGACTCGCGGCCCGAACCCGGACCGGCGACCCGCACATCCACTGAACGCATCCCGTGATCGCGCGCCATTCCGGCGGCGTTCGACGCAGCCTGCTGCGCCGCGAACGGCGTGCCCTTGCGCGAACCGCGGAAGCCGAGCGAACCCGAACTCTTCCAGCTCAGCGTGTTGCCCACCTGGTCGGTGATGGTGACAATGGTGTTGTTGAACGTGGCTTGAATGTGGCAGATACCGTACGGCACATTCTTGCGTTCGCGCTTCTTGAACTTCTTGTTCTTGCCAGCCTTGCCGGCTTTCTGTTCTGGTTTCGCCATTAGGTCTTCGCCGTCGCTTTCTTCTTGCTGGCAACAGTGCCCTTACGAGGGCCCTTGCGGGTGCGAGCATTGGTGTGGGTGCGCTGTCCGTGTACCGGCAGTCCGCGGCGATGACGCGTTCCGCGATAGCTCTGGATGTCAATCAGACGCTTGATGTGCATCTGAGTGTCCTTGCGCAGATCGCCCTCGACGTTTCCTTCGTCTTCGATTACCTGGCGGATTCGGTTGACCTCGTCCTCGCCCAGATCCTGGATTTTCTTGAAGGCATCGACCTTCGCCTTTTCCAGAATCGAGAGCGCACGCGGATCGCCAATCCCGTAAATGTAGGTGAGCGCGATCCGTGCCTGCTTGTTGCGGGGCAGATCGACGCCAGCAATACGTGCCATTGGAATTCCTTTGTTGCTTCCGGTTGTGTGCCCCCGGCCTAGCGCCGGTCCGCACGGGTTAAGCTTCCCGCCCCTTGAGGTTCATCGCAAGCCTTGAATCAAGCTAACTAGCCTCGTCTTGAGTTCACAGTTTGCAGTTGTCAGTTTGCAGTTGAATCCAGCCGAAGTTGACCGAGTTCTCTGATCCCTGAAACCTGTTTTCTGCTTCCTGCCGTGGCGCGTTCCGCGACTTCCAGTCTCCCTTAGCCCTGGCGCTGCTTGTGCTTTGCGTTCTCACAGATCACACGAACCACACCGTGGCGCGTAATGACCTTGCACTTGACGCAAATCTTCTTCACCGATGCACGGACTTTCATTTCTACTGCCCTTCTTTGCGCCCATCCAACCGGCGCAAGCTTGTGTTGCAAAGACCTCAGCTTCTCACCTTCAGTTGGTCGCCTTCAGTCAGACAGCTGTTTGGCTGCGCACAGAAACTGAAAACTGAGAACTGAGGGCTGCCAGCTACTTGTAGCGGTAAACGATTCGTCCGCGATTCAGGTCGTAGGGGCTCAACTCCACCGCTACACGATCACCGGGTAAAATGCGGATGAAGTTCTTGCGCATCCTTCCCGAGACATGCGCCAGCACCTCGTGGTTGTTCTCGAGCTTGACCTTGAACATGGCATTAGGCAGGGTCTCAACAACCACCGCCATCACCTCAATCGCGTCTTCCTTCGACAATCCGTGTCCCGCTTCCGCCGGTCTTGCCTGCTCTCCCACCGGCTGGTTCGACCGAGTGTTCTACTCGGTGAGAATTCTTGCTCCGGTGGCCGTTACCGCCACCGTGTGCTCAAAGTGAGCGCTCATACTTCCATCTTCGGCCACTGCCGTCCAGCCGTCCTTCAGCACCACCACACCCGGCTTGCCTGCGTTCACCATCGGTTCGATGGCAATCACCATGCCTGCCTTCAGCTTCATTCCCCGCCCGGCGTCGCCATAGTTGGGCACCTGCGGGTCTTCGTGCATCTGGACGCCAATTCCGTGACCGACAAAATCCCTCACCACCGAGAACCCCGCGGCTTCCACCACCTGCTGCACCGCCCAGCCCACATCGCCCAGCGTTGCACCCGGTTTAACCACATCGATAGCCGCATAAAGCGACTTCTCGGTAACGTCCAACAGCTTCTGCGCCTCCGCGCTTACCGTCCCCACTGGCACCGTAATCGCCGAATCTCCGCAGTAGCCCTCAACAAACGCGCCAAAATCAACCGAAACGATGTCCCCATCCTTGAGAACCCGTTTCTTCGAAGGAATCCCGTGCACCACTTCGGCATTCACTGACGTGCACAATACTGCCGGATATCCGTGATAGTTCTTGAAGGCTGGGATTCCTCCCAACTTCTTCGTCCGTGCTTCGGCCGCCTGATCGAGATCCAGAGTCGTCACGCCCGGCTTCACCAGACTCCGTACCAGTTCCAGCACCTCACGGGTCACACGGCCCGCCTTGCGCATCTTCTCGATCTCTGCTGCCGACTTCAGAACAACTGCCAACGCTCGACCAGCTTTCCCACAAGATTTAGAGATCGGTAGTCAGAATTGATTTTTCTGACCACCGATCACTCGTCTCACAGCACAAACCCGCCGTCGGACTGCGCTAACTCCGCAATCTCTCCACGGCGGCCACAATTCCCTGCGCAATCGCTGTGATCGCGCGGTCTCCATCCACTTCCGCAAAACGCCCGAAACCGCGGTAGTGGTCTACAACCGGCGCCGTCAGAGCCTCATAGGCGCGCATGCGCTCCTTGAAGACCTCTTCTGTATCATCGGCGCGCATCACCAGCGCCGCACCTTCCACATCGCAGAATCCGTCTTTCTTGGGGGGATTCATATAGATGTTGTAGATGGTCTGGCAGGCTGGACAGTTGCGGCGTCCCGTAATTCGACGCAGTAACTGATTATAGCTGACCTGGATGCTGACAGCAATCACCGGTAGTGTACCTTGAATCGTTGCCAGCCGCCCATCCAGCCATCCGGCCTGCCCGAGGGTTCGTGGAAAACCGTCCAGGATGTAGCCCTTGGCGGTATCAGGATCGGTGAGCCGTGCGGCCACCATCTCGTTGACCAGGGAGTCGGGAACCAGTTCGCCCCGTCCCATGATCTGCTTGGCCATCTTGCCCAGTTCGGTACCGCGCGCCACATTGCCGCGCAGCAGGTCGCCGGTGGAAATCTGAGGAATTCCCCAAAGTTTCACCAACTCCTTGGCCTGGGTTCCCTTGCCAACGCCTGGGGCGCCCAGCAAAAGAATCGGGCCGGGGGCGGTTAAGTTCTCCGCTCCCCGGCCGCTATTCACTGTAACTGCACTTGAAGACATTACCAGGTTTTCCTTCCGCGAATGCGACCGGAGCGCGGGGAAAAGCCGTCATAGTGCCTCATGATCAGCTGCGATTCGATCTGGTTGACCGTATCCATGGCCACACCCACCACGATGAGAAGTGAGGTGCCGCCAAAGTAGAAGTTGACCCCCATACCGTGAATCGCCCATGTAGGCAGGCTCTCAAACAGCCGGCCAACGAGCCAGAGCTTGTCAAAACGGATACCTGAGATCAGGAAGGTGGGAACCATCGAGATCACGATCAGGTAAAGTGCTCCGACCAACGTGAGCCGCGTCAGAATATCGTTGATGAAGTCCGAGGTGCGCTTGCCAGGGCGAATGCCAGGGATGAACGAACCCGACTTGCGGAAGTTGTCGGCAATATCGTCCGGTTTCATCACGATCGACACGTAGAAGTACGCGAAGAAGATGATGCCCAGCATGTCAAGCAGCTCATACCAGGGCCAGCCCGGCTGCAGAGCCTGCATGATGGGCTGGAAGAAGCGGTTGTTCTGCACCCACTCGGAGCTGGAGAGCAACATGGGCGCGGAAAGAATCGAGCTGGCAAAGATGACCGGCATGACGCCGCCCGAGTTCACCTTCAAGGGCAGATGGCTCGACTGGCCGCCCATCATCTTGCGGCCAACAATGCGGCGTGCACTCTGGATGGGAATGCGGCGCTCGGAGCGCTCGACAAACACGATGAAGGCCACCACCGCAACCATGCCGACAGCCAGCATCAGGGCCACCAGGAAGGTCAGCGAACCCCATGCATCGGTCTGCACCTTCTGCACCAGTTCGATGACGCCACGCGGAAGGCCCGCCACGATGCCCGCGAAGATCAGCAGGCTCATGCCGTTGCCGATGCCGCGGTCAGTGATCTGCTCACCCAGCCACATGATGAATGCAGTGCCGGTAGTGAGCGTGAGAACCGTGAGCAGAATGAAGCCCGGTCCGGGATTCAGAACCAGACCCTGCTTGGTGAGAATGGTGGCAATGCCGATCGACTGCAAGCCACCCAGAACTACCGTCATGTAACGGGTCCACTGGGTAATCTTGCGCCGGCCCAGTTCGCCTTCCTTCTGGATGCGCGCTAGCGGCTCATAGACCACCGTCAGCAACTGGAAGATGATCGATGCCGTGATGTAGGGCATAATGCCCAGGGCAAAGATCGTCATGCGGCGCAGTGTGCCGCCGCTGAACAGGTCCATCAGACCCAGCGCCGAACCACTCTGTGCGTTGAACATCATCTCCAGCTGGTGCGTGTTCACGCCAGGGGTGGGAATCCACGCGCCCAGACGATACACAGCCAGAATGCCAAGGGTGAACAGCACCCGCTTACGCAGATCGGGAATCCGGAAGATATTGAGAAACTTCTCGAGCATGGTCTGATTTCCGCTACAAGCGTTGCCGCTTGTGGTTTGCCTCTCTGGGGTCCCGGTCTTCTCCCGGTCGCGGCCATCCTATCGGGGCCATTCGACCGCGGGATATGCGGGCCGTCACATAAGTTCTATCAGGCTCGGCCTGCTTCGTGCACTGTTCGTCCCGTACCAACGGGCAATCACCCTATACGGCTACAATTCGCTGGTCGGGCGCGGTCAAAATCGAAAGCCCCATCGGCTGCACGTGTGAGCGGAACCGATGGGGTAGATTGCTAAACAGTCTTGGGAGCTTCGCCGCCAGCCACTATTGCCTTGCCGCCAGCCTTTTCAATCTTCTCTACAGCAGACTTCGAAAACTTGTGCGCCTGGATGGTCACCGCGCCGGTCAGCTCGCCGGTGCCCAGGATCTTGATCAGGACCTTCTTGCTTGATGCCAGACCAAGCTTCTTGTAATCTTCCAGCGCAATCTCGGTCACGCCCAATTCGGCGATACGATCAAGATTGATAACCGTGTACTCGGTCCGGAAGATGTTCGTGAAGCCGCGTTTCGGCATCCGGCGGTGCAGCGGCATCTGGCCGCCCTCAAAGCCGCGCATCAGGCTGAAGCCCGCACGCGATCCCTGGCCCTTGTGGCCGCGGGTTGAGGTCTTGCCCATGCCTGAGCCCATACCGCGACCCACACGCTTGCGCGCCGTATTGGCATTCTTGGGCGCGCGCAAATTCGAAAGATTCTTCGCCATATTCCCCTCGCTCATACGCCGAACGGGGCTCGTGTCCCCGCCGACTCGCGTTCTCGTCAGCTGCTAGCTACTAGCCGCTAGCTCCGTCGTGCCGGAGATGGCATCATCCCTGCGCACGAAAAAGCTGGAAGCTAGAAGCTGATAGCTGCTCTTAGTTTTCCAGAATCCTGACCAGGTGGGGAACTACCGCCACCATGCCACGAATCGAGGCGGTGTCTTCGCGCTCGACGATCTGGTTCATCCGGGTAAAGCCCAAGCCTTTGATCACCAGCTTGTGCTTGGTGGGCGTGGCAATCTTCGACCGGTAATATTGAAGGCGGATCTTCTTGATCTCAGCCATGGTTTAGAGCTCCTCCACGGACTTGCCGCGCATGGCAGCGACCTCGGCCCGGTCGCGCAACTGGATCAGTGCGTCGAACGTGGCCTTGATCACGTTGTGCGGGTTCGGCGAGCCAAGACTCTTGGTCAACACGTTCTGGATGCCGACAGAGGTCATCACCGCGCGCACTGCGCCGCCGGCAATCACGCCCGTGCCTTCAGGGGCCGGCTTCAGCAGCACCTGGCCTGAACCGAAACGGCCAAGCACCTGGTGAGGAATCGTGGTTTCGGTGAGGTTCACCTTGTACAGGTTCTTCTTGGCCGCTTCGATTCCCTTGCGGATTGCCTGGGGAACCTCCTTGGCTTTGCCCGAACCGTATCCAACCACACCCGAGGCAGCATCGCCCACCACGACCAGCGCGGCAAACGACATATTCTTGCCGCCCTTGACCACCTTCGTCACACGATTGATGGCCACCACCTGATCCTTCAGGTTGTACTGGTTGGCATCGAGTTTCTTCTTCACAATCGTCATTGCTTTTGTCTGTCCTTCCGGGCCTTCAACGACCCCTCGGAAAACTTCGTGTCTTTCAAACCCAAATTCGCTTGCAGCTAGAACTCGAGACCAGCCTCGCGCGCTGCATCGGCCAGAGCCTTGATGCGGCCGTGGTACAAGTAGCCGCCGCGATCGAAGACTACCTTCTTGACGCCCTTCGCTACTGCCCGCTCAGCTACTGCCTTGCCGACTTCCTTGGCTGACGCAACGTTACCGCCGGTCTTGATCTTCAGCTCCATCGTCGATGCCGAAACTACCGTTACGCCCGTCTGATCGTCGATCAGCTGCGCGTAGATGTGGTTCAGCGAGCGGTATACATTCAGCCGGGGCCGCTCGGTGGTCCCTGCCAGCTTCCGACGAATGCGCACATGAATGCGCTGGCGAATTTCGTTTCTTTTGGTCTGAGTAATCATGGTTCCTCGTCCTATCAGCGGAACCGCCTCGCGGCCCCGTTCGGTTAAATACAGTTGTCAGAATTCAGTGATCAGTTCTCAATAAAAACCGTTACTGGTTACTGAGAACTGACGACTGACAACTGCCTTTCTTACTTCGAGCCCGTCTTGCCGGCCTTCTTCTTCAGCTTCTCGCCCGAGTAGCGCACGCCCTTGTTCTTGTAGGGATCGGGCTTGCGCAGCGAACGCATGTCGGCGGCCACCTGGCCAACCTTCTGGCGGTCAATGCCACTCACCGTCAGGTGCGTCTGCTTGGGGTCGATGGCAACATCAATGCCGGTCGGTAGCGGGAACTCGATCGGGTGCGAATAGCCCAGTGTGAACACCACCATGCTCTTGCCCTTCAGCTCGGCGCGGTAGCCGATGCCGACGATGTCCAGATCCTTCTTCCAGCCGTTGGTCACGCCCTCAACAGCGTTGAAAACCAGCGCGCGGGTCAGGCCGTGGAACGGAGCGACCTTGTCGTTCTCGCGCACCACATGCAGGACTCCGTCCTTGGTCTCAAGCGAGATGCCCTTGGCGATCAGCGCAGTCACCTTGCCCTTGGGGCCTTCCACAGTGGCGACGTTGCCTTCAACCGTATATTTGACGCCCGCTGGCAGCGGGATCGGCTTCTTTCCAATACGCGACATCGATTCAATCCTTCAAGTGGCTTGCGAGTCCCGATGATCGCTCATCGTTCCACTGCAGCCGGGTCGGACCACAGGTCCGGCAGTTCTCAGATTTCAGTCGTCAGCTTTCAGCGGCGTTCCCTCTATCGAGCTGATACCGCAAGAAAAACACCGACAACTGGAAACTAATCTCTGAAAACTGTTCTTACCAAACTTCGCAGAGAACCTCGCCGCCAACACCCTCGCGGCGGGCCTGCCGGCCAGTCATCACGCCCTTCGGCGTGGTCATGATCGAGATGCCAAGACCGCCCTGGACGCGCTTGATCTCGTCACGGCCGATATAGACGCGGCAACCGGGGCGAGAGATGCGGGCCAGATCCAGTATCGCAGGCTCCGCACCGGCGTACTTCAGATATACGCGCAGTACCGGCTTGCCATCTTCTTCCTGGGTCTTGTAGTTCGAGATATAGCCCTCTTCCTTCAGAATGCGGGCAATCTCGGCCTTCAGCTTGGAAGCCGGAACATCCAGCTTCTGGTGACGCGCCCGGATAGAATTCCGGATTCGCGTCAGAAAATCTGCAACAGGATCGGTCAGACTCATTCCTTCTCCTTCATTCCCCGTTCGCCCGCCTGAGGCGGGAACCAGCGGGAATGTAAAAATCAGCTACTAGCTTCTAGCCTTTAGCCCCATCTTGCCCAGGCTAGGCTCATCGCAACTGGACGATAAGCTGGCGGCTAAAGCGGTTTCTCTACCAGCTCGACTTGACGACGCCGGGGATCTCGCCCCTGAGCGCCAGCGAGCGGAAGCACAAGCGGCACATGCCGAACTTGCGCAGAAAGCCACGCGGACGACCGCAGAGCTTGCACCGGTTGTGCTTGCGGCAGCTGAACTTCGGCTTCCGCGCATCCTTCACCCTCTTTGCAGTGGTTGCCATAATCCTCTTCAACCCCAGCTACTAGCTTCTAGCTACTAGCTTTTAGCTCTTTCCCTGGCCGGGACTGGCCCAACGCACAGGAAGCCAAGCTAATCTTGTTACGCTCCAGCTATCCGTTCTACCTCAACAAAGCAAGAGGCGAGAAGTTAGAAGCTAGAAGCTGTTCCTACGCTCCCACACGGAAAGGCATCCCGAAGGCCTTCAACAGCGCCCGGGCCCCATTGTCGTCAGGAGACGAAGTCACGATCGTGATGTTCATGCCCTTCAGCTTCTCTACCTTGGCGATGTCGATCTCCGGAAAAATAAGCTGATCGCGCAGGCCGAGTGTATAGTTGCCGCGGCCGTCGAAGCTCTTCGAGGAGACGCCACGGAAGTCGCGCACACGAGGCAGCGAAGCAGAAATCAAGCGGTCGAGAAACTCGTAGGCCTGTTCGCCGCGAAGAGTCACCATCGCGCCGATCGACATGCCCTCGCGCACCTTGAAGGCCGCAATCGACTTCTTGGCTTTGGTAGTCACCGGCTTCTGACCGGTAATCGCAGCCAGATCGCCAACCAGCGGATCAAGAAGCTTGGTGTTCTGCGTAGCCTCGCCCAATCCCATGTTGATTACGACCTTTTCAAGCCGGGGAACCGCCATCGGGTTCTCGATGCCAAGCTCTTTTTTGAGAGCCTGCTTGAGTTCCTTGTTGTACTTCTCTTTCAGCCTTGCCGCCATCATATTTCCTTTCTTCCGACCTTCGGAGTGGAGCGCCTTGGCGCCTCCGTGTACCGCTACGGAAGGTCAATGAGTGGTCAGTGGTCAGAATGCGTCAACCGACTGAACACTGACCCCTGGTCACTGCGATGCTACTTCTTGGTGGGCAACGACTGCCCGCACTTCTTGCACACGCGGGTCCGCGTTGTGCCTTCCACCTTGTGGCCCACACGAACCGGACCGCAATTGGGGCACACCAGAGCCACGTTCGAGATCTGGATCGGCGACTCCTGGTCGGCAATGCCGCCCTTGGTCCGCTTGCCCGACTTCGAAGAAACGGTCTTCTTAACGATGCGCACATGCTCAACCAGCACCGTCCCCTTTTCAGGGAAGACACGCAGCACGCGCTGCGTCTTGCCGCGGTCGGCGCCAGTCAGAACCTTGACCGTGTCGTTGCGATGAATATCTATACTCGGCATACTCTTCTCCAAAAACAGCTACCAGCTACTAGCTTTTAGCTTTCCGCTCTTCCAATGCCGCTAGCTTCTGCAGTAACTCGCGAGAAGCTAGAGACTAGGAGCTGCTTCTACACCACTTCCGGCGCGAGCGAGACGATCTTCAGGAACTTCTTCTCGCGAAGCTCACGGGCCACCGGCCCGAAGACGCGCGTTCCTACCGGCTCATTGGCGTCGTTGATCACCACCGCCGCGTTCTCATCAAAGCGGATGTAGGTGCCGTCGCGGCGACGATATTCCTTGCGCGTCCGCACGATCACGGCCTTTACAACCTTGCCCTTCTTTACCGTGCCATCAGGCGAAGCTTCCTTCACTGCCGCCGTCACCACGTCGCCCAGTCCAGCCTTCTTGCCCAGCCCGCCGCCCAGCGGCAGAATCACCTGCAGCTTGCGTGCGCCGGAGTTGTCGGCCACTGCCAGCATGGTTCTCATTTGCACAGCCATGGTTTTGTCTCCTTCTCGCTCGCGTTACTTGGCTGCGGCGCGGGCCGCTTCTTCAATCTGGCTGATGTTCGAACGGCGCACGATCTCTTCGAGCGTCCACCGCTTCAACTTGCTGGTCGGCCGGGTCTCGCGAATGCGGACCACGTCGCCCATGCGCGCCGAACTCTGCTCGTCATGCGCGTAGAACTTCTTAGTGGAACGCACGATCCGCTTGTACTTCGGGTGCGCCTTGCGCATCTCGACCGCCACGACGATGGTCTTTTCCATCTTCGTCGAAACGACCTCGCCTACCTTTTCGTTGCGCCGTGCTGCCGGCGCCTGCACTGCTTCCTTCGTCGCCGCCATTACTGCGCCCCCTTCTTGGCCGTCGTCGCCGCTGCTTCGCTGCCCTGACCGAGTTGGCGCTCACGCGCCACGGTCTTGATCTGCGCAATCTCCTTGCGCAGCTCACGGAGTTTCTTCACTCCGTCGTTCTGCCCCAGCGAGACCTGAAAACGCAACCGGAACAGCTGCTCGGCAGCCGTCTTTTCCTGCTGCGTCAGCTCGGCATCGCTCAAACTGCGAATCTTTGCAAGTTCCATCTTAAGTTTCTCTCTCCGGCGCCCATCGCCAGGCTTGAGCTAACTGCCCGCCCCGGCGCCCTCGTTCTTAGCGGATGGCTAGTTGGCCACCGCGGCCGTCTTTACGGCGCCCGGCCGCATCACGAACTTGGTCCTGAGCGGCAGCTTGTGCGAAGCCAGACGCATCGCCTCTTCGGCGACATCCGGCGACACACCTTCCATCTCGAACAGGATCTTGCCCGGCTTGACCACTGCAACCCAGTGATCCAGCGCGCCCTTGCCCGATCCCATTCGGACTTCGGCCGGCTTCTTGGTAATCGGCTTGTCCGGGAACAGGCGCAGCCAGATCTTGCCGCCGCGCTTAATGAAGCGCGTCATCGCGATACGGCTGGCCTCGATCTGCCGATCAGTGATGAACCCGCACTCCATCACCTTCAATCCGTATTCGCCGAACGACAGCGAGGAGCCGCGCCACGCCTTGCCCCGGCGCTTGCCCTTCTGCTGTTTGCGGAACTTCACCTTCTTTGGCATCAACATAACGAAACCCTCAAAATCAGTTCTCAGTTTTCAGTTTTCAGTCTCCGTTCTCCGCTCTCACCGTGCTTTGGGACCGCTGAGAACTGCGAACTGACAACCGGCAACTGTTCTTAAAACACGCTCGTGCCAACCACCGGCGTCTGACGGCGCTTCTGCTCGTAGATGTCGCCGCGGTAGATCCAGGTCTTGACGCCGATCACGCCATAGGTCGTGGCGGCTTCGGAGAATCCGTAGTCGATGTCCGCGCGCAGCGTGTGCAAAGGCAGACGGCCCTGCAGATACCACTCCGAGCGCGCAATCTCGTTGCCGTTCAAACGGCCCGAGACCCTGACCTTGATTCCCTTGCAGCCGAAACGCAGGGCAGAATCCACACTCTTGCGCATGGCGCGGCGGAAGCTGACACGCTTCTCGAGCTGCAATGCAATGTTTTCCGACACCAGCTGTGCGTCCAGCTCCGGCTTGTTCACCTCGATGATGTCGATGAACACGTCGCGGTTGGTGCGCTTGGTCAGCTCCGCCTTGAGCTTCTCGATCTCGGAGCCCTTGCGACCGATCACGATACCCGGCCGCGCAGTGCGGATCAGAAAACGCAGCTTGTTGCCGGGCCGCTCAATCTCGACCGAACTGACACCTGCAGCCTTCAGCTTCTCGCGAAGCTCGGCCCTCAGCTTGACATCTTCGATCAGCAGCTTGTCATACTCGCGCTCGGAGAACCAACGCGAGCGCCAGGGCTTGTTGACTCCCAGCCGGAATCCGTAAGGATGGACCTTCTGTCCCATGCTATTTCCCTCTATCGCTTCCCAGGCCTACGCTGTGGCCTTCTTCGCGGTTGATTTCTTTGCGGCCGGCTTCTTGGCAGCAGTCTTTTTGTCCGCCTTCGACGCGGACGCCTCAGCCTTGGTCACCAGACCGGCAGGGGCAGGACGCTCAGCCACCGTCAGCTCGATGTGTGTCGACCTGCGCTGGTAGCGGTAAGCGCGGCCCATAGGGGCTGGGCGGATCCGCTTCATGCGCGGGCCGTCGTTGGCGATGGCCGTCTTCACGTACAGACTGTCGACATCCAGATCGATGCCCTGCTCGCCCGACACATACTTCGCATTGTCGATCGCCGAGGTCAGCAACTTGTGCACCACCGGCGCAATGCGCTTCTTGGTGAAAGCCGCCGTCTGAAGCGCCTCTCCAACCCCACGGCCCTTGATCAGCTCCAGCACCAGCCGCGCCTTTTGCGGCGACACGCGCTGGAACCTTGCCACGGCCCGGTATTCCTTTGTCTCGACTGCCATTGCTATTCCCTCAAAGTCAGCTACTAGCTTCTAGCTATTAGCTTCTAGCTTGTCCTTCTACCCCAACAAGCCTTCGCTTCTTCGGTTTCCAGCTAAAGGCTAGAAGCTAGAAGCTAAAAGCTGTATTCCTAGCGCGCCTTGGCGCCAGCCTCAGCCTTGCCGCCGCCCGTGTGCCCTTTGAAGGTGCGCGTCGGAGCAAATTCGCCAAGCTTGTGTCCCACCATGTTCTCGGTTACATACACAGGCACAAACTTCTTGCCGTTGTGCACCGCGATCGTCTGGCCCACAAACTCGGGGAAGATCGTTGACCGCCGCGACCAGGTCTTGATGACCTTCTTGTCACTGGACTGGATCAGCGCTTCGACCTTCACCATCAAATGCGCATCCACAAACGGGCCCTTCTTCGTCGATCTCGCCATCAGTCCTCCTACTTCGACCGGCGGCTGACAATAAACACATCAGTCCGCTTGTTGTTGCGCGTCTTGTATCCGCGAGTCGGCTGGCCCCACGGGGTCACCGGATTGCGGCCGCCCGAGGTCTTGCCCTCGCCGCCACCGTGGGGGTGATCGACAGGGTTCATCACCACGCCGCGGTTCGACGGACGAATGCCAAGCCAGCGATTGCGCCCCGCCTTGCCGATCGAAATGTTCTCGTGATCGGTGTTGCCCACTTGCCCGACAGTCGCCAAGCAGTCAACCAGCACGCGGCGAGTTTCGCCCGAAGGCAGCTTCAGAAGAGCATAGTCGCCCTCTTTGGCCACCAACTGCGCCTGCGCGCCGGCCGAACGCGCCATCTGCGCGCCCTTGCCAGGCCTCAGCTCAACCGCATGCACCACCGTACCGGCGGGAATGTTCTTGAGCGGAAGCGCGTTGCCCACCAGAATGTCGGCGTCGGGGCCAGAGGCCACGGTGGCACCCACCTTCAGCCCAACCGGCTGCAGGATGTAGCGTTTGTCGCCGTCAGCATAGTGCACCAGCGCGATACGAGCCGAACGGTTCGGATCGTATTCGATCGTCGCCACTTTTCCTGGCACACCGAATTTGTCGCGCTTGAAGTCGATCAGGCGGATCTTCTGCTTGTGACCGCCGCCCTGGTGACGCATTGTCAGATCGCCTACATTACGCCGACCGCCAGTACGCTTGCGCGTCGTCAGCAGTGGCTTGTAGGGCTTATCCGTCGTCAGGTCGTCGTTCACCAGCGATGTCTGAAACCGCAGTGTCGGCGTTACCGGTCTGTATGTCTTGATAGCCATCGTCTTTGTCCCGGAGCACCGGCGCCATCACGCGCGCCGTACTCCCCGTTTTCCGGAACCCGCCCTGCTTCGGCAGAGTCCGATAGTCCTTCATATCGGCTTGCGGCCAGCTCGGCCTGCCGTGGCAGACTTACAAGTTGCTGATGTATTCGGGCAGCTTCTCGCCCGCCTTCAGCTTCACGTAAGCCTTCTTCCAGTCCGGCTTGTAGCCGGAGAACTTGCCCCGCCGGCGTTCCTTGCCGAGCACATTGGCAGTGCGCACGGCGGCAACCTTCACCTTGAACAGCGCCTCGACAGCCTGCTTGACTTCCGTCTTGGTCGCCTCGGGCGCTACATCAAAGACAAGCGTTCCTTCGGTCTCCTTCACGGCCAGACCCTTTTCGGTGATCAGCGGCTTGCGGATTACGGAATAGAGAGTCGGCATTATGCAGCCTCCGTCTGTGCGGCGAGCTTGCGCTTCGACACGGATTTGCCCAGTACCTCTGCCAACTGCTCAATGGCGGCCTTCGAGAAGATGGCCCGCTCGTAGCGCAGCAGATCGTACGGATGCACTTCGTTGTTCAACACCAGCTCCACGCCGCGCAGATTGCGCGCGCCCAGAATCAGCGACTCGGTCAGCGTCTTGCCGTTTTCTACCAACAGCACGGTCCGCTTGGCCTCGAGCTTGTCGAGGGCCGCGCGATAGAGCTTCGACTTCGCTTCCTTAATCTCAAAGCTATCCACGATCATCAACTTGCCGTCAGCCAGCTTGGAAGCCAAGGCTGCGCGCAGCGCACCCAGAAGCTTCTTCTGCGGAAACGGGTAGTCGTAGCTGCGGGGCTTGGGTCCATGCACCGTGTGTCCATGGCGCCAGATCGCAGAGCGCACTGAGCCGATACGAGCGCGGCCTGTGCCCTTCTGCTTCCACAGCTTCTTGCCCGATCCGGCAACCTCGGAGCGGCTCTTGGTCTTGTGCGTGCCCTGGCGCAGAGAGGCGCGGTAATGCTTGACCGCCTCCCACAGCAGGGCCTCGTTCACCTGGTCGGCGCCAAAGAGCTGGTCGGCCAACTCTACCGAGCCCACCTTCTCGCCGTTCAGATTGACTACATCCACATTTGCCATCGTCGTCTTCTTCTTCTGCCGGCATCTGGTTCCACCGACTCTGAATCTCAAGCGCTCAAGGAGCGCGTCTGCCAACCCCGGACACAAATCTCAGGCGCCGCAAGGCACCATCACCCGAACCGGAGGTGCTTACTTGCGCTTGCCGCCGGCCTTCTTCGATGCCTTCAACGGATCGACCGTACCTGAGCCCGCAAATCCACGGCGCTCGCGCGGCGGAGACTTGGCCTTGGAGACGAGCACATAGCCCTCACGAGGCCCCGGCACTGCGCCTTCAACCATCAGCAGATTCTCTTCAACATCGATACCACGAATGCGCAGGTTGCGCACCGTAATCTGCTCGGCGCCGAAGTGACCCGGCATTCTCTGCCCAGGGAAGACGCGCGACGGAAAACTCGAAGCGCCAATCGAACCCTGCACCTGGAACATATGGCCGTGCGACTTCGGTCCGCCAGCAAACTTGTGGCGCTTGACAACGCCTGCAAATCCGCGACCCTTCGAGGTGCCGATCACGTCCACAAACCTTGCTTCGGAGAAGATGTCCACCAGCACGCGGTCGCCCGCCTTGGTGTTCTCTTCGCCCTCCGGCGTGACCTCAAGCTCAACCTCGCGCACCACCTTCACCGGAGGAGCTTCGGTCTTGGCCAGATGGCCCAGCTGGCCCTTGGTCAGGTTCTTCGCCTTCACAAACTCGACCAAGCCGATCTGCGCCGCCTGGTAACCATCGTTGGCCAGAGTCTTCAGCTGTGTCACAACACAGGGTCCAACCTCGAGCACGGTAATCGGATGCACGTCACCCTTCTCGTCGAAGACCTGCGTCATACCGATTTTTTTACCCAGAATTCCTGTAACTGCCATTTCGTTCTCACCTCATCATGCGACTGTTTTGTTGTCGCACTGCCGGAGTTCCCTGGAGCTTCTAGCCGCTAGCTTCTAGCTTCTAGTCTTTCCCGTGCTCCGAAAGCTCTTCGTTTCCTAATTTGCTATAGCTGCCAACTCGTTCTTGCCCGAGACCGACAGCGAACAGCGGAAAGCTTGACAAGTAGCGGAGCTACTTTTCAAACGCCTTGATCTCGACATCCACGCCCGCCGGAAGATCCAGCTTCATCAGCGCGTCCACGGTCTGCTGTGTCGGCTCCAGAATGTCGATCAGCCGCTTGTGCGTGCGGATCTCGAAGGCCTCGCGCGACTTCTTGTCCACGTGGGGCGAGCGCAGAACGCAATACTTGTTCTTGATCGTCGGCAAGGGAATCGGTCCCGCCACCGAAGCTCCGGTGCGCTTGGCCGTTTCCACAATCTCGCCTGTTGAAGTATCCAGCACGCGATAGTCGTATGCCTTCAACCGGATGCGAATCCTCTGTCCTACCATGACAATCCCGTCTTCCTCGCAGGCGGTGGAGCTTTGGCTCAACCGCCCACGTACCTGATCTGTGAAAAAGAGCCAGCAATCAGTGCCGCATCGCTCAGGTCGCTTCGTTTGCCGCGGCCCTGTTCCCTGGCTTCCCGTGTAAGTGCTAGGTTGCTAGGTTTTTAGGTATCAGCACTTAGCAACCTAACAACCCAGCACCTACTCAGCACTTACTTGACAATCTCGCTCACCGCGCCGGCGCCCACTGTGCGGCCGCCTTCGCGAATGGCAAAACGAAGTCCCTTTTCAAGCGCTACCGGCGTGATCAGCTCAACCACAAGCTCCACGTTGTCGCCCGGCATCACCATCTCAACGCCCTCAGGAAGCTCGGCTACGCCCGTCACGTCCGTCGTACGGAAGTAGAACTGCGGCCGGTAGCCCTTAAAGAACGGCGTATGACGGCCGCCTTCTTCCTTGCTCAACACGTACACCGAACCCTTGAAAACCGTATGAGGCGTAATCGATCCCGGCTTCGCCAGAACCATGCCGCGCTCCACGTCTTCCTTCGGAATGCCGCGCAGAAGGATGCCCGCGTTGTCGCCGGCCAAGCCCTCGTCGAGCTGCTTCTTGAACATTTCAACGCCCGTGCAAACGCTCTTGCGCGTCTCGCGGAAGCCGACAATCTCAACATCCTCACCCACGCGAACCTTGCCGCGCTCGATACGACCGGTCACAACCGTGCCACGGCCGGAGATCGAGAAGATGTCTTCGATCGGCATCAGGAAGGGCAGATCCACCGCGCGGTCAGGACGCGGAACATACTTGTCCACGGCTTCCATCAGCTCGTCGATCGTGGCTTCCCACTGCGGTTCGCCGTTCAATGCGCCCAAAGCGGAACCGCGGATCACCGGCAGATCGTCGCCCGGGAACTGATACTTCGAAAGAAGTTCGCGAACTTCCATCTCCACCAGGTCGATCAGTTCCGTATCGTCAACCGCGTCGCACTTGTTCAGGAACACCACGACGTACGGCACGCCAACCTGGCGAGCCAGCAGAACGTGCTCCTTGGTCTGCGGCATAGGGCCGTCTGTGGCGGCAACCACCAGGATCGCGCCGTCCATCTGCGCCGCGCCGGTGATCATGTTCTTGATGTAATCGGCGTGGCCCGGGCAATCGACGTGAGCATAGTGACGGTTGGCCGTCTCATACTCCACGTGCGCCGTCGCGATCGTGATACCGCGCTCGCGCTCTTCCGGTGCGTTGTCGATCGAGTCGAACGAACGGAACGAATTCTTCGGGTTGTGCTTTGACAACACCTTGGTAATCGCCGCCGTCAAGGTCGTCTTGCCGTGATCGATGTGTCCAATCGTGCCCACGTTCACGTGCGGCTTCGAACGATCAAACTTTTCCTTGCCCAT
>Ga0302267_10000889_pt1 | contig 39279 bp, 35 predicted proteins | sample III_Bog_E1_3_FD_194555 | JGI IMG/M metagenome (GOLD analysis project Ga0302267, IMG submission 194555) | Peat permafrost microbial communities from Stordalen Mire near Abisko, Sweden - III_Bog_E1_3 | ecosystem: Environmental > Terrestrial > Soil > Wetlands > Peat | place: Sweden: Abisko...
CTCGTGCGCCGCGGTTTTGCCCGAGCCCGTTCCCATTCTTTGGGAACGCCTCCGAGTGCTTCGCGCGGGCGTTCCTATCTGACTCGAAGGCGATCCTATTTCTCTCGAACGCCTCCGAGTGCTTCTCGGACGCGTCCTCGTTCCTCTCGCACGCGTCCTTATTCTTCTCGCACGCGTCCTTATTCTTCTTGGGCGCGTCCTTATTCCTCTCGAACGCCTCCGAGTGCTTCTCGGACGCGTTCTTACTCTTCTCGAACGCGTCCCCATTCCGAGCGCGCGCGTTCCGGTCCTGAGCGCCCCCCTCCCCTTCTCCGCACCCCCCTCCGGGAAGCTCCCGCCTCTCCTCCGGAAAACGCCCCCCGGGACGAAGCGCGAGGCTCAGGCGCCGCGGACGTCGACAGCGGCTTATTCTCCGCCATAGGATTGCATCGACTCGAAGCCCCGCTCGTCGATCCACCGTCGAGGCGTCTTCGTGTTTCTGCCTCGAGACGGTTAAGGAGAGCTTCCCATGATCAACTACAAGACGTTCAAGCGCGCGTTCGTGATGGCCGCCGCCCTCCCCGCGCTCGCGGTGGCCGCGAACGGGTGCAGCGCAGCCCAGTCGGCCCAACAGGCCGCCGCGGGGTGCAGCGGGCTAAGCGCGACGGCGTCGAGCGCCCAGGCGACGATCATCGCCTGGCAGACCGCGCTCACCAACCTCGGCACGGCCGCGACGGCCCTCGAGGCGAAGTGGCTGTCGACGTGCAACGAGATGAACGCTGCGCTCAACCTCGACACGACGCAGACGTCGGCGAGCGCCGCGTGCAACGTGCTCTCGACGTACATCAACGCGGACCTCGCGGCCGGCGTGTCCGTCTCGCTCGTCGTTGCCCCGGGCTCCTGCACCGCGAGCGCGAGCGTTCAGGCGCAGTGCGAGGCGAGCGCGGGCTGCACCGTGACGCCGGCGACGTGTACGGGCGGCACCGTCGAAGTCGGTTGCAACGGGAGCTGCAGCGCCGAGTGCGACGTGACGGGCCCCAGCGCGCAGTGCACCGGAACCTGTCAGGGCTCGTGCACCGCGACGGCGGCGGTGTCGTGCTCGGGCACGTGCACCGGTTCGTGCACCGCGCCGACGTGGACGGGCACCTGCGACGCGGGCTGCAGCGCGAGCTTCAGCGGGTCGTGCGGCGGCAACTGCACCGGGAGCTGCAAGACGAGCAGCGGGACGGCCAACGTGACGGGCGGGGCGTGCGCAGGCACCTGCTCGGGCACGTGCTCGGCGAAGGCGAGCGGGTCGTGCTCGGCCCAGTGCACCGGTAACTTCTCGGGCGGCACGTGCAGCGGCCAGTGCACCGGTAGCTGCAACGTCACCGGGGGAGCGAGCTGCAGCGGTCAGTGCAACGGCACGTGCCAGATCACGACCCCCTCGGCGTCGTGCACCGGCGAGTGCAAGGGGTCGTGCTCGGTGACGACGTCGCCCCCGACGTGCAGCGGCGGGAGTCTCAACTGCGCGGCGTCGGCGTCCTGCCAGGGCCAGGCCAGCGCCAGCCTGACGTGCTCACCTCCGCAGGTGAGCGTGACCGTGACGGGCGACGCGCTGCTCTACGCCGCCTACCAGCAGTTCTCGGGCGACATCGGGACGGCCATCAACCAGACGATCGCGCTCAAGGGCCCGATCACGACGCTCGCCGGCCAGACGGTGAGCGCGTTCGAGGCCATCGGTGACATCGGCGCAGGCGGCGCGGCGTGCGTCGCGACGACGCTGTCCGGCGCCGGCAGCATCACGGCGAGCCTGAACGTCTCGGTGAGCGCCAGCGCCTCGGTCTCCGGCTCGGCGGGCTGAGTCGCCGACTCGAAGCGCGACGACGGCGGCGTGCCCACCCGGGCGCGTCGCCGTTTTCGTTTTCAGCGCGAAGCGTCGATGGCCGCGCGAATCGACTCGATCCCCTTCAGGATCCGCTCTTCGTTCGTCGCGTAGCTGAACCGAACGTACCCCGGCGCCGCGAACGGCCCTCCGGGAACGGCGGCCACGTGCGCCTTGTCGAGCAGCCAGAAGGCGACGTCCTCGTCGCTCGCGAGCCGCTTGTCTCCCCACTTGAGGCCATAGAGCCCACGACAATCGGCGAAGGCGTAGAACGCCCCCTCCGGCATGCGGCACTTCACGCCGGGGAGCGAGCGGAGCGCGTTCACCATGACGCCGCGCCGCTTCTCGAACTGCCTGCGCATCGCCTCGACCTCGTCCTGCGGCCCGTTCACCGCGGCGAGCGCGGCGTACTGCGCGACCGCGCTCGGGTTGGTCGTGCTCTGCCCCTGGACCATGTCGAGGGCCTTGGCGACCTCGCGCGGCGCGATCGACCAGCCGATGCGCCAGCCGGTCATCGCGTACGACTTCGAGACGCCGTCGACGATGATGATGCGCGAGCGGAGATCGGGCGCGAGCTTCGCGACCGAGACGTGCTTGAAGCCGTCGTAGACGAGCTCCGCGTAGATCTCGTCGACGATGAGCCAGCACGGGTTCGCCTGCGCGCGAATCACGTCGAGCAGCGCCTTCAGCTGCGCCTCGTCGTACGCGGTCCCGGTGGGGTTCGACGGCGAGCACAGGATGATCGCCTTGGTCCGCGGCGTGAGGGCGCGCGCGAGCGACTCGGGCGACATGCGCCAGCCGTCTTCTTCGCGCGTCTCCACGAGCACCGGCGTCGCGCCCAGCATGCGCACCTGCTCGGGGTAGCTGATCCACGCAGGCGCCGGGATCACGACCTCGTCGCCGGCCTGGTAGAGCGCGATCGCCAGATTGAACAGCGCGTGCTTGGCGCCGACGCTGACGGTGACCATGTCCGGCGTCGGTTCCCACCCGCGGTTGCGAACCATCGCTTCGCAGATGGCCTTCTTCAGCGGCGCGATGCCGCTCACCGCCGTGTACTTCGACGTGACGCCGTCGTCGATGGCGCGCTTGGCCGCCTCGCGCACGGAGAGCGGAGGCTCGAAGTCCGGCTCTCCGACGCCGAACGCGAACACGTCTACACCCTTCGCTCGCAGGTCCGCGGCGCGCGCGTTCATCGCGAGCGTCACGCTGGGAGCGACCACACTCAGGCGGTCGGCAAAGCTCGTCGGCACGAGGGTCTCGCTCAGGCTTCTTTCTTCTCGGTCGGCTTCGTCTCGGCCGCGGGCTTCGCCGCTTCGTCGTCGCCTTCCTTCAGACCCTGCTTGAAATTCTTGATCCCCTGCCCGAGCCCCTTGCCGATATCGGCGATGCGGCCGGCGCCGAAGAGGAGCAGCGCGATCAACGCGACGATGAGAAGCTCACCCGGTCCTATGCTGCCCATGTTCGGTGGTCCTTTGTCCCAACGGGAACTACGGAGATTTCCCTTATTTCGTAGCAGCCGCGCGCACCCTCGGCAAGCGTGACGACCGGCGGAGCAAGAGCGACACCAGCCAGGTAGCGGCCACGGCGGTCACTGGCAAGAGGGCATACAGCCGAAGCGGCATCGGCGCAGGCGCGACCTCGAGCACGTGAAGGAGCGCGAGCGCAGCGACGGGGCCCGCGGCGCCGAGCACCATCGCGTGAAGTCGCCAGGACGAAGCGCGCTCGTCGTCGCTCGCCGCGAGGAGCAGCCACGTGGCGAATAGCGCGCAGAGGGCGCCCGTGCTCCCCAGGAAGAGAGCGCGCCACTCGGCGGGCAACGAGGACGCGCGAACGAACGGAGGGAGTCGGAAGACCGCGTGGTCGACGTGAACGCTCCCGGCGGGCGAAGCGATCCACGCGTCGTCGAGCTCGATGCGGCGCGCGTCGGGCCCGACGTCGATGGCGCGCGCGGTGTAGAGCGCTTCGCTCGCCGACGACTCGAGCGCGAACGGCGCCCGCCCGACCAGGCGCGCGCGCGCGCCTCCCTCGTCGCAGAGCCACGTCGCACCGACGAGCGGCACGTCGAACGAACGCGCCCCGGTCGCGCCTTGACCCCCGCCACACGACGCCCGCCCCGCGCGCAAGAGCGCAGAGACGACACGCCCGGGCTCGCTGGCGTCGCGCCCTCCCGCGAGTGAGGCCGTCGCGAGGACCGCCCCGAACACGAGCGCCATCGGCAAGAGACGCGCAGCCGTCCTCGCCGGCCGCTCGCCCAGTGTCGCCAGCACGCGAGCCTCTCCCCGCTCCGAGAGCGTGAAGGCCGCCAGCGCCCACCCCACCGGCCACCCCACCAGCACCGACGCTTCGACCGCGACGCTGGCGACGGCGCGGGCGAAGGGGAGAGCGACGCGCCACGGGACCCGGCTGTCGAGGAGCCACGGGAGAACCCGCACGCATGCCGCGGACAGGGCGACGAGCCCCAGAAGGCCCACGCTCGCGAGAGCGCCCCTCGCGGCGAGCGGCTCGAGCGGCCCGGAACCGCCCGACGCCCCCCAGCGCGCGTTTCGACCGAGCCATGGCTTCATTCCTCGCAAGATAATCAAAGGTGATCACCCATGAACGCCGTGTTACCGTTGCGCCACTACCTTCGTCGAAGTTGGACGCGCAGCACCGCACGAATGCGCGCGGACGCGGGGTGACCCTCGGACGCGCCGACCTACGGAAGCCCACGGCCCAAGGCCACGAATATCTGGGGAACTACGACATGCGCACTCGCCCGCTCTCGAATCGCTCCTCGATCGGCGCCGCCCTCACAGCAGCCGCGTTCGCATTCGCCACCGTGACGGCCCATCCGACGATCGCCGCTGCCCAAGAAACCGAGGTTTCGCCCCACGGAAAGGGCATCGTGGGGGGCGCGCTGCTCGGTGCGGAGGCGGTCACCATCGTCGAGTCGATCGCCGGAGTGCACTCGGGCGTGGCCTACGGCGTCGGCGCCCTCCTCGGCGCGGCCGGAGGCGGAGTCGGTGGCTATTTCGTCGAGCAGAACTCGTCGGACGGCCGCGCGCCCGTGTACATGCTGGCCGTCGGCATGGGGCTGGTGATTCCCGCGATCGTCCTGTCGCTCAACGGGATGCGCTACCAGCCGAACCCGGCAGCTTCGGAAGATCGCGCGCCGAAGAACAGCCCGCCGGCGGACCCCGGAACCGCGGGCGGGGCCACCGTTGCCGCCCCCCCTGCGGCCGCCCCGATGATGGCGCCGGTTGCGGCGCCTCCCCCCGCCGCGGCCCCCGCTACCCCCGCAGCCGCACCGCCCGCAGCAGCACCGGCCGGCGGCGGAGGCAAGCCTCCGGCGTTGTCTCTCTTCGACATGAACGGTGGGTCGATGCGACTCGGCGTGCCCGTACCGGAAGTCCGTCAGCTGTACTCTCTCAGCGAGCTTCGGCAGTACGGGATGGCGCAGCAGACGGAAGTCCGCATGCCGCTCGTGAAGATCGCGTTCTAGCTTCGCCCGTTCGCTCTCACCGGGCGCCGCGCGACCCGGCGAGGTGAGTGTCTTCGCGTGTGCGCGGTTTGCGCACGAACGCGCGGAGCCTCTATCACTCCGCGATTCCCTCCGAGGCGCGCGCGAGGGTACGCTCTCTGTTTCAAGGGAGTGCCGTCGTCGGCTCTCGTGATCCAAGAAGGACATTGATGACCCAACAGCGAGTCTCGAACCCCGGGAAAACCGACCCGATGTTGGGTCGCGTCGTCGCAGGGCGGTACCGGTTGGAAGCGCGCGCCGGCGAAGGCGGGATGGGCGTCGTCTATCGCGCCCGCCACGTGCTCATCGACCGCGTCGTCGCGCTCAAGCTCATTCGCCCCGACCTGCGTGGCGAGACCCACCTGCGCGCGTGGATGCTGCGCGAGGCGCGCGCCGCGAACCGCGTCGACCACGCGCACATCATCGACATCCACGACATCGGCGAGACCGAGGAGGGCGAGCTCTATCTCGTCATGGAGTACCTCGTCGGCACGTCGCTCTCGAGCGAGCTCGCGCGCGGACCGATGCCGCTCGCCCGCGGCGTCGATGTGCTCGAGCAGATGTGCGCGGCTCTCGCGCGCGCTCACGACCTCGGCGTCGTTCACCGCGATCTGAAGAGCGACAACATCCTCCTCAGCACGCGCGGCGGCCGGAAAGACTTCGTGAAGATCCTCGACTTCGGGCTCGCGCACCTGGCGATGGACCCGCGCCTCGCGCCGAAGGGAGCCGTCTTCGGAACGCCGGAGTACATGAGCCCCGAGCAAGCGCGCGGGGAGGAAGCCAACGCGCAGAGCGATCTCTATGCGCTCGGTGTCCTCTTCTTCGAGATGCTGACCGGGCAGCTCCCCTTCCGCTCGAACGATCGCGAGACGCTCCTCGAGATGCAGCGGACCGCGCCGGCACCGAAGCCGCGCTCCATCAAGCCCGACATCCTTCCGGCCGCCGAGCTGATGGTCCTGAAGCTGCTCGAGAAGGATCGACGCAAGCGCTTCCAGGACGCCCACCACCTTCACGAGGAGCTGAAGGCGCTCCAGCGCTCGCTCCCCGCGACGCCGTGGGAGGTCGCGGCTTCGGGCGACGCCGCGGCGCCTCCGCCGCCTCCGCCGCCGCAGTCGCCGGGGGTCATCGAGTGGGCGAATCGCGCCGCGCTGTTCTCCCGGATGGTGAGCCGCTGCTATCCGCAGGGGAACGCGCCGTCGGAGATTCAGAGCGCGGTGGCGCAGGCCTGGGACCTCGCGTCACGCGCAACGCGTCTGGAGGGCGAGGTCGCCAGCCACACGCGGAAGCTGGAGTCGCTCGAGCGACGCGGTCGTGCGCTGAGGGCGGAGATTGGACGCAAGGTCGAGGAGCTGGCGCACGAAGAGTCGCGCGCGCTTCGCGAGGCGAACGCCGAGCAGGCCGAAGCGGTGCGGCTCCGCGATCTCGCGCAGCTGGCGGAGAAGGGCGCGGTCACCGCGAAGGCGGCGGCCGACGCCGGTGGCGCGACGTCTCCCGCGGCGCTTCGCCAGCTGTACGAACGGGCGGGCGCGGCGCAGGCCCTGCTCGAGGCGCGTCGCGAGCAGCTCAGCGAACGCGATCAGAAGGCGTCGGTGAAGGACCAGCAGGCGCGCGACCTGCGCCGGCAGATCGACGAGCTTCGCGCGCAGCTGTCGCGCTACGCCGAAGCGCTCGAAGAGGACCTCACGTCGGGCCGCGAGAAGGTCGCGGCGCGCACGCGCGAGGGGCTCGCGTTCGAGAAGGCGTTCAGCGAGGTCTCGACGCTCCTCTTGGGCCACCTGAAGGCAAAGCCCGAGGCGCGCGACCTCCTCCAGGACCTGATGATCGCGATGCACGGCGGCTCGGCCCCGCAGCCGAAGCCTTCGGGGCCGGAATCGCGCAGCCCCGGCGGGTGAAGGCTAGCCGAGCTTGGCGCTGAGGAAGGCCCTGAGCTTGATCAGGGTCTTCACATCGCGCGCGAAGCTCGGCACCTGGTAGTCCTTCGCCCACGCCGAGACCTCGTGCACGAACGTGCGCTGCGTCTCGGCGTTGCCGAGCACGTCATCCACGGTCCGCCCGCGCGCAGCACCCGTGCGCAGGTTCTTCACGTAGGCCTCGAGTCGCGGGTACACGTCGCCCAAAAACGCGCGCACTTGCGCCGCGTCGTGGACGAAGCGCGCGAGCGGCTCGTTCGAGGCCGCCTCGGGTGACTCCTCGGCCGCGAGGGCCGCGGCGACGCGCAGGACGAACGCGTCGTCGAGGAAGCCGAGATCGTCGATGCCGTCGGGGATCAGGTCGAGCGACTTGAAGATGTAGTTGAGCCCCGCGACGACGTAGCGGCGTACCGGCTCTGGCGCGTCGGAAGAGACGACGGCCCCCAGCGCTGCGGCGTCGTCGCCGAGCGTGCGGAGGAACGAGGGGAAGATCTCCAGGTACCGAGCGTCGAGAGTGGGATCCAAATCGGTCATGGCGTGGGACTCCGCGATTGAGCCCCCACGCTATCACCGCGCGCCGCTTCTCTACATCGATCGCGCGACCGCAAACCCCAGAACGAGCCCCGCCACCATCGCCAGGACGACGAGGATGACGACCACCCACGCGGTCACGGAGCGCCGGAGAACCTGCCCCCCGTGCGCCTCGAGCATGGGGAGATCCTTCGAGGGCATCGTGTGCTCGCGAGGCTCCACGACGATGACCCGCGACGCGGGGAGGGGCGCAGGCGCGTTGATCTGGACGGCAGAAGCGCTCTGAAGGGTCCCGCCCGACCCTTTGGCGTTGCCATTGGGGTCGAGCGTCTGCGCCACGGCCACCGCAGGCGTGTGCCTCTCGCTCGATGCGCCCGGCGAGATACCGGCGCTCCCCGGTCCGAAGATGGACGGCACCGCCGGGAGCCGGCTGAGCGGCGTCGCGTAGGGGCGCGAGCCGTCGGAGGATGCGGGCGACGCCGTCACCGGAAGCGCGCGCGCCATCTCGAGCGCCGAAGCGAAGCGCTCGGCCTTGTCCTTCCGCATCGCGCGCTCGATGACCGGCGAGATCGCCGCGAAGGCGGGATCGACCTTTTCGAGCGTGTCGGGGTTCATGGACGTGACGGCCGCCAGGCGCGCGTACTCGGTCGGCGCAGGGAACGCGACGCGCCCCGTGAGCATCTCCCAGGTCATCACGCCGGCGCTCCACAGGTCGCTCCGCGGGTCGACGTCGCGCGGGTTCTTCACCTGCTCGGGGCTCATGTACGCGGGGGTGCCGAGCAGCGCGCCGGTGCGCGTGCGCGTCCCCATCCCGCCGGCCGTGTCCATCACCTTGGCGATCCCGAAGTCGAGCAGCTTGATCTGAAACTGCCCGCTCGGCTCTCGTGCCAGAAAGACGTTCTCCGGCTTCAAGTCGCGATGGACGATCCCTTTCGCGTGCGCCGCTGCGAGCCCCGCGAGAATGCCCTGAAGGATGGTGATCGCCTGTTGCATGGGTACGCGGCCGCCGTTGGCCGTGTATGCGGAGAGCGGCACGCCATCGAGCAGCTCCATGACGATGTACGGCGTCCCGTCCTCGGCCTGCGCCGCCTCGAAGACGCGCAGGATGTTCGGGTGGATGAGCCGCTGACAGGTGCGCCCTTCCTCGACGAAGCGACCGAGCACGTCCAGGTCGCCGATGAACTCCGGCCGGAGCAGCTTGACGGCGAACTGCTTGGCGTCGACGGGGAAGTTGCCGCTCCCCGTCCCGACGGCCCCGATTGGATCGGCCGCGAAGACCGAGCCCATGCCACCTTCGCCGATCAGCCGCGTGAGCTTGAAGCGCTTCGACAGCACTGCACCGACGAGGCCCTGCGCGCTCGCGACCATCGGCTCAGCTCACGCCCGCAGGGTCGCGCCGAAGCGCGACGTTACTTCAGAGACCACCTTCGCATGCTGCGCGTCCACCTCGGCGTCCGTCAACGTGCGATCGGCGCTGCGGTACACGACGCGGAAGGCGAGGCTGGCATGATCGGCCGGGATGGTGCCGCCGGTGAACCGATCGAAGAGGCGCACTTCTTCGGCCAGATCGCCCGCCGCGAGGCGAACCGCGGCCTCGACTTCACCCGCGGCGATGCGCTCGCTCACCACGAGCGCGATGTCGCGCGCGCTTGCCGGGAGGCGGGGGATCGCGCGGTAGGTGGACGGTGCGCGCCCGATGGACTCGAGCGCGTCGAGGTCGACCTCGACGACCGCGATGTCGCCGGCGACGTCCAGTCCGAGCGCGTCCCGCGTGTCGGGGTGCAGGAGGCCGAGCTGGCCGACTCGTTTCCCTTCGACGAGGAGCTCCGCGGCGGCGCGCGGGTGGAGATGCGCGGGGCGATCGCTCGTCACGGCGCGAACGACGCAGGCGCGATTCGCGAACCGCTGGACGAGCGACTCGGCGATCCCCTTGGCATCCCACACATCGACCCCCTCGGGCTTCTCGAGCCACGCCGCGCGCTCCCCGGTCATCACGGCGGCGAAGGACGCGCGCTCTTCCGGCAGCCTCGACCCCGCGAGCGGCGCGAGGAACCGGGCCCCCAGCGTGAAGAGGCGCGCGTCGCGCTCGCCGCGGCGTGACGCCAGATCGACCGTGCGCAGGAGACCTGGAAGGAGGCTCGTGCGCATCACCTCCTGGTTCTCGTTCAACGGGTTCTTCAGGCGAACCGACGGCGCCGGCGCGCCGAGCTTCGCGAGGACGGCCGCGTCGACGAACGCGTAGGTCACCGCCTCCGCGAGGCCGATCGACACGGCAGACGCCCGCGCGCGCGCGTAGAGCCCCTCGCGCGTCGCGCCCTCGCGTGTCGGGCGAATGCGCGGAAGCACCCCGGGAATGGCGTCGAAGCCGTGCACGCGACCGATCTCTTCGATGAGGTCGATCTCGCGCGCGAGATCCGGCCGATGCGTCGGAATCTCGAAGCGAGCGCCCCCCTCGATCTTCTGGGGATTCGTGCACCCGAGTCGTCCTAGGATCGCGGTCGCGACGGTCCACGGGATGTCGACGCCGAGGATCCGCCGGAGTCGCTCCTCGCGCAGCGGCACCACGCTCTGGACGAGAGGTCCGGCGACCGCGTGAATCGCGCCCGGCACCGCCCGGCCTCCGGCGAGCTCGATGGCCAGCACCGTCGCGCGCGCGAGAACGTCGGCGACGTCGCCCGGGTCGACCCCCCGCTCGAAGCGGTGGCTCGACTCCGTGTGAATCCCGTGGCGCCGGGCCGCGCGACGAACGCCGCGCGGCTCGAAGTAGGCGCACTCGAAGAGCACGCGCTTCGTCGTCGCCTCGATCTCGCTGTTCGCCGCCCCCATGACGCCGGCGAGCCCCACGGGCGATCCCCCGTCGGCGACGACGAGATCGTCCGCTGCGAGGGTGCGAGCGACGCCGTCGAGCGTCGTCATCCCTTCGCCATCGCGCGCGTGGCGCACGACGATCGTGCCCCCCTTCACGCGATCGAGATCGAACGCGTGCATCGGGTGGCCGTACTCGAGCATCACGAGGTTCGTGATATCGACCACGTTCGAGATCGAGCGCACCCCCAGCGACGCCAGACGGTAGCGAATCCAGAGCGGCGACGGGCCAATCGTCACGTCGACGACCGCGGCCGCGCCGTAGTGCGGGCAACGCTCGCCGTCCTCGACCTTCACCGTCGCCAGCGCGTCGATGGTCGTCCCCGTCGCCACCGCGGAGGGGGCGCTCGGCGCGGGCGGCGCGAACGGAAGGGCGAGGAGCGTCGCGATCTCGCGCGCGAGGCCGCGGTGCCCGAGGCCGTCGGGACGGTTCGGCGTGAGCCCGATCTCCAGGATCGTGTCGCGTGCGGCGGGGACGGCGTCGACAAACCTGTCGCCCGCCTTGGCCAGCTTCGCGGGGAGCACGAGGATGCCGTCGCTGTCCTCGGTGAGACCAAGCTCCGCCTCGCTACAGAGCATCCCCTCGCTGGTGACGCCTGCGATCGCGCGCGACTCGATCTTCATCTTCTTCGCGGGGAGATACGCCCCCAGCGGCGCGAGCACGACGAGCCCACCGGGCGGGGGCACGTTCGGCGCGCCGCACACGATCTCGAGCGTCCCCGCGGCACCGCGGTCGACCGTGACCAGGTTCAAACCCGCCTTCGACGGATGCGGGCGCGTCGAGACGACCGCGACGACGATGCACGCTTCGGCCCCCTCGCCGTACTCGTGCATCGCCTCCACTTCGAGCCCCGCCGCCGTGAAGCGTGCGGCGATCTCTTTGGACGTCGCCGTGAGCTGCGGAACCAGGGCGCGGAGCCACTGAATCGAGGCCTTCATCGCCGCCGAGGGATAGCACGACTGGCCCCCCGGGGATGTGCGGAAGACCCTCTCAGAACTGAGCCAGGAACCGCGGGTCGTTCTCGAAGAAGAGGCGGAGGTCGGGCAGGTCGTAACGGACCATCGCCATCCGTTCGATTCCCATCCCGAGCGCGAATCCCGTCCACTCCTCGGGGTCGATTCCGCAGTGCTCGAACACGACGGGGTGAATCATCCCGCAGCCGAGGATCTCCACCCAGCCGGTGTGCTTGCACACGTTGCACCCGGCGCGCGTGCCGTCGGGCCTGCGACAGCGCGCGCACGCCACGTCGACCTCGGCGCCCGGCTCGACGAAGGGGAAGTAGCTCGGACGCCAGCGAACGGGGCTCCCGGCGCCGAAGAAGCGCTCGGCGAACTCCCCCAGGACTCCGCGAAGGTGCGCCATCGAGACGTCGCGGTCGACGAGGAAGGCCTCGAGCTGGTGGAACATGGGCGAGTGGGTCGCGTCGTCGTCGCGACGGTAGACGGCGCCGGGGGCGATGAAGGCGAACGGCGGCTTCTTCGTGCTCATCGCGCGGATCTGCACGTTGCTCGTGTGCGTCCGGAGCAGGAGCCCGTCGGTCGTCCAGAAGCTGTCCTGCATGTCGGTCGCAGGGTGATCCGGCGGGAAGCCGAGCTTGGTGAAGTTGTTCTCCTCGAGCTCCACCTCCGGGCCGTCGTGGACGGCGAACCCCATTCCGCGAAAGACGTCGACGATCTCCTCGCGAACGATCGAGAGCGGGTGCTTGTGCCCGAGCGGCGCGGGCTTCCGCGCAGGCAAGGTAAGGTCGAACGGCGGGGCGCTCAGCTCGGCCTTGCGCTTGGCGCGTGCGAGGGCGAGGAGGCCTTCCTCGAAGGCCCGCTCCACCTCCTGCTTCAGCGCGTTCACCTTCTCGCCGATCACCTTGCGTGCGTCGGGCGGTACCGAGCCCATCCCTTTCAGGATGGCGGTGAGCTCCCCCTTCTTGCCGAGGATCTTCGCGTTCTCGTCGCGAAGGAGCTGCTCGGTTTCCGCGCGCGCAAAACGGGCCGGAAACTGCGCGCGAAGCTCCGCGAGCGCCGCGTCGATCGAGCCTTCTTGGGGGATGGACGTCGTGGTCATGGGCCGCGGCGTTTGGGTAGCACGCCTGACGGGCGAAGAGGCCGGCGATCGGGGCCGTCACCCACCTGACCACATCTGTTCCTCCCGTCGACCTGGCGTCACGCGCTAAGCTCAACACTAGCCGTGCAAATCAAGGCGCAAGGGCTGCTCAACGCAGCGAAATTCATCGAGGCCGAGTACGGGCGCGACGCGCTCGGGGCGGTCGTGCGCGCCTGCAGCGAGCCGGTCCGTGACCGGTACATCTCGGCCATCGCGATCAACTGGCACCCGATCGAAGAGTTCCTCGAGTTCGTGCAGACGGCGGACAAGATCCTCGGCGACGGCAAGGGGAAGCTCATCGTCGAGATCGGCGCCGCCGGCGCGCGGGCGAACATGAAGGGGATCGCCGTCCGGATCGCCTTCTACATCGCGCAGCCGGACTTCTTCTTCCGGCGTGTGGCCGGGCTCTGGAAGCAGTTCAACGACGAAGGGGAGATGATCACCCACGAGATCGGCGAACGCTCGGGCGCGATCGAGCTCGCCGGCCTCAAGACGCCAAACGCGCTCTTCTGCCTGGTGCTCACCGGATGGATCCGGGAGGTCTCGACAGCGCTCGGCATCCAGGACCCGTCGCCCCGCCACACGGAGTGCCGCGCGCGAGGCGACGCCCGCTGCTACTGGGACGTGCGCTGGACCGCCCTGCGACCCGATCAGGAAGGGGCACGCGAAGCGCGCGAGAGCATCGAGCGCCTTCAGTCGAAGACGCCGTCGATGGCTCCCAACGCGCTGTCATCGGGCAAGGTGCGCACGTCTTCGCCGTCCAGTTCGACGACCAAGGCGGTCGCGCCGCTCCCCGCGCGCGACAAGAAGCGCTAAAGAAACGCGGGACCTAGGCCTTGGCGGCGACGCCAGCCGACTTCACGACCTGCGTAAACGCAGCCGCGTCGGTGATGGCGATGTCGCTGAGGACCTTGCGGTCGAGCGCGATCTTCGACGTCTTGAGCCCGTGCATCAGGCGCGAGTACGACGTGCCGTTCTGGCGCGCCGCGGCGTTGATGCGGGCAATCCACAGGCGACGAAAGTCGCGCTTCTTCAGCTTGCGGTGGGCGTAGGCGTAAACCCACGACTTCATCACGACTTCCTTCGCGTAGGCGAAGAGGCGTGAGCGGGCGCTGTGGAAGCCTTCAGCGTGCTTCAACCAGCGATTACGACGGCGACGAGCCTTAAAACCCTTTTTTGCGCGCGGCATGGGAACTCCTGATCAACCGTAGGGGAGAAGCTTCTTCACGTGCTTCTCCATGGTCTTGTGGACCATGTCGTTGTTGCGGGTGCGGCGAAGGCGCTTGCGCGACTTCTCCTGCATCCCGTGGTTCCCGCCGGCCTTGGAGCGACGAACGCGCCCCTTTCCCGTCACCTTGAACCGCTTCGAAGCGGCTTTGTTCGTCTTCATCTTCGGCATGACTGCCTCGCTCGCCGCTCCAGGATGGCCGCCGTGCGGAAGGCACGGGCAGTTGAGGGCCACCGGGATGCGGAAGGGAGCGGCGTTATGGTCGCCCGTAGCATATTTGTCAAGCAGGCGGGCTCTGGCCACGGCATTGCAGCACATTTGGCGCCACCGCACCCGCCCGCGCTCAGGAGGGCGCCGCGGCTTTGGTGAAGAGCTCCGACAGGTCGGCCATGGTCGCGTTGGCGCGCGCCTCGGCGTCCTTCATCGCCTGCTCTTGGCCGACCAAGGCCCGGACGTCGAAGTAGAATTTGATCTTCGGCTCCGTACCGCTCGGGCGCGCGATGATGCGGCTGCCGCTCGTGAGCTCGAAGGCGAGGACGTTGCTCTTGGGGAGCGTGAGCCTCGTGACGTTGCCGTCGGCCACCCTCGTCGCGGTCTGCGCCTGGTAGTCGCGGACGATGGCGACCTCGTGCGCGCCGAAAGCGCGCGGGGACGAGGCGCGGAGGCGCTCCATGATGGCGCGGATCTCGGAAACGCCGCTGGCGCCCGGACGGGTGATGTTCACCTGCGAGCTCACGAAGAGGCCGTACTTGCGGTGAATCGCGTCGAGCTCGCCCAGCAGCGTGCGCTTCCCGTCCCGCAGCCACGCGACCATCTCGGCCATCATGGCCGCGGCGCTGACGCCGTCCTTGTCGCGAACGACGTCACCGACGGTGTACCCGAGGGCCTCCTCGTAGCCGAAGACGAAGCGCTTGGGGCTCTCCGCCTGCCGCTCGAGATCCATCGCGCGGTTCGCGATCCATTTGAACCCGGTGAGCGTCTCGTCGTACGCGACGCCGAGGGCGGCGGCGATGACGCCGAGCAGCGGCGACGAGACGATCGACACCAGAACGCAGCGATCCGCACCGTGGTCCTTGGACTCGGTGAGCAGGTAGTGACCGAGAAGGACGCCGACCTGGTTGCCCGTGAGCTGCACGTAGCCCGTGGGGCTCTCGCTCGAAGGGACCGCCACCGCCAGGCGGTCGGCGTCGGGATCGTTGGCGAGGACGAGCTCCGCTCCGGTCTTTCGTGCGAGGGCGAACGAGAGGTCCATCGCCCCCTTCTCCTCGGGGTTGGGGAAGGCGACGGTCGGGAACGTGGGATCGGGGTGCTCCTGCTCTGCCACGTACGCGACGCGCGCGAAACCGGCTTGCTCGAACGCAGCGCGGGCGAGCTTGGCGCCGACGCCGTGCATCGCCGTGTACACGATCGGGAGCGCGCGCCCCTCGCTCGTGGGCGGGTGGAGCGTGAGGGCGTGGACGCGATCGAGGTACGTCGCCGTGACCGACGCGGGGACGGCCGTGACGAGCTGGTCGGCGCGGGCGCGAGCGATGTCGAGGCGCGGCACCTCGCGGGCCGCGGGGGCCCCTTCGATCTCGCCCGCGATCCAGGCGTCGGCGGGCGGGATGATCTGCGCCGCGTTCTCCCAGTAGACCTTGTAGCCGTTGTACTCGCGCGGGTTGTGGCTCGCCGTGACCATCACGCCCGCTGCGGCGCCGAGCGCGCCGACCGCAAAAGCCGTGAGCGGCGTGGGGGCGAAGTCGTCGAACACATATGCGCGGATGCCGTGAGCGGCGAGCACGCACGCCGTGTCCTCGGCGAACTCACGACTCATGTGGCGCCCGTCGAACCCGATGACGACGCCACGGGAGCGCGCGTCCTTCGCGTGAAGCAGGAGCGCCTTGGCGAGGCCGTGGGTCGTTCGCAGGACGACCGCACGGTTCATCCGGTTCGGTCCCGCGCCGATGACCCCGCGCAGCCCGGCGGTCCCGAACTCGAGCGATCCCGCGAAGCGGTCCGCGAGATCGGTCTTGGACAGATCGGGGCGCGCGAGGAGCTCACGGAGCTCGGCCTGCGTTTTCGGATCCACGTCGTCGGCAAGGAAGCGCTCGGCGCGCGCGCGGAGGTCTCGCTCGGTCTCGCTCGTCATGCAGCGTCACTAACTCGGCTTCGTGAGATAGTCGATACGAGTCCGGATGCTGCGCTACGCCCTTCGACGAATGCTCTGGGCCATCCCGACCTTGCTCGGGATCAGCCTGGTCGTGTTCTTCGTGACCTCCCTGCTCCCCGACCCCGCCGCCGACCTGCCGAAGCGGGCAGCGGCGCTCGCCGCGAGCAACCCCGAGGAGTACGACGCCCTCGAGGAGGAGCGACGCGCGCGGTTCCTCGACCTCCCCGCGTTCTTCAACGCCAAGCCTCAGGACGTACGCACGCGCGCGACGGCGGCCATGAGACACGTCGCCGACGACGACGATCAGGCAGCGCTCGGCGCGCATCAGCTGGCCAGGATGGGAGGAGCTGCGCTCCCGTACGTCCTGCCGGCCCTCGACGACCTGACGCCGGCCGCGCGGGCGCGCGTCGCGATCGCGCTGACTCCCGTCGGGCTCCGCATGGGCGTGGCGGAGGAAGACCGGCTGAGCGATCCGAACGAGGCGGTGCTCTTCTGGTCGAGGTTCTGGGAGGACCGCGCGCTCGACTTCACGGCGCCTGCGCTTCACCGCGCAGTGCACCGCCTCGCGCTCCACACGACCGACCTCCGTGAGCGCGATCTGCGCGAGGTCGATACGTACGCCCTGTCGGCCGTGATCCCGGCGATGCACGGGACCGATGACCGCGAAGCGATCCGCGCGCTCGCCGCGCTCGCGTCGCACGTGAGCGGGCGACACGGAGAGATCCGGTTCGACGCCGACGACGACGCGCTCCACCGCGCGGTGGACGGCTGGGACGCCTGGTGGCAGGTGCACGAGAGCGACTACGTGGCCTTCGATGGCGTCGCCCGCGTCGCAGCCGCGTCGATCCAGACGCGCTACGGCAAGTGGATCTTCGGCGCGACCACGGGGCGCCTGGGGATGAGCGCCATCGACGGCGTCCCGATCGCCGACAAGCTCGTGGCGCGGACCCCCGTGACGCTGCTGCTGACGGCGCTGGCGTTGCTTGCGAGTTACGCGATCGCCGTCCCGCTCGGGGCGCTGACGGCGTGGCTGCGAGGGCGGCCGGTGGACGTGACGCTCGCTGTCATCCTGTTCGCCATGTACTCGCTGCCGACGTTCTGGGCGGCCCAGCTCCTCGCGCACGCCTACGCGCCGACGCACGGGGTCGCGCTGCCGATGAACCTCCACGACACGGCCCAGACGCTCTGGCGGCTTGCGCTTCCCGTCGTCGCGCTGATGACCGGCTCGCTCGCCACGCTGTCGCGGTACCAGCGGGCCGCCGTCCTGGAGACGATCCGCCTCGACTACGTACGGACGGCGAAGGCGAAGGGGGCGTCGGCCTTCCGGCAGGTGGTGGTGCACGCGCTCCGCAACGCGATGCTCCCGGTAGTGACGCTGGCCGGGCTGCAATTCCCCGCGCTCCTCGGGGGGGCGTTCGTCGTGGAGGAGGTCTTCGCCGTGCCGGGAATCGGCTACGAGACCATGCGCGCCGTGGAGGCACACGACGAGGCGTGGCTCGTCGCGATCGCGCTCGTCACCGCGGTGATCACGACGCTCGCGCTCATCGCGAGCGACGTGGCGTACGGCCTGCTCGATCCGCGCGTGCGCGAGGCCACCGCGACGCCGCGAGGGGTCCGCGCGTGAACGAGCGCCCCTCGACGAGGCCACTGTCGCGCCCGGAGCGCAGAGGCGTCACGATCTCGGCGCTCGCGCGCCTCCGGCAGAATCGCACCGCCCGGATCGGCGTCGTCGCGATCGTGTGCATCGCGCTCGTGGGCATCTTCGCGGACGTTCTGGCCAGCGATCTCCCGCTCGTGTGTCGATTTCACGGCCAGACGTTCCTCTTGCCAGCCTTCACGCACCCGACGGCCCTCGCGACGTACGACAACGCTCGCATCGAGGCCGAGCGCTCGCCGGGCGACTGGGCGCTCCATCCGCTCGTCCCGTTCGGGCCGGCGCAGACATCGACCCGCGGAGCTCTCGCCGTGCTCCGACCGCCGACGCTCTTCGGCGAGCACCCCCTCGGCACCGACGCCTTCGGCCGCGACGTGTTCGCGCGCCTCGTCCATGGTGCGCGCACCTCTCTCGGCGCCGCGTTCGTCGCGGCCCTCGCGTTCGTCGCGATCGGCACGATCTTGGGGGCCCTCGCCGGATTCTTCGGCGGCGTGCCGGACGCCGCCTTGGCGCGCGTCATCGAGACGTTGACGGCCTTCCCAACCCTCGTGCTGGTGCTCGTCGTTCAGGCCCTGATCGCGCACCCGTCGCTCGGGACGCTCCTCACGGCGATCGCCTTCACGCGCTGGCCCGAGGTCGCGCGGCTGGTGCGGGCCGAGGTGCTCCTCGTCTCCTCCCAGGACTACGTGCTCGCCGCGCGCGCGCTGGGGGCCGGGCCCTGGCGCATCCTGCGCCGGCACGTGGGGCCGAACGCCTTCGCGCCGATGCTGGTGTCCGCGACGTTCGGCGTGGCATCGGTCGTGCTCGTCGAGGCGTCGCTCGACTTCCTGCGTGTCGGCCTCCCCCCTGCTGCCGCCTCCTGGGGTGAGACGCTGAGCGAGACACGCGAGCACGTCGGGGCGTGGTGGCTCCTGGTGTTCCCGGGGCTGGCGGTGTTCGTGACCGTCCTCGCCCTGAACCTTGTGGGCGAGGCGCTGCGTGACGCGCTCGACCCGCGGCTCCAGGCCACGGTCGGCGAGGGGCGGCCAGGGGGCGCGGCCTACGAGGAGCCCCCGCAGGCGTGACAGTCGCGCGACCCACTGGCGATCCGGCGCGGAGCGCTTACGTTGAGCGCGGTAGATCGAGTAGAGAGGCGACCAAGATGACGATGCTGGGCGGACCGGGCGCAGGTAAGGGTGCGGGAAACAAGGGCGCGGCGAGCGCCATCCCGTTCGTGACGGAGCGCGATTTCGAGAACGCGGTGCTGCGCAACGAGCTCCCGGTGATGGTGGAGTTCACCTCCGAGCGGAGCCAGCAGTGCCGGCAGGTCGCGCCCGAGGTGGAGGCTTTCGCCCGCGAAATGGAGGGGAAGGTCGGCGTCGTGCGGGTCGACGTGGAAAAAGCGCCCGTGCTGGCGCGCGAGCTCCGCGTGCAGTCGGTGCCGATGTTCGTGCTCTTCGCCGAGCAGCGAATCGTCGACGGCGTCGTAGGGATCGTCGGGAAGAAGAAGCTGCGCGAGATGGTCGAGCCGTTTCTCCCCCGGGCCGCCGGCGCGCTGAAGGCGCCCGAGCTCGCCCAGCTTCTGAAGGAAGGCGCGGTCGTTCCCGTCGATACGCGCGATGTGCCCGCCTTCGGACGAGCGCACATCCCGGGCGCGATCAACATGCCGTTCGAGACGATCGAGGGGCGCCTGGCTGAGCTCCACATGCTCACGGGGCAGCCCGTCGTGTACTGCCGCGCGGGGGACAAGACGAAGGAGCTCGCGGCGACGCTCGCCGAGCAGGGGGTTCCGGTCGCGTTCCTCGAAGGGGGATTCCTCGCGTGGGAGAGCGAAGGGCTTCCGATCGAGCGCGCGGCGCGCTAGCGACCTTTCTCGCGGCGCCACTTGATGTTGCAGCCGACGCTCGGCCGCTGCTCGAGCGACAGCGTGCGACCGGCGGCGACCGCGTCGATCGCGGCCCGGAGCTCTCGTCCGGTGACGGGCTTGCCGTTCGAAGGGCGGCTGTCGTCGAACTGGCCGCGGTAGGCGAGCCGCTGGCTAGCGTCGAAGAGGAAGAGGTCCGGCGTGCAAACCGCGTGGAACGCGCGCGCGACGTCCTGCGTGTCATCGAACAGGAACGGGAAGCGCCACGCCTCCGTCTTGGCGAGGCGGGCCATCGCGGGCGGCCCGTCCTGCGGGTGGGAGCCGGCATCGTTGGAGTTGATGGCCACCACGGCGAGCCCGCGATCCAGCGCCTCGTGCGCCGCGCGGACGAGCTCTGCCCGGATGTGGACGACGTACGGGCAGTGGTTGCACAGAAAAAGGACGAGGAGCCCCTTCTTCCCCTTCGCGAGCGCGTCGACGTCCACCTCCAGCCCGTCCACGGCGTTGACGAGGCGGGCCGAAGGGAGCTGGGTTCCCAGCTCCAGCATGCGGGAGGGGGTCTCGGCCATCGCGAAGTTGTGTCATGGAAAGTTGCCCGATGCGACTTGACGCCGCCGACACGGGTCGACCACGTTGGTGAACGTGGCACGCATGAAGCAGCAGCAGCCGTTCGAAGACCACCGGCACGACTCGCCGAACCTGGAGCACTTCCGGGCGTTGCTGCACGACCACATGATCAAGAAGGGGCTGCGGTCGACCGATCAGCGGCGGCTCATCGTCGAGACCTTCTTCCACTCGCCGAACCACGTGAGCATCGAAGAGCTCCTCGCGCAGGTGCGGCGCGAAGACTCGAAGGTGGGGTACGCGACGGTCTATCGCACGCTCAAGCTGCTCGCCGAGTGCGGCGTCGCGCTGGAGCGGAAGTTCGGCGACGGCCTCACGCGCTACGAGCTGGCCGACGAGGCTTCGCACCACGACCACCTGATCTGCGTCGAGTGCGGCACGATCGTCGAGTTCGAGGAGCCGCGGATCGAGGTGTTGCAGGAAGCCGTGGCCGAGCGACACGGCTTCCTGCTGCGGAGCCACAAGCACGAGATGTACGGCGTCTGCCCGAAGTGCCAGGCCGCGCGGAAGAGCGCGGACGCCAAGGGATCGAACGGCGGCCGGAAGAAGAACTAGAGCGCGCTAGGGCTGTCCCTCATCTCGTAGGCCGAGAAGGTAGGCCCTCACCACGCCGCCGGCCGGGACCGAGCGCGCTGGCGGCGGCCAGCCCGCCCACCCACGCCGCCAGCGCGCTCGGTCCCGGCCGGCGGCTCACCGAGGGCTGTCGACGATTGAACGGTCCCTCGGCCCCCCTGAGGAGTCGCGTATGGCAGCACGACCATCTGCCGGACCGGAGCCGGGCGAGAACGCCGGTAAGGACGAGCGCCCACGCGGCCCGCCCGTCGAGCTCAGCGATTCCCCAGCGTGAGTCACGGGGCCCACGACGAGCGCGCGAGACCCCGTGTCGCGATCGACGGGCCCGTCAATCCGTCGGATGCGCGGTCGTGATCGCGCGCGCGTCGGTCACGACGAAGCGCAGCGGCACGTCGTGCTCGGTGAAGGGGACCTCGGCCACGAGTTGAAAGTCGTACGCGACGCCGATGGCTGCAGCGGGCGGAGCGAATCGCGGCAGCGTGCGATCGTAGAAGCCGGCACCGTAGCCGATGCGATGGCCCGTCGGGTCCAGCGCGATCGCGGGGACCAAGATCACGTCGAGCTCGCCGCGTGTCGCCTCGCGTGCGCTCGATGCAGGTTCGCGAAAGCCGAAGCCCCGTTCCTCGAGCTCGTCGGGGCGAGCGAAGCGGAACGTCATGAGGCGCGTCTCGGGATCGATGCCCGGGTACGCGACCGCGACGCCGCGGGCACGCAGCGCGTCGTCGAGCGGGCGCAAGTCGACCTCGTGCTTCTCGACGATGGGCCAGAAGAGCGCGATCGACTTCGCGCCGGCGACGCTCGCATGCGAGGAGACCCGCTCGACGATGAGCGCCGAGCGCTTCGCGCAGGCGTCCGCGGGCATCGTCATGCGTAGACCACGGAGGCGCTTTCGCAGCTCGGCCTTCACGCGAACGCGGATCAAGTCGTCGGGGGGGAGGCGCGTTTCCGACATCGGACGCGCATACCGTAGCTCACCCCGCGGTGCGGAGCGGCTCGTAGATCCCGGCGGCTTCCCACGTCGTCACGACCAGCTCGCCGGCGTCGCCGCGCGTCGCGCCGTCGCACGAGATCGATCGCGGGGCGCGAACGACGTGGAGCGCGTGGCCTTCGTAGAGGTCGCGCGTCGTCGGTGTGTCGGCGTTGGAGAGCATCGCCCTCGCCCCGCGGCGCTTCAGCGCGTGGAGCTCGTCTGCGAGGCGCGCCTGGTCGTGCGGAGTGAAGCCGTCCTTCGCGTACGCCGTGAACGACGCCGTACGCGAGAGCGGCACGTACGGCGGATCGAGATAGACGAAGTCCTTCTTCCCGAGGGTTCCCGTCACCTCGGCGAAGTCGCGCGACACGACGTCCACGCCGGCGAGCGCCCGCGATGCGGCGCGGAGGCCGTCCTCGTCGAGGATGCGCGGGTTCTTGTACTTGCCGAACGGGACGTTGAACTTCCCACCGGAGTTCACGCGCCACAGACCGTTGAAGCACGTGCGGTTGAGGAACATGAACCGCGCGGCGCGCTCGACGTCGCTCATGCCTTGCGTGCTCTGGGCGCGCACCGTGTAGAAGAGGTCGCGGTCGTGCCGGTAGGCGCCGAGTGCTTCGATGACGGCGGACACGTCGTCGCGAATGGCCGTGTAGAGAGCGACCAGCTCTTCGTTTCGATCGGCGAGCACGGCGCGCTTGAATTTGCGCATGCCCCGCGAGCGCTCGGATGCGAGGGCGAAGAAGAGCGCGGCGCCCCCGGCGAACGGCTCGGCGTACGTGCCGATGTCGCGCGGGACGCGGTCGAGGAGCTCGCCCAGGAGGCGCGACTTGCCACCCGCCCATTTCACGATCGGCTTCGCGTCGATCGGCTTGCCTGCCATGACTACGCCCTAGCTACATTGCGTAGCACTGGGCAAAAGAACGGCGAGGAGGCTCCGCTCGTTCCGGCGTCGGGAACCCCTTCCCCCGTCCCCTTCCCCGCAGGCGAGGAAAGGGTGTCGTGAGCCGAAACCGGCCGAAGCGCGAGCCCCCTCCTCGCCCGCGGGGAGGGGCCGGGGTGGGGTTTCGTCGAGCTGCTCGACTCAGAACGGGTCGAAGAACGCCTTCACCCGGTCGCGGTCCACCGCGAAGGTGGCCTCGATACCGGCGATGCGCGCCGTCACGGTCTTGGCGTCCTCGGTGACGCCCTCGCGGCCGAAGGTGATGCGTTTCGTGCCTGTTTTTCCCGCAAACGTGGCCACGAGCGAAGGATGACCGAACCCCTCGTCGGCGAGCGCGGGGCCGAGGTGGAGCACGGAGTCGCCCCGCAGGACGGTGGCGGCGTGAAGAACCGCCTCGGTCGCGTCGTCGCCGGCGTCGTTCGAGAAGGTCAGGCGCTTGCCGTTGCGCTCGAGGGTGACCGACGAGACATCGGGGGGGGCGAAGGCGTGGAGGTCGAGGAGCCAGGCGCGCGCGCGGTCGCGGAGGACCTTCGGTGCGACGAAGACCGCCGGAGCGTCGTTCGTTCGAGCGTAGACGCCCCCCTCCCCTTCGCGCCCTAGCTCGATCTGCACCTTGCGCGTCCCGCCGTCGGCGGCGACCTCGAGGGCGATCGAGCACGCCCCCGGCCCCGTCAGCCCGAAGTGACCGTCGTCCGCGTCCGCGACCCACGATTCGACACGGGCGCGCGTGACCGCGTCGATCGTTTCAATCGCCGCCGCATTGTCCACGCCGTAGCCGGCCGGGGCGCGCATCGTCCAGGCGTCGCCGTCGTGCGTCGCGCGCTGGTCGATGCCGGCGCAGTGCGACTCGATGGACACGACGGGTGCCCCCTCGATTCGAGGCGACCAGAGCTCTTTGCCGCGCAGCGCGGTCGCACGCGGGGTCAGCTTGCGCGCGACGGCCGCGACGACGTGAAGCCGCGCGCCGTCGAAGACACGACGCACGATCATCCCGCCGCTCGGATCGGGTTCCCCCAGCTCGATCACCTCGGGAACGTCGCTGTCGGCGCGGTGGACGGTCACGCGCCCCCTTGCGTCGAATGGCGCGTCGCTCTTCTGCGGATCGGCCCCTTCGGCACGAGCGATGGCCGCGACCAAGGCCGACGCCGCCTCGGCGTCTTCGCCGGAGAGATCCCGCTCCACGGGGGCCTTCTCGCGCCACGCGCTTTCCTTCCGTGCGAGCTCGATGGCAGCCCCGGGCCGCGAGGGCACTGACTCGATCCCGAGCTCTGCGATCTCGTCGTCGTGCGCCGCGAATAGGTGGGTGTCCACCAGCGCCGCATCACCCGTCGAGAGCCCTTCGACGATCTCTTTCGGTGCGCACGCCGCGAGCTTCGACGGCGCGTCGCGCACGACGACGACGTCGGTCGCGTTCCCCGGGCATGCGCCCCCGACGCGGAGCACTCCGGCGACACGAGCACCGTCCTTCGGCGTCATCGTGATCGTCACGCGCGGCGAGGCGACCAGAGCTTCGGCCTCGGCGTCGCTCACGAACGCCTCGGCACGCATGTCCGCGAGCGCGCTCCACACGGTATCGAGCTTCGAGCGCGACGCCCGGAGGCCGCTCGCGAGCTTGAAGCTCACGTCGTCGGCGCGCGTGAGGGCGACGATCCCCGCGTCGGTCTGGAGGTCGAGTCGCGCGAGCTCGACGGACAGGTACGGAACGATCGCGCGCGACCGGTAGGTGTCGCTCTTCTGCAGAAGCGCGGTCACTACGTCGCGCGACACCACGGCCGACGCGAGCCCATCGACGCGCAAGTATCCGGCCCCCTCCGGCGTAGGGGCCTCGCCGCCGAGGGCGAAGCGATACGTCACCGCGCCCATGACGACCTCGCCGCGCAACCTCGGTGAATCCAGCTTCGTCGCCCCCTCGGCGCTGGCGTCCACCTTGCGCACGACGCTCGCGAGCTCGAGCACGCTCGCGAGCTTGTCGGCCGCCTCCTGGTTGGCCTTCTCGTTCAAGGGGGCGCGCATCCGCCATTCGGCGTCGCCCGCGTCGTCCTTCGTCCGCTCGAGGACGAGGTGCTCCCCCTCGTGATCGAGCGTGATGCGCGCCAGCTCCTCGCGTCGCCACGCGGGAAAGACGTTCGCTGCGCGCTGCGTCTTCTCCGACTCCGTCACGCTCCCGCGGTCGACGTACGCGTAGAGAACGGCACCCGCGGCGGCGATCACGAGCGCGATGGACGTCGCGTGCTCCCGCAGCCTCACGCCTGCTCCTTCTTCGACTCGCCCTTCCTGGCACCCTTTCCGGCGTCCCTGCGCGGAGTCCCTTCGGTCCCCCGGCGTCGCAAAGCGACCGCGATCCCGAGGAGCGCCGCAGCGAGCGGCATGAACACGAGCACGTAGCGCCGCACCTCGGCGCGCGACTCGTCGGTGATCCGGATGCCGGCCGCGACGCTGGGGCGCGCGGGGACGTCGAGGACCGCAGGCTTCGAGGCCAACCAGGAGATCGCGCTCTCGGTGAACAGGGCGGCGCCGCGGATGGGGAGCGGCTCCATCCAGTCGCGGCGGATGACCGCGCTCCCCGTGCCCACGACGACGACGCGCGGCCCGTGCGGAGCGCCCGGGGACAACTTCGATCGCTCGCTGGCCATGGCGACGACGAGCGGGCCGGCGAGGTCGTGCGGCTTGCGCTCGGGCACGTCGGTCCACTCGGCGGCACCCGCGATGTTCAGCACGCCGAACGACTGCTCGCTCGACGTGAGGAGGTCCACCGCGCTGCTCGCCCCCGGCGGCGAGACGTGGTGCAGCGAGCGGACGAAGTTCAGCATCACGCGCGGGACTTCGCGCGGCATGGCCTCGTCGTGCACGAGCGCCCCGGTCACGGGGTGCGGCTTCGCGGTGGCGATGAAGCGAATGCCGCGCGTCTCGGGGATCGCCTGCTTCGCGTCGAGCTCGAACACGAGGTCGTCGTCGAGCGCGATGCCGAACGGCGCCAGCGCCTCGTCGAGCCCGGCGGGGGCCATGCCGTTCTCGCTCTGCGCGTTGATCGGCGAGACGGCGAGGAACAGGCTCCCCCCGTTCATGAGGTACGTGCGGAGCCGGTTCGTCTCTTCCTTGGTGAAGGGGCCGCGCGCGCCGGCGACGACGACCACCGCGCACCCCTTGAACGGGTCGTGCGCCCCCTCGGCCGTCGTGTCCACGGCCTCCGTCTCGTAGTTGTCCTTCTGGAGGATGTCGGCGAAGAAGCCGAGGCCTTCCTCGCTCGAATCCGAGAGCTCGAGCTCGCCGTGGCCGGACGTGAAGCAGAGCTTCGCCTTCTCGCCGCCGAGGACGTTCCGGATGGCCCCCGTGATCGCCTGCTCCTCGCGCGGCTGCGCGCGGCCGTCGTCGGCGTCGCTCACGGCGACGAGATCGCTGGCGCCGATGAACCAGTGCTTCTCCCCTTTGGCGACCACGATGAGCGCGTCGGTGACGACGTGCCCGTCCTCCGTTCGCCCGGTGTCGATCCGGAAGCGCTTCCGAACGTCCTCGAGGGCGGCGGTATCGCGGTCGGGGTCGACCAGGTGCACCTTGAGCACGTCGGTCTCGGCGGCGTAGCTCACGAGGAGCTGCTTCACGCTCTGCTCGAGCGGATCGGCGCCCCCCATCAAGATCCAGAGATCGACCGGCTCCTGCAGCGAGTGCAGCGTCGCAAGCGTCGCGGGCGTGAGCGTGTAGCGCTTCGTCTTCGTCCAGTCCCAGCGCTTGTAGTGCCGCGCGATGACGACGTTCACGACGACGGCGAGCACCATCGCCGCCACGATGCCCACGAGCGAGACGGCCTGCGCGGGATCGATCCCCAGGCGGCGCTCGCGCTTCTTCGGGTCGCCGGCCATCAGCCCCACCGCCAGGCATCGACGGCGCGCGTCGTCACGAAGAGCGGGAGCACGATCAGCGTCACGCCGAACGCCACGCGCCGCAGGTCGACGATGCCGCTCGCGAAGTCGTTCATCTGCGCCCAGACCGAGACGTACGAGCAGATGTCGTGCGCCATCGTCCCTTCCGCCGTCACGAACTCGGCGATGCCGAGGATGAAGAGGATCAGGATGACCATCGCCGAGAGGACGAGCGCGAGGAACTGGCTCTTGGTGACCGCGCTCGTGAGCAGGCCGAGCGAAAGGTACCCACCGCCGACGAGAAGCACCCCGAGGTAGCTCGCCCCCGCCACGTGCCAATCGAGGTCACCGGTGCGCGCGAGGATGACGAGGTACAGCGCCGTCGGGGCCCACATCGCGATGTACGTCGTGAGCGCGGACGCGTACTTCGCGAGCACCACCGCTGCGCTGGAGACGGGCGCGGTCATCAGCGACTCGATGGTGCCGCTGCGGCGCTCTTCGGCGAAGAGGCGCATCGTCATCGCGGGGACGAGCAGGAAGAGCACGAGGTACAGGAGCACCGTGTTGCCGAAGAAGGCCTGTACCGGCGTCTGATCGCTGGCGACTTCGCCCATGTTCGAGAAGTGATCGACCAGCAGGTAGAAGTGCATCCCCTGGACGAGCAAAAAGACGCAGATGAGCACCCACGCCAACGGCGTCACGAAGAACGCGAAGAGCTCGCGCTTGTAGATCGGCCAGAAGGCTCTCATGAGGGGCGCGCCTCCGCGGCATCGTTGGCGCCGCGCGTGAGATCGCGGAAGACGTCCTCGAGCGAGCCTCCGGCGGCGCGCACCTCGCGCACGGCGTGACCACCGGTGACGAGGGCGGCGACGAGCTCCTCGGTTGCCTTGGCGATGTCGGCGTCGGGGAGCTTCTTCGTCCAGGCGCAGCGGTAGGTGGCGACGTCATTTTCCCCCGCGACGGCGTCGAGGCGCTTCACGGTGGCGATGCCTTCGATCTTCTTCATCGCGGCGGTGACCGCAGTTTCGGCTCCTCGCACGGTCACGTCGATGGCCGGCGCGCGGCGCATGCGGCGGATGTCGCCCACGCCCCCCTCGGCCACGAGCTTCCCCCGGTCGATGACGACGACGCGCGTGCAGCTCGCCTCGACTTCGCTGAGGATGTGCGTGGAGAGGAGAACCGTGTGCTCACGCCCGAGCGCCTTGATGAGGTCGCGCACCTCGACGATCTGGTTCGGGTCGAGTCCGGCGGTCGGCTCGTCGAGCACGAGCAACGGCGGCTTCGCGACGAGCGCGTCGGCGAGCCCGACGCGCTGCCGGTACCCCTTGGAGAGCGCGCCGATGACGACGTTGGCGACGTCGACGACGTTGGCCTTCTCCATCGACAGATCGACGCTCGCGCGCCGCTCCCGCCGCGCGACCCCTTTGAGCTCCGCGCGGAACGTGAGGTACTCGGCGACGCGCATCTCGGGGTAGAGCGGGACCGCCTCCGGCATGTACCCGATGCAGGCGCGGGCGGCGTACGAGTCGCCGGTCACGTCGTGGCCGGAGACGGTGACCTTGCCGCTCGTCATCCCGAGGAAGCCGGCGAGGATGCGCATCGTCGTGCTCTTGCCGGCACCGTTCGGCCCCAGGAAGCCGACCACCTCGCCCTTGGCGACCTCGAACGAAAGATCGTCGACCGCCAGCCGGGCGCCGTAACGTTTGACGAGGTGCTCGACGAGGACCATCTGGGCGCGGTGTCCCTACCATTTTTCGCAGCGCTTTTCGGAGTGGCGCTCATTTGCGGGTGCGACGCCGGGTCGCGTCCGCCGGGGTCTGCGGGGGCGCTCGCGGCTGCTGCCGACGCGGCCCCTCACCCCCCAGCCCCCTCTCCCATGAAGGGAGAGGGGGAGGACCACGCGGATCTCCTCCCCTCTCTCCTTGTGGGAGAGGGGCAGGGAGGGACCCCAGGCTCTGACCGAGAAGCGGACAGCCAGCCTGGGTTGAGGGTTCGCGGTCCCGACGCGGCCCCTCACCCCCCAGCCCCCTCTCCCATGAAGGGAGAGGGGGAGTCTGCTCCCGACGGCATGCTCCTGGTCCCCGGTGGCACGTTCACGATGGGCGCCGACACGGGGGGCCAGGCGGACGAGCGGCCTGCGCACGCGGTCACGATCCGCCCGTTCTTCCTCGATCGGACCGAGGTGACGAACGCCGCGTACGACGCGTGCGTCGCGGCGCATGCGTGCGAGCCGAGCGCCAAGACGCTCGCGAGTCTCACGCACGCCGGCGACGACGCGCGCTTCCACAGACCGGCGCAGCCGGTGAACGGCGTCTCGTGGTTCGACGCGACCGCATACTGCATCTGGCGTGGAGCGCGATTGCCCACGGAGGCCGAGTTCGAGCGCGCCGTCCGCGACGACGACGGGCGACGCTACCCGTGGGGGAACGAGCTGCCGACGCCGGAACGCACGGTCTTCGGGCGACTGCTGGCGAGCGGCGCGACCGATGACGTAGGGGCGCACCCGTCGGGCAAGGGGCCGTACGGGCACGACGATCTCGCAGGGAACGTCTGGGAGTGGACCGCGGACGGCTACGACCCCTACGCCTACCGACGCGCGAGCGCCCCCGAAGGGAAGCCGGGGAGCTGCGACGAGATCCTCGCCACGCAGGACGAGCTGCGCCGGACGCACCAGGACGGGTTCACGGGGTCGAACCCGATCCCGCGCGAGTGCGAGCGGGTGCTCCGCGGCGGCGCCTTCAACTACGACGCCGACGGGCTACGCAGCACGAACCGCGTGCACCATCCGCCGAAGTTCCGCCTCTTGATGGCCGGCCTCCGGTGCGCGAAGGACGCGGCGCCGTAGCGCGCTCACCCGCGAACGCGCCAGTTCCCCACGAACGTCTTGCCGACGTCGTCGCACGTCGGATCGGTCACGATCAGCTCGGGGCGACCGTTGCGGCACATGACGATCGTGTTCTGGCGGAAGACGCGACCGAAGGCGATCGCCTCGTCGCGATCCATCGCGTGCGCGATCCAGGCCGGTTCGCGCCAGGTCCCTTCGGGGTCCTCCTCGAAGCCGACGCACGCTTCGACGCGGTAGCAGCCGAGGATGAGCAGGTCGCGCAGCACGTTGTGGCGCGCGTCGTTCACCTTGCGAGGCAAGAGCATCGAGCGCGGGTTGTAGGCCGTGAGCAGGGCGAACGGGCGCGTGAGCACCTCGGGGAGCGTCGAAGGATCGGTGACGACGTCGCCGTCGAGCGACGCGCGCACGGGGCCGTTCGCGGACGGCACCTCGTAGACGGTGGCGAGGTACTGGCGGAGGAGCGGGTTTTCCATGTGCTGCGGGCTCCGAGGAGGGGCCGTAGGGCGTAGCCGCAGGGGCCCGCTCCGTCAACTCGAGGAGCGTTCTCGTGCCAGTTCGCGCGTCAGTTCTCGTGCCGGTTCTCGTGTCAGCTCTCGTGCCAGTTCCGCAGCCATTTCCCGTGCCACGACGCACTCTTCGCGCACCTTGATCGGCGCGCGCCCATCCCTATGTTCCAGCGACGTCGTGCGGTAGCGTCGTTCGCTTCGCACGGGGAGGGCTCTCGGTGTCCGTACTTGGTTTTCTGAGCGCGTGGGCAAACGTGCCCTTCGCCATCGCCGCTGGCGTGGCAGCGCTCTTTGCGTTGCTCCAGGTCACCGGCCTACTCGGCGTGATCGCCGGGGGCGGAGAGGGAGACGCCGACGTCGACCATGACGTCGATGCCGACGTCGACATGGACCACGACGTCGACGCCGACCACGACGTCGATGCCGACGCGGACCACGACGCCGACGGGGAGCACGAGGCTCATGGCGCGGGGGATCGCGGGTGGGGCGTGGCGGCCGTTGCGCCGCTGGGCGTGGGAAAGATCCCGTTCTCGATCATCTGGCAGACGTACGCGCTCGCCTTCGCCGCCATCGGCTTCGGGCTCAACCTGCGCTACCTGGGGACGGCCGCGGAGGTCCCCACCGGCTCGCTCGCCTGGACGGTCCCGGCTTCACTCGTCGGCGGCTACGTCGCCGTGGCGATCGTGGCGCGCCTCCTCGGGCCGGTCCTGTCTTCGAAGGGGCAGGAGGCGACCAGCCGCGCGCAGCTCGTCGGGCAGATCGGCATCGTCATCTCGTCGAAGGTCGATCAGGAGTTCGGCGAGGTGCGCATCCGCGACAAGAGCGGCCACGACGTCCGCGTCATCTGCAAGCTGCCGAAGGGCGTGGCCGAGCCGGTGGCGGAGCACAAGAGGGTGGTTGTGATCGACTACGAGCCGGAGCGCGGCGAGCTGCTGGTCGAAGCGCTCGACGACGAAGATCTGATGGGGACGAAGCGCTCGTGACGGAGACGCCGGAGCGCGCGATCTAGACCTGAGGGAGGAACACGATGAACGGGCTGCAGAACTCGAGCAACATGGTCGTCATTGGCGGTGGGGTGGGCATCGGCCTCTTGGTGCTGGTGTCCTTCATGACGATGATCTCGCGGTGCTACCGCCGGTGTGGCGCCGACGAAGCCCTCGTGCGCACGGGGTCGGGTGGCAACAAGGTCGTCATCGGGGGGGGCGTCCTCGTCTTCCCGGTCATCCATCAGCTCCTCCGGGTTTCGCTCCGGTCGGTGAAGCTGCTCGTGGAGCGGTCGGCGAAGAACGCGCTCGTCACCGGCGACAAGATCAAGGCGAACGTGACGACGGAGCTCTACATCAAGGTGCAGCCGCTCGCCGACGACGTGCTCGCCGCCGCGCGCTCGTTCGGTGACCGGAACCTCGACGAGCACGCCATCGGCTCCTTGATCGAAGGCAAGCTCACCGATGCGCTGCGGTCGGTCGCGGCGGTGCAGACGTTCATGGCCCTGCACGGCAAGCGCAAGGAGTTCGCCGAGCACATCCAGGCCGCGCTCGCCGAGGAGCTGAAGAAGAACGGGCTCACGCTCGAGAACGTGTCCATCACGAGCTTCGCGATGGTTCCGGTGAAGGAGCTCGACGAGCACGACGTGTTCGACGCCGAAGGGCTCCGCGCGATCACCGAGTCGGTGCAGTCGAACCGCGAGAAGACCAACCAGATCCAGCGCGAGAAGGACAACCAGATCCAGGCGCAGAACGTCGGCGCGCGGATGCGGCAGCTCGAGCTCGAGCAGCAGCAACAGCAGGCCGAGGCCGACCAGGCGCGCAAGGTGAGCGAGTACGCCGCGCAGCAGAGCGCGGAGACGTTCAAGGCGAACTACATCCAGGAGCAGTCGCGCGATCTCGCGCAGTACGAGAAGCAGAAGGCGGTCGAGACCGGGCGCATCCAGCAGGAGCAGGCGATCGCGGTCGCCATGGCGGCGAAGCAGCGCGCCGAGCGCGAGGCGATGATCGCCGCGCAGAAGGGGCAGCAGGTCGCCGAGATCGACAAGGACAAGGTCGTGCAAGCGGCCGAGATCGATCGCCAGAAGTCGCTCGAGGCGGCGACCATCGAGAAGGAGAAGGTCGTCGGCGCGGCGCTCATCGTGAAGGAGCAGGCGATCGAGGTCGCACGCATCGGCAAGCAGATCGCCGTCACCCAGAGCGAGGAGCAGCAGGCGCGCGCGCAGGCGGCGAAGGCGCTGGCCGAGGCCGAGGAAGAGAAGGCAAAGCAGTCGATCACGACGGTGGAGACGACCGCGAAGGCGCAGCGCGAGAAAGCGGTGCAGGTCATTGCCGCCGAGGCCGAGGGGGAGAAGCAACGAATCGCCGCCGAAGCGCGCGCTGCCGCCGCGCTGAAGGAGGCCGAGGCGATGGTGACGTTGGCGAACGCCGTGGCCACCAAAGGGACCGCCGAGGCCGACGCGCGGCGCAAGATGGTCGAGGCGGAGAACGCCCTCGCGCTGAAGTTCGTGCTGCGGGACGTCGCGCTCAAAGCCATCGAGGGGATGCCCGAGCTGGCGCGCGAGCTAATGATGCCGGCCAAGGCGATCCGTGAGATCCGCGTGCTCCAGACGGGCGGCTTCGGCGGAGGCAACGGAGGTTCCGACGGCGGGCGGCCATCGCTCGGCGCGATGTCGCCGATCTTGAAGTCGATCCTCGAAGCGGGAGCCGCGTACCCGATGCTTCGCGAGCTCATGAGCTTCGCGAAAGTCGACGGCGACAAGCTGAGCGAGAAGGCCCAGGGGGCGCTGAGCGAGCTGTCGGGTGAGCTCGGCGCGATCCTCAAGAAGGAGGAGGAGAAGAACGGCGGCTCCGCGAGTGACATCAAGGTGGTGCACCAGCCGCGCCACGAAGCCGGACACGCCGGTGAGTGACGCGCCCCAGAGCGCTCCCCTCCTCGACGAGTCCGCGGCGCTCGCGCTCATGATGTCGCTGGCGGGAGCGAGCGGCGGGGGGGGAGCGTCGTACGGATCGCTGAAGGACGGTCTCCGGGCCGCCATTGCGAGCGATCCGTTCGACGCCACCGTGGTCACGGTGCTCGGCGGAGCGTTCCTCTTCTACGTCGCCGAGAAGGGGCACAACCCGAAGGTCACGAGCTACTGGGACGCGCTCGTGTTCATCTCGACGTGCTTGTCGGTCGGCTACGCCGACATCTTCGCCAAGACGCCCGCCGGGAAGGCGATCGCGTCCGCCGTGATGACGTTCGGCCCCGCGATGTCGGGCGCGCTCCTCGAGGCGCCCGCGGGAGGCGCCGGGGGGGAGACGAAGCCGCCGGAGGCATCACCGGAGCTGTTGCAGGTGCAACGGGCCATCGTGGACAAGCTGGACGCGATCCTCGGGGAGCTGCGCGCCTCGCGGGTCTCGTCGACCTGAGAGGGGGAGATCGCCCGCCGGGCGCCCCCCCTCTGCCTTCATGGGAGAGGGACCGGGAGGGACCCAAGTGCTCTGGCCGCGAAGCGGACAGGAAGCCTGGGCTGAGGGGCGCAATGGACGCTCGCTCTACGCCGTGAACCGGTACCCGATGCCGCGGACGGTCTGGAAGTGCGCCGGCTGCTGCGGATCGACCTCCAGCTTGGCGCGAAGCTGCTGGATGAAGTTGTCGATCGTGCGCGGCGTACCGTGGTGGTTCGGGCCCCAGACGCGCTGGAAGATCTCGTCGCGCGCCATCGCGCGGTTGCGGTTGTCGATGAGGCAGAGGAGCACGTCGAACTCGCGCGCCGTCATCTCCACGGGCTCGCCGGCGCGCGTGACCGTGCGCGCGTTGACGTCGACGAGCACGTCGGCGAACGCGTGCGTCGTGACCACCTGCGCGGGCTCCTCCCGTGACATCGGCGCGCGACGGAGGCCGGCACGAACGCGCGCCAGCAGCTCGGCGAGGCTGAACGGCTTGGCCACGTAGTCCTCGGCGCCGAGCTCGAGCCCGGTCACCTTGTCCATCTCGCCGGTGCGCGCCGACAGGATGATGATGGGCATCATGCGCCCCTCGGTGCGAAGCGCCTGGAGCACCTCGAGACCGTTCTTCTTCGGGAGCATCACGTCGAGCACGATCAGGTCCGGCGACTCGGTGCGCGCCAGCTCGAGCCCGCGCTCACCGTCCTCGGCCAGGAGCACGCGGTACCCCTCCCCCTGCAGGTTGATGCGCAGGCCGAGCGCGATGCTGGCGTCGTCCTCCACGACCAGCACGGTGCGCGGCGCCTGCGGATCCCGAGCCCGATTCGTCACGGCGTACCTCCTTGCACGCTCTCACGCGGCTCCCGCGGTTCCCATTTCGGGAACACCAGGCGGAACTTGCTCCCCCGCCCGACCGCGCTGTCGACCTCGATGCGCGCGCGGTGCGCACGCACGATGTGCTTCACGATGGCGAGGCCGAGCCCCGACCCTTCGCGCGTGCGCGAGAGGCGATCGTCGATGCGGTAGAACTTCTCGAAGATGCGCCGGTGCTCGCCGCGCGCGATACCGGCGCCGTTGTCGCTCACTTCGATGACCGCCTGCCCGCTCTTCGACTTGAACGCGCGCAATCCGACGCGCGGGGGCGTCCCGCCGTACTTCTGCGCGTTGGTCAGCAGGTTGAGGAGCGTATCGACGATGGCGTGGTGGTCGACCAGGACGAGCGGCACGTCGTCGTCGCAGGTGGTCATGAGATCGAGGTCGTTCAGCGCGAACGAACGGAACTGCTCGGCCGCCTCCTCGACGATCGGCTTCACGCGCTCCTCGCGCAGATCGTAGAGCTTGCGCCCCGCCTCCATGCGCCCCCAGTCGAGCAGGCGATCGATGCGCGCGCCGAGCCGGTCGGACTCGCTGAGGAGCTTCTCGACGCACTGGCGACGCGTCTCCTCGTCGGGCGCGCGTTCGAGCGTCTCGGCGAAGAGGCGGATCGCCGTGAGCGGCGTGCGCAGCTCGTGGCTGACCTTGGAGACGAAGTCGGCCTGGAGCTCGCTCAGGTTCGCCTCGCGACGCACGAAGACGATCGTCAGGATGACGCCCGTGACGACGAGGGCGACGAAGCTGATCGTGAGGATGCCGATGACGAGGTTGTACCGCTCCCCCACGAACATCAGCCCGATGCCGAGCCCGAGCAGGAGCACCGTGGGAATGATGACGAGGTAGATGAGGAGCTGGACGGCGCGTCGGTACCCGATGCGCGAGCGGTTCTTCGTCGCGACGCGCTCGAGCGTCCAGTTGCTCGTCGGTCTGTTCATCGGATGGCCGCGAGCATCACGTCGCGCGGAGCCGGAATCCCGAGCCATAGCTCGAACGCGAGCGCCCCCTGCTCGACGAGCATGCCGAGCCCGTTGGCGTGAACGAGACCGCGCGCCGCCGCGGCGCGGAGGAACGGAGTCTCGGGTGGTGCGTACACGACGTCGAGCGCGACCGCGTTCGGCGGGAGCTCGTTCCAGGCGATGGCATCGGCGACGATCTCGCCAGGGTCCGCGCCGTCCATCCCGGCGCTGGTGGCCTGAATGATCGTGAGCGCCGTCCGGTCGCGCGCGGAGGGGGCGAGCGGCTCGGCCTTCACCAGCGGGCGCGCTTCGACGGCGAGGAGCGCGGGGTTGCGCGCGCGCACGGTGATCGTGGCGACACCGATGGCCGAGGATAGCGCCAGCACCGCCGCGTGCGCCGCTCCGCCGGTCCCGAGGACGATCGCTTCCGACGCGGCCCACTCGGCGTTCGTGCGCGCAGGCGCGAGGCGCGCGAGCTCGGAGGCGAGCGCCGGGACGTCGGTGTTCTGCGCGACGACGCGCCCGTCGGGCCCGCGGACGAGCGTGTTCGCAGCCTCGGCGGCCATCGCGCTCGGGGCGACGACGTCGACGTAATCGAGGATCCGGAGCTTGTGGGGAACGGTCACGTTGAAGCCGTCGTAGAGGCCGCTGCGAAGGTCCTGCACGAGGCGCGGCAGGTCGGCGGGGGTCGCGCGGATTCGCTCGTAGCGGTGCGGGAGGTCCAGCGCGCGGTACGCCGCCGCGTGCATCAGCGGGCTCTTGGAGTGGGCGACGGGGTCGCCGATGACGGCGAACCGGCGCGGCGTGACGGTGCTCATCGCTTCTCTTCTTTCACTTCGACGACGTCGGCCACGAGCCGCGCGGTCTCCACGCGCACAGTGATGCGATCGCCCGGCGCGACGTCGGCGGCGCTCCGGATCGCGCGACCGTCCTCGCGCGTGGCGATCGCATACCCGCGACCGAGCACCCGCAGCGGGCTCATGGCGTTGAGGTGCGCGGCGTGCGTCCCCAGCGTCGCCCGGTGCCTGGCGAGCGCGGTGCGCACCGCGGCCGCCATCCGGTCCGACGCGCGGACGATCTCGCTCCGCTCGCGCGCGATCACCAGGCGCGGGTGCAGCGCCCCCAGGCGCCCCGTCGCCCGGGCGAGCCGGTCACGTCGTGCCGCCATCGACGCGCGCGACCACCCCACCAGGCGCTCCACGCGCTCGTCGAGCCGCTGCTGCTGCGCCGCGATCGCCAGCCTCGGGTCGCCGATCTTCTTCTCGATCCGCTGGAGCGTCACGCGCTCCTCGGCGAAGCGCGCGCGCATCGCGTGGACGAGCCGCCCGCGCGCCTGCACGAGCATGGCCGCGCGCGCACGCGAATCGGCCACCAGCATCTCGGCGGCCTGCGACGGCGTCGCCGCGCGCTGATCGGCCGCGAAGTCCACGAGCGTCACGTCGACCTCGTGCCCGACGGCGCTCACCACGGGTACGCGGCAAGCGGCGACCGCGCGGACGAGCGCTTCGTCGTTGAACGCGAGCAGATCGTCGCTCGACCCTCCGCCGCGACCGAGGACGATCACGTCCACCTCGCCGACGCGCTGAAGGGCCGAGAGCGCGCGGATCATCGCTTCGGCCGCCCCCTGCCCCTGCACCTGCGCCGCGGCGAGCAGGATGCGCGCTCCGCCGCGGCGGAACGCCACTTTGCAGATGTCGTGGATGACCGCGCCGGTCGCGCTCGTGACGACGCCGATCACGCGCGGCTCTCGCGGCAACGCGCGCTTCCGCTCGGCGGCGAAGAGCCCCTCGGCCGCGAGCTTCTCCTTCAGCTTCTCCAGCGCCTCGAGCAGCGCACCGCGCCCCACCGCGTCGACCCGATCGGCCACCAGCTGCAGCCGGCCGCGCGGCACCCAGAACGTGGGCTTGCCGCGGAGGCGCACCCGCGCGCCGTCCTTGAGGAGCGTGCGCGCGCGCGCCGTGAGGTTCGTGCGGTAGACGACGACGTCAATCGACGCCTCCTCCTTCTCGTCCTTCAGCGCGAAGTAGGCGTGCCCGCTCTGCGCCGGCCGCATCCCGGTCACTTCGCCCTCGACCCACACGGCCGCGTCGAACGACGTCTCCAGCGCGCCACGGATCGCGCGGTCGAGCTCGCCGACGGTGAGCGTGCGGGGCCCCTGGGGCGTCGTCGGAGGCGCCTGGAAGTCGAACGTGAGATTCCGCTCGGCCACAGCCCCATCTACTCCTGTCATCCCGAGGAGCGAAGCGACGCGGGATCCCCGTGTCGCTGGGATCCTTCGCTGCGCTCAGGATGACGATGAGAGTCTCCCATAGCCGATTTCTCGTGCTAATCGTCGGCGAATGTCGAAGCCGTTTCGCAAGGTCCTCATCGCGAATCGCGGAGAAATCGCCGTCCGTGTGGCGCGGACGCTGCACGAAATGGGAATCGGCGCCGTCGCCGTCTATTCGGACGCCGACCGCGCGTCGCTCCACGTCCGGATGGCCGACGAGGCGTACCCCATCGGCCCCGCGCCGGCCGGCGAGAGCTATCTGCGGATCGACAAGATCATCGACACCGCCAAGCGCGCGGGCTGCGACGCGATCCACCCCGGCTACGGCTTCCTCAGCGAGAACCCGCTGATGCCCGAGGCGTGCGAGCGGGCGGGCATCGTCTTCGTCGGCCCCGCGGCGAGCGCGATGCGGCAGATGGGCTCCAAGACGGCCGCGCGGGCGAAGATGAGCGCGGCGGGCGTCCCCATCGTCCCCGGCGCCACGTGCGATACGACCGAAGAGGCCGTCAGCGCAGCAAAGAAGATCGGCTTCCCCGTGATGCTCAAGGCGTCGGCGGGGGGCGGTGGGAAAGGGATGCGTCTCGTCGAACGCGCCGAAGACATGGCGAACGCCTGGGAGCGCGCGCGCAGCGAAGCGAAGAAGTTCTTCGGGGACGACACCGTCTACATCGAGAAGGCGATCCTCAAGCCGCGCCACGTCGAGATCCAGGTGCTCGGCGACCGCGAGGGGAACATCGTCCACTGCTTCGAGCGCGACTGCTCGATCCAGCGGCGCAACCAGAAGGTCGTCGAAGAGACCCCGTCGCCGGCCGCCTCGCGCGAGCTCGTGGCGAAGATGGGGGCCATCGCCGTGCAGGGGGCGAAGGCCGTGGGGTACTTCAGCGCGGGGACGTTCGAGTTCCTGCTCGCGCAGGACGGCAGCTTCTACTTCCTCGAGATGAACACCCGCCTCCAGGTCGAGCATCCGATCACCGAGGCGGTCACCGGGCTCGATCTGGTCCGCGAGATGATCCTCGTCGCCCAGGGGGAGAAGCTCGCGTTCAAGCAGGAGGACCTGCAAGCGCGCGGTGCGGCGATCGAGTGCCGCGTCTACGCCGAGGATCCGTCGAGCGGCTTCCTCCCGTCGCCGGGCAAGATCGACAGCCTCGTGACCCCCGCCGGCCCCGGCGTCCGCGACGACGGCGGCGCCTACCCCGGCTGCACGATCTCGAGCTTCTACGATCCGCTCATCTCGAAGCTGAGCGTCTGGGCGCCCACGCGCGAGCGCGCCGTCGCCCGCATGCGCCGCGCGCTCAGCGAGTACGTCGTGACCGGCATTCGCACGAACCTCGCGTTCCACGAGAAGCTCTTCGCGCACCCCGACTTCGTGGCCGGCAACTACGACACGGGCTTCCTCGAGCGTCACCGCGACCTCTTGCTCGGCTACCCGCGCGTGCCCGCGGGGGACGAGCGCAGCGTCGCCGTCGCCGTGGCGATCGCCGCGTCGCGCATGGAGCGCGCGACGGGCGTGAGCGTCGCGACCAGCGGCGAGAGCGGTTCACGCCTCGCGCCGTGGGTCGCGCAACATCGGGCCCGCACGCTGCGTAGCTGAGCCCGAGCTTCACGGACCAACGGGCCCGGTCTTGCGCGCAACACGACCCCTCTTGCGCGCAACACGATCGCTCTTGCGCTCAACAGGTCCCCTCTTGCGCGCGACACGCCAGCACTCGCGTTCAACAGGCCCCCTCTTGCGCGCAACACGACCCCTCTTGCGCGCAACACGACCCCTCTTGCGCGCAACACGACCCCTCTTGCGCGCAACACGACCCCTCTTGCGCGCAACAGACCCGC
>Ga0302267_10000894_pt1 | contig 39108 bp, 31 predicted proteins | sample III_Bog_E1_3_FD_194555 | JGI IMG/M metagenome (GOLD analysis project Ga0302267, IMG submission 194555) | Peat permafrost microbial communities from Stordalen Mire near Abisko, Sweden - III_Bog_E1_3 | ecosystem: Environmental > Terrestrial > Soil > Wetlands > Peat | place: Sweden: Abisko...
CGAGCTCGCCTTGATCTGCGACCTGCGCGTGGCCGCGCCGCACGTCGAGCTCGCGCTCCCCGAGACCACCCTGGGGATCATCCCCGGGGCGGGCGGGACCCAGCGCCTGCCGCGGGTGATCGGCGAGGCTCGCGCCCGCGAGATGATCCTCCTCGGCCGCAAGCTCGGCGCCGCGGAGGCGCTCTCGTGGGGGCTCGTCAACCGCGTCAGCCCGGCGGGCGTCTCGGTGCTCGAGGACACCCTGGCCTGGATCGAGCCCATCGCCGCGGGCGCCCCCATCGCCCAGGCCGCCGCCCTGCGCGCCATCGAGGCCTCCTACGCCGTGCCGCTCACCGAGGGGCTCGAGCTCGAGCGCGTGTTCTACGACGAGACGCTGCGCAGCGAGGATCGCACCGAGGCCTTGCGGGCCTTCGCCGAGAAGCGCAAGCCCGTCTTCCGCGGCCGGTAGCTCGCCTCACCTCGGGTTCGGGCCCGCGTCGAGCAGGAGCGCGTCGCCCTCGTCCCAGCCGGGCTGCGCCTGCTGCGAGGGCGGCCCGACGCCGAGCCTGCCGAGCGACGGCTCGTCCGGGCGGCCGGTGTGGCTGGGCCCCGCGACGCCGGCACGGTGGACCCCGGGTGGGCCGCCGTGGAGCAGGCGGTTGGTGGCGCGGAGCCAGAGCGGAGACGTCAAGAGGATCACGGCGATCACCGCCAGCGCGATGCCTCGCGGCGTGCTCAGCTCGACGGCGGCGAGGCGCGTGACGAGCCCCCGTTCCGGACCCGTGCGGACCGCGCCTGTACGGGCCGGCTCGGGCACCGCGGCAGCCCCGGGCGGCGGAGCGGCGGGTGCGTCGGCGGCGGCCTCGGCGGGAGCCTCGGCCCCGTCGCGGGACGTTCCCGGGCATTCCGCAGGAGGACCGGCCACGCTGGGCGGCGGCTGCGACGGACGCGGGCTGGTCGCGACCCGCGCCGTGCTGTTGGGCGAGAGCCCGGCGCGGATGGCGTCGCGCTGCGCGGTGAGCTCGGCGCCCATGGTGCTCTCGACGAACTTGCCGAGCTCCCGCGACGAGGCCACGCCCGCGAAGCCGTCGACCTGGGCCGCGACCTCGAGCGCTTCGCCCATCTCCGCGGCGGTGCGAAAGCGACGATTGCGATCGCGGTGGAGCGCGCGACGGCACACCTCGTCGAGGGCCTCCGGCACCTCGGGGGCGAAGCTGCGCACCGAAGGGATCGCGCCGGACACCAGGCGCGAGAGGGTGGCCGCCTCGGTCTCGGCCTGGAAGAGGGACCGACCGGCGAGGGCCTCCCAGAGCACGATGCCCATGGTGAAGAGGTCCGAGCGGCGATCGAGGTCCATCGCGTGGGCCTGCTCCGGCGAGAGGTACGCGACCTTGCCCTTGACCTGCTGCGGACGGGTGATCGCGAGCCGCGACGCAGCGCGCGCCACGCCGAAGTCGGTGAGGCGCGCGCTGCCGTCGACCCCCACCAGGATGTTCTGCGGGGTGCAGTCGCGGTGGACCAGGCCGAGGTGCTGGCCCTCGGCGTCGGTGAGCTGGTGCGCCGCGTGGAGCCCGGTGAGCGCGTCGAGCACGACGCGGAGCGCGACGGGCGCCGGGAGCGCGGCGCCGCGCTGGAGCAGGCGCAGGGTGAGCCCCGCCAGCGTGTCCCCCTCGATGAACTCCATCACCAGGAAGTAGCCGGCCTTGCTCATCCCCACCTCGAGGATGGGGACCACGTGCGGGTTGTGGATGCCGGCGGCGAGGCGCGCCTCGTCGAGGAACATCTGGACGAACTGCTCCTCGCGGGCGAGGTGCGGGTGGAGCTGCTTGATGGCGACGAAGCGCGAGAACCCGCCCGCGCCGGCGAGCCGGCCGAGGAAGACCGTCGCCATCCCGCCGGAGGCGATCTCGCCGATGATCTCGTAGGGATCGAGCCGGCGCCGCTCGTCGTCGGGCTCGAGCACGCGGATGCGCGTCGGGCGCGCGAGGCTGAGCGACTGGGACGAGGTGGAGGACACCGGGGGGCCGATCGTCGCGCCTGGCTCGTCGTCGACCGCCGGCAGCGCGGCGGCCCCGGTGATCGCCTTGCGCGAGACCTCGGTCTGGAGGTTCGCGGGCGGGGTCGGGTGACGTTGTCGCGCGATCGGCGTGGTGGCCCGCCCCGGCCCGTGTCCGGGCAGCCGCGTCATCGGAGTCGTCGGGGTGAAGGACCGCACCTCCGCGAGCCGAGGCATCTCCGGCCTGAGCGGCCTGGCACCGGCTCCCCCCGCCTTGTTGCTCGTCGTCGGCCGGGGCTCCGCAGGGGCCTCCGCTGTCGCCCCTTCGCGCAAGGTCTGCTCGGGCGTGCGAGGGTCGCCGAGCAAGGTGAGCACGCTGGCCAGGAGCGAGAGGACGCGCTCTTCGTCCTGCCCGAGCTGCCCCGCGCGCACCAGCACCGTGCGCGAGCGCTCCGCCTCGCTGCCGAGCAGATACATCCGAGCCACGGCCAGGAGGACCTCGAGGTCGCCCGCGTAGCGGGCTTCGGCGTAGCGTCCGACCTGCATCATCAGGTCCCGGCTCAGGCCCCCCGCCTCGCCGTAGTCGGCGAGCGAGCTGCACAGCTCGACCGTGGCGTTCGCGTCGAGGTTCGCGAAGCGCGGATCGATGGGGGCTTCAGGTCCAGCGGACATCCGAAGCGTGTCTCTATAGGACGATCACGGCGCGAGGGGAACGCTCGAGCCGCATCTTCTCGGCGCCGTCACGCGGATGCCGAGGCGCGTTTCAGGAGATTTCCGGGGTCAGATGCCGTCCGTCGGCGGGCGGATCTGGTGGAGCTTGTCCTTCAACCGCTCCGACACCCAGACCTTGTTGTGATCGTCGACGATCACCGCCCCCGCGTCGTCGAGGGAGTCGACCAGCTTGAGCCCCTTCTCCGGGCCGAGGATGAAGACCGCGTCGTCGACCGCGTCCGCGGTGAACGCGTCCCGCGCCCAGATGGTGACGCTCCGCGAAGCCGTCGCCGGGTAGCCGGTGCGCGGGTCGATGATGTGGTGGTAGCGCTTGCCGTCCTTGATGAAGCCACGCTCGTAGTCGCCGGCGGTGGAGAAGGCGTGGTCCTCGACTTCGAGCAGCGCGAAGAAGTCGCCCTCGCCCGGGGCCCGGGGATCGCGCACGCCCACCCGGAAGCGCGAGCCGTCGGGCTTCCTCCCCCGGACGAAGAGATCGCCGCCGGCCTGCACGACGAACGCCTCGAGGCCCTCGGCGGCGAGCACGTGGGCGGCGGCGTCGACGGCGTAGCCCTTGGCGATGCCGCCCAGGCCCATGCGCATCCCGCGCCTCTCCAGCATCACCGTGCGCGCGGCGTGGTCGATCTTGATCTTGCGGAAGTCGATGAGGTGGCGCGCGGCAAGGACCGCGGCGCGGGGCGGCACCTTCTCCTCCAGGTCCTGGTCGAACTTCCACAGGCCGTGCATCGCCTCGAAGGTGATGTCGAAGACGCCCTCGGAGCGCTCGCTCATCCACACGCTCTTCTCGATCACCGCGAGCGTCTCGGGGCTGACCGTGATCGCGCTCCTGCCGGCGGCGGCGTTGATGCGCGACACCTCGCTGTCGTCGCGCCACGTCGTCATCAGCCCCTCGAGCCGGCGGATCTCGGCGACCGCTCGGCCGAACGTCGCCCGCAGGGACGCCTCGTCGTGGGCGTCGCTGGTGTACGCCGAGAGGCTCAGGTGCGTCCCCATGACGCGCTCCTCGATGGCGATCCGCTCGGGCGTGCGGTGCGGCGTCGGGGGCTGGCTCGGCGCCGCCGTCGGCACCGCGGACGGGGCCTCGGACGGCACCGACGTCGCGGCGAGCGCGGGCACCTCGTAGGCGGGCTCGGGGGGGCGCGGGGTCTTGTGCGCGGCGATGGTCTGCCGGATGCGATCGGGATCGGGCGCGGGCTCGCAGGCGAGGGGCGCGCAGGCGAGCAGGATCGAGGCGGCGAAGACGAGCGAGCGGACCGGACCCGGGGGCATCGGGCCTGTTCTACACCGGCGGGCTGGGTCGGGCGACCCGGAGTATGCTCCGCCGCCATGGTGCCCCTCGATCCCACCCGCATCCCCCGCGACGTCGACGATCTCGCCCCTGTCCTGCGCGATGTGTCGGCCAAGATCCACGCGCACCCCGAGCTCCGCTTCGAGGAGCACCGCGCCGCCGCGTGGCTCACCGAGGCGGTCGAGGGGGCCGGCGTCGCCGTCGAGCGCGGGCTCGGCGGCCTGGCCACGGCCTTCCGCGCGCGCCTCGGAGACGGCTCCGGCCCCCACGTCGCCATCCTCGCCGAGTACGACGCGTTGCCGGAGATCGGCCACGCCTGCGGGCACAACCTGATCGCGGCGGGGGCGCTCGGGGCCTTCCTTGCGCTGGCGCGGCAGGGCGGCTCGATCGCGGGGACGGTCGACCTGATCGGGACGCCCGCCGAGGAGGGCGGCGGCGGCAAGATCAAGCTGCTCCAGGCCGGCGCCTTCGCCGGCGTCGACGCGGCCATGATGTTCCACCCCTTCGACCGCGATCTGCTCGCCCACTTCGCGCTCGCCAACGTGTGGCTGGAGATGCGCTTCCGCGGCACCCCTTCCCACGCCGCGCTCGCCCCCTGGGAGGGCGCGAGCGCCCTCACCGCCTGCCTGGAGACCTTCCGCCTGATCGACTCGCAGCGCGTCCACTTCCGCGACGGCGTCCGGGTCCACGGCTTCGTCACCAACGGCGGCCAGGCGGTGAACATCATCCCCGAGGTCGCCGCGGCGGAGTTCTCCGTGCGCGCGCTCGCCGTCCCCGAGCTCGAGCGCGTCCGCGCCATCGTCGAGCGCTGCGCCCGCGGCGCCGCCCTGGCCTGCGGTGTCGAGGTGACCCTCTCGGTGCGCGAGGGCTACCGCGATCTCGTCAACAACCTCACCATGGCCCGCCGCTTCGGCGCCCACCTCGAGGCCCTCGGGCGTCACCCCGAGGAGAGCGACGCCAGCATCGGCGCCGGCTCGACCGACATGGGCGACATCTCCCACGCGGTGCCCTCCATCCACCCGTGGATCGCCATCTGCAACAAGGGCGAGACCACCTGCCACCAGCACGCCTTCCAGGTCTGTGCCGGCAGCGAGCGCGGCGTCGTGGGCATGCTCGCGGCGGCCAAGGCGATGGCCTTGACGGCGGCGGACGTGCTCGTGGACGCGGCGCTGCGGGATGCGGTGCGACGGGAGTTCGAGGCGGCGAAGGGGGGATGAGCTGCGGCGATCTGGTGGTAGGGTCCCGGCACCATGCCCGCCCGTGAGCTGACCGCCGTCGAATGTCGCAAGATCGTCGAGCCCGAGACGCTCCACGTGCCCGCCGGGGCCGAGGTGGCGCCTCTCTCCGGCGTCGCCTCCCAGGAGCGCGCCCTCGACGCGCTGACCTTCGGCCTCGACATCCGCCAGCCCCGCTTTCACGTGGTCGTGGTGGGCGCCTCGGGCACCGGGCGCACCTTCTGCGCGCGCTCGGTCGCCGGCCGCATCGCCGCGACCCGGCCCACCCCCGACGACCTGCTCCTGCTCCCCAACCCGCGCCGGCCCAGCGAGCCCAGCGTGCTCACCCTCGCCGCCGGCGAAGGGCGCCCCTTCGTCGACGCCATGGAGGAGCTCCACGCCAAGCTGGTCGACGGCCTCCGCGGCCTCACCGACGGGGAGCGCTTCAAGCAGGCGCGCGCCAAGATGCGCCGGCGCGTCGCCACCGAGGAGAGCCGCCTCGAGGAGGCGCTCAAGGAGCAGGGGCGCGCCCTCGGGCTCGAGCTCCAGCGCACCGAGGAAGAGGTGCAGATCACCGCCATCGACGAGGCCGCCGGCCCGCCCGCTGGCGAGGCGCTCGCCGCCGTCGCGGCCGGCATCGAGGAGTTCGAGACCAACCTGGCCCGCGTCCAGGACGAGGCCGATCGCGAGCTGCGCGGCGTGGTTCACCACCTCATCGCCGAGACGGTCAAGTCCTGCTTCCTCCCGGTGCGCACCCGCTTCGAGGGGCGCGACGCCATCGTCGCCTTCCTCGGCGACGTCGAGGCGGCGGTCGCCCGCGAGCTGCGCCGCCTCGTCGACGAGCCGCGCGGCGACGACGAGTCCCCGACGCTCTCGCGCGGCGTGGTCGTCCCCACCCTGCTCACCGAGCACAAGCCCGGCTCCGGCGCGCCGGTGGTCGAGCTGCCCTACCCGACGCTCACCGCGCTCTTCGGCCGCACCCACGCGCCGCCCGACTCCGACTTCCCGCCCGAGCCCGGCTTCGCCGTCGCCGGCGCCCTCCACGAGGCCAACGGGGGTTTCCTCATCCTGCCGGCCGGGGCGCTGCTCAAGAACGAGTCGCTCTACGAGCAGTTCAAGGCCTGCCTGCTCGCCGGCAAGTTCATCGTCCCCGAGCACAACCCCTCGTACTTCCGGGGCACCGCCGAGGAGCTGCTCTTCCCCCCCATCCCCCTCGACATCAAGGTCGTCCTCATCACCAGCCCCCAGCTCTACCAGGAGCTCCACGAGGCCGACCCCGAGTTCTCCCAGCTCTTCAAGGTGCAGGCCCGCTTCGAGCCGACGCTGCCGCTCGAGCACGCCAAGCTCACCTACCCGTCGTTCCTCGCCGGCATCGCCCGCGATCGCGGCCTGCCGCCCCTCCTCCCCGACGCCGTCGCCGAGCTGCTCTTCCACGGCGGCCGCCTCGCCGAGAGCCAGACCAAGGTCACGGCGCAGCTCGGCTCCATCGCCGAGGTGGCCATCGAGGCCGGCTACCGCGCCCAGCAGCGCGGCCACGCCAGCATCGACGGCGCCGAGGTGGTCGAGGCTCTCGCCGCCGCGCGCCGCCGCGGCAGCCACTTCCGCGATCAGGTCCACGAGCTGCTCAGCGACGGCACCATCCGCATCGACACCACCGGCGAGCGCATCGGCCAGGTCAACGCCATCTCGGTGCTCAGCGACGGCCCGCAGACCTTCGGCCGCCCCTGCCGCGTCACCGCCGTGGTCTACCCCGGGGTCGAGGGCCCGGTGAACATCGCCCGCGAGGTGGAGATGTCCGGCCCCATCCACAGCAAGGGCGTCCTCGTCCTCGCCGGCTTCCTCGCCGCCCGCTTCGGCCAGCAGAAGCCGCCGCTCTTCGGCGCCTCGCTGGTGTTCGAGCAGACCTACGAGGCCATCGACGGCGACAGCGCCTCCTCCAGCGAGCTCTACGCCCTGCTGTCGGCCCTCTCCGGCTGCCCGCTCCGGCAAAACCTCGCGGTGACCGGGAGCGTGGACCAGCAGGGTGGGGTGCAGCCGGTGGGCGGGCTCAACGAGAAGATCGAGGCCTTCTACGACCTGTGCGCGGCCAAGGGCCTCGACGGTCACCAGGGCGTGCTCATGCCCGAGCGCAACTGCGATGCCCTGATGCTCCGCGGCGACGTGGTCGAGGCGATCGCGGCCGGGCGGTTCCACGTCCACGCCATCAACACCGTCGAGGAGGGCATCGAGCTGCTCACCGGCGTCCCCGCCGGCGCGCCGGACGAGAGCGGTCACTACCCCGACGGCACGCTGTTCCGCGCGGTGGAGGCGCGGCTCAAGCGCTTCCATCAGGCGATGGCCGAGCTCTACCGGGGCGGGGCGCTCGCCAAGTAGCGATCGGGAGACGGGTCATCCTGCGGAACGCCCGCAGGATGCCGGGTCGCGGGACGCTCTCGGGCGTCCCGCAGGATGACCAAGGGTCGGGGACCCTCTCAGGCCTTCTTGGCGGTCTTCGGCGGCTCGGGCGGCGGCGCCGTCAGCTCCTGGTTCTTGCGCCAGTTGGCGAGACGCTTGGTGAGACGCTTCTTGTCTTTGGCCCGGGCTTGCGGCTTCTGAGGCATGGGGGCCTCCTATAGCGCGGCAGCGCGAGCCGCGGAAGGTGCTCCGTGCCCTTCGTACTCGCAGCGGGTGTCGTGGGTCTCGAAGATGGTGATCCGCTCGAGCTGCGGAAGAGCCGGGATCAGGCGCTCCCAGAGCCAGCGAGCGAGCATCTCGCTGGTCGGGTTCTCCAGCCCCTCGATCTCGTTGAGGTAGTGGTGGTCGAGCCGCGCGAAGAGCGGATCCCAGGCGTCCTGGATCTGCTGGTAGTCGAGGAGCCAGCCGGTCTCCTCGTTCACCGGGCCGCTCACTGCCACCTCGATCCGGAAGCTGTGGCCGTGGAGCTGGGCGCACTTGTGACCGGCAGGGACCCGCGGGAGCCTGTGCGCTGCCTCGAAGCGAAATTCGTGTACGAGCCGGACCTTCATGCTGCCCGTCTCTGGGGCAACGCTCGGCCGCCGTCAACGCTCCGGATCGATGGCGTCGCCGAGACCGGCGAGAGCCGCGAGCGGCAGCGGGTGGTAGGGCGGGCGCGGGGTGATCGGCTCGTCGACCGCGCCGCCGCGCTCCTGGATGAGGCGGGCGCAGAGCGCCAGGCACCACTTGCCCTGGCACCAGCCGGTGCCGAAGCCGGTGTAGCGCTTCACCGACTCGATGTCCTCGTACCCCCGCGCCATCGCCGCCTCGAGCTCGTGGACGGTCACGTCTTCGCAGCGGCAGGCGAGGGTCTTCATGGGCTCAGAACCGGCGGCCGGAGGCGCAGCCCACGTTGACGGTGAGCTCGAAGACGCCCTCGGACCAGTACTTGGAGATGGCGTCGTTGACGTACTTGAAGCAGGCCGCGGCGAGCTCGCTTTCGAGGCCGAGCAGGACCCGCATCTCGGGGAAGACCATCAGCCGGGCGATGGGGTCGTCGAGGAAGTCGCGCCCGTCGTTGAACGACACGGCGATGAGCTGGACGTCGACGTCGACCTCGGACAGGCCGGCGTTCTCGAACTCCTCGGAGACGGTCTCGATGGTTGGGCGGCTGGCCGCCGCGGCGTCGACCGCCTTGCCGAGCTCGGTGAGATCCTGGCGCAGGGCGAACTCCCGCACCATGTCGTTGATCTCCGGAAACGAGCCCCGGAGGGGGAGCGCCAGAAGCGCCTGCCCCCCGGGGACCAGGACCCGGCGCAGCTCGCCGAGCAGGGCGGCGCGGGCCTCGGCGTCGGCGATGGGGTGGATGGTGTAGGCGTGGGTGAAGGCGGCCTCGGGGAGCTGGGTGGGCAGGCCCTCGGCGACGGCGTAGGTCGTCTCCACGTCGGTGAAGAGCGTGGCCTTGCCGCGGGCCACCTCGATGGCGGGGGCGGAGGGGTCGACGCCCCAGAGGATGCTCTTGGGGACCCGCTCGGCCACCAGGGGGTCCGGGTAGCCGGTGCGGCAGGCGACGTGCGCGATGCGCGCGGACGGTCCGGCCAGGAGCATGTCGGCGACGAGGCCGCCGAAGAACGAGAGATAGCGCGGAACGACCGAGTCCTCGAAGGCAGCCGCTTCGGCGGCGCTGAGAGGGGCCCCGAAGATCACGCGTCGTCCCCGTCCTCGAAGCTCTGGAGCAGCTCGATGGCCTCGCCCGCGAGCTCGCCCAGGGTGGCCTCGGAGGTGGCGTCGCTGCCGTCCTCGGCCAGCTCGACGGTGCGGGTGTCGTGGGCGAGGGGCTCGAGCAGCTTGATCGCGGCGGGATCGCCGAGCTCGGCGAGGGCCTCGATGGCCGCCGCGACCGCGTCCGGGTCGGCGTGCGAGAGGAACTGGCCGAGCAGCTTGAGCACGCCGGGCTCGGGCACCTCGGCGAGGATGTAGGGCAGCTCGGGCAGGGCGGGCGAGCCGACGGGGAGGCGCTTGAGCGCGCGCTCGATGCCGCCGGCGACGTCCTTGAAGCGCTCGAAGGCGAGCGCCTCCAGCTCCTCGCCGGCGGCGCGGCGCGCCTCCGGGTGGTCGGAGGAGAGCACGTCGATGAGCGCGTCGAGCACGCGCGGGCCCTCCTGCTCGCCGAGCAGCGCGGCGATGCGCACCAGCCGCAGCGACGCCTCCTCCTCGTTCGACTCGCGCAGCGCGGCCGCCAGGGAGGCGGACAGGGCGTCCAGCAGGTCGCTGGGAGGAAGAGACGAGAGCTCATCGTGCAGGCGGCGCACGTTGCGCTCGGCGTCAAAGAGCTCGTTCAGGGTCCGGTCGATCGCGTCGCGTTTGGCCACAGCAAGGAGCTACCAACGCGCCGCCGGGGGAGCAACCCTGGCGAAGCCACCCCCCGTCCGGTATTGCAGAGCCATGCACCCCCTGGTGCGCGGCGCGGCGGCCGCGGCGGTCCTGACGGCGCTCGGCAGCTTTGACCGAGGCGCTCCCGAGCGTGCTCCTCTGTCCGCCCCCGGCGCGGACGGGCGGGGGCTGGATGGGTCCCCCGTCCCCTGCCTCCCCGGGACCCTCCCTGAGGGTCCGGTCTGCGTGCGAATCCCCAGCGAAACCGAGGACCTGACCGCTCGCCTCCCCGCCGAGCCTCCCCTCCAGGGCCGCCCCGAGACCCTCCCTGACCGCATCCCTCGCCGGCCCGAGCGTCCCGCCGACCCGGCCGCCTACCTCTACCCGGTCGGTGCTCCGGATCGTCCCCCTCGCGTGCTGGACGGCCTCGAGCGGCCCGGGGTCCGCCTGGCGGTCCGTCCGGGGGCTGCGGTCACGCTCCTCGCCCTCGTCCACCAGGTCGGTCCGGCGGAGGTCGTCTTCACGGGCGACCTCGTCGGCCGCACGGTCATCACCGCCCACACCGTGGAGGAGGGCGCTCGCCGGCAGACCTACCTGCTCGTTCACGGCGGCCTCGATCGCGCGGCGCCCGAGGCGCTGGTCGGGGCCCGGCTCGAAGCCGGGGCGCCCCTCGGCTTCGCCCCCACCGACGGTGGCGGCGGCCTGATCTACGTGTACCTCGAGGCGCGCCAGGTGCGGGAGGGCGCGTCCGTCGCCGGTGCAGACCCCGGGCACGTCACCAACCCCTCCGTCGCCGTCTCCACCGACGTGCGCAACGTGCTGCCCGTGCGGGCTCAGGGCGCGAGCTTGTAGCCGAACCCGTACACCGTGAGGATGTGCTCGGGCTTGTCGGCCGAGTTCTCGATCTTCTTGCGCAGCTTGACGATGAAGTTGTCGACGGTCCGGTTCGACGGGCCCGCCTCGACGCCCCAGATCTTCTGGAGGATCTCCTCCCGCGAAACCGGCTGGCCGACGCGCTCGAAAAGGAGCCGGAGCAGCTCGACCTCGTAGAACGAGAGCTGCTCGACCCGGCCGCCCACCGAGATCGTGTGGGCGGTGATGTTGATGCTGGCGGCGCCGACGGCGAACACCTCCTGCGCGGTCTCCGCGGGGCGGGCGGCGCGGCGGAAGATGGCGCGGAGCCGGGCGATCAGCTCGCCCACGCTGAAGGGCTTGGTGACGTAGTCGTCGGCGCCGGCGTCGAGGCCGCGGATCTTGTCCGTCTCCTGCCCGCGGGCGGTGAGCATGATGATGGGCACGAAGCGGTCGGAGCGCCGCAGGTCCTCGCACACCTTGAAGCCGTTGGTGTCCGGCAGCATCAGGTCGAGGAGGATGGCGTCGGGCTTCTCCTGGCGGGCGAGAAGGACCCCCTCCTTGCCCCGCGACGCGGCGACCACGGCGAACCCCTCGAACTCGAGGGCATCGGTGAGGCCGAGGACGATGTGGGGCTCGTCTTCGATGATGAGGATCTTCTTGCGGGCGGCCACGGCGGCGCGGCGAGCTTTATCACAAGCGCCCCTGCGGGGGGAGCGCGGGGCGATCGTGCTTCGACAGGGGGAACGGGGGTTCCGCTTTCGCCCCGGCGCGAATTGTGATGTCTGCCCGCCATGTTGCGCATGGCCGTGGCCATCCTGCCCGAGGTTCGGCAACTCCTCCGCGAAGACCCGAGCCAGCTCGGCGCTCTCATGGAGGAGATCCATGACGAGGATCTGGCCGATCTCCTCGGCCTCCTGGACGAGAACGAGGCCGCCCAGATCCTCAGGACGCTCAAGGCCAAGGACGCGGCGACCATCTTCGAGCGCCTCGACGAGGGCACCCAGGAGGCGATGGTCGAGCACCTGGGGATCGAGAGCATCGCCCCCATCGCCGCCGAGATGGCCGCCGACGAGCGCACCGACCTGATCGAGGGGCTCCCCGACCAGGTGGGCGAGGATCTGCTCGAGCGCCTCGAGAAGGTCGACCCCGAGGCCGCCGCCGAGGTCGAGGCCCTGGCCCGCTGGCCGGAGGACAGCGCGGGCGGCCTGATGACCACCGACTACGTCGCGGTCCCGCTCGATCTCACCGTGGCCGAGGTGATCCAGCGCATCCGCACGGCTGCTGCCGAGGCCGAAACCGTCTACTACATCTATGTCGTCGGCACCTCGAACCGCCTCCTCGGCGTCGCCTCGCTGCGCGATCTGCTGCTGGCGTCCCCCGACGACAAGCTCGGCGAGGTGATGACCGAGAACGTCTTCACCGTCGGCCCCGACACCGACCAGGAGGAGGTGGCCCGCACCATGGCCAAGTACGACTTCGCCGCGCTGCCGGTGCTCGGCTCCGACCGCAAGCTCCTCGGGGTGATCACCTTCGACGACGTGATGGACGTGCTCACCCAGGAGCAGACCGAGGACGTGCAGCGCTTCGCCGGCGTCGAGCCCACCGAGGAGGGCTACTTCAACACCACCTTCTGGACCTTCATCCGCAAGCGCGGCACCTGGCTGATGGTGCTGTTCATCAGCGAGTTCTTCACGGGCACCGCGCTGCGCCACTACTCGTCGGTGATCGAGGCCGTCGCCAAGCTCAGCTTCTACGTGCCGCTCCTCATCTCCACCGGCGGCAACTCCGGCTCGCAGTCGGCCTCGCTGATCATCCGCGGCCTCGCGGTCGGCGACGTCAAGGTGACCGACTGGCGCAAGGTCCTGGTCCGCGAGTTCGGCCAGGGGCTGGTGCTCGGCCTGATGCTGGCCACGGTGGGCATGCTCCGGGTGTGGATGTGGGGCGACGGCATCGGCTTCGTCTTCACCATCGGCTTCACCCTCGTTGCCATCCCCCTCATGGGCTGCACCGTGGGCTCGATGCTCCCGCTCCTGCTCCGGCGCGTCGGCATCGACCCGGCCACCAGCTCCACCCCCTTCATCGCGACCCTGATCGACGTGCTCGGCATCGTGGTCTACTTCAACGTGGCCCAGATCTTCCTGGCCCACGTCATCGCCGAGCACCTGCCCCCGCACTGAGCGGCGACCGCTCGCCCGTCACGACGTGCTGCCTCGACGGGCGCCCCCCGGCGCACCTTGACGCACGCGCCGTGACGGGGGAAACACGATCCGTACCGGAGGAAGCCATGGCGGATGGGTTGAATCGCGTGATGCTGCTGGGAAACCTGGGGGCCGACCCCGAGCTCCGGTTCACGCAGAGCGGGCAGGCAGTGCTCAACTTGCGTCTGGCGACCACCGAGTCGTACCTCGACAAGGACAAGGTCCGCCGCGAGCGCACCGACTGGCACAGCGTCGTCATCTGGGGCAAGCGCGGCGAGGCCCTGGCGAAGATCCTGGCCAAGGGCTCGTCCCTGTTCATCGAGGGCTCCATCCGCACCTCGAGCTACGACGACCGCGAGGGGAACAAGCGGTACAAGACCGAGATCATCGCCAACAACGTGCTCCTCACCGGTCGCGGCGGTCGCGGCGGCGCCTCCGACGATGCGGGCGCTCCGGCCTTCGAGCCCGACTACGCCGGTCCGCCCCCTGCGGCGGCCGGTGGCGGCGGCGGCGGCGGTTATCCGGCCCGGGGCGGTGGTGGCGGCGGCGGCTATGCGCAGCGCGGCGGTGGGGGTGGCGGCGGCGGCTACAACCAGCGCCCCGGTGGCGAGGGCGGAGCGCCCCGAGGCGCCCGGCCGGCGGGGGCAGCACCGTCTCCTGCCACCGCGGCCGAGCCGCCGGCACACGACGACTATGCCGGCGACTACGGTGGCGGCGGCGGGGGTACCGACGACGACATCCCGTTCTGAGCGTTTCAGGACGGGCTCCGGGCGCGCCTGGTCGGTTCGGCCGAGCGTTGCCTATTTTCTGGAGACCTGGTCGGTTCGGCCAAGTGTTGCCGATTTTCTGGAGAGACCTGGTCGGTTCGCCTGAGCCTTCCCGATTTTCCGGAGAGACCCGGGAGGTTCGCCTGAGCTTTCTCGATTTTCCGGAGAGACCTGGGGACTTTCCCTGAGCTTTCTCGATTTTCTGGAGAGACCTGGGCGGTTCGGGCCGACGTTCCCCTGGTTCACGCGCTGTCGGCCTTTTTTGCCGGGCCTCGCCGGCCCCTCCGTCGGACCGCCCTGCGCCCTCCCGCTCGGCGGAACAGGGAGACTTTGGGTCCGCGCGTGCGAAGTCGCCGGGGCTTGGTTAGACTCTCGGCCAGATGAGCTGGTACTGGTACGTAGTCGGCGCGCTGGGCCTGGCCCTGCTGATGGTCGTCCACGAGAGCGGCCACTTCTTCGTCGCTCGCGCGTTCGGGATGCGGGTGACCCGCTTCTCGATCGGCTTCGGGCCCACGTTCTTCAAGATCGTTCCCGAGGACGGCTACTACTGGTTCACCGCGGCGGCCGACCGGATCCGGGTCCGGCTGTGGAAGCACGATCCGCAGCGACAGGGGTCGACCATCTACCAGGTCGCGATGATCCCCTTCCTGGCGTACGTGCAGATCGCCGGGATGAACCCGCTCGAGGACGTCGAGGTCGACGACAAGGGCAGCTACGCCAACGCCAGCGTCGTCGGCCGGATCGCCACCATCTTCGCGGGGCCGCTCGCCAACTACCTGTTCGCGTCGGTCCTCTTCTTCGGCAGCTTCTTCTTCGGTGGGCGGGACGTCCGGGCGACTGACGTGAGCGTGCTGGAGAACCGCCCGGCCGCCGTCGCGAGCATCAAGACGGGCGATCGCATCGTCGAGATCAACGGCGTACCGGTGCACGAGTGGGATCAGATGGCCGACATCATCTCCCAGCACCCCAACGAGGCCCTCCCGATCGTGGTCGAGCGCGCCGGGGAGCGCCTTACGCTGCACGTCACGCCGACCGGCGATCACGGCAAGGGCAAGATCGGGGTCGCGTCGATCGGCCCGATCCACAAGGTCCCTGTCAGCGCCAAGGAGGCCGGCCAGCTCGCGCTCACCATGCCGGCCATCGTGGTCCGGGACCAGGTCATCGGGCTCAGCCAGTTCATCATGGGCAAGGCCGAGGGCGAGCTCTCCGGGCCCGCGGGCATGGTCAAGGCGACGGCCAAGGCGGCGCAGCTCGGTTGGACGATGCTGCTCCAGTTCCTGGGGATGCTGTCGGCGCTCCTCGGCGCCTTCAATCTCGTCCCGTTCCCGGCGCTCGACGGCGGGCGGCTGATCTTCCTCGGGTACGAAGCGGCCACCCGCCGCCGCGCCAACGCCCGCATCGAGGCGAACATCCACGTCATCGGCTTCGCCATGATGATCGGGCTCGTTCTCTACGTGACGGTCGTCAACGATCTGCGCCTCACCGGGCGCCCGCCGCCCGACTTCGAGAAGGGGGCGCCGGCCGCGGTCTCCACCAAGCCCGCCGCCACGGGGGCGCCGGCCTCCACGCCTGCTCTGCAAGGTGGCAAGTAGCGTCCTGCTGCGGGGGGCCGCACTCCATCGCGGCGGCCCCGCGGGGGTCTCCCTCTCGCGCGTGCCGGGCCCGGTCCTCGTCGAGCAGCGCGGTGCCACCGCGCGGCTCGACGAGCTCCGCCCGGTGCGCACCGACCGCGGCGTCACGGTTGCCACCGCCGACGGACGCGTCCGCGTCGATCTCGTCGAGCACCTCCTCGCGGCCATCGGTGGTCTGGGGGTCTCGAGTGGGCTCCTCGTCGCGGTCGACGGCGAGGAGGTCCCGCTCCTCGACGGCGGCGCTCGTCGCTTCGTGGAGGCGCTGGAGCAGCTCGAGCTCCCGCGCGCCCGCGCCCTCCGGGTGACCCGGGAGGTGGTGCTCGAGCACGAGCGCTCGGTGTACCGCTTCGCGCCGGGCGCGGCGCCGTGCCTCCGGGTCCGTATCGATTTCCCCCCACCGGTCGGCCAGCAGCGCGCCGCGTGGGAGGGCGACGTCGCCGATTTCGTCGCCCGGATCGCGCCGGCGCGCACCTTCGGCTGGGAGCACGAGCTCGCCGGGTTGCGCGCGGCCGGGCGAGCCGCCGCGGTGGATCTCGCGAGCGTGCTCGTCTTCGACGCGCGCGGCCCGATCGCCGGGTGCGAGGCTCGCCTCGCGGACGAGCCGGCGCGCCACAAGCTCCTCGACCTCGCCGGTGATCTCGCCCTCTACGGCGGGCCCCCGCGGGGCGTCATCGACGCGTTCGCGCCCGGCCACACCGCCACGCACGCCGTCGCGGCGCGGGCCCTGGAGCTCGGCGTCCTCGCGTACGATGGCGTCTCATGAGGGCCGCCGCTCTCGGCGCCGCTGCCCTCGCCTTCGCCGCGACCCGCGCGCTGCGCGCGGAGGAGCGCAGCGCGGCGCTCGACGCACCGGCTCCGCCGACGCTCCCCGCGCTCGCCCACCCGACCCTGACCGACACCTTCGAGATCACCGTGGCGGGGATCGATCCCGGAGGCGGGAAGGGCGAAGCGGCGGCCTGGTTCCTCCACGACGAGCTCGAGTACCCGCTCATCCCGCGCAAGTGGTACCTGGGCGCGGCCCACGACGTGGCGGCGGGAGCGGTGCCCGGCATCGGGCACGACTTCTTCCTCGGCGCGCCCGAGCTGTGGACCCGCGGGCTCTGGTCGAGCCTCGTCGGGCTCTCCTCCGGCGGCGGCCTCGGGGTGGTGCTCCCGGTGCCGCACAGCCAGTCCGCCAGCGCCGAGACGGTCTTCGAGGCGGTCCGGGTGGTGCGCCCCTGGGACGCGGCGTACTTCACCGACCGCGTGCTCACCATCCGCCCGTGGATCGACATCCGCCACATCGTCGGGCGCGTGATCTTCCAGCTCCGTCAGGGGCTGGACATCGGCATCGCCGTCCGCCCTCTCCAGCCCTACGAGCACCGCGCCGAGTACGTGGCCCGGACCGCGTTCTACGCCGGCGTCCGTCTCGCCAAGCCGATCGGGGTCGGGGTCGAGCTGTGGGAGGTCTACCAGATCTCCGCCGACCTGTGCCAGGCCACCGTCCCCTGCCTGGACGACAACAAGCGCGCGGCGTTCTCGGTGTCGCCGAGCGTGCGGCTGCTCCTCGGGCGGATCGAGCCGGCGGTGTCGTTCCTCTTCCCGGTCACCACCCCGCTCCGTGGCGAGGCCGCCTCGTACTGGGGGGTGCGCTTCGGCGTGGGCTTCGATTTCGATACCCGCGCCGGCGCCCCGTGACGTCTCACTCGGTGGCGACGGTGGGCTCCGCGGCCCAGCCGATGGCCGAGCCCCACGGCTGCGCTGCCGAAGCCCCGAGGCTCATCCGTGCCGGCGCGCCGTCGACGCGGAGCGCCATCGCCGAGGGCGAGCCCACGGTGCCCCACTCCACCACGCAAGGCACGCTGTACTCGACGCCGGTCGCGTCGTCGGCGAGCCGCACGACCGTGCTCTGTCCGGCGGGGAGGGGCGTCACGCAGGCCACCACCAGGCCACGCGCACACACCATCCGCACCTCCACCGCGACGAAGCTCCCCCGGGCGGTGATCTGCGCCCCGAGCGCGTGCTCCGACCGAGGCGGCGCGCCCGCGTCGGGGAGGGGATCGTCGGTGGCCATCAGGCTGAGCAGGGAGAGCAGCTCGATGCGTTCGACCGGCGACAGGGGCACGCCGAGGTACTCGTGACGCGCTTTGAGGTCCCAGAACCTCATCATGAAGTCGAGCTTGTCGAGCATGAATTACCTCCAGGCGGGGTGTTTTGCGGATGCGTGTGCACCGCACGTGCCAGGGAGCTCTGCTCCGTCCGAGCCCACTTCGCCTGGGGCGCTCCGCAGCATGACCGCCCTGGCGCCGCTCCTCTCGCCAGGGGGATCGCCGTGGACGTTGAACGGCGGCGCGCCCGGAGTAGGCTGGCCCGGTGAGATCCTTGGTCGCCGTCCATCCTCTCTTGCAGCGGAGCCTCATGGTCGCCGCGCTCGCCATGGGCGGCTGCGCGACGCAGACCGTCAACGTCGCGGAAGGTCCGCGCGAGTACGTCGCCACCGACTACGACGCCGTCCTCGGCCGCTGGACGCGCACCGAGCGGCTCTTCGCCCTCTCCGAGCTGGAGACCTACCTCACGGCGACCGCGACCTTCGAGTCGTGGGACTTTCGCTGGGCGTACGTCGTCCGCTACGTCCAGGACTACCGGCTCACCATCGATCAGCGGAAGAAGCTCCTGGAAAAGGCGCTCGACGAGACGCGCGCCAAGCACCAGTTCTTCGTCGCGCTCTACGGCGGGGAGCGCAAGTACAACGACCTGACCAAGGAGAACAGCGCCTGGATCGTGCGGCTCATCGACGACACGGGCAACGAGACGGCCCCGCAGGAGATCGTCGCCATCCGCAAGCCCAACGCCCTCGAGCGCAGCTACTTCCCGTACAACACGCCCCTCCGCCAGGCCTTTCGCATTCGCTTCCCGCGCGTGGCCGCCGACGGACGACCCACCATCTCCCCTCAGGCCAAGTGGTTTGGCCTCCGCTTTGCGGGCGCGCAGGGAAACAGCGAGCTGGTGTGGCAGCTCGAGGACACCGCCGCCGGCAAGCAGGTGGCGTCCGCGGCGCCGTGATGACCGCGGATCACGTCGGTCACCGTGAAGCGAAGAGGGTCGCCAGGGGTGACGACCCGGCCGCGAGATCGCTGGCGAGCTGATCGTCGCCGACGAGCAGGATGGCGCCCTGCGCCCCGGCCCTGGCGCCCGAAGCCCCTGGTCGAGGGAAGAGCACCTCGCCCGCGCGGACCACGACGGTCTCCTCGCGCAGCTGCACCTCCACCGCGCCAACACAGACCAGCGCCACCACCGCGTCCTCGGTGGCGACCGCCTCGTCCGGCCGGGCGACCCAGACGATGAGCCTGTTCAAGAGGCCGTCCCTCGTGGGCTCGTCCAGCTCGCCCAGCGGGCCCATCGTTGCTCCGGCCAGCGCCTGGAGCCGGTCCGCGCGGGCCACCAGCTCCGCGAGGACCCAGGGACAGGCGTGGAGCGTCTCGTCGATGGCGGCTTGATCCCAGACCGCCACCAGCGCGCCTCCCCCGCCGGCGACGACGCGGAGGGCCACCGCCCCGCTGAGCGTGCCGCCCGTGGGAACCAGCGTGCCGGGGCCGGCGCGCGAGATGGGCTCGTCGACGATGGTGGCGCAGACCGACGCAGCTCCATCCACCACCAGGGCGGCTCCGAAGGCAGAGACCTCGTCCTCCGCCCCGAGCACTTCCACCTTGGCGAGCGCCGCCAGCCGAACACGGGTCTCGGGCGGCACGTCCGCAAACGCCTCGACGCCGTCGAGCGCCGTGGTGGCCAGCGCCGCGCTGCCGGGCGTCGCCATGCCCCCCTGGGGGGCGGACGGAAGTCGCGAGGCTCCTTCGACTCCCTCGGCTGGTCGCGCCAGGGCCGGGCGCGGTAGCAGGCGCGTCGACCCCGCGGGCGGTGGGACCACAGGGGCACGGGAGGGGGACGCCACCAGCGGTCGCGACGGCGCGGAGATCCGGAGCGGCGCCGCGGAGCCTGCAAGAGGTGACGGCGGGGGTACGGTGACGGGGCGCGGCTTGGCCACCGTGGTGACAGGAGCGATGCCGGGGTCGGGGACCGCTTTCGGGCGCTCGGCCGGAGGAGCAGGCGGTACCGCGGGCACCAGCGGCGGAGCAGGGGCTTGGGGGGCGGGCCTTCCGGAGCCAGCCACCTTCGGGACCACCGCCGTGCTCGCGTCCGCGATGTGCCCGGGGGGCTGTTCCCCCGTGGCCGTCCACCGGCGCGTCGGCTGCGAGGCCGGGCGGGCGACGCGTCCCAGGGTATGCTCCAGCGGCGCGGCGGAGGTGATCACGCCGTCCTCCTGTTCCAGCACCCGAGGCAGGCTGCGCCGCATGTGCACCATCACCTCGTCGCCGTCCATCTGGACGGGGCGCAGCACCGGATCGACGCGCAGGTTCGGCAGGGTCAGCTCGTCCGCCCAGGGATCGAGGATCGGCACCCGCGGGCCCGCGGTCTTCCGGGCGCCGGGGTAGGACGACGGCGAGGTCGCGCGAGCGAGCGAAGCCGGCGGCTGGGCAGCCGTCGGGGCATGCACCGCCGGCAGGGCGGGAGGGCGAATCGAGGCTCTAGGGGCCACGGCCCCGTCGTGGGGGCTGGTGGAGGCCGCTACCGGCGGCTTGAGGACGGGCGCTGGGGCCGGGAGGGCCGAAGGGAGCGGCGCCGCCGGACCCGCAGGGGGCACCGACGGAGCCCGGGGTCTGGAGCCGCTCGCGGCCTCCTCGCGAGGGGGGCGGGCGGTGGGGGTGCGGAGCGGCGCGTGGACCCCGGGCAACGGTTCGTCGGGGCTTCCTGGGTGGGTGGCGACCAACCCGACGTCGACCGGCCGGTCCCCCGCGTCAGGCGGCGCTTCGCCGGGGAGCTCGATCTTCGCCGGCTGATTTTGCAGCTGCTCGACGATCCGCTCGTGGTGGACCGCGCTGAGCCCGAGCTCGGCGGCGCGCGCCGGTTGACCGGCGGTGGCGGCGGCTTCCGCAGCCCGGCGCAGCCAGACGATAGCGTCGCCCCGCTCGCCTCGGCCCCAGAGGGCTGCGGCGGTCGACAGGCCCCAGACCACGTCCTCGTCGTCGTCCGGACGAGACTCAGGCAGGGTGACGGCTACCTCGACCATCCCGATCCCCGTATCACAGGCGTATCGTCCACAGGTGCGTGATCCTCACCGCGGCGCCGCCGGCCTCCCTGCAACGGCGCGGGCGCTCAGTAGGCGCCGGCGAGGCAGGTCACCGCAGGATGACCGACGTTCAGCGCCCAGGATGGGGGCGGCCGTTCGACTCCAGGTAGTCCTGGCCGAGGACGACGCCCAGGCTCTTGCACCGGCGGATGTCGCAGTGGGAGACCGGCTCGCCAGGCATACGCCGCGCCAACCAGCCGATGAAGGTCAGCGCACCGGCCCGTGCATCCTCGGGCACCGCTCCGTCGTTGAGGACGCGGGCGATTTCACCGATGAGACGAGTGCGCTCCTCCTCGGCTGTCATCGTTGAGGCTCCATGAAACATCCCCGCGCGAAAGTCAAAAGCGTTGCGCATCCGGCGCCCTGGGGCATTCGTTTTTCGTCAGATCAGAGCGGACCGACCAGGACCTCGCGGTCCTTGGCACCGTTGGCGGGCCCGACCACGCCGCGCTTCTCCATCGCCTCGACGATCTTGGCAGCCCGGTTGTAACCGACGCCGAGCTTGCGCTGGATCCAGGAGGTCGAGCAGCGCCGGGTGTCGGCGACGATCCGCACCGCCGCGTCGTACATGGGGTCGTTCTCCTCGGCTTCGGCCTCGGCCTCGTCGCCGTCTTCGTCGCGCGGCCTCAGGATCGCCTCGTCGTAGACCGGCTCGCCCTGGAGGCGGAGGAAGTCGGTGATGCGCTGGACCTCCTCCTCCGAGCAGAACGGGCACTGCACGCGGCGGGTGTCGTTGGCTCCGTTCATCTTGATGAGCATGTCACCGCGGCCGAGCAGGTGCTCCGCCCCCTGCTCGTCGAGGATGGTGCGGCTGTCGACCTTCTGCGCCACCCGGAAGGCGATGCGCGTGGGGAAGTTCGCCTTGATCATCCCGGTGATGACGTCGACGCTGGGCCGCTGCGTCGCCAGGATCACGTGCATGCCCGCGGCGCGCGCCTTCTGTGCCAGGCGCGCCACGCTCGCCTCCACGTCCTTGCCCTGCTGCATCATCAGGTCGGCGAACTCGTCGACCACGATCACGATGAACGGGATCTTCTCGGGCAGCGCGGCGTCGGTGCCGTCGGCCGCCGCGCCGACCTCGACCTCGAGCCCATCGTAGGTGATGGCCGCCACCTTGGCGGGCGGACGCGGTGGCCTCGCCTCTCCGCGGCCCACCCTCTCCACCCACGCGTTGTAGGTGGTGATGTTCTTGGTCCCCGCGTTGGCGAAGAGCTGGTAGCGGCGCTCCATCTCGTCGACGGCCCACTTGAGCGCGTTGGCGGCCTGCTTCATGTCGGTCACCACCGGCAGGAGCATGTGGGGGATGCGATCGAAGGGAGCCAGCTCGACGACCTTGGGGTCGATCATCAGGAGGCGCAGCTCCGCCGGCGACTTGCGGAACAGGAGGCTCACCAGCATCACGTTGAGCCCGACGCTCTTGCCGGCACCGGTCGCGCCGGCGACGATCACGTGCGGCATCGACGCCAGGTCTGCGAAGTAGGGGGCGCCGATGATGTCGCGCCCCAGCACGCAGGGGAGGGGCGCCTTCATCTCCTGGAAGCGGCGGTCCTCGATGAGCTCCCGGAGGTTGACCGGGACCCGCACCTCGTTGGGGATCTCGAAGCCGATGCGGCTCTTGCCGGGGATGGGGGCGATGATGCGGACCTTGCGCGAGAGGCCCAGCGCCAGGTCGTCGGCCAGCCCGGCCACCTTGGAGACCTTGGTGCCCGAGGCGGGTGACACCTCGAAGGTGGTGACCGTGGGCCCGGGATGAATCTCCTCGACCTTGCCGCTCACCCCGTAGTCGCTGAGCGTCTTCTCGAGCAGGAGGGCCATGGCCTTGAGCTGCTCCTCGTCGACCGGCACGCGATCGCTGGTGGGCAGCTCGAGCATGTCGGTGGTGGGGATGCGGAAGCCCGCGCCGATCGCCGGCACGACCCGCACCGGCGCGACCTTGACGGTGCGCTGGGCCGAGCTGGTGTCGACGATGGTGGGCTCCGGCGCCAGAGGCGGGGGCGAGGCCACGGAGGGCTCCACGGCGCGGCGCTCGTCCGGGGCCGCGATCCGTGCGATCCGCGAAGGCGGCGCGATCTCCGCGGGCGCGACCTCGGGCGTGGGAGTGACGGGCTCTGCGATCTCGGGCAAGCGCTCCGAGGCGGGGAGGGCCTCCGCCGGCTGGGAGGCGACGATCCTCGGCCCCGCCTTGGCAGGCTCGTCCGCCGCTTGCTTGCGGCCCCGGCGGGGCTTGGGGGCCACCTCCGCGGGCTCGGGGGCTTCGTCCGCGTCGGGCGCGGGCGGGAGCGCGGGCTCGGTCGAGAGGACGAGGGGGGCCCGCTCGAAGAGCGCGGGCTGGAGCCCCTCGCCTGCAGAGACCGAGATCTCCATGCTGCGCCGCTCGGGCTCGCCCGGGTCGTCGTCGGTGAGGGCGGCGATGATGGCGTCGTCGCTCGAGGTGTTGCCGATCCGCAGCGCCGTCACCGTCCGCACGTCCTCGTCGCGCTTCTTGTCGATCTCGCGCGCGGCCGCCCAGGCCCCGAGGAGCGCCCGCATCCACGCCGCGGCGCGCTCGCTCCCCGAGACCACGGCGCGCTCGATCCGCTTCACCCACTCGATGAACGAGAAGGTGGCGCGCCCGATGAGGATCAGCGCCACGATTGTGAGGCCGATGATGTAGGAGCCGATCGAGGAGAAGAGCGTGCGGAGCACCTCGCCGAAGAGCTCGCCGACGGCCCCACCCAGCGGCATCGCGCCGAAGGCGGTGACCCGAGGGAAGGCCACCTCCGCGAGGGCGGCGAGGATGAAGACCACGACGATGTCGCCGGCGATCCGGGTGACCCCCGCGGCCGAGGGTTTGCCGTTCAGCAGAGGCGCCGCCAGCAAGGCGAGCTCGACGGGGAAGAGCCACGCGGCCAGCCCGATGGCCTCGACGCCGCCGCGCGCGACCATGGCGCCGACCGGGCCGACCCAGTCGGCGCCGGTGACCTCCGGCCGCAGGGGATCGCCGCCGAACGAGGCCAGCGCGAGCGCGCTGAAGAGCGCCGTCGCCAGCAACACCAGCGCCGCCGCCTCGCGCGCATAGCCGTGCGCGAGCCGGGGCTGGCTCGGCACCGTACGCGCCTGAGCCGGGGGCGCGAGCACGCGCCCGTCCCCAGGGCCGCCGGCTGGCTGGACGCGTCGCGGTGCAAAGAGCGGGACGGGCATTGTCTACCTTGTCCTACTTACGCTTACTTGGTTGTGCCGGGCAAGTCTCGAGGGTACGGAGCAGGTTGCTCCTTCACGCTGGCGCCAGACGGCGGAGGTGTGCAGGATCGCGGACCGATCACGGTTGCGCGAAACTCCACCAAAGATCTTTGAGTTACGCCGTTCCACGGCGTTACCATCGCACCCCCGCTACCAAGGACACGCATGGCAAGGGTTGATCGAGTCACGATGAGGGTTTCGCGAAGGCTCTCCCCCGATCTGCGCGTCCTCGCGCTGTGCCTGGCGACCACGCTGGGTGGGCTGTCCACGGCCGGCTGCCGCGTCAACGAGGACGACGTCCACCGCTGGGAGAGCACGGCGCACGGGCCCGACAAGCTCCGGGCGGTGCTCTACCACGACAAGTACGACGGCAACCTGCGCGTCGAAGCGGCGCTGTCCCTGGTGCGGATGAAGCCGCGGGCGGGGCGGCGCATCGGCATCACCATCATGGTGGACACCCTGGCGAGCATCGCCCCCGAGACCCGCCAGGTGATCGTGGCCGGGCTGGTCCCGGCGATCATCACCGAGCTGAAGAAGCCGCCGCCGGTCGGCCAGGCGGGTCAGCCGTCCCCCCCCGACGCCTCCTTCGCCTACAAGGACGCCGCCTTCGCCATGCTCACCCACGACGGCACCGTGATCATCGCCGACGAGGGCCTGAAGCAGAGCCTCAAGACGGCGCTGGTCGAGTGGGCCATCGCCGACTTCGAGCACCGGCTGGAGAACCGCACCCAGGCCTACGGGATGGAGCAGCTGCTCCGGTTCATCGGCCCCACGGCGGTCGCCGGCGTCCCCAAGCTGATGACGCGGGACGCCAAGCGGCTCGACCAGATGTCGACCCTGGTGGCCGAGCTCGGCGACGACAAGAGCAAGGCTGCCGCTTCCGCCGCGCTGGTGGCGATCGCCCAGTACACGCTCTCCGACGAGTGGACCAAGGCGAGGAAGCCGGAGCTGCAGGCCGCCAACGTCGCCTCCAAGCTCGAGCCGACGGAGAAGCAGTTCCAGGCCCAGCTCGCCCAGTACCAGGACGAGCAGCTGATCCGCGTCTTCGGCTCGATGCGCAAGGTCGGCCAGCGCCCGGTCATCGACTTCTGCCTCGAATTCGCCGCCAAGAAGGATCAGAGCGAGAAGCGTCGCCAGGCGGCGCTCGCGGCGATCGAGGCCCGCGTCGACCGCAACAACCCCGACGACATCAAGCGCGTCCTCGCCATCGCCGCCTCGGACGCGCCCGACATCGTGCTCGACCAGGCCTTCAAGCGCCTCGGTGAGCTGCCCCGCGAGCAGGTCATCGAGAAGCTCTACGACCTCTACAAGACGGACAAGTGGAAGGTGCGCCGCGCCGCCGCCATGACCGTCCTCAAGATGTCGACCGTGAAGAACATCGACGAGTTCATGGCCAAGCTGCCCGAGGGCAACGCGGCCAAGGGCTTCGCCATGCCCGAGGCGCTCGCTTATGGCGCCAGCCTCGGCGACCTCAAGGAGGGAAAGCCCGTCGACGCCATCCGCAAGTACTTCACCAGCGGCGGCGCCACCGAGCGCGTGACGGCGCTCTCCTACTGGTACACCTTCGGCACCACGGCCGACCTGGGACAGGTCCAGCCCGCCGAGGGCGACGGCACCAAGGTCCCCGTCTGCGACACCGATCCGGACTGCAAGTGGAGCTGCGAGATCCCGAAGGAGGGCACCAAGGATCCGGCCAAGGACCGCGAGTCCAAGGACATCCGGACCGTGGGCGAATTCGTGAAGTACTGCGTCGAGCCGGCCATGAAAGAGCGGCAGCCGGAGCCTCCGAAGAAGTGACTCCCGTCATCCTGCGGAACGCCCGAGCGCTCCGCGAGAGGCACGTTACTTCCCCGTTGGATCAACTCTCCGCTAGTATCAGGGTAAAATGAGCGCGGATCCGAACAAGAAAAGCGCGCGCACCTTTCAGTGCCGCGACGTCCTCTGGGAGACGTTCGAGCAGATGGCGCGCGAGCTCGAGTGCTCCATCGACTACCTCATCAACGAGTCGATGAAGCAGTACGCCCGGCAGCGCAGCTACAGCCCGCGCACGCCGTTCCCCGGCCAGGCCCGCGTCGATGGCGCGGGCGGTGGCCCGGCGCAGCCCCCGCTCCCCATGCCCACCGGTCAGGGGCCGGCCACCAACGCGACCCCGCCCCCGATGCCCGCGATGCCGATGCCCATGGGGCCTCCGCCTCCGCCTCCGGGCATGGCGCCCCCACCTCCTCCGGGGTTTGCCAGCCCGGCGGGGCCTCTGCCCATTGCGGCGATGCCCGCGATGCCTCCGATGCCCCCGATTCCCGGGTACGAGGGCGGCGCCCGAACCCAGCCTCCCCCGTACGAGGTGGGTGCCCGACCCCAGGGGCCTGGCAACGCCGGCCCTGCGGCTCCGCCTCCGATGGCTCCGCCCCCGATGGCTCCCCCCGCGATGTACTCCGGAGCGCCGCAGCCCCCCCCGATGATTCCCCAGGGCTACGGGGCTCCACAGCCTCCGCCCGCGTTTCCGGCGGCCCCTCCCCCCGCGAACCCCTCGGCGCCCGGTGGCCCCTCGTCGCCTGTCACCGCCCGTCCGGGAGCAGGTGCGCCTCCCCCTCCTCCTGGGACGGGTGGTGCCAAGCGCCCGAGTCTCCCCGCGCCTCCTCCCGTGGTCGGGCGTCCTCCCGGTCCCCTTGCCGGGCCGCCTCCGCCCCCACCCGGGGCTGGACCTCCTCCTCCGCCGTCCATGGCGCGGATGGCTCCCCCTCCGCCCATTCCAGGCGCTGGGCCGCCGCCTCCCATGCAGGGCGGTCCCGTCCCGCCGCCTCCTGTCCCGAGCACGGGCGGCTTGCGTCCCCCGACGATGCCCGGCCAGGGAGCGCGTTCGGTGCCACCGCCGCCGCCCGGAGCGATGAGCGCGCCCGGGGGCTATGCGCCCCCGCCTCCTCCGCTGCCGATGCAGCAGCCGCCGCCGCCTCCGCCGTACGGTATGCAAGGACCCGCACCTTCCGCGGGTCCGATGAGCAACGGACCGGCTCCCAACTCGCCGCCCCCGTCGGGCGGCAACGCTCCGCCTCCCGGTGCGCCGGTGCTCGCCGCCTTCTATGGCGGCCAGCGTCACGTGGTGAACAAGGACCGATTCATCATCGGCCGGGGCAAGCAGTCCAGCGATCTGACCATCAAGGACCCCAACGTCTCCCGCCAGCACGCGATGGTCGAGTTCCTCAACGGCCAGTACTACATGGTCGACATGGGCTCGACCAACGGCGTCGAGTACAACGGCCAGCGCATCGCCCGGAAGGCGATCGCCGAGGGCGACCTCTACCGCATCTGCGACCACGAGGTCCGCTTCACCTACCGCTGACGTCGCCTCCTGGAGGGGTGCTGTGAGCCGCGCTTCTCCTTGCCTCCAGGTGGCGGCCCTGGCGGGACTACTCTGGGCCAGCAGCGCTGCCGCGGGCGGGTATTCCTCGCCCTGGTTGGACGCGGGTCTGGATCTCGCCCCGAACCTCCAGAGTGCGCGGGTCCTGCTGGCGGACGAGCCGGTGCTCAGCGGCCCCTGGGCGAGCGCGGCCCGGCGGGGCTCGGCTGCGCGCGACGTCCATCTGCCCATCTTCGCGCTCCGCCGCGGGGCGGGTTGCAAGGCCGCCTGGCTCGAGGTCGGGCCGTCGGCATGGGTGTGCGGAGACGGCGTCGATCTCACCTCGTCGTCGCCGATCGACCCCGGCCGGCGCCTCGTCGAAGAGTCCAGCGACGGGCTGCCCTACCGCTACTTCTTCGTGGGACCGGAGGGATCGGCCGCCTACAAGCGGATCGAGTCGGTCGATCTGGGCGAGCCCGACATGACGCTCCAGCCCGGCTTCGCGGTGGCGATCGTGGCCGAGCGCAACCTCGATGGAGCGCACTACGGGCGCACCGAGCACGGCCTCTGGGTGCCGATGCGCGATCTCGGACCGGTCCGCCCGTTCGTCTTCCATGGCGAGGAGATCCCTGCGTTTCACGGTCCCCTGATGCCCCTGGCCTGGGTCGTCGCGGCGCGGACTCCGGTGCTCGGCCGACCCGGCGCCGGCGCGCTCACCTCCGCGACCAAGCTTCGCCTCGAGGTGGTGCCGGTGCTGGAACAGAGCGACGGTCCCGCGGGGCGCTTCCTGCGCATCGGGGAGGGGGCCTGGGTCGCCGCCAAGGACGTGCGCCACCCCGTTCTCGCGGACCCGCCGCCCGAGGTGGACGCGAGCAGCGGCGAGCGCTGGATCGACGTCGATCTCGAGACCCAGACCCTCGTCGCCTACGAGGGGACCCGCCCCGTCTTCGCGACCGTCGTCTCCACCGGCAAGGGCAAGCCCGGCACGCCGCTCGGCACCCCCCGGGGCACGCATCGCCTCTGGATCAAGCTGCTGACCTCGGACATGGACAACCTCGAGGACGAGAACGCCGCGCGCTACTACCGGATCGAGGATGTTCCGTGGGTTCAGTACTTCTCCAAGGGCGTCGGCCTCCACGGAGCCTTCTGGCACCGATCGTTCGGGCAGGTGCGCAGCCACGGCTGCGTGAACCTGTCACCGCTCGACGCCGAGCGGCTCTTCTGGTGGACCGCGCCCCACGTGCCTGCGGGCTGGACCGCGGCGTTTCCCACCGCCCACGAGCAGGGGACCGTGATCCGCGTGCGCTGACGCCGGTCGCGGGACGCTCCCGGGCGTCCCGCAGGATGGCTTCGCGCGATCGGCTCATGGTGGTAGCCTGCATTCCGAGTGGCCACCCAAAAGTACACCATCGTCGCGGCCAAGGCTGTCAGCTTGGCCGAGCTGTTCGCTGCGCACTTCGAGAAGGGCCTCGACGGCCCGGTCCACTTCCGCGTCGAGCTCTCGGCGCCGGACGGTCCGTCCACCGCTGGCGGCAAGCAAGCGTTGCAGCACATGAAGCTCATCCCCGACGGCGGCGGGATGGCGGTGGTTATTGGATCCGCCGACACCACGCGCGGGGTCGCCGAGGTCCGCACCTACGAGCACGTCGCCTCGCTCTACGCGCAGCGCTTCCGGGGCGCGCCGATCCCCGTAGACGTGACCCGCTACTACGAGCTGGGCCAGGGGCTGGCCACCTTCTTCCGAGCCATGAACATGCAGGTCACCTTCGCCGACCTCGGCGGCGTGGTGAGCGCCTCCCCGGTGCGCGCCTCCTCGGCGACGTCTTCGGGCGGTCGCGCGTGGATGGTGATCGTCGGCGTCGGCGTCGGTCTGGCGATCCTGGCCGCCGCGTATGCGGTGATCTTCCTCCGTCGGTAGGCGGTGGCCTCCCTCCTCCGCGCCGTTCGTGACCTCGATCGGCTGCGGCAGATCTACGTCGTCCTGGTCCGCCACGGATTCGGAGAGCTCGCCCAGCGCCTCGGCTTCGGCGGAGACGGCAAGGCACGGGCGCTCCCGGAGGCGACGGCGGCCGACGCGCTGGGGGCCATCGGGGGGCCCGTGGCCGCCGCCGAGGCGGCGCGCGGCGAGGAGGAGCGGAAGAAGATCTCCCTCCCCGAGCGCGTGCGCCTGGTCGCGATGGATCTCGGGCCCTCGTTCGTCAAGCTCGGCCAGATCGCCTCCACCCGCCCGGACGTGTTCCCGCCCGCGTGGATCACCGAGCTGAAGAAGCTCCAGGACGAGGTGAGCCCCGTCCCCTTCGCCGCGATCAAGGAAGCCGTCGAGGAGTCCCTGGGCCGTCCCCTCGACGAGGTCTACGAGCGCTTCGAGGAGAGGCCCCTCGCGGCGGCCTCGGTCGGCCAGGTGCACCGCGCCGTGCTGCGGCACGAAGGCGGAGCGCGGGACGTGGTCGTGAAGGTGCAGCGTCCGGGGGCGCGCAGCACCGTCGCCCGCGACGTGGAGATCCTCCACGCGCTCGCCGCGCTGGTCGAGCGCACCATCCCCGAGTCGCGCCTCTACTCGCCGATCCGGCTCGTCGATCAGTTCGACCGCGCCATCACCAGCGAGCTCGATTTCCAGCTCGAGGCCGAGCACGCGCTCCGCTTCGCCAAGAACTTCGAGGGGCACGCCGCCGTTCGCTTCCCCGGCGTCTACAAGGAGGCCTCGTCGAAGCAGGTGCTGACGCTGGAGTTCCTCCCCGGCACCAAGGTCTACGAGGCCATCCGCGAGCACGGCCACGACGGCTCGAACATCGCCAGGACGAGCGTCGGCGTCATCATCAAGATGATCTTCGAGGACGGCTTCTTCCACGCCGATCCCCACCCCGGCAACATCCTCATCTCGGGCACGCCGGCGAGCCCGGTGTTCGGCCTCGTCGATCTGGGCATGGTCGGCAGGCTCTCTCCCGAGATGCGCGATCGCACCGTCGACCTGATGATCGCCGCCGTGCGGCAGGACGCCATCGCCGTCGCCGACGCGCTCTACGCGATCGGCACGCCGACCAAGAAGGTCGACATGCGCGCCTACCGCGCCGAGGTCTCCGAGCTGGCCGAGAAATACCTGGGGCGCCCCCTCAAGGAGATCGACCTCGCCGCGATGATCCAGGACCTCGTCTACGGCGCCGGGAAGTACGGCATCGAGGTGCCGCCCGATTTCCTGATGGTGGGAAAGGCGCTGATGACGATGGAGGGGGTGGGCAAGGAGATCGACCCGGACCTCGACGTCTTCACCGAGATGCGCCCCTATTTCTTCGAGCTCCTGCGCAAGCGCTACTCCCCCGAGCGCGTGGGCAACGAGCTCTTGCGCGGCGTGGGGCGCCTCTCGGGCGCCGTCTACGACATGCCGCAGCAGATGCGGGAGATCCTCGACGATCTCCGGCTCGGCCGGCTCACCCTCCAGACCGCCAACCCGGCGCTCCCCGCGGCCATCGACCGCCTCGGGCGCAGCCTCTTTCGCGCGGTGGTGGTGGCGGCGTTCGTCGCTTCAGGCGCGTGGTTGCTGGCCGGTGGGCAGCACCTGACCGTGGGCTGGATGCTGGTCGTCTCCGGCGTGGTGCTCATGCTCGCGCACGCCCTCGCCGACCTCGTCGGCCGCGCCCGGCACCGCTGAACCCTCGCGGTTGGCGAGCTACCGCCGCAGGTGTCGCGCCAGCGTGTTCCGCCCGATGCCGAGCTTCTTCGCGGCCTCGCTCTTGTTGCCCTCGCAGGCCTCGACGGTGGCCGCGGCGTAGCGCGCGCTCGCTTCGTCCATCGAGAGCCCGAGGGGCAAGCGGACGCCCACGTCGGCGCTGGGCTGCGGGTCGGGGCTCGCGCCTCTCCGGGGGGCGAGGAACGAGCTCGGGTCTCCGCGGCGCCACGGTGAGCCGGTCACCCATCCCTCGGCCGAGAGCACGATGGCGCTCTCGATCCAGTGCTCCAGCTCGCGCACGTTGCCCGGCCAGGGGTGGGAGCGGAGCGCCGCGAGGGCCTCGGGGGCGAAGCGCGGGGGTGGGCGCTGGTAGCGCTGGGCGTACACCTCGGCGAAGTGGCGGGCGAGGGTCTCGATGTCGTCGGGCCCGCGGGCGCGCAGCGGCGGGAGGTCGATCTCCACGACCCGGACCCGGTAATAGAGGTCCTCGCGGAAGCGCCCCTCGGCGACGGCTCGCTCCAGATCGCGGTGGGTGGCACAGACCACCCGCACGTCCGCCGCCAGCGTCTGCCGGCCGCCGACGCGCTCGAACGACTTGTCCTGGAGGAAGCGGAGGAGCTTGCCCTGGATGTCGGGCGGCAGATCCCCGAGCTCGTCGAGGAACAGCGTGCCGCCCTCGGCCAGCTCGACCTTGCCGGGCACGCGCCGATCGGCGCTGGTGAAGGCACCGCGCTCGTGGCCGAAGAGCTCGCTCTCGACGAGCTGGGCCGGCAGCGTGGTGCAGTCGACGGTGACGAACGGCCGCGCCTGGCGCCGCGAGTTGACGTGGATGGCCCGCGCGAACAGGCCCTTCCCGGTGCCCGTCTCGCCGCGGAGCAGCACGGTGGCGTCGGTCTGCGCGGCGAGCTGGACCCGCTCGTAGACCGCGCGCAGCTCCGGGCTCCGCCCCACGATCCGGTTGAAGGGGCCCTGGAGCACCAGCCCCGGGCCGCCGTCCTCGGCCGCTCGCAGCGTGGTGAGGGTGAAGGCGCGCGCGAGCTGGGTGGCCAGCGCCACCAGGTACCGCTCGTCCTCGTCGTCGAAGGGCCCGTCGTGACGGTTGAGCAGCTGCACCACGCCGCGCACCGGAGCGCGCGCGTCCTCGCGGATGGGCGCCACCAGCATCGAGTGCGTGCTGTAGCCGGTGGCGCGATCGGCCGAGGGATCGAAGCGCTCGTCGCGCGAGGCGTCCTCGACGCGCACCACCTCCCCGGTGCGCGCCACGTAGCCCGCCAGCCCCCGCTCCAGCGGCTGGCGCAGCGTGGGCAGCTCCGGCAAGAGCGCGACGCGCGTGACCAGATCGCCGCGCTCGGCGTCACAGAGCCAGATCGTGGCGCGATCGGCGCGGAGGGTCTGCGCCAGGCGCTCGCAGGCCGTCCCGAGGAGCTGATCGAAGTCGACCTCCCGCGCGAGCAGGCTGGCGAGATCGACGAGGAGGGAGAGGCGTGACATCGACAGGGGGTCCCGGTCGGTCAGGATAGGCACGGGGAGCACGTGCGTCACCTGGACCGGGAGGGGGGCACCCCACGCCGCGCTCATCGCCGCCGCCTTCAGGCCGCCTCGGCCAGCGCCGTGTCACCGATCTCCATCCCCTCGCGCGCCGCCACCGACGAGGGGAAGATCTCCCTCGCCCGCCGCTCCAGGTCGACCACGGCCGCGTCGCTGCGCTGCGGGTCGTGGTGGAAGAGCACGTAGCGGCCCACGCCGGCGGCTCGGGCCAGCTCGGCCCCGGCGACGTAGGTGGAGTGGCCCCAGCCGACGCGCGAGCGGCCGCCGTCGCCGCGGTACTCCTCGGGCGTGTACTGCGAGTCGTAGATGAGGACGTCGGCGCCCTCGGCGAGGGCGCGCAACGCGGGATCCACGCAGGCATAGTGCTCGGTGTCGGTCGCGTAGACCACGCTCTGGCCCCCGTGGTCGATGCGGTAGGCGAGCACCCCACCCGGGTGATTGAGCCGCACCGCCCGCACCCGCGCCTCCCCGACGACGAAGCTCTCCCCGTTCCTCACCTCGCGCAGGCGGAGGTCGGCTCCCAGCTCGTCGAGGCGGACCGGGAACACCGGGGCGGTCATCTGGCCGGCGAGCACCGCCGCGAGCGACGAGGCACCGCCGCTGCCGACGATCTGGAGGCGCGTCGACGGGAGGTAGGCCGGCACGAAGAACGGCAGCCCCTGGATGTGGTCCCAGTGCAGGTGCGAGAGGAGGATGGTGGCGTCGACCGGGCCCCCCTCCGCGAGGAGGGCGTCGCCCAGGCGGCGCACTCCCGTACCCGCGTCGAGCACCAGGCGGGTCTCGCCGCAGCGGAGCTCGACGCAGCTCGTGTTCCCCCCCACCTCGGCGGTGTCCGGCCCCGGCGAAGCGATGCTGCCGCGAACGCCCCAGAACTTGATTCGCATCTCCCCTGCTCCTTCTTCCTTCGCGCTTGCCCGTCGCGGAGCGCTCTCGGGCGCTCCGCAGGATGACCGCGCACTCCGGCGGCCTGCCGGTCCCTTTGCGAAGGCCGTGCCGGGGCGATCGGCGGGGAAGCGGCCGCGGTTTCGCGCCCCGCGTCCCTGGCCCGCTCCGGAATCGATCGGGTGGCGGGGCCCCGTGCGCCAAAGCGGAGCAGCGGCCGAGCCCCTCTGCTGGCGGCTCGTCGGCGGTACGCTGGCCCGCGACGCGCTCGGCGCACTGCGCAAAGCCTGGGCCTGGTGGTCGGCGACGTTGACCCGGGTCCTGCGCGCAGCCTAGCATCCAGCCCGAATTGTGTGGGGCTCTCCCGGATGACCGTCGCCACCTACGCCGCTGCTCAGCTTCTTCGCGTCCTCCCGCGCGAGGGAATCACTCGCGTCATGGGGCGTCTGGCGGACCTCCAGCTGCCCCCGCCGGTGGCGGACGCCGTCGTCGGCCTCTACGTGCGAGCTTACCGGGTCGACCTCGGGGAGACGGTGCCGCCGGTCGGCTCGTTCGCGAGCTTCGACGCCTTTTTCACGCGGCCCCTGCGGGACGGGGCGCGCCCGATCTCCGCCGCTCCGGACGCCCTGGTCAGCCCCGCGGACGGGCGGCTCGAGGACACCGGGCCGGTCCACGCGGGGGGCAAGCTCCGGATCAAGGGCCGCGACTACGCCGTGGCCGATCTGGTGGGCGATCCGGCCGAAGTCGCCCGCTACGAGGGCGGCCAGTTCGCCATCGTCTACCTGTCCCCCCGCGACTACCATCGGGTGCACGCGCCGATCACCGGGCAGGTGACGCTGGTGCGCTCGCTCCCGGGCGATTACTTCCCGGTCAACTCCATCGGCGAGCGGCACGTCGACTCGCTGTTCTCCACCAACCGCCGCGTGGCGATCGTGATAGACACGCCGACGAAAGGGCGGGTGACCGTCGTGATGGTGGGGGCGATGATCGTGGGCCGGATCACCGTGAGCGCGATCGATGCGCGCGACGTCCCCCTCGGCACGCACGTGGTCGCTCCCGGCCTCCCGGTCGCCGCCGGCGACGAGATCGGCATGTTTCACCTGGGCTCGACGGCGGTCGTCTTCGTCGAGAAGGACCGGGCGACCCCCTTCCGCCGCGCTCGGCCCAGCGGCGATTCCAGCGTCCCCGGACCGCGCATCCTCATGGGTGAGCCTCTGGGGGCAGGAGAGCCACGATGAGCGGTGAGCCTCCCGAGGGCGCGTTCCCTCCTGCCGTCCCCACCCTGGCGAGCTCCACCGTCGTCGACGAGGGCGGCTCCTCGCGCCGCAGCGGCGAGGCCGAAGGCGCCCCGCGCACCATCCGCATGGTGCCGCGGCCCGGCAATCTCTCCGCCTCGGCGAAGCTGCCCGACCTCGCCGACGACGGCGCGCCCACCGAGCGGCGGCCTGCCCTCGCGGAGCAGCTCACCGATGGGCCGCCCGAGATCAATCGCTTCCTCTCGCCGCCCCCGCCGGCACTGGGGGCGGACGCGTCGCCCAACAGCGCGCCCGAGTCCGGCAGCGCGACGCGCCGGCGATCGCGCCGAACGGTGAAGATCCCCAACGACGCCGTCCCTCCGAAGACCGCGCCGGCCCCCCAGACCGCAGCCCCCGCGGCCGCTCCGGTGCCAGCAGCTTCGCCGGCAGCTTCCGTCGTCGAGGCGGGTGCCCGGAGCGTGAACTCCGGCGCGCCGCCGCGCGGTTCGGTGCCCCCGCCGCTGCAAGCGATCCCGCCGTCACCGCCCATCCCCACGCTGACCGGTCCTCGAGCGTCCGCTCCCGACGGCGCTGGTGCCGCGGGCAAGCCCTCCATCCCCCGCCCCGGACCCAAGGCGCCTGCCTCGGTGCCCGCGGCTTCTGCGGACGAAGCGCCAAAGGCGGCCGCCGCCCCCGAGCCGCCGCCGCCAGCGCCGGAGGAGACGTACGAGGTGATCCGCCCGATGCGGATCATCAGCATCGGCACCGTGCCCCCTTCGGCGCCTCCACCTGTCGCGGCCAGCGTCGTTGGCGTCGCCGCCGTCGCCCCGCCTCCGGCCGCCGATGATTCCGGGTGGGACGAGGCTTCGAGCAAGCGGGCCGTCCACGATCGGAGCGCGAGCGTCTCCCGGACGCTGCCTCCGGCCGACGCTGCGGGGTCGCCCGCGCAGGCCGCGGTCGAGATGCCCGTGGTGCCCCCCCCGCCCCCGGTGCCGAAGGCCCCCAAGCCGCCCGTCGTCGAAGAGGTCGAGGCCATCGAAGAGGTCGAGGAGCACGCCGCCGCCACGGCGCCGCGCGGCGCCACGACCGACGAGATCGAGCCTCTCCCCGCCGAGGACGAGATCGAAGATCGCATCTCCGACTTCGACGACGCCACCACCGGCGAGATGGTCGCGGTCGACGTGCCCATCGACGTCGACCTCGAAGAGCCGAAGCCCAAGAAGCCGCCGCCCCCGCCGCCCCCGCCGACGACCAAGCGCCAGATCTCCATCGAGCCTCCGCCGCTGACCCCCCCGGCGCCCTCCCTGCGTCCCGGGGACGGCACCCCGGGCACCCCGCCGGTGGTCGCCGTCGCGGCGTCGAGCGCACCGACGACCGAGGGCAGCGCGCCCCCGCCGGTCGCGGCGGCCCCGGCGAGCGCCGCCCCCGCGAGCGTGCCGACGCTCGAGCTCTCCGGCCGCAAGCGGCAGAAGCCGTGGTGGGAGGAGATCTTCAGCGACGACTACATCCGCACGCTGGAGAAGGTCGAGCACAAGGCGATCCGCAAGGAGTGCGACTTCATCGAGGATCGCCTCGGCCTCGAGAAGGGCGCGATCATGCTGGACCTCGCCTGCGGCGCGGGCACCCATGCGGTCGAGCTCGCCAGCCGCGGCTACAACGTGGTCGGCTACGACCTGTCGCTGGCCATGCTCGCCCGCGCGCAGGACGAGGCGCAGGAGCGGGGCCAGAAGATCAACTTCCTCCAGGGCGACATGCGCGAGATGGCCTTCGAGGAGGCCTTCGACGGCATCTACTCCTGGTCGACGAGCTTCGGCTACTTCGACGACGAGAAGAACCTCAACGTGCTGAGCCGCATCCACCGCGGCCTGCGCCAGGGGGGCATGCTCCTGCTCGACATCATCAACCGCGACTACGTTTGCCCGCGGCAGCCGAGCCTGGTGTGGTTCGAGGGGGACGGCTGCGTGTGCATGGATGAGATGCACGTCGACTTCTTCACCAGCCGCCTGCGCGTCAAGCGCACGGTGATGTTCGAGGACGGCCGCGCCCGCGAGTGCGACTACTCGATCCGCCTCTACGGGCTCCACGAGCTGGGCAAGATGCTCCACGACACCGGCTTCAAGGTGGTCGAGATCACCGGCCACCCCGCCCACCCCGGCGTCTTCTTCGGCTCCGAGTCACCCCGCATCATCGTGCTCGCCGAGCGCGGCTGAGATGGATCTCGCCGCGGCGATCGGCAGGGCCCTCCCCGACCTCGCCCGGAGCGCCTCGGGCCCCGACCGCATCGCCTACGCGCGCGACCTCTGGCCGCGCCACCACCTCGACGTCTCCGCCGGTCGCATCGCCGAGCATCGCCCCGGGCTGGTGGTGTGGCCTCGCGACACCGCCGAGGTCGCGGCGGTGGTGCGCTTCTGCGCCGCCGAGGGCGTGCCGCTCGTCCCCTTCGGCGCCGGCTCGGGCGTGTGCGGCGGCGTGCTCCCGGACCCCCGCACGGTCGTGGTCGACCTCAAGCGCATGGAGCGGTGGCGGAAGCTCGATCCCGAGGCCCCCTCGCTGGAGGTCGAGGCGGGCGCGCTCGGTATCCGCCTCGAAGAGGACCTCCAGGCCCGCGGCTTCACGGCCGGCCACTTCCCCTCGTCGATCCTCTGCTCCACCGCCGGCGGCTGGGTCGCCGCGCGCGGTGCGGGGCAGTGCTCGGGCCGCTACGGCAAGATCGAGGACATGGTGGCCTCCCTCGAGTGCGTCGTCGGCCGCGGGGAGGTGGTGCGGTTCCACCGTCGCACGCACGGGCCCGACCTCACCCCGCTCTTCATCGGCAGCGAGGGCGTGCTGGGCGTCATCACCAGCGTCACCCTGCGCCTCCATCCCGCAGCGCCGGCACGCGCGTTCGGCGCCTTCTCGTTCCCCGGCGTCGAGGCGGGCTGGTCGGCGCTGCGCGACATGTTCCAGGCCGGCCTGCGCCCCGCGGTGGCGCGCCTCTACGACCCGTTCGACTCGTTCATCGCTCGCATGGGCTCGGTGCGGCGGGCTCGTCAGGGGGGCGAGCCGCGCAGCGAGCGCGAGAAGCACGGGCCCCGCATGCCCGGCGCCGGCGGGGTCGCGCTTCGGGGCCTGCTCCGCGCCCCACGGCTCCTCAACGAGGCCATCGACGCCCTCGGCGGCCGCCTCTTCCGCGGCGCGACCATGGTCCTCATCTTCGAGGCGCCTTCCGGCGAGGGCGCCGACGACCTCGCCCGCGCCACCACGATCACGGCCTCCCACGGCGCCTCCTCGCTCGGCGAGGGCCCGGCCCGCCACTGGCTCGAGCACCGCTACGGCGTGAGCTACCGGCAGTCGGCCGTCTTCATGGCCGGCGCCTTCAGCGACACCATGGAGGTCGCCGCGCCGTGGTCGCGCCTCGGCGCTCTCTACCAGGGCGTGCGCGCGGCGCTGGGCCGCCACGTGTTCGTGATGGCGCACCTCTCCCACGCCTACCCCGACGGGTGCAGCATCTACTTCACCTTCGCCGGCAGCGCGGCCACCCCGGAGGCCGCGCTCGCCAAGTACGACGCCACCTGGAGGGTCGCGCTCGACGCCGCCATCGCCTGCGGCGGCACGCTCTCCCACCACCACGGCGTCGGGCGCAGCAAGGCCCCCAAGCTCGGGGCGGAGCTCGGGCTCGGCGTGGACGTCATCCACGCGCTGCGCGGCGCCTTCGATCCCGCGGGGATCATGAACCCCGGCAACCTCCTCCCCCGCGACCCGCCCGCTCGGCGGGCTGTCGCCCCCGGGCCCGCCACGCCCGCCCTCGACCGCGCCTCGCAGCTCGTCCACGCCCGCGGTGACGCGACGCTCGCGCAGGTCGAGCAGGTGCTCGCCGCGGCGGGGCTGACCCTGGGCCTCGACGCCGCTCCCGGCGAGATGACCGTGGCCGCCTGGATCGCCGCCGGGGCCCGCGGCGCGCCCGACCCGTGGCTCGATCCGGTCGACCACCTCGTCGCCGGGTTCACGGCACGCCTGGCCTCGGGCGCCGACCTGGAGATCCGCCCGGCGCCGCGGCGCGCGGTGGGCCCCGATCTCTTCGCGCTCTTCCTCGGCGCGGAGGAGCGGGCGGGGGTGATCACCTCGGCGCACCTGCGCGCGCACGGGCGGCTCGCGGCACGCGTTCTGCCGGTGCAGCTCGACCGCAACCCGCCCCTGGCCGAGGGCGAGGCGGGCTGGATCGCGCGCGCGCTCGACGTCGCCCGCGACGTTCGCTAGAGCGCTCTCAAGCTGCTCGGACCGCGCGGGCGTAGCGCTCCATGGTGTCGCGCAGCGCGACCTCGATGGGCCGGAGGGTGATCCCCAGCTCGGCGAGGCGGGGGCTCTGGAGGATGCAGTTGGAGCGCGCCTTCACCGCCAGGCCGCGGCCGACGAGCTCCGCCTCGCCGATGAGCGTGTAGCGGTGGGTGGGGTCGACGATCTCCCGGTAGAGCGCGAGCAGATCGCGGTGGCGCATGGGGCCGGGGTTGACGACGTGGAAGATGCCGGTGGCGCGCTTCTCCACGAGCTGCGCCGCCGCGCCGATCAGATCCGAGACGATGGTCACCGAGTTCTCCACGTCGATGACCTCGGGGTAGCGCG
>Ga0302267_10000897_pt1 | contig 39048 bp, 34 predicted proteins | sample III_Bog_E1_3_FD_194555 | JGI IMG/M metagenome (GOLD analysis project Ga0302267, IMG submission 194555) | Peat permafrost microbial communities from Stordalen Mire near Abisko, Sweden - III_Bog_E1_3 | ecosystem: Environmental > Terrestrial > Soil > Wetlands > Peat | place: Sweden: Abisko...
GCCGTTCGTTTTTTTGAGCCCCCCCCCACCCCCCCCTCTTTTCCACAGCCCCTTTCTGTTGAACCGGACTCTGGGTGCCCCATCCATTCCGCGTTTTGTGCGGAATGGGTGGGAGAGCATGACACTATTTGAGGGCCGGATCAATAGCCCATGAGGGATGTTTTTTCGGGCTCTGCGAGGGCAAACGCAGCCTTTTTCCGCAGCCTGTAAAGCCCGAATTCCATTTTGTTCCTGGGCAGAATGACCTGAGCAAATTCAATATTCACCAATCGAGAAAAGTCATCTCGTCCTGCGTGTTGCACTTTCCATCCCTTGCCGTTGACGATCTGTGAACTGAAGTGCTCAGATGGTTTGCTGAAAACATTGGTTTTCACAGGAGAAGCTGAATGCGTTGGGAGCGGATGAAATTTGCAGGACTTGTTTATGGAGTTGCCTTGTTGTGCGGGTGCGGGGGTAGTAGTGCTACCGGAAGCACAGGGTCAACCAGCACTACGCAGACCACAGCTCCCACCGTTGTTCCCGTTACAAATTCAAAGCTTCAGAATGGCGCGGTGATGGTGACTCTGGCCAACGCCGAATCGGGTGCCCAGATTTACTACACCGTAGACGGCTCCACGCCGACAGTTAGCTCTGCGAAGTATCTGGCGCCGTTCATCGTGGCCTCCAACATTACCGTGAAGGCTATTGCGCAGAATGGCGCCGAGACGGCGAGCAGCGTTGCCAGCCAGAGCTTTACCGCGAACATCACTGCCGGTACGCTGGTCTGGTCCGACGAGTTTGCGAACACCACCGGGTCCAACGCGCAGCCGGATACAGCCGTATGGACGTATCAGACCGGTTCCGATGTGAACTCGAGCGTGGACATTCACTGCGCGTATGGTTCCAGCGCCTCCCCCTGCAGCACCTCCTACCCCAATACGTATGTCGGCACTGACGGCTACCTGCACATCATCGCGCAGCAGCCTACTTCCGGCGTTTACACCTCTGCGCGGATGCAGACCAACGGGCTGTTCAGCTTCCAGTACGGCAGGCTTGAGGCGCGCATCTGGGTTCCTGAAGGGCAGGGGATCTGGCCGGCCTTCTGGCTTGAGGGGAATAACTCGGCGACCGTGGGATGGCCCGGTTGCGGCGAAATGGATGTGATGGAGCGTATCAACGTCGCTGGCGTTCCCCCCACAGGGACGCAGAGCAATCCTCCAGTCGGCACATCGGATTGGAATGAAGGTTCGGTTCACGGCACAGGCTTTACCGGTGGCAATCTGGGCGGTGTCTACGACTTTACCGGAGGAGCTACGGCGGCTGGTTGGCACACTTACGGCATGATCAAGACCGCCAACAGCATTACGTACTACATTGACGATCCCACCAAGCCCTATGTCACGTTCACGCCGTCGAGCATTGCTTCGTTGACAGGCTCAGTTTGGCCCTTTGACAACGGGCAGGCCAACTTCCTGATTCTGAATATTGCCGTGGGCGGCAGTTGGCCCGGCGCGCCCACTGCTTCCACTGTCTTCCCGTCAGAGATGCTGGTGGACTACGTGCGGCTCTATAGCAACTGATTACTGCGGGCACAAGGCCGTCGGAGCTTGGGTTCCGGCGGTCTTATCGCTCAGTCGATAGATACAGGATCAACGCACGTTGAAATTCGCAGCTTATTCATCGGCAATTGACCGTCCTATTACTGCTGCCGCCCGATACTGCTTTCGTGATCGCTCAAACAGAAGCTTCCATTCAACAGGCTGTAACATCTGCTTCCACCGCCGTGGGAGCTGGCTTTTCCTCCATCCTGTCGAGCCTCGATGCGCCCATTCTCAAGCCTCGCATTCACGCCGAGGTGGGCCGCTATCGCCTGCGGCTGGCCGAGAGCGTTGAAGATCGCGATGCCGTGTGCCGCCTGCGCTTCCGCGTCTTCAATATTGAGTTGGGTGAAGGGCTCGACAGCTCCTACGACACCGGCCTCGATACCGACGAATTCGATCTGTTCTGCGAGCATCTGCTGGTTGAAGACAAGCTGAGCCGGCGCATCGTGGGCACGTATCGGATGCAGTCGGGCCTCACCGCCCAGCGCAATCTTGGCTACTACTCCGAGCGCGAGTTCGGTTTTGCGCCCTATGAAGCGCTCCGGCCAGAGATTCTTGAGCTCGGCCGTGCCTCCATTGACCGCGAACATCGTTCACCCGAAGTTCTCACCTTGTTATGGAGGGGCATCGCGCAGTATGCTACCGACAAGGGATTACGCTATCTCATTGGTTGCTCGTCACTGAACTCCCAGGACGCGGTGGAGGGCTGGCAGATGTATGGCCTGCTCGGCAATTACCGTTGTGCTCCTGAGTTTCAGACCGAGGTGACGCAGGAGTTTGCCTGTCCCCGCGAGCACCCGGTCCGGGACGCACAGCCTCCGGCCGATGAAGTGAGCAAGTTGTTGCCAAACGAAGAACAGAACGCGGTGAAGGTCCCCAAACTATTGAAGACCTACCTGACCATAGGAGCGCGCATTGCCGCGCCACCGGCATGGGACCGCGAGTTTGGCACCATCGACTTCCTCACTCTGCTCGATCTCCGGTTGATTTCGCCTTCGGCGCGCAATCGCTTCCTCGCACCCCTGACGCAGTGATCTTTCGCCGTCTCCGGCGCGCTGTGGCGCTGGGGTTCGCACTGGCGTTGTGCATGGTGCGCTTTGCATTGCTGAGGATCAAGGGACCGGTGTCTCTGGAACGGCGGGCGAAGTGGGCCCAGGAGACCTCGATCGGCATCCTGACGAGCCTGGGTATTCATTATCGCGTCCAGGGTCAGCCGGCAACACGCGGGCTGGTCGTTGCCAATCACCTCAGTTACATCGACATTCTCGTACTCTCGGCGGCCATGCCCTGTTTCTTTGTGGCCAAGATCGAGATTGGCGGCTGGCCGTTCTTTGGTCGCGCGGCGCAGATCGCCGGAACCATCTTTGTTGACCGCGGCAGTCGCGAGAGCGCCCTGTCCGTGGCAGAGCAGATGACCGAGCGCATGAAGATGCCGATTCCGGTTCCAGTCCTGATGTTCCCCGAAGGCACCAGCACCGACGGCGCCGCGGTGATCCGCTTCCACTCCCGGCTCATCGATCCGGCCACTTCGCTGGGCGTGCCCATTACCACGGCGGCCATTCGCTACGTCATCGGCGACGGTACACCGGAGATCGAGCTTTGCTGGTATGGCGATGAGACCTTCATCGACCACATCTGGAAGGTGCTGGCTGTGGGTGACTTCTGGGCCGATGTGCGCTTCGGCTCCACGCAGGTTTATCCCGATCGCCGTCAGGCAGCCGACGCTACCCATGATGAGATTGTCGGCCTCCGCGCCCAGAGCGCCATGGAAGTTGGCGTAGGTGAACTGGTCGCGCGCTAAGTCTCTGACAGCTTGCATTCGTACAAATGCTGGGCGCCCCATCCTTCGGGGTCCCCACGGACAGGTCTTCGTCCGTGGGGTGGATACTTGCCGCGTACTTGTTCTTGCGGCTAGGGTGGGATAGCAAGGAACCCCTCTACATACAGCAACAGGAGAAATTCCCTAGTGCCCTGATCGCTTGAATTCTTGCTTTCCCAGGTCCCAGAATCGGGACCTGGGGCACCCAAAGTTCATGCTCAGGATTACAAAACCAAACGGTCGCTGTACTATAGATCCGGCAATTAAATACTGTCAGGGCGCCCCATCCATTTCCGCGTTTTTTGCGGAAATGGGTGGGAATACGATGTCACTGTTTTCTTGCCGGATCAATAGTGAATCACTGCCGCGCCCGCGATCGCGCACTGTCCATCCTGCGCGCTTGCTCCGCCTGAGACGCCGATAGCGCCCACCACTTTGCCGTCCTCAACCAGTGGAATGCCACCTTCGATAGGGATGACGTCGGGATTCTTGAGTTGGCGCAGGCCTGCACCGCCAGCCACTACCTGGTCCTCGAAGATCTTTGTGGAGCGTTTGAAGAGCGCAGCCGAACGGGCCTTGTCGATGGAGAGTTGCAGGCTCGCGGTCTGGGTGCTGTCGGCGCGCTCAAAGTAGACCAGATCGCCCGATGGGTCAACGATGGCTACGGCCATCAGCCAGCCATTCTTTCCGGCTTAGGCGGCGGCTGCCGCGGCGGCGATCTTCGCTTTTTCGAGCGTGACCGGCGTGCCGTAAAGCAGTGGTTTTGGCGCTGGTTGCTGGCCATTGAGCGAGGCCAGTGAGGCGGCTAGTGCCGTGAGCAGTGCAACGCGGGTAAGGCAGGCGGAAAAGACGCGCATCGGGAACCTCCGGGAAGGCGAGCGTTGTTCTTTGGGTATGGCACACCATCGAACAAATGCCGGGTGCCCCAGGTCCAGATTCTGGGGCTTGGGAAAGCATGAACTCAATGTACGAATTCACGTTGTCGGAGACCTATCGTTTCGGCAACCAAATACTGTCAAGATGCCCCACCACTCCCCGCATTGTTTGCGGAAACGGTGGCAAGAAGATGTCACTGTGTTCTTGCCGGACCAGCTAGGCGACCGCTCTGGGAGGTGCAGTGGAACCGCGAACCACCAAGCTGGTAGAGACCAGGAACTCACGCTGGATGGTGGTGCTTTCACCTTGATCCACCTGAGCGCAGAGAGCATCGAAGGCTGCCCTGGCCAAGTCCGCGCGCGAAAGCCGGATGGTGGTCAATGGCGGCAGCGTGAACTCGGCAAACGAGATGTCGTCCAGTCCGACCACCGACAAATCCTCAGGCACCCGGCGTCCGTCCATGTAGGCGGCGCGCAGCACGCCGATGGCGGTCATGTCGTTGGAGCAGACGATGGCAGTGGGCCGCTCGGACTGCGCCCTCAACCGCGTGTAGCCGGTTACGCCGCCCTTCAGCATGTGATCGCACTCCACAATCCAGTCGGGGCGAGTGGACAGACCGCAACTGCTCATAGCCGCCCGGAAATCGTTTTCGCGGGTAAGAGCGGAGTGCAGATTGTGCGGTCCGGCCAGGAAGGCGATCCGGGTATGCCCAAGGGCGGCCAGATGGCGCACTGCATCGTGAATTCCGGTCGAATAGTCGAGCAGAATCGTGCTTGCCTTGGGGTCGTCAAGCTTGAACTCAGCCAGTACGATGGGCACGTTGCGATGGACAAGCTGGTCCAGAACCGGTTCTTCTTCGCCGAAGGTCATCACCGCAACTCCGTCCACCTTGCGCTCCAGCATGCGCCGGATGCAGTTGGTCAGAATCTTCGGGTCGCTGTTCGACGAGCTGACTAGAATCTCGTAGCCGTTGGCGACCGCGATCTCTTCAAAGCTCTGAATCAGCTCCGGGAAGAAGGGGTTGGTGATGTTCTCAACAATGATGCCCAGCAGGTGGCTGCGTCCGGAAACAAGCGTGCGCGCATGGGTATTGGGAAAGTAGTTGAGCTGCCGGATCGCCTGCCACACTCGCTTGGACAACTTCTCGCTGACCAGCGATGAACCATTAATGGTGCGCGACACCGTAGCGATGGAAACCTTGGCTACAGCAGCCACCGTGCGAATATCGGGGTTCTTTGGAGCGGTCTTGCGTGCAGCTTTTCGAGGCACGGATGAATCCTGTCAAATAAAAAATAACTATGAAAGCAATGTTATTGCATTGGCTCTGGTTTTTATGATGTCCGATTCTTATTTTTTCAGGTATTGGCGAAAAAAGTAACAATAAGGTCTGACCTCCTGGGCCGGTTGGCCGAGGAGGTCGCCGGTAGATCGGGTTCAGTCGCGCTCGGCGATGAGCAGCCGCAGGTCGCGCAGGTTCTGTCCCGTCGGCCCGGTCACAATGGCGTCGCCCAGTGCGGTGAACATGGGGCAGGCGTTGAAGGCCGCCAGCGACGACTTCAGGTGGAAGCCATGGTGATGCGCGCGCTCCACCGTGGTGGGGTCGGCGATAGCGCCGGCTACCTGGGTATTGCCATCAATGCCATCCGAGCCGGCACTGAGCACGGTGAGCCGCTCGCCGACGTGTTTTTCAAGATCGAGCGCGCAGGCCATCGCGAACTGCTGGTTGCGTCCGCCGGCTCCCGGCGTGCGGTCGATGGTGACGGTCACCTCGCCTACCGAGATCAGGCAAAGCTTCGGATGCTGTGCGCGCAGGGCGTGGAAGCGCTCCAGCAGATAGCGCGCCGCGTCGGCATAGTCCCAGTCGTCGCAGCTGTTGTCGACCACCGCAAAATAGCCGGCTTTTTCGGCCTGTAGGCGGGCATTCTCCACCAGGTCGTGGCTGGAGAGCAGAATCTCGAAGACTGAATCAAAGAAGGCCGGATCTTCGCCCGTCATGGCGTTGGCTGAGGTTACGCGGCGCGGCGTGGCTGAACCGGGCCAGTTCAGCTTGGGCAGAAACGGCGGATGCCAGCTTTTGTTGCCCGGCGATTCGGGCAGATCGGTACGTTCGAAAAACTCACGGACCGAGGCAGGGAATTTGGACGCAAGGTTGTACTTGGCAATCAGGCCGCGCACGTCGTCCACGGTGGAGTGGTCGGGCGAGGTAGGGCCGGAGGAGAGCGCGTCAAGGCTGCGCAGCGGCACGTCGGGCAAAAGGATGCTTACCTTGGTAGCGTCCGGTGCGGCAATCGCCAGCCGCCCGCCCTTGACGGCGGAAAAATGCTTGCGCAGAGTGTTGATCTCGTTGATCGGCGCGCCGGAGCCGAGCAGCACGTCATGGAAGGCGCGCGTGTCATCGAGCGAGATCTTGGCGTCCAGAGGCAGGTCGAACATGGCCGAACCGCCGCCCGAGATCAGGAAGAAGATGACCGTATCCTTCCGGGCCTTGCGCAACATGGCCAGCGCCGCGCGGGCTGCGTCAAAGGTGTCCTCGTTGGGCAGCGGATGGCCGCCCTCGAAGTAGCGGATGCGCCAGTTGCGCTTTTTGGGCAACTGTGGAGCACAACAGATGCCGCGTAGCCCTTTGCGGCGCTTCATCCGCGCCAGCAGCGTCTCCAGCATGGGCGCGGCGGCCTTGCCAATGGAGATGACGAAGACCCGTTTGAAGGCGTTCAGGTCAATGGTCTCCGGGCCGGCTCCATCGGGCAGCAGGCGGCGCAGGGTGTGGCCGTCAAACTGGATGCGACGATCAAATGCCGAGGCGATGTTGCAGGCCTTCAGCGCGCCGGTAAATATCTCAGTAGCCGACTCGTGCAGCGAATCAAGAATGGTGTCACCGACCGGGGTCATGGCATTGCTCCAAAAGCCAGCCGGCGAGCGCCTGTTGCATGGGCTCGATGCGGCCGGTAAAGAAATGATCGGCGCCGGGAATCAGCGTCATCTGTTTTGGGTTAGCGGCCGAGGTGACTACCTGGACCAATTTGGACGCGGGCGCGTATTGGTCGCTGTCTCCGCTCAGGAAAAGTTTGGGAAGGGTAATATTGCTCAAGCCGGGGTACGAATAGGTGCGTCCTTCGGCCTCAACGGGGAGTCCTAGGCAGGCGATGGCAGACACGGGAGAGGGCGCGGAGCCCGAACAGGCGGCCAAGGTCATGGCTGCGCCAAAGCTGAAGCCGACGGCCACAATGGGCAGGTGGTATTCGTCGTGGAGCCAGGCCAGCGCTGCCTGAACGTCTTCTGCCTCGGCCTCGCCGTCATGCAGTCCCTGGCTCAGCCCGGCGCCGCGGAAGTTGAAGCGAAGCACAGGGAAGCCGAAGCCCCAAAGGGGGTCGTTGAGCACCTTCATGGCGTGGTAAACCACTTTGTTGTGGAGGGTTCCGCCGCCCAGCGGATGAGGATGACTCACCAGTGCCGCAAAGGCAGCCGTTCGGGCGCCTTCATTCAGCAGTGCTTCCAGACCGCCTGCAGGGCCCATCAAATGGACGCTGCGTACCGCTGAAGTGCGGCACAGTCTTGGCTCCCCGGCCTCTGGAACAGGGTGGGATGGTGTCATCCAGGCGCTCATTCCACTCCCTATTGTAAGCGCAAGCCGGAAACAAGTTACCAGCCGGTTCCATCGAATCCTTCTTCTGGCCTAAAAAACAGCAGAAAAACCGCCCGAATCTGGTCTAGGAGGGGCAAACAGCCTCCGCTACGGTATCCTGACTTCATCATGGGAGTTCATCAAGAGCATCAATCGGTTGACCCAATTGCGCTGACGCGCCAGCTTTGTGAAATCGAATCCACCACCTATCACGAGGGTGCTGTGGGCGACTTTCTTGCCGATTTCCTGGCTCAGCAGGGCTGGGAAGTGGAAAAATCCCCGGTTCCGCAACCGGCAGACGGTGGCAACGGCGCTCGCTGGAATGTGTATGCCTCCATTCCCGGCCAGACAGCGGACCTGGTGCTGTCCACCCACATGGACACGGTTCCGCCCTACATCCCCTTCAGCGAAGACGCCGAGTTCCTCTACGGCCGCGGGGTCTGCGACGCCAAGGGCATTATTGCCGCGCAGATTGCCGCCGCCACCCAGTTGCGCGCCGATGGTTGCAAGGTGGGTCTGTTGTTCGTCAGCGGCGAAGAGCGTGACTCGGCCGGCGCCAAGGTGGCCAACCAGAACCCCAAAGGAAGCCGCTTTCTGATCAACGGCGAACCGACGGACAACCGGGTAGCGCTGGCCTCAAAGGGTGCTCTGCGCGCCACCATCAAGACCACCGGCAAGATGGCTCACTCTGCTTACCCGGAGTTGGGCGACTCGGCCGTGCACAAGCTGATCGTGCTGCTCGACAAGCTGCTCAAGCTCGACTGGCCGGTGGACGAGTACGCTGGCGACACCACCGTGAATGTGGGCCAGATTCACGGCGGCCACGCGCCCAACGTGATCGCCGACCACGCCGAAGCGCAGTTGCTCATCCGCCTGGTTACCGATTCAGCGCCTATCCGCAAGATGATTCTCGATGCGGCCGAAGGGCTGGCCGAAGTGGCCTTCACCCTCGACCTGGCTTTTGTGCGCCTCCAGGCCGTCGAAGGCCTTCCCACCATGGTCGCCAAGTTCGCCACTGACATTCCGCAGCTCACCAACTGGGGCGCGCCGTTGCTGCTCGGCCCCGGCTCCATCCACACTGCCCACACCCCCAACGAGAAGATCTCCAAGCAGGAACTTATCGAGTCAGTCGATCTGTATGTCAAGGTGGCAAAACAGTTGTTGAAGTAAAGGGTCAGTTGCGAAGCATGTGGCCGCAAATTCAGAGCAGGTGGATGTAGACGCTCACGAATGAACGTTTACATCCACCTGCTCAACCTTTTTTGCTCGCGAAAAGTGTGATAGTAACCCCGCGAGGCCTATGGAGATGGCTTTGAAGATTGTGAAGCCAATCATCGTGACGATGATCCAGAGGACGATCTCATAGACCTCGGAAACAGGCTTGGCATAAAGCTTCTGGTAGATTTGCGTTTCGTGATCGAGAAAAGCGGAGAGTCCGAGCCTGTGCCACTTGAGGTGAGCTCCCAGGCGAGAAAAGCCGGAGAGGCAACCCAGCGCCCCGGCAATATAGAGTTCGGAAAGAGTCTGGGTCTTCATGCGGCCAAGGATAGCGGAGGCCTGACGATTTCAATAAGCCGGCTTGAAATTCACGCAAAGTTTCCGCGCTTGTTCTGCATCCTATGGAGCTTTGCGCCATCTAAACTGGTAAAGAATTGGAGGTTGCACCCAATATGTCTCAATCGATTTATGAAATTCCTGTGAAGAAGATTTCGGGCGAAGATGCTTCGCTCGGTGAGTACAAGGGCAAGGTGGTTCTGGTGGTCAACGTGGCCTCTAAGTGCGGCCTCACCAAGCAGTACGAGGGCCTGGAGAAGCTCTACCAGGACTTCGGCGCCAAGGGCCTGGTAGTCGCCGGCTTCCCCGCCAACGACTTCAAAGAGCAGGAACCCGGCACCGACGCCGAGATCCAGACCTTCTGCACGGCCAACTTTGGCGTCAAGTTCCCCCTCTACTCGAAGGTCACAGTGGTCGGCCCTGAGAAGCACCCGCTCTACAAGGCACTGATCGCCGCGCAGCCCACGGCCATCAGCGTCAATGAACCCAGCTGGCGCGAAAAACTGAAGGGCTACGGCATCGAGGGCAACCCCGCGCCCGAGCTCCTCTGGAACTTTGAAAAGTTCCTCGTCTCGAAGAACGGCGAAGTCGTCGCCCGCTTCGCCCCCGACACCACCCCCGACTCACCAGAACTGATCGCTGCCATCGAAGCCGAACTGGCGAAGTAAGCAGGGTTTAGCAATCGGCGTTGAGCCAACAACGGGCAGCCTTCGGGCTGCCCGTTGTGCATGGACGGAGCACACCCGCCACCCGCCAAAATCGTAACTGAACGGGCCAGAGGACTCTTCTCTCTCCAGAATCTTGATGTAACTCAAAGAAAGTAGCAGCAGGTTACATCCCGCCAGTGCTTTTCCAGGAACCTCCTAGCCCCCTCGGATTTACCATCAATGTTCATATTTGAACAAATCCTGAACGGATGGCGCACAATGGACGATGTATTTGGATGTCCACGTCGCGCGTCAAGGACCAAGACCTGCGCGCAGTTGCACCCATGTGTGTAGCACGAGATGCTTCAGGAAGTAGGTCGAAGATGACGGTAAGTTGACCCTTCCGCGTCGTGGCTTGGATCGGCATTTACGAGGGCCCTGGCAGCAGCCTCTTGCGAGTGATTGCGAATGAAGTATTTCCTCGGCACGTTCGTTCTTGTCATTGCTGTGGGAATTGCTGCGCCAGCCTCTGCCAGCGATCTGGTAATTTCGCGGACGCTGATTGAAGATCCGGCCGGCAACTTGGCAATTGCAGATGTCGCACGCCTTCCGGGGACACCGGTTAGCGAAAACATGTCGCTGGATAATGGAAGCTCCGTGTTCTGGATGCGCCTCCAGGTCCATGCCCCGGATCATGGTTCAAAGGCTGTGCTTTTCATTCGCCCAACCTATCTGAACGAGGTCCGTCTCTACGAGGCCGATGCGGGGAATCCCGCACACTGGAAGATGCGGGTTACAGGTAATTACTACCCCTACCGCAGCAGGGAGCGCGCCAGCATCTCGCTCGGCTTTCAAGTGGACATCTCCGCTCCCGTTGCAACCTATTACCTGCGCGTCAAGGCACAGGCTCCATCATCGATTGACGTTCAGGCGATTGAACCCGAGGAGGCGGATCGCCTGGACCACCAACGCGATTTACTGGAGCTTTTCTTTGTCACCTCCATGATGTTTCTTCTGGGGTGGGCGATCCAAAGCTATCTTTTGGACCGGCAGCGGGTCGTGGCCATATTCGCGCTTCATCAGGCTGTTTATACGCTTTTCGGAATCGAGGTGACAGGCTATCTGGCGCCCATTGCCCCGGCGAATGTTCCTCATCTGTTGGACTGGCTGAGTACGATTTTCTATTTGGGGATCAACTTCACTCTAGCGTTGTTTTGCCGGGAATTATTCAAGGCCTACAATCCCCCCACTGTGTTTACGCGGATATTGAATCTGCAGGTCATGGCGTTTCCCGTTCTGCTTGTAGCGTTCGCTACAGGACACGAAACGTTCGCGGTCTACGGAAATGCAATCCTGATCAGGCTTGGCCTGGTGTTTTTTGTTGTCGTAGCATTCTCTCTTCGTTCGGAAGGTTCACCCAGCAGGCGCACCCTGCAAGCATTCTTTCTCGCCATTCTGATGACCAATGTCGTGTTCTGGTCGGCTGGCCGGTTCTTGAATCTCAGTCTCAGCGCGGCGCAGACCCTCGTTGCCGATGGCCTCGTGATTGGCGGGCTATTCGCCTGGACATTGCACACGCGCGCGCGACAGCTTCAGCTAGAGGCGCATCGGGCTGCCTTTGAATTACTTATCGTCCAGAGGCAGTTCGAAGCCGAACAGGAACTCAAGCGGAAGATGGAGATTCAGGCTCGAACAGACGACCTTACCGGCGTGTGCAATCGGCGCTACCTCATGGAACTGGCGGAGTTGGAACTCGCCCGTGCGATCCGATTCCAAAGGCCGATGACACTACTGGCCATCGACATCGACCATTTCAAGAAGATCAACGATTCATGGGGCCATGGCGTGGGAGATGAGGTCCTGCAACATGTGTCGCATTTGATGCGCGAAACGCTGCGGGACAATGACATCTTTGGCCGTACTGGAGGAGAAGAATTTGCCGCAATACTCCTTGAGACGGATGGAGAAGAAGCGTTTGAAGTTGCACAAAGGCTTTGTGAGGCTGTGGCAGATGCGCGGATCGTACCTTATCCGGGGGCGGGGCAGATTGCTGTCAGTGTGTCGATAGGACTGAGCGAGTTGGGGAAGCGATCGATCAGCCTCAGCCAACTGTTGGATGAGGCTGACAGGGCTATGTACTCCGCCAAACAAGCGGGCCGCAACCGCACATGGGTGCATGGTTGGGTGGCCAGGTAAGCAGCGGAACAGCGAACATCTGACAACGGGCAGCCTCAGGCGCTGCCCGTTGTTGTTGCGATGAACCTGTTGGGTCTAGTGGATCAGGAAGTGGTTGACGTAGTCCACGAGATGGGCGCGGTGGAGGGCGCGGTAGTTGGGATAGTCGGATCGGATGCCTGCATCGGCGGCATTGATGGCGATCCAGGCACCGAGGAAGTCGGCTTTTTCCAGAGTGCGAAGATTGCGGATCGAAGGATCGAGGTTGGCTTCCGTAAGCTCGCCGGACTTGAGTTTGCTTTCGATGTCGGCGAGCATGGCGCGCAGGGCCGCGTGCTCTTCGGCGATGGTGTGCCTATAGCCGTTTGGAGTAACGACAGCATTGGCATCCGAGCCCCCGGCGAGAATGAACTGGTTCAGAGTGCGAGCGCCATGGGCAACGCGGTACTGCTGGTAGACGATCCATGAGGCCCGCCCGTCCTGGGTAGAGGCAGCCAGCGCGGGATCGACTTGAAGAACGTTGCCGGGCGTGATGAAATCGGGCCGCGTGATTGCAGGCCTCACCAGCTGATGGCCGGTGCGCTGGGCCCACTGGCCAAGTTCGAGAATGGGCGGCTTGCCATAGGGCTCGGCGACCACGGCGGCCACAAATTTCTCGCCCGCTCCGGCACGATCGCCGGTCCGGAAGAGCGCGTCGCCCCAGTAACGATATGCCGTTTCCCGGTCGGGATCGATGGCAATGGCCTTTGCAAAACAGATGCTTGCGTTCGTTGCGTCATTCACGCGGAAATAGGCGTCGCCTGCACACAGGGCAGGATCGTACCAGTCGGGGTCGAGGGTTGCGGCTCGTATGTAGAGTTGGGCGGCAGCGGCCCAGTCAGAGCGGCCAAAGGCCGATTCGGCTTCGCGGAAGACAGCTTGCGCCTCGGGCTTGCCGTGGTAGCTGTAGCCCACTGTAAGCGGAATACCGGCCACAATGGCGCCGACCAGGGTCTTGGTGTCGAGATTGAGTACCGCGCGAACGTATGCACTGTTGTCTCCGAGAGACTGCGCCCGTTTGAGTTCGTTGATGGCCTCAATGTGAACCTTCATCCGGGCCGAGGGATCGGAGATTGTTGTCTCCTTGGCCAGCAGGCCTGCGCCGTGCCGTTCGGCAAAAACGGCGGTGGCCGGGTCCTGGCGGCAAAGATCCTCATAAAGAGGCAGAGCATCGAGGGGCTTCTGCGCGAGGAACAGCTCGTCGGCCTGTTTCCTTTCGGCTTCGAAGCTGGCTTCGTGGTGGGGCGCTGGCGCAGCGGGAGTTTGAGCTGCTGCCTGCAGTGGAGGGACTGAAGCCAGGATTGCAAACAGGATAAGAGCGGAATGGCTCATGAATTCAGAGACTCCTTTGCAAGAGTTACATACGCGGCATCCAGTATAGGACACGGATTTGACCGGCGGTCCAGTCCTACGCCTAGCCCGAATCTCTGGGTGGTCCAGATGCGGTGGCTGTCAGTTCGCCGGGAATATGAGCGCCGCAGGCCGCTGGCCCCACCGCAGGTGGTCGTTGGGGTATCCTCAACCCATGAACGGTGAACTTCCCCCGCACCGCAACTCCGGTAATCGGCTCTCTACTTCTGCATCTTCCTATCTGCGTTCGGCCGCCCATCAGCCTGTGGACTGGCATCCATGGGGCGAGGAGGCATTTACGCGGGCTCAGGCTGAAGACAAGCCGATCCTGCTCGACATTGGCGCGGTGTGGTGCCACTGGTGCCACGTGATGGACGGCGAGTCGTACGAAGACCCGGAGATTGCCACGCTCATCAACCAGCACTTTGTGGCCATGAAGGTGGACCGCGACGAGCGGCCTGACGTGGATGCGCGCTACCAAGCCGGCGTAAGCGTCATCAGCGGGCAGGGTGGCTGGCCGTTGACCGCCTTCCTCACGCCCGACGGCCGGCCCTACTTTGGTGGCACATACATTCCGCGCGACGAGCGCTATGGCCGGCCCGGAATCCGGCAGGTATTGCTGGCCATGGCTCAGGTGTGGCGGGAGCGCCGCGACGAGGCGCTGGAGACGGCTGCCAGCGTGATGGCTGCCATCGAGCATAACGAGAACTTCTCCAGCCGCGGCTCAGAACTGTCGCTGGCCCTGGTGGAAAAGATTGCCGCCAGCATCGTGGCTCGCTTCGATCCACGCAACGGCGGCTTCGGTTCGCAGCCCAAGTTTCCGCATCCGACCGCGCTCGATCTGCTGCTGGAGATGGCCATGAGCCGCGACCACGACCAAGCGCGCGAGGCCTTTGTCACCACTCTGCAGAAGATGGCGCGCGGCGGCGTATACGACCAACTGGCTGGTGGCTTCCACCGCTACAGCGTGGACGAGCGCTGGGTGGTTCCGCATTTTGAGAAGATGCTCTACGACAACGCGGAGCTGCTGCGCAACTACGTGCACGGCTTCCAGAGCTTTGTGCACGAAGAGTTCCAGGAAACAGCGCGCGACATTGTTGCCTGGCTGGATTCGACGATGACCGACCGCGAGCGTGGCGGCTTCTACGCGTCGCAGGATGCCGACGTGGGCCTGGACGACGACGGCGACTACTTTACCTGGACCGTGGATGAGGCGCGGGCCGTACTCGGTGCAGATGAATTCAGTTTTGCCGCCGAATACTGGGATATTGGCGATCTGGGCGACATGCACCACAACCCGGCCAAGAACGTGCTCCATGTGAAGCGTACACTCGCCGAAATTGCCGGGCCAGAGGGTGATCTGGAAGGCTTGCGCGCAGTGCGCGACCGGGTCCGCGCCAGGCTACTGGCAGCGCGCCGGCTGCGGCCGGAGCCGTTCATTGATCGCACGCTCTATACGGGCTGGAACGCGATGGCGGTGCGTGCTTATTTTGAGACGGCTCGCGTGCTGCGCATGGAGGATGCGCGCCAGTTCGCGCTGAAGACGCTGGACCGCTTGCTGGCCGAGGCCTGGGACGGCTCCCTGCGGCTTTCTCACGTGATTGCGTATCCAGACGGCGCGGTGCCGACCGAACGTGCGCCGGGCACTCTGGACGACTACGCTTTCACCATCCACGCTTGCGTGGATGCGTGGGTGGCAAGTGGAAAGATGAACTACTATCGCTCCGGCCTGCGGCTGGCCGATGCCATGATATCGCTGTTCTATGACAGCGCGGCGGGCGCCTTCTACGACACGGCCGCACCGGAGGCCAACCATGCTGCGCTGGGCGCGCTCAAGGCCCGCCGCAAGCCGCTGCAAGACTCGCCCACGGCAGCCGGAAATCCAGTGGCCGCGGCGGCGCTGTTGCGGCTGGAAGCGCTCAGCGGGCGACGCGATTTGCGCGACATTGCTGAAGACACGCTGGCCAGCTTTGCCGGTGTTGTGGAGCACTTCGGGCTCTACGTGGGCAGCTACGGGTTGGCGCTGGAAACTCTGTTGCGCGATCCGGTGCAGGTGTTGGTGGTGGGCTCAGGGCCGGAGGCGGCGCGGCTTGAAACCCTGGCCGTGGCGCGCTACGGCATCAGCAAAATGGTGATGCGCATTGCCCCATTCCGGTTGACCCCCGGCGGCGTTCCCGAAGCGTTGGCGGAGACGCTGCTGCAGACGCCGGCACCGCAGGGAGCCGAGGTTTGGGTGCAGATCTGCAAGGGCCGCACCTGCCTGCCGCCCATCTCCGGGGCCGAGCAACTGCTGGAGGCGCTGGAGTCCTGAGTCATCCGCCTCCAGCGCAATTTGATCGGCCTATTCGCCGGTGAAGGGGTTTCCAGAGTCGGCTTTCGTGAGCGTGGGATCGGTCGCGGCGGTTGTTGCGGCCTCTGCGGCAAGGTTGGTGGCGCGCACTGGGCTTTGGTCGCCGCTGAAGCTGGAGAAGACGCGGAATGGGTCGCCGGGCAGCAATTGATGCTCTTCGAGAGCCAGCCGCACGCGGCGGCGGAACTCGCGAATGGGGCCGTATTGCTTGGTGGCTAGCGTCTTGAAGACCACCGGGAAGATCAGTTCGGAGCCCTTGATGGCGTCTACGCCCAGTATTTGCGGATCGGCCACGAACAACTGCCGGAACCGCTCGTCGTTGCGCACTTCGGCGGCGATGCGCGTGAGCAGGCCGAGCACTTCGTCGGGATTGGCGGAGAAGTCGACGTTCACGTTGACGGTGGCCACAGAGAAGCCCGCGTTCAGGTTGGCGACGGTTGAGATCTGCGAGTTCGGAATCACGTAGAGTGTGCCGTCGGCGTCGCGCACGGTGGTCTTGCGCAGGGTCATGGCCTCTACCACGCCGGTGAGTCCCGCGACCCGCACCGTGTCACCCACGTTGAACTGGTCTTCGACGAGGATGAGGATGCCGTTCAGCATGTCTTTGACGAGGTTCTGCGCGGCCAGGCCGATGGCGATGCCAGCCACGCCTGCCGAGGCCAGCAGAGGCCCCAGATTGATCTTGAAGGTGTCGAGAATCAGCAGGCTGGCGATCAGGGTGATGGCGGCGATGCCGGTGGTGCGGATGATGCCGGCCAGCGTCTTTACCTGCGCCACGCGCCCATGGCTGGCCGCATGCTGCTCGGCCACGTGGATCATGTGCCGTGTGGTGACGCGTAGAAAATGGCTGAGCAGCCAGGCGACAAAGGCGATGAGCAGCAGATGGGGCAGCGTGGCGCGGACAAACTCCTGCGCGTCATCGGCCCACCCATCCAGAACTTTGCCCAGAAACCTTCCTTCGGCAAACAGCCCGGTTCTGAACGCAAGCAGCTGAGCAACCATGCAAATCTCCATCTCACTAGACTAGTGCGAAATGCCGGGCAGAGTGCGGATCGGGCGGGAGAAATCGGCAGCGCGAGCCGCAGCGCTGAATTGAGAGAGCAGCAATCCGCGAGATTGGTACAATCAGGCAGGGATCGAGCCCGATCTTGTGGGGGAGAACGATAGGCATGGGACTAGCAGTTTCCGGCACGCGCGCAGAAGCAAGCAATGCACTTGGCGCGGAGAAGTTGATTGAAATCTACCGGTTGATGGTTCTATCCCGGCGTGTGGATGATCGCGAGATCATGCTCAAGCGGCAGCAGAAGATCTATTTCCAGATCTCCTGTGCCGGCCATGAAGCCCTGCAAGTGGGCGCGGGACTGGCCCTGCGGCCGGGCTGCGACTGGTTTTTCCCTTACTATCGTGATCGCGCGCTGTGCCTGGCGTTGGGCGTCTCGCCGGACGACATGATGCTGCAGGCCGTGGGTGCTGCCACCGATCCGGCCAGCGGCGGCCGCCAGATGCCCACCCACTGGGGCAGCCGCGAGCTGAATATTGTGAGTACTTCGTCTTCTACGGCCACGCAGGTGTTGCATGCCGTGGGCTGTGCCGAGGCGGGCCGCTACTTCAGCCGCCATCCAGAGGCCGCGGCGAAGCATGAGGGTGACTACCGCGCCTTCCGCGACGTGAAGTTCCAGGGCGACGAGGTAGCGCTGACCTGCCTCGGCGAGGGATCGACCTCGCAGGGCGAGTTTTGGGAGGCGCTCAATACGGCCTCGAATCAGAAGCTGCCGATCATCATTTGCGTGGAGGACAACGGCTACGCGATCAGCGTTCCGGTGGAGGTGAACACGCCCGGCGGCAACATTTCGCGTCTGGTGGCAAACTTCCCCAACTTCCACTTCGAAGAGGTGGATGGCACCGATGCCGAGGCGAGCTACTTCGCCTTCCAGCGCGCCGCCGAACACTGCCGCGCGGGTCTGGGGCCAGCGTTTGTCCACGGCCACTGCATGAGGGCCTACTCGCACTCGCTCTCTGACGATGACAAGTGGTATCGCTCGGCAGCCGAGCGCGAGGCCGACGCACTGCGCGACCCACTGCTGAAGATGCGGGCGCGGCTGTTGGCTGAAGGCATCCTGACCGAGGCGGAGATCGACGCGCTGGAAAAGGCGCAGGACCGCGCTGCCGAAGAGGCTGCCGATCGCGCGCTTGAAGCGCCGTTGCCTACGATTGCAAGCATCACCGAGCACGTGTACTCGGAGGATCTCGACCCCACCAGCGAGGCTTTCGAGAGCGAGCCAGCAGCGGAGCTAGAGGCTTCAACGCCGCGCACCATGGCTGACTTGATCAACGCCTGCCTGCACGAAGAGATGCGGCGCGACCCGCGCATCGTTGTCTTTGGCGAAGACGTGGCAGACGCCAGCCGCGCCGAGGCGCTGGACGAAGTGAAGGGCAAGGGCGGCGTCTTCAAGCTGACCGCCGGATTGCAGAGAGAGTTTGGCTCAGAGCGCGTCTTCAACTCGCCGCTGGCTGAGGCCAACATTCTGGGCCGCTCCATTGGTTATGCCGTGCGCGGCATGAAGCCGGTGGTCGAGGTACAGTTCTTCGACTACATCTGGCCGGCCATGCACCAGATTCGCAATGAGCTGGCGGTGATGCGCTGGCGCTCGAACGGTTCCTGGGCCTCGCCCATGGTGCTGCGTGTGCCCATCGGCGGCTATCTGACCGGCGGCTCCATCTATCACTCGCAGTCGGGCGAGAGCATCTTTACCCACATTCCCGGCCTGCGCGTGGTGATGCCGTCGAATGCGCTGGACGCCAACGGACTGCTGCGCACCGCCATTCGTTCTGACGATCCGGTGCTCTTTCTCGAACACAAGCGGCTCTATCGCGAGCCCTTTGGCAAGGCTCCCGATCCGGGGCCGGAGTACACGATTCCCTTTGGCAAGGCGAAGATTGTGCGCCCCGGCGCGCAGATGACACTGGTGACTTACGGCGCGGTGGTGCCAAGGGCACTGCAGGCGGCTGAACGCGCGTTGCGCGAGCATGACATCGATGTGGAAGTGATCGACCTGCGCACGCTTAGCCCTTACGACTGGGAGACGATTGCGACCTCGGTGCGCAAGACCAGCCGCGTGATCGTGGCCCACGAAGATATGCAGAGCTGGGGCTACGGCGCGGAGATTGCGGCGCGCATCGCAGACGAGCTATTCGAGGAATTGGATGCGCCGGTACGGCGCGTGGCCGGCATGGATACGTTTGTCGCCTACCAGCCGTTGCTCGAAGACGAGATCCTGCCTCAGCCGGAAAAGATTCTGAAGGCGATCGTGAGTCTCAAGGCGTTCTGATCAGTAGATTAGCGCCGTTCTCCACTTGCCATAGAGCTTCGTGTGCCCCATCCTTGCCGCGCTCTTTGCGGCTAGGGTGGGCTTGAAACGCCGGTCCTTCAATATACGCACCGTGCCCCATCCATTTCGCAGGCTTTATCGCGAAATGGGTGGGATCGCAAGGAACCTCTATCGGGCGACAGGAAAACAGAGGAGCACGATCATGGTTTTGCTGACTCTGCCCCTTCATCCCCGCCGAGCAGTGCATCAACGGCTTCGGGCAGGGAACTGACGCTGAGGTTCGCCAGTGTCGCGGCCTGCTGCACACCGGGGCTGGGATGCTCGGTGTTGCTGCTGACGCAGATGGTGGCCATGCCGAGGTTATGTCCGAACTCGATGTCGGAGAGCGAGTCGCCGATCATCACGCTCGCGGCCGCGTCGATCTGCGGGAAGCGCGCTACAGCCTGGTGAAAGAGCCCCGGCAGCGGCTTGCGGCAGTCGCACTGGCCCTTCTCGTGCGGGCAGATGAAGAAGCCGTCAATGTGTGCGCCTGAACCAGCCAGACGATCCTGCAATGCCGCGTGAATCGTGTCGATATTGGCCATGGTGCAGCGGCCGCGCGCTACGCCACGCTGATTGGAAACCACCACCACGAGCAGGCCTGCGCGATTGAACCGCGTAACGGCTGCGGCCACTCCCGGCAACAACTCGAACTCATCCCAACGGGTGACGTAGAAGCCTTCCGGCAGCTTGCGGTTGATGACTCCATCGCGGTCGAGAAAGACGGTGCGGATCGTGCGTTGCAGCGCGCTGATTGCAGTTGAACTCACGCGGCCATCATAACAAGGCGGGGCGGGCTCGGAGGTGGGCAAAGGGATTTGTGGCCGGAACCGGACCGGGGTGGATGCGCCCGGCTACAATACGGGGATGGAGTTTTCGATCTACCAGGAGCGCGGCCCCAAAGCTTGCGTCTATCAGGCGGTCTACCCGGCATGAAGAACTTTCTGCGCTTATTGCGTTACGGGCTGCCTTACGTGTTCGAGATGCTGCCGGGCGTGTTGTTTCTAGCTGGAGTGGGCGTTCTCGACACCTTCCGCATTCTGCTGTTACAGCCGATTTTTGACCAGGTTCTGCGCCCTGATGCGCCGGAAGGCCCAATCCTGCTCGGTTTGCCCAAGAGCGCCTGGTCCTTTGATCTTCGGACGCTGATTCCACCCTTCGTTCATATTCACAATGCATGGACAGTGGTGGCTTTTGCGCTGGTGCTGGCCACTTTGGGCAAGGGCATTTGCGACTATCTTGGCACCTATCTGGTGAACTATGCCGGCTTTGGCACCATCACCGATCTGCGCAATCATCTGTACGAAGCCACACTGCGTCGCTCATCGAGTTTCTTTCACAAACATGCTACCGGAACCATTCTTTCCACATTGATCAACGACGTAGACAGGGTGCAGAACGCGGTGAGTTCGGTGATTGGCGAATTTCTGCAACAGTTCTTCACCTTTGTTGTCGGCCTGGTGTTTGTCATCCGGCTGGGTGGCCAACTCAGCTGGGCGCTGGTGCTCTTCATCCCTGTTGTCATTACGTCGGCGCGCAAGATTGGCAGGGAAGTGCGCACGCGTACCCGCTCAGGCCAGGACAAGCTGGCCGAGATTCAGAACATCCTCCATGAGACCGTGACGGGCAACCGTATTGTGAAGGCCTTCAACACGGAAGTGTGGGAGGTGCTGCGGTTCAAGAAAGCGGCGCGCCGCCTGTTCCGCGCCAACTTGCGTAGTGTACGGATTCAGTCGATCAGTTCGCCGCTGATGGACGCTATCGGCGCCATCGCTATCGCCATGTTCCTGTTTATCGGGCGGAGCGAGATTCTGCACGGGCGTATGACGATGGGCCTGTTTGGCGCCTTCATCATTCTCTTGTTCAAGCTGTACGATCCGGTGCGCAAGTTTGCGTACTTCTATAACAGTTTTCAACAGGCGATGGGTGCTTCTTCATCGATCTTCGCGTTTTTCGATACAGAAGACGACGTGAAGGAGAAGCCGCACGCCATCTCCTTCAAGCGTTTCAGCAAGTCCATCCGCTTTGACAACGTAGGCTTCTCGTACTCAACAGAAGAGGGCGAGCACCAGATTCTGCACAATGTCGATCTCGATATTCACGCAGGTGAGGTGCTGGCGCTGGTCGGCCCTAGCGGTGCGGGCAAGTCAACGCTGGTGAACCTGATTCCGCGCTTTTTTGATGTGACTTCGGGCGCAATCGTGATGGACGGCGTGGATCTGCGCTCCATGACGCTGGGTTCGCTGCGCCGCCAGGTGGCGCAGGTCTCGCAGGAGACGATCCTGTTCAACGACACGGTGCGCAATAACATTGCCTACGGCCAGCCGGATGTGAAGACTTCGCTGGTGGAGCAGGCGGCGCAGGCGGCGCTGGCGCACGACTTTATCCTGCGCATGCCGCAGGGTTACGATACGGTGATTGGCGAGAAGGGCTTCCGGCTTTCCGGTGGCGAACGCCAGCGGCTGGCAATTGCTCGTGCAATCCTCAAGAACGCGCCGATTCTGATTCTGGACGAAGCCACTTCCGCTCTCGATGCCGAGAGTGAGTCGCTGGTGCAGGCAGCCCTAGCCAACCTGATGCAGGGGCGCACCGCCATCGTGATCGCGCACCGGCTCTCGACCATCCGCCGCGCCACTCGCATTGTGGTGCTCGAGGATGGGCGCATCACGGCCGTTGGCCCGCACGAGGAGTTGCTGAACACTTCGCCCACATATCAGCGCCTATATTCATTGCAGTTCATGGACCGTGCCGAGCCTGATGCGAAGCCGGCTCCAGACAACAACGTTGAGGAGTAAGTATCCATGCCAATTTCTTCCATGACCGGTTTTGCCCGCCTACAAGTTCGCGTGAACGAGCAACTGGCATATACCTTGAGCCTGAAGAGCGTAAACCACCGTTTTCTGGATGTACAGATGCGTATTCCCTCGGGGCTGGACGCACTGGAGGTGGAGCTGCGCAAGGCGCTCAAGGACAATCTGGTGCGCGGGCATGTGGACGTGACGCTCTCGGTGGAGCGCACGGCGCAGACCAAATCTGGCTACAACCGCGAGTTGGTGGCTGCCTATCTGGCGGCCTTTGAAGAGGCGCGCAGGGAGCATGGCCTTGAGGGTGAGCCGGATCTGAACATGGCTCTGCGCCTGCCAGGAGCGTTGCAGGGCGAGAGCCGCGGTGACGAGGAACTAGAGGCGCTGGCCGAGAGCGTTCGCGTCGAGATCGGCCCGCTGCTAGGCGAACTGAGGACCATGCGCGAGCGCGAAGGCGAATCGTTAGCTGCGATTCTGCACGAGACGCTGGATCGGCTGGCCGAGGCGGCCAAGGGCGTGGCCGAGTTGCGGCCCGAAGTGGAGCAGCGCTACCAGGAGCGGTTGACGCAGCGGCTGACGGCTGCCGTGGGTGCGGAGTTCAACCGCCAGCGGCTGCTGGAAGAGGTGGCGGTGCTGGTGGATCGCAGCGATGTGGAAGAAGAGCTGGCGCGCATGCATACCCATATAGGCCACTTCCGCGAGCTGCTGACGGCTGGCGGCGAGGTGGGCAAGAAGCTCGACTTTCTGCTGCAGGAGATGAACCGCGAGGCCAACACGCTGCTATCGAAGACGGGTGGCGCGGGCGGCAAGGGCACGCGCATCACCGAGCTGGGCCTGGCCATGAAAGCCGAGATCGAAAAAGCGCGCGAGCAGATCCAGAATCTTGAGTAATTTGAGCGTGGTTTGCCGAACGGCGGCCCGTTTTTGTCTGTTTCAGGTGACTGAAGTCATGGATTCGAGTGAATCTGAATCCGGTGGGGCGTTTTAGAGCCTCACACTACAAAGGTATTGAAGGATAATTAAAACGTGGCAGGCATCCTTTTCATCATTTCGGCTCCTTCGGGCTCGGGTAAGAGCACGCTGGTCAGCGAGCTGCGCAAGCAGGTCAGCAAAGTGGATTTCGCAGTCTCCTGGACCACGCGCCTTCCGCGCGGCTCTGAAGAGGACGGGCGTCAGTACCACTTCACCACGCGCGAGATCTTTGAGCAGATGGTGGCCGAGGACAAATTCCTTGAGCATGCCGAGGTCTTCGGCAATCTGTACGGAACGGCGCGGGCCTCGCTGGACGAAGCGCGTGCGGCCGGGCACGATCTGCTGCTCGACATCGACGTGCAGGGCGCGGCGCAGGTGCGGACCAAGCTACCCGAAGCTGTAAGCATCTTCGTATTGCCCCCCACACCCAAGGTTTTGCGCACCCGTTTGCGCAATCGCAGCCGCGCCGAGGGCGTGGTGAACGAGGCGGAGCTCTACGGCCGCTTGAGCGAAGCCAGCAAGGAGATTGAGAATTATCGCCAGTACGGCTATATTCTTGTGAACGACGTTCTGGACCGGGCGGTTGCCCAGATGGAAGCGATCGTGCTGGCAGAGCGGTTTTATCGCAACGGCGAATCCATCGCTTACCGCTCGCGCCGGGTGTTGGAAGTGGCTGCATCCTGCCTGCAGAACAACTCGCAGGAGCGGTTAAAGCCGGTTCTCGAGGCGTTCGGGATTCTGGGTGACTCGAGGCAGGCAGAACTGGACTTCGGAGAGGACAACGATGATGATTGAGACCAACTTCGACTCAAACTATCGCAAGGTTCTTGTCGCCGCACGTCGCGCCCGCCAACTGCAGAACGGTTCTCATGCGCTGATCGCCAGCCAGTCGAACAAGGTCTGCCGCATTGCCCAGGAAGAGATTGCCGCGGGCAAAATATCCTATGTGAAGGATGATGTACCAGTTCACAAGCCGCTGATCGAAGGGCCGGCAGTACCCATCATGACCAGCTAGAGCGAACTGGATCTGAAGCTCCGCACAATTCAAGACCGGCTCATGCGCCTGGCTGCCTTCAGAGGCTGCGCGCGTTTGTCTTTTTTGCGGCTAGGCTTAACCCGCGCAGGTGTGGAAGTTTCTGTTCGCGAAACCAGCTACAATCGAGCCATGAGAGTGACGGTTGGCGTCTCTGGCGGCATTGCTGCGTACAAGGCAGCGGAACTGGTGCGCGCACTGCAGCGGCAGGCCCTGGAAGTGCATGTGGCCATGACCGAATCGGCCACGAAATTCGTGCAGCCGCTTACCTTCGCCACGCTTACGGGTTATCGGGTAATTACGAGCCTGTGGGACGGTTGGGAGTCTGGCCAGAGCGCGCAGAACGGCATTGACCACATTGCCGAGGCGCAGTGGGCAGATGCGCTTGTGGTGGCTCCGGCCACGGCCAACATCCTGGCCAAGTTTGCGCACGGCATCGCCGACGACTTTCTTTCCACCATGTATTTGGCCACCCAGGCTCCAGTGCTGGTGGCTCCGGCCATGAACACCAACATGTGGACGCATCCGGCCACCCAGGCGAACCTTGCTCTGCTACGGCAGCGTGGCGTGCGCATCATCGAGCCCGGAACCGGTGAGCTGGCCTGTGGCATGGTGGGCGCGGGTCGCATGGCAGACCCCGAGGAGATTGCCCTGGCGGTGGTGAGCGCCATCGGCCGCCGGCACGATCTGGCGGGCGAAACTGTGCTGGTGACGGCTGGAGGCACGCGCGAGGCGCTGGACCCGGTCCGCTTCATCGGCAACCGGTCAAGCGGCAAGATGGGCTATGCCCTGGCCGATGCCGCGCAAAGTCGCGGCGCAAAGGTGATCCTGGTCAGCGGGCCGTCAGCGCTTCCGCCGCCTCCACGCTGCGAGATGGTGCAGGTGACCACCGCGGAGCAGATGCGCGCGGCCGTGCTGGAACGGATGGGCGAGGCAACCATGGTGGTGAAGGCTGCCGCCGTGGCCGATTACCGGCCCGTGGTGGTGAGCGAGCAGAAGCTCAAGCGCACCGGTCCTTTGACCATTGAACTGGCTCCGACCGAAGACATTCTGGCAGAGGCGGTGCGGCGCAGAAAGCCGGGCCAGCTGATTGTGGGCTTTGCCGCCGAGACTGAAAACAGCGTGGAGAATGGCCGCGCCAAGCTGCTGCGCAAGGGGGTGGACGCCATTGTGGTGAACGATGTGGCCGCGCCGGGGCTGGGCTTTGACGGCGACTCGAACGCGGCTACCTTCCTGACCACGACCACCTCGATTGAGATGGAGACCATGCCCAAGCGGCAGCTGGCCGATCGCATTCTGGACGAGATTCTCAGCCTGCGCCGGCCCCGCTCGGTGATGGTAGAGCTCGATGCGCCGGAAGACCCGCAGGCGAGGCAGAACCGCGTGCGGAGCGAGACGGTTTCACCGGCTGCCGCCCGCCGCCAGCTGATTGTGGAGTAACGGCGTTGACCATGGCACTGGATTCTCGAACCCGCACGGCAGTCGAAGAGCGTTTGCGTTTTTATCGCGACCTGGGGCTGACGGAGTTCTATCGGCGGCCGGTGAGCGCGGAACTTGCCGCGCAGCTTGAGGCCGCTGCTGCCGTTCCGGCTCAGCAGAGCCCGGCATTGGCGGTTGCATTGCCGGCTGAGGCTATAGCGCAAGTTGCCACCACCGAGCCCACCTTGCCGCCTGTCGCGCCCCAGACCAGCCCGTACGGAGAAGATTCTTCCATGCCCCCACGTAAGCCATTTCCCGCTCCCCCCGCCGTTGCCGCTGCCGTGGCGCCGGCCGCGCGCGCATCCGCGCTCCAGCTTATCCGCGATGAAATTGGCGACTGTACCCGTTGCAGCCTGGCTTCCGGGCGCAACAAGCTGGTTTTTGGCGACGGCGACCCCAACGCGCGGCTGATGTTCGTCGGCGAGGGACCGGGCGCCGACGAGGACGCGCAGGGTCTGCCCTTTGTGGGCCGCGCCGGTCAACTGCTGAACAACATGATTTCGGCCATGGGGCTGGGGCGTGAGCAGGTCTACATTGCCAATGTCGTCAAGTGCCGTCCGCCCGGCAACCGCACCCCGGAGCCTGAAGAGGCCAATACCTGCGTGCCATTCCTGTTCCGGCAGATCGACGTGGTGCGGCCCCAGGTGCTGGTAGCGCTAGGAGCCACGGCTGTCACCTATCTGCTGGGCCAGCGGCAGCCCCTGGCCGGGCTGCGGGGCCGTGTACACGCATTCCGTGGCACGCAGTTGATCGTTACCTATCATCCCGCCTTCCTGCTGCGCGATCCGCGCCAGAAAAAAGAGGCATGGGCTGACTTGCAGATTGCCATGCGTGAGCTGGGGCTGAAGCTTCCCGGCAAATAGGAACGCCGGCGGGTGGAGAGCAGAAAAAAATTACGCTCCGCTCGAAGGCGACGCCATTTCCTGAGCTACGACGCAGTTCCGACCGTTGTTTTTTGCGCGATAGAGGGCTGAGTCGGCCACGCGGATCATCGCGTCGGTGGCCGTAGGGAAGCCTGATGCAACGCCGAAGCTGGCAGAGATGCGGACTACGTGGTCTTCGTGGACAATCTCTGCTGCCTGGATGGCCTGGCGCATCTGTTCGGCGCGCAACCGTGCGCCGGTAAAGCTGGAGCCGGGCAGGATGAGCAGGAACTCCTCGCCGCCGTAGCGGCCTGCCCAGTCGTAGGAGCGGATGGAGCGCTGCAGGATAAGGCTTATCTGCTTGAGCACAGCATCACCGGCCTGGTGGCCGTAGGTGTCATTGACGATCTTGAAATGGTCCAGATCAACCATGATGATGCTGAGCGGCGTGCTTTCGCGCTGCGACCGGTCGATCTCGCCCTGCAAACGGTCGATAATCACGCGGTGGTTCAGCAGGCCTGAGAGTCCGTCATGTTCGGCGTAGTGGCGCATCTGCTCGCGGGCCTGCAGCAATTGGGTCTTTTCGCGTTCCAGCTCCTGGGTTCGATCCAGTACTGCCTCCTGCAGCTGCCGTTTCTGCCACACCAGCAGATGGATGCGCCAGTGCCAGAGCAGAGTAAGCATGAGGATGCCCGCAAGAACCAGAGCGAGTTGGAATTGCCAGGTTTGCCACCACCGAGGCAGAATGCGAAATTCGATTTCAATAACCGGCGAGACGCGGCTTCCGGTCACATCGGCGGTTTCGGCCTGAAAGATATAGTGGCCAGGCTCTAGCCGCGCGTAGTGGAGGGTCTCGTCGGCGGTCTCGATCCAATCGGCCTCCAACCCCAGCAGCCGGTAACGGATGCGGATGTGATTGGCGTCGCGGAAGTTGAGCGCGGCCATGGTGATGGTCAGCGGGCTGGCGCTCCAGGGAATGGTGGAACCGCTCGACACTGGCGTGGAGCCAAAGGCGATCTGTTGGATCGTAGGCTGGTTGGGCTCAATCAAAGGCACAGCATTGGGCTTGAGCAGGTGGCTGATGCCGCCCGAGGTGCCGATCCACAGACTGCCGTCGCTGTCTTCGTTCAGGGCGTAAGTGTCGGTATCGTTCCAGACCAGCCCATCGGTCTGGGTAAAGCTGCGCCAGGTCTGGCCGTCGAAGACGGTCACGCCGGCATCCTGGCCTACCCAAAGCCAGCCGCGGCTGTCGATTGCCAGCGAGACCACCTGTTCGCTGAGCAGGTGCGGCCTGAGGATGTGTTCGGACTCAACCACCTTGTTGCCCACAACTCGCAGGCGCATCAGGCCTGCATAGAGACCGGCGGCCCAGAGGTTGCCGCGCCGGTCGGCGACGATCTCATGGGGGATGATGCCAGAGAGGCCCGGATCGATGCGCGCCCAGCCTTTGGGGCCCAGCCGGAAGAGCGCTTCATCGGAGGCGGCCCAAAGAAAACCCTGGGGGTCGAAGCAGAGGTCGCGGAAGCGGGCTCTGGGGTTGGCGATGGCCGGATCGGTGACCAGTCGCGGTTCCGGCGAAGCGGCGGACGTATCGAGCTGGTAGAGGCCTTGGTTGGTTGCGATCCAGAGCTCGCTGCCAGGGCCATGAAGCAGGCGATAGACCTCGGGAACGGCCCAGGCGCGCCCGGCGAGTGAATGGGTATCGATGCGCACCAGCGCCCCGTTGCCCGTGCCCATCCAGATGTTACCCTGCCCGTCGAGCGCCAGAGAGATGGCGCGCACGCTCGGGATCGAGGGGGAGTGCCAGTGTTGGATGGTGTTGCTTCCCTTGGCAAGCCAGTCCAGACCGGATTCAGTCGCGATCCAGAGTCTTCCGGCGTGGTCACGGAGCGAGGACCAGACGATGTCGTCCGACAGGCCGTCGGCGGCTGTGTAAGCCTCCCAGCAATCCTGGCCTACCCAACGGACCAGGCCGTGTCCAACCACACCGATCCAGATGGAGCCTTCGCGGTCCACCACCAGCGCGGAGATGTCGTAGCGCGAAAGACCATTGCGCTGGGTAACCATGCGCCAGTGGTCGCCCATCCAGATGCCGAAGGATGCGCCCTGAGAGGCCAGAATGTGGCCTGCGGCGTCGATGGAGAGTGCGTCGTAAGGTGTGGAGTTGGGCTGGCCGGGAAGTGGGCGTTCCGTGTAGCGCGCCGCTGCCAGATCAATCTCGCCCACGTGCGTGCCGCCGCGCAGCCACAGGCGTCCTCTGCCGTCGAGCCGGAGATGAAGCCAGCGCTCTGCGGGCAGATGCAGCGTAGCACCCATGTGTTCCAGCTTGCTGCCCGTCTGCAAGCGGCACAGATCGTCGCCGCAGCCCAGCCAGATCGTTCCGGCCCGGTCATAGAGCACGCTCCACACCGGCGCGCTACCCAGGAGCAGGGCACGCGAATTCCAGTGGCCGGGAGCGTCCTGGCTTAGTTCGTAAACCCCGGTGCGGTCGGTAACGATGAAGTGGCCGGTAGCAGACTCGGTGAAGACAGAACCGATGCGTAGCGAGAAGCGGCTGGTGGGGTCAGGTGGGCGAATCTCAGTGAAGTTGCCATTGGCGCCGCGGAAGAAGACGCCCTCGGTGGTGCCCACCAGCAGGGTTCCGTTGGGGCCGGCCAGGATGTCCTGGATGGTGCGCGCGTACAACCCGCGCGAGGGGCCAATCTTGCTGAATTGGCTGCCGTCGTACTGGTAGAGACCGTTTTCCGTGCCTACCCACATGTAGCCTGCGCTGTCCTGAGCCACGCAATCTACGTTGAGGTTGTCCAGTCCGGTGGCGGCTTCTGTGAAGCTGTAACGCTGGGCGCAAGCGGCTGAGAGCAGGAGTCCGGCGATCAATGCGCAGCCGATGATACCCCGCAACGAGCTCTCAAGCTTCAATGCACCAACCGGCAAGTTAGACCTTCTTGAAGAAGAGTGACTAGTCTATTATCCGTTGCCGAAGCGAAAGGGGGCAAAAAAAGGAAGCGGAAAAGCTCAGGCTCGTCCCTAGCCGTGGCAGAGGCTCCCATCGGGGCTCTCGGGCAGAACTTCCGGCGTTTCGGTGGCGTGCGCGATTTCGCCGGGCATAAGCGGGTCCAGGAAGAAACGCTCCACCTGTTCGAGTACGGCCGCGCCAGAGCGCTCGCGGTAGATGGACGCGCGCAGTCGTGCGCCGCCGGCCAGCCCGTGCGTGAACCATGTGGTGAACTGCTTCATTTTTCCAGCCGGGTCGCCCAGGCGGGCATTGCGCGGCATGTCTTTGGTGGCTTCGGTCTCTTCCAGCAGCATTTTGAAGTAGGCGTGGATCATGCGGTAGCGGTCTTCACGGGTGGGCTGGTCGTAGACGCCCGCTTCGGTGTACTGCGCGATCTGGCGGAAGATCCACGGGTTGGTGGGCGCGGCGCGGCCGATCATCACCGCATCGCAGCCGGTCTGGGCCACCATGGCAGCGGCGTCCTCCGGGGTGCGAATGTCGCCGTTGCCGATGACCGGAATGCCGACTGCCTGCTTGACCCTGGCAATCCACTCCCACTGCGCCTGGCCGGTGTAGCCCTGCTCGCGGGTGCGGGCATGTAGCGCCACGGCGTTCAAGCCCTCGGCTTCTGCCATGCGCGCCAGTTCGATGCAGACGATCTGCTCATGGTTCCAGCCCATGCGGAATTTGACGGTGAAGGGAATCGTAACGGCCTTGCGGACGGCGCGGAAGATCTCGCCGATCTTGGGCAGGTCGCGCAGCAGGCCCGAGCCGCCATTGCAGCCCACGACGCGCTTGGCCGGGCAGCCCAGGTTCAGGTCCACCAGGTCAAAGCCCGTCTCCTCCACAATGCGCGCGGCCTCGGACAGGGTATCCGGGTTCGAGCCGAAGAGCTGCGCGCCAATGGGGTGCTCGTCGTCGTAGAAGGTGAGGTAGCGGCCCCGCTTGGACTCTCTCATGCGGCTCAGCCCGTCGGCTGACGTGAACTCGGTCATCAGCAGACCGCAGCCAGACTGCGTGTTACTGACGGTTTGGTCGATGCCAACCCGCGCCTCGACTCCTGATTCCTGATCCCTGACCCCTGATCCCTGACCACTTGTAAACAGGCTGGCGTGGCGGATGAAGCGGCGGAAGACGGTGTCGGTAACGCCGACCATGGGAGCCAGCACGGTGGCGGGAGCAATCTGCAACGGGCCGATGTGCAGCAGCGCAGGAACGCGCACCCCCTCGGGCATCGCGTGCTCGAGGGGGTTGTCCCAATGCTTCTTTACCGTGATTCCTCTTACGCCCATAGGTCAGTCTTCAGTGAACCGTGGTTAGCTTTCAGTTGTCGTTCCGTTGCGGCGCCAATTACACAGGGAGGATGACTGGAGCAGTTTTCCCCTCGGTGTAGCGATTTGAGTGCCCCATCCTCGCCTCGTTCTTGTTCTTGCGGCCAGGGTGGTGTCTCAGAAGTTCATGGGTTAAGTCGCAAAGGGCAACCGCAGATCCTTCGACTCACCACCCCCAAGCTGAAGAACACTTGGGGCCCCGTTCGCTCAGGATGACAGCCTTTATTTTGTTATGAACTTCAGGGGCAGGACGCTGGGATGGGATAGCAAAGCCCACCAAAGCAACAAGAGAACTGCTTTAACTTGGTGGTTCTTCCACCAGGAAAACAAAGGGCTTGCTGCCGCGCGAGTCCGGTACCCATCCGGCTGCGATCGCCTGCCGGATGTGGGCTTCCACGTTCTTGGGTTGAACGGTCGGTTGCACGGTCCACATGCGGGTGTAGCCGAGTTTTTGTGATCTTATCGCAGGATATTCGAGAATCAGTTCCCGATGGGCGCCTTCGGCAAGTTGCACATGAAGGGCAATCCCTGTCCAGGTGTCCACGGCTATCAATTGCTGTTCGCGGAGCAGGCGCCAAACGAGCTTGTAGCCATCGACGGTAGCTTCGGATCCAATCGAGCGCTTGGGCCGTGGCATGAAGTGCACCTCAAAGATCGGGTTGAATGTTTGGAACTGGCAATGATGCCGAACATAGTTGGGCCTCCGCCTAGGCGGAGGCCAACTGGCTGAAACCAACAGGGACGGAGGCGCTTACTTGGCGGCCTCGACCTTGGCGTACTTGCGGCGAAAGCGCTCAACGCGGCCGGCCGTATCAATCAACCTCTGCTTGCCGGTAAAGAAGGGGTGGCAGCTGGAGCAGATTTCAACGTGGATGTCACCCTTGTGGGTCGAACGCGTCTCGAAGTTGTTGCCGCAGGCGCAGACAACGCGAACGGCTTCGTAAGTGGGGTGGATCTTTTCCTTGGGCATCGCTTTTGAGACAGACCTTTCCTGCAATCTTCCTCGTCTATTGTAGGGGGATTTGGCGGGATTCGCAACTGGTGCTGGGTGTGCTGTGCGGGAGGCTAGCTTTGGCGGCTCCGGGGGCTCAGGCTCATGAGTGCCTCGGTCACGCGCGTGGCGTCGTGGCGGACCACGGCCTCCTCGCTGGCGAAGTCGCCTGCGATGACATGCACGCCCAGAGCTTCAATGCGCTCAATGTCGGCGGCGATGGGCGAAGCGCCCTCGGCTGCGTAGCGCGCCAGGGTCTCTGCCGAGAAGGGCGCGGTGTTCACCAGCGCGTAGTCAAAGACCGGCGCTCCGGTGTGAGCGTAGATGCGCTCGATGTGGTCGGCGGCGGAAAGCCCTAGGCTCTCGTTGGCCTGGGTCATCAGGTTGCAGACGTAGACCCGCAGGCCTTTCGCCTCCTTGATGGCTGTGGCAATGCCGCCCACCAGCAGATTGGTGATCAGCGACGTGTAGAGCGATCCGGGGCCAACGGTAATCAGATCGGCGCGCTCGATTGCCTCCAGGGTCTCGGGGAGGGGAGCTGGGTTGGGCGGGTCCAGGCTCAGCTCTACGATGCGGCGGCGGCTGGCAGTGATGTTGGTTTCGCCCCGGACCAGCGAGCCGTCGTCCATCTGCGCCACCAGGGTGGTGTTTGCGGTGGTGGCCGGGTAGATGCGGCCGCGTGTGGCCAGAATCTTCGATGAGAGCTGAATGGCGAGCGCAAAATCGCCGGTAATCTCAGTGAGAGCGGCGACGAACAGGTTGCCGAGGGTATGGCCTTTCAGCGAGCGTCCGGAGCGGAAGCGGTGGCTGAACAGCCGGGAGAGCAGATCTTCTTCTTCACTGAGGGCCACCATGCAGTTGCGCAGATCGCCCGGTGGCAGCATGTTGAAGTCTTCGCGGAGCCGGCCCGAGGAGCCGCCGTCGTCGGTGACCGTAACCACCGCTGCCAGGTCAGAGATGAGCGCCGAAGCGGCGTCGGATTGTCCAGGGGCTGCGACGTGGTGGCGCAGCCCGCGCAGCAGGGTGGAGAGGCCGGTGCCACCGCCCAGTGCGACAACCCGCATGGGCGAAACCTTAACCGGCGATGATGCTCTATGCGTCAAAACTGCTGTGGATTCCGGGTTCAAAGCAATCCTTACGGAACCTCGGGGTACAGGAGTTCCGTGAAGCGCGGGTCGTCCACGATGTTTTGGAAGTCGTTGTCGACGCGTGCCTGGAGGCGGTTGCGAGGATTCAGCTCAATGGCCCGCGCCAGATTCTGCAGACATTCCTGTGTTTGGCCGGTAACGGCGTCCAGCAGTGCCATGCCGTAGTAAACGTAGTCTGCCGATGGATGCTTGTCCAGGATGGAATTGAAGTGTTCGCGGGCATCCTCGAAATAGCCGGTGTTGAGCAGCGAAATGGCGTAATCGTAATGCTCCTCGCCGGTGGCAAAGGTGAGCGCGGGCCTTTCCATCTGGCGCTGGCAGGCGGCGATGTACATGCGGCATCGCTCCACCAGTTCGGGCGGCGCGCTGGGCAGCAGCTTCTCAAGCCCGGCCAGCGATCTTTCGAATTTGCCCTGCTGCAACTGTTGCACTGCGGTCATGTAGCTGCTCATGACAGAGGCACTGGCCACAGGCGACGCATTGTCGGCGGTGGCGGAATTCTTCTTGCGGCCCGTGGGCATGGAACGTTCATCTTGCTTCATGGGTTTGCCAGGAGCAGTTCATCGGAACGCGAAATTGAACTGCAACAATTTCGTAGCCATGTCGCGTCCGATGAAGATGGTGCTCAGGCCATTTTTATACGCATAACCTGTTGAAACGTCAATGGGGCAGGTGTCAGGGGAGGGTTTCAGAGCCGGTTTTGCCGTAGATGGAGGGGTTCAAAGAGGGGTCGTTGTACATCTTCAACTGGCGGTAGAGCTTGAAGCGGCGCTCGCCGGCCAGGGTTTGACGCCAGAGCTGGTCAAGGCAGCCGGCCAGGTCGGTGCGCTGTTCCTGCAGGATCTCCAGACGGCTGCGATTGCGCTCGGCGTGGCCCGTGGGAGCATCGGTACGCTCGGCCTCTTCGCGGGTGTGGTAGATCTTGAGCGACAAAATCGAGAGCCGGTCGATGATGAGCCCGGCAGTCTCAGAGTTGAGCGGCGCGGCAGGGTCAGGCAGGTTGCGGTTAGCCAGCCAGCCGAGCAGCGCCACGTCCAACTGCTCTACCAGGTCGTTGCGGAGTTGGTTGGTGCGGTCGATGCGACGCTTGACGCCGGCCAGGTCGGCATCGGCGATCTGGGGTGCGCGGGCTTCGTCCTCAATGTGCCAGAGCTCGAAGTTGGCGCGGTGCTGGCGCGCAACCTGCTCGTACCAGGGGTCGGCTGCCAGGGAATCGGCGGGCGAACCGTGCAGATGCCATGCGCGGCTGAGCGCGTCGTGCAGCGAGGCGATTTGGGTGGCTGAAAGCATGGCGATAGCGATCTCAGGTCCAGAGGCGGCAAGGGGACCAGCGTCTATGGTAGAACTATCTACACCCACGGTCCAAGCCCCCTTTGTGACAGTTGGCCGGCGATGCGGTCCGCCGACACCAGTTTAGTGGGATAAAGAAAGTAAATTGGATGCCGATCTTGAACACGATGGAACGGTTTCTTTGCATTGCCGGTAGCGCCCGCGGCCACCAGTTTTTGCGCCAGTGTGCAGAACTGGGTGTGCGGCCGACGCTGCTGACGCTGGACGGGCTGCGCGACGCGGCCTGGCCCCAGGAGGTGGTTGAAGACTTGGCAACCATGCCGGCGGGATTGAGCCGGGAGCAGGTCCTCAATACCGTTTCCTGGATGGCGCGGGGCCGGCGATTCAACCGCGTGGTGGCGCTGGACGAGACAGACCTGCTGCGCGCTGCCGAGATTCGTGAGCACATGCGCATTCCGGGCATGGGCATTACCACCGCAGGCTACTATCGCGACCGTCTGGCCATGCGCGTCAGTGCGCGCGAGTCAGGTTTTGCCGCCTCTGAGTTCTGCCGAGTGCTGAACTACGACGATCTGCGCGAGTTCATGGAGCGCGTACCGGCTCCATGGCATCTGGGGCCCCGCACCAGAACGGCGGGCGAGCAGAGAGAACAGATCGAAAGCCCCGAACACCTTTGGCGGGTGCTGGAACGACTGGGCGACCGGCAGAGCCATTTTGTACTGGAAAAGGTGATCGAGGGCGAACGGTTCATCGTGGAATCGATCATCAGCGAATGCCGGGTGGTGTTTTCTGTGGTGCTTCGCCAAAGCTGCCTCGGAAAATTCGACAAGCCCGGCGGAGCCCGTCTGACCGAGACTGTAGACCGCACCAGTCTGGACTGGATGGAACTGACCGCGCTGAACGGCGGAGTGGGGCCGTCTCTGGGCATGGTGCGCGGCGTTACCCACGCCAGCTTTGTGCACTGCGCTGCAGACGGACGCTATTACTTTGAGGAGATCGCAGCCGGAATCGGCCACGCAGGAGAGGATGAGCTGGTGGAAGCAGCTTCCGGATTGAACCTGTGGCGGGAGTGGGCGCGATTGGAGACTGCACACCTGCGTGGCGAAACCTATGTGCCCCAGGAGTGGTTCGAGAACTACGCTGCCAGTTTGGAATGGGCCGAAGGCGGCGTTGGGGTCGATGTGCCCGAACTGCGTGCCGCTGAGGTGGTTTCGGTCGTCGAGCGGCAGGGAATGCAGCGGGCTGTAATCCGCTCTGCCCGGCTGGAGAAGGTGAGCGGGCTGGTACAAAAGCTGTGCGCTAGGCTGGAGGAGCACTCGCTGGTAGTTGGCTAGGGTATTGAATCAAAAAATATTTATCTGACGATTTTGGCGCCGGTGGGCTCCCTCTTGAAGGAAAGGGCCCGCCGGCATCCATGTTTTTTGCGGCGGACAAGGCGGACAATACAAAGACCGTCCTACACAGGCATGGCCGCCAGGCGCGGCCGAAACGCCCCACACCTTTCCCCAGCCGAAAAGCTGGGGCCGGCCATTCTGATGCCGGTGGAATGAAACTTGGTGTGCAGGAAAGACGGCCTGAGGTGTGGTGAGCTCGCTGGGGCTCGAACCCATGACCCACGCCTTAAAAGGAAGTTCTTGATCATTCTGCACGGAACTGCACGGAGTCGAACATAATTGCAAATCGCCAGTGTTTATGCGGATTCTGCTATCATCACTTAGCGAAGGATCGCGGCACCACTTTGCATGATTAACCGTGATGGAGTATCACAAAAAGTATCACAACGCCCCTTGTTCGTTCTGGGCGTTGGTCTCAACTCCTGGAATCCGCTACTGACGGGGGTTTTCAGGAAGACTTGTACGAGAGTGATACGAATGTGATACCAGGAAATTCCACAACGGGTGTGGATCTGAAAGTGTGATACGCACTGTGATACAGGGGGCAGCTGTATGGCGAAGCATCCCAGGCCGGTGGCGGGAGTTTACGAGCGGGTTCCGGGGAGCAATATCTGGTCGGCGCGCATCCGGGTAAAGGACAAGCTGGTACGGAAGAGCTTCGGGCGCGGACCAGCCGGGCGGGCCGATGCAATCGCTTGGGTTGAAAAAGCGAGAACAATCAGGCGCACCGGAGAGGGGGTGCTGCCGGCGACTGCCAGGCGGCCAGTCCTCACAACCGCCGAGGTTGCCGTTCTCGGAAATCCGGATGCGATCACAGTGGGAACGCTATGCGACGAATTCTTGCGCTATGTGAAAGCGCATCCTGAGGAGTACCGGGACCAGATATACCCACCACGCCGCATTGCCGAAATCAAGAGAGCCTTCGGCGAACGAACGGCAATCAGCCTGAAGGCGTCGGAGATTGAAAACTGGCTTGATGGTATTCAGAAACAACGGACCCTGGAGAATTCCACGGTCAACAAGATGCGGGGCAGCTTTTCCATGATTTACAAGCATGGGCGGCGGAAGGATCTTGTGGATGTGAATCCGGCAGCGGATGTGCCTTTACGGAAGGTGGGGAATTGGAAGGAGCGATTCCTGAGTACTGAGGAAGAGAAGCGGCTCAGAGGTGTGCTTCAGCGCCACATTGATTCCCATGATCCCCTCCTTCATCCCGAACTACGCAAACAGGCAATTCATCGTCTGCTTGAGTTCGAGGTTTCCCTGAAGTCGGGAATGCGCCGAACAGAACAATACACGCTGCGATGGGAGGATGTGAATTTCGACCGGCGCATCATGCGTCTTCGGAAGACAAAGAACGGACGGCCTCGCAACGCTTTCATCATCGAGGATGTTGCAGTAGCTCTGAAGCAACTACGCGAGCTCAATCTCGACCGGCGCGATCGGTCCAGCGATCAGCCGAACCAATCGCCCAAGGATGTGGTCTTCGCCAAAGCAGACAACAAAAAGTGGTGGCAAGCCGCGCTGGACGAAGCAGGGATCAAGAACTACCGTTGGCACGATAACCGCCATACTTTCTGCTCAAGGCTAGTCCAAGCCGGAGTTCATCTTAAAGTTGTTCAAGAAGCTGCGGGCCATGCATCAATCGCCTCGACCATGCGATATGCGCATTTCGCACCATCGCAGGTAGTGGATGCTATGGCTGTTCTGAACACAAAGCGGTGACGATCAGCTAAATAGGATGGTTGCAGAGAAGGAGGGCGGTACATTCAAAGTCCAAGTGCAACACATATCGCGAACAGATTCAAAAGATAGCCGTAGCCGTGCCGTGGAAAAGTGGGAAACGCCCTTTGTTTTCCATCTTTTCCAGGGCTTCCTTTTGCCATCATCTGACAACTCAGTACGATGCGCTGTTGCACTTGGACCTTGAATCCGTCCTTTCGATTCTCATAAATACTTCTTGAAATATAATCCTCAAAGCTCTATCGTGACGATGAGTTTCAAGAAGGAGCCGCCATGGCAGATTTAGACCGCATCACGCAGAACCCCGACATGATGGGTGGACGGCCTTGCATTCGGGGAATGCGGGTTACCGTCGGTATGATCGTCGGACAGATCAGCGCTGGCATCAGCTTTGATGAGCTGTTGGGTGACTATCCGTACCTGGAACGCGAAGACATCGTGCAGGCCCTGCGTTATGCAGCATGGCGCTCCGAAGAACGTGAAATTATGCTGGCCAGTGCATGAAGATTCTGATCGACATGAATCTCTCGCCCAACTGGGCAGGATTTCTGAAAGGCGTTGGCATCGAAGCTCTTCACTGGTCAGATGTGGGCTGGCTTACGCTCCGGATTCAGCCCTCATGAGCTGGGCCACAGAGCACGGATTTATCGTACTGACCAACGATCTCGACTTTGGCACTGCGCTGTCCATGGCGAATACGGGAAAGCCGAGTGTTGTACAGATTCGTGGAGATGATCTACGGTCCGCGTCGATTGGAAATCAGGTTATGCTGGCACTGCGCCAGTTGCAGGCGGAGTTGGAAGAAGGCGCCCTGGTCACGATTGACCTAAAACGAACCCGGCTCCGGCTCCTGCCGCTGAGAAAGAATAAGTAGAGGCAGGTTATGCAGATCGGATACGCGCGCGTTTCCACCCAGGACCAGAATCTCAATACGCAGCTTGAGGCTCTGACCAATACTGGCTGCGAGAAACTCTTTCACGACAGGGCCAGCGGGAGTCGGGCCGAGCGTCCAGGACTTTCAAAAGCTCTGGAGACACTGCGCAAAGGTGATACATTGGTTGTCTGGAAGCTTGACCGGCTGGGAAGAAGCGTCAAGAACCTGGTTGATCTGGTTGCCGCCTTGCAAAAACAAAGCATCCAGTTCAAGAGCCTCACCGATGCCATCGACACAAGAACCCCCTCCGGCCGCTTCTTCTTTCATGTGATGGCAAGCTTGGCAGAGATGGAGCGCGAACTGACCGTCGAGCGTACTCGTGTCGGCCTGGAAGTCGCCCGTATGCTGGGCCGCAAGGGGGGGCGCAAACGACGAATGACTGACAGCAAGATCGAATCGGCCAAAAGGCTGTTAGCCAACGGAGTACCGCCACGAGATGTGGCCTTGAACCTCAGCGTCTCCATTCCAACACTCTACAGGTGGATTCCGGCTTCAACCCAGCCTTAACGTGCTATTTTTTCCGTTTCCTGAAGCCCCACTGGGAAGTCTGTCAGCCTGCCTCGTGCTACTGGCACCGTAAGGTGCTGGGCTGGGTTGGCAGATTGCAGCAGAGGTCGTAGTAGCCGCTGAAACAGGAGCGGTGAAGGACCGAAACTGTCATGAGTGGATAGCCACGCGTGCTCTCTGCGTG
>Ga0302267_10000900_pt1 | contig 38969 bp, 32 predicted proteins | sample III_Bog_E1_3_FD_194555 | JGI IMG/M metagenome (GOLD analysis project Ga0302267, IMG submission 194555) | Peat permafrost microbial communities from Stordalen Mire near Abisko, Sweden - III_Bog_E1_3 | ecosystem: Environmental > Terrestrial > Soil > Wetlands > Peat | place: Sweden: Abisko...
AGAAGATCACGCTGGCCAATCTGCTGGGGCACACCTCGGGGATTCCGAGCTTTACAGACATGAAGGAGTTTGGGACCTGGCGGATGAATCCTCATACGACGGATGAGGAGCTGTCGCTCTTCAAAGACAAGCCGCTGGATTTTGAACCGGGCAGCAAGTTTGCTTACAGCAACTCGAACTTTGAAGTGCTGGGTGCGGTGATTGAGAAGGTGAGCGGGAAGAAGTATGGGGACCTGCTGAAGGAGCGGATTTTTGAGCCGTTGGGGATGACGGACTCGGGGTTGGACAGCGATGAACTTGTGCTGCCGAAGCGGGATGAGGGATACATGCCGGGGCCGAAGGGACTGGTTGTGGCGCGGTCGGAGTCGATGACGGTGCCCTGGGCTGCGGGATCGATCTATTCGACAACAGGCGACCTGCTGAAGTGGGAGCACGGGCTGTTTGGCGGGAAGGTGCTGAATGCGGATTCGCTGAAGGCAATGACGACACCGGGCAAGGGAGGGTATGGGCTGGGTGTGTTTGTGACGACGAAGGATGGGGTCACGACGGTGGACCATGGTGGCGGGATTGAGGGGTTCAACACGCATCTGGCGTATGTACCGGAGAAGCAGATCTGCGTGGTTGTGCTGAGCAACGTGAATGGCGCTGCGCCGGACTCGATGGGCGGCAAGCTGATGGATGTGGTGCTGGGCAAGCCGGTGGAACTGACGGGCGAGCACAAGGCAGAGCCGATTGCGAAGGAAGAGCTGGCGAAGTTTGTGGGCGTGTACGATTTGGCGCCGACGTTTTCGCTGACGGTTGCAGTTGGGGCGGATGGGCTGACGGTGCAGGGAACGGGACAGCCGGCGCTTCCGGTGCAATACGAGGGATTGAAGGACGGGCATCCGTTCTTTTTCGCGACCATGGTGGATGCGGAGGTCGAGTTTGTTCCGGATGCGAGCGGGGCGATTGGGTCGCTGGTGCTGCATCAGGGGGGACACGAGATGCCGGCGAAGCGGCACTGAGGCGAGGCGAACCGTTTCTGCTATCGGCGTACAATGATGGACACGGAGGCTGGCATGGAAGCTGCGCAGAACAGGGTTGTCGTCGATCTTGGACCACTTCGCAAGAGCGTGGAAGAGCGCGTCCAATCCGGGTCGTATGCCAGTGCCGATGAGGTAATCCGGGCGGGATTGCTGGCGTTGGAGCGTGAGGAGAAAGCGACGGACGAGTGGCTTGTGGAGTTGGCGATGGAGTCGCTGGCCGATCCAGAGCCGAGCATTCCGGCGGAGGAAGTGTTTCGTGAACTGCGTGCGCTCCATGCGCAGACGCTGCGTGAAGAATCGCAGTGACGAAGTACAATGTGTCATTTCGGCCACGCGCTCGAAGGGACTTCATTTCGCTATACAAGTACATCGCAAAGCGATCAAGCGCTAGGATTGCTGGCGGCTATATTCTTCGAATTGAAAAAGCTTGTCAGACGCTCGCCTCATTTCCAGAGCGAGGCACAGCAGTCGCCGATTCGACTTCGGGCGTGCGCAAGATGGGGTTCGAGCACAGAGTGGCGATTGTTTTCAGATTTGGGGAAGAACGGGTGGAGATCCTTCGGATTCTGTATGGCGGACGGGATCTGAGTTCGCAATTGGAGAAGTTGTAGCACCTGATTAACCAGTGGATTACTCAAAGTGCTGGAAAAAGATCTCAGGATGGTCGGAAAACAATTTGGCCCTGCAAAGGGATACGTTGCAGGGCCATTTTGCGATGCGGGTGAGTCTGGTGCTCTGAGGGCCAGGAGGCCCAGGACAGCTGGTCTGAGGTGGGGCACCCAGATTGTGGCGACGGTTAGCGGGTCCGGTTATCGAGTTTTGGAGACTTGCTCGACGGTGACGGGGTCGAGGAAGGGCATGGAGGCGCGGAGGGTTTTTCCGATGACCTCGATGGGGTGCTTGGCTTCCTTGGCACGGTAGGCGTTGAACTTCTTGCGGCCGGTGGACTGGTCCTTGAGGAAGGTCTTGGCGAACTTGCCGTTCTGGATTTCGGTGAGGATCTGACGCATGGCCTTGCGGCTTTCGTCGTTGATGACGCGAGGACCGCTGACGTAATCGCCCCACTCTGCAGTGTCAGAGATGGAGTAGCGCATGTAAGCGAGGCCGCCGCGATAGATGAGGTCGACGATGAGCTTGAGCTCATGGAGGACTTCGAAGTAGGCGCTCTCGGGCTGGTAGCCGGCTTCGACGAGGGTTTCAAATCCGCACTTGATGAGAGCGCTGACACCGCCGCAGAGCACGGCCTGCTCGCCGAAGAGATCGGTCTCGGTCTCTTCCTTGAAGGTGGTCTCGAGGACTCCGGCGCGGGTGCAGCCGATGCCCTTGAGGTAGCTGAGATTGAGGGCATGAGCGTTGCCGGTGGCGTCCTGATGGATGGCGATGAGGCCGGGGACGCCGCCGCCTTCAGTGAAGACTTCGCGGACGCGATGGCCGGGAGCCTTGGGAGCGGCGAGGCCCACGTCGATGTTCTTGGCGGGGATGATGGTCTTGAAGTGGATGTTGAAGCCGTGGGCGAAAAGGAGCAGCGCGCCGGGTTTCAGGTTGGGGGCGATCTCTTCGGCGTAGAGTTTGGCCTGGGTCTGGTCGGGAGTGAGGATCATGACCACGTCGGCCCACTTGGCAGCCTTGGCGGGGGTGGTGACTTCAAGGCCGGCCTTTTTGGCCTTGGCGCGGGACTTGGAGGTAGGTGCGAGGCCGACCTTCACATGGACGCCTGAGTCCTTGAGGCTGAGAGCGTGTGCGTGGCCCTGAGAGCCGTAGCCGATGATGGCGACCTTCTTGGCCTGAATGAGCGAGAGGTCGGCGTCGTGATCGTAATAAGTCTTTGCCATGGTGGTTTCGATTTTCCTTTTCGAACGGGTGATGAGTTGATGTTAAGGCTTGGGGGTTGGGGAACCCCTGCACAATTGTGATATACGGCTCTGCGATCTCTTGCAGGGGCTAAAGCCCACAGGTTTTGTAGTCGTTATCGGCACGACTAAAGTCGTGCCCTGATACAGAGCGGCCCTGGTCAGAGGTTCCTAGTTGACGGCGGTGCCGGGCTGGGCTGCTGCGCCGAGTTCTATGGCCTTTACGACGCTGGAGGTGTGGTGACCGCGGCGCATGGTCATTTTGCCGGAGCGGCAGATTTCGAGGATGCGGCCCTCGTCTTCGCGGAGGACTTCGATGAGGCCTTCGATCTTGCTTTCGACGCCGGTCATCTCGATCATGAGGGACTCGGATGTGAGGTCGACGATGCGGGCGCGGAAGACTTCGACGAGGTCGAAGATCTGGGCGCGGTTCTGAGGCGTGGCGGCGATCTTGATGAGCGCGAGCTCGCGTGTGACGTTGGGGTCGCGGGCGATGTCGTCAACGTCGACGACGTTTTCGAGCTTATAAAGCGCGGCGCGGATGCGGTTGCCGGCTTCGGCGCTGGCCTCGCAGACGAGGGTGAGGCGCGAGAGACCGGGGCGTTCGCTGCGGCCGACGGTCAGCGATGTGATGTTGATGTTGAGACGGCGGAAGAGCGATGCGACGCGGGTGAGGACGCCGGGCTTGTCTTCAACGTAGGAAACGAATGTGTGATGCATGACGGCCTTTCGAGAGATCAGAGGTCAGAGATCGGAGATCAGTTTTCGCGAACCGGCTTCTTGGTCGATTCGAGGATTGCATAAAGCATCTTGCCTACTTCGTGGGAAAGATCGTTCGCTCCATCCAAGAGCTTGGGATTTCCCATTTCCAGCGATTTGGCGATTTCGATTTGCGTTTGAAGCTCAAAGTTTGAGGCACGTGCGATTCCGAGAAACTGTCGAAACTCTGCTTTGTTGAGCCTGCCGTGTCCTTCGGCGATGTTGCTGGGAATCGATACTGCTGCTCGTCTCATTTGGCTCGTCAAGCCATAAAGTTCTTCGCGGGGAAACGCCTGCGTTGAGCGATAAACAGAAACGGCTAACTGCATCCCTCTCTGCCAGACAACCATATCGCGAAATGAATGAGACATTCTGAGCCATACCTTTCGATTCAGCATTGAGAACAGAGATGAATGACTTGCGGACCCGTTCTGATCTCTGATCTCTGACCTCTCGTTAGTCGTTGGCGGTTTCTTCGAGGGGGTCTTTGCCGGGGCGGCGGATCATTTCGTGGAGGCCCTTGCCGACGGGGATCATGGGATAGACGGCTTCTTCCTTTTCGACGAGGAAGTTGAGCAGGAATGTGCTGGCGGACTCGCGGGCGGCGGCGACGGAGCCGAGGACTTCACTGCGCTTGCTGACGGCGAGGCCGGGCAGGCCGTGAGCGTCGGCGAGCTTGACGAAGTCGGGGCTGACCATGGGTGTGGCCTCATAGTTGCGCTCGTAGAAGAACTCCTGCCACTGGCGAACCATGCCGAGATAGCCGTTGTTGATGACGGCGATGTTGATCTTGATCTTTTCCTGGACAATGGTAGCGAGCTCGGCAGCGGTCATCTGGAAGCCGCCGTCGCCGACGACCACCCAGACCTCCTTATCCGGGCAAGCGAATTTAGCCCCGATGGCGGCGGGTAAAGCAAATCCCATCGTCCCGAGGCCGCCGGAGGTAACCAGCGAGCGCGGCGTATCGTGCTTGAAGTATTGCGCCTCCCACATCTGGTGCTGACCAACGTCGGTGACGACGATGGCATTGCCGCCGGTGATGCGCCAGAGGTCGTGCATGACGTGTGCGGCGTAGAGGTGACCGTCGTCGGGGAGGTTCTTGATGTCGAGAACGGCGGCTTCGCCTTTGCTGTCCTGGATGGTCTTGAGCCAGGCCGATCCGTCGCGGCTGGCGATGCGGGGCAGGAGCAGTTCGAGGACCTGGCGCAGATCGCCGATGAGGGCGCAATCGACCTTGATGTTCTTGTTGATCTCGGAGGGATCGATCTCGATGTGGATTTTCTTGGCCTTTTGGGCGTAGGTGGCGACGGTGCCGGTGACGCGGTCGTCGAAGCGCATGCCGCAGGCGATGAGGAGGTCGGCTTCCTGAATCGCTTCGTTGACCCAGGCTTCGCCGTGCATGCCCATCATGCCGAGGTTGAGAGGGTGAGCGGCGGGGATGTTGCCGAGGCCGAGAAGCGTCATGGCCATGGGGATTTGCGCGCGCTCGGCGAGAGTGCGGACCTGCTCCATTGCGTTGGATTCAGAGATGCCGTGGCCGGCAAGGATGACGGGACGCTTGGCGTTGCGAATGAGCTCGGCGGCTTGCGTGAGGCCGGCCTCATCGACGTGAAGCATGGGATGGGGGCGGTATGGGTGGGGCTTGGCGGCTTCAAAGTCGAAGACGGCCGTGGCCTGGAGCGCGTCTTTGGTGATGTCGACGTGGACCGGGCCGGGGCGGCCGGAGACAGCGATCTGGAAGGCGTAGCGGAGGGCGGCGGCGAGGTCTTCGGTCTTCGAGATGAGGAAGTTGTGCTTGGTGATGGGCAGAGTGATGCCGGTAATGTCGACTTCCTGGAAGGCGTCGGTGCCGAGAACCTTGGAGGGCACGTTGGCGGTGATGGCGACGATGGGGATGGAGTCGAGCATGGCGGTTGCGATGCCGGTGACGAGATTGGTTGCGCCGGGACCGCTGGTGGCGAGGCAGACACCGGTCTTGCCGGAGGCGCGCGAGTAGCCGTCGGCCATGTGGGCCGCGCCCTGCTCGTGGCGAACGAGGACGTGATGGATGGGGAACTTGCGCAGCGCGTCGTAGGCGGGGAGGATGGCTCCGCCGGGGTAACCGAATACAGTAGACACGCCCTCGCCCACGAGGGTTGCCCACAGGATTTCAGCGCCGGTGAGCGTGGTGGGGGTGGTGAGGTGGGCGGTGGAGGTGTCGGTGGTCTTGTGCTTGGTCATTGCTTCTTACCTCAGGGGCTAAAGCCCAAACGATCAAATTGGTTGTCTTGCGGCACGACTAAAGTCGTGCCCTTTCAAATCAGGATGCTGTCGGTTACAGATCTCAGTTCTTACGTTGTTGCTCCCTCGCTCGCCGAGGTTACGCGGTCGACGTATTTCTTGAAGACGCCTTTGGGCCAGCGAAGTGCTGGTGGCGTGAAGGCCTTAAGGCGGGCGGCGATTTCTTCTTCGCTGACCTCGAGGGTGAGCTTGCGATTGGGAATGTCGAAGTGGATGATGTCGCCTTCGCGGACGGCGGCGATGGGCCCGCCGACGAAGGCTTCAGGCGCGACGTGGCCGGCGGTGAAGCCGCGGGTTGCGCCTGAGAAGCGGCCATCGGTCATGAGGGCGACGGCGGAGCTTAGTTCGGCGTTCGACGAGATAGCGGCGGTGACTTGGAGCATCTCGCGCATGCCGGGGCCACCCTTGGGGCCTTCGAAGCGAATGACGAGAACGTCGTTGGGCTTGATGGTGCCCGTCTGAACTGCGGCGAAACAATCTTCTTCGCATTCGAAGACGCGCGCGGGGCCGCGATGATCGAGCTTGTTGGCGGCGGCGATCTTCATGACGCAGCCTTCGGGGGCGAGATTGCCCTTGAGGATGACGAGGCCACCGGTGGGCTTGATGGGATTCGAGAAGGTGTGGATGACGACCTGGCCGGGAGTTTCATTGGCGAGGGCAGCTTCTTCGGCGAGGGTGTGGCCGGAGATCGTGAGGGTGCTGCCGTCAGCGTGGCCCGCATCGATGAGGCGCTGGGCGAGGACACGCGAGCCGCCGGCGGCCTGGTAGTCGGAGGCGACGTATTTGCCGGCGGGCGTGAGGTCGCAGATGAAGGGCGTGCGCTTGGAGATCTGGTCGAAGTCGTCGACGTTGAGGGGAATGCCGAGCTCGCGGGCGATGGCGATGAGGTGAAGAACGGCGTTGGTGGAGCCGCCGGAGGCAGCCACGCTGGCGATGGTGTTTTCGAGAGACTTGCGGGTGATGATCTGCGAGGGGCGGCGGTTGGCGCGGACAGCGTCCATGAGCATGCGACCGGCTTCGATGGTGGCGGCGCGCTTGTCGGGGCTGGTGGCGGGGACGCCGGAGAGATAGATGGGCGAGATGCCGAGAATTTCGCCGCTCATGGCCATGGTGTTGGCGGTGAATTGGCCGCCGCATGCGCCAGCGCCAGGACAGGCAGCGGCTTCGAGAGCTTCAAGGCCGGCGTCGTCGATTTTGCCGGTGGCGTGAGAGCCGATGCCTTCAAAGACGTTCTGGATGGTGATGTCGACGGTTTTGCCATCGGGGCTGGCGAGCTTGCCGGGGGCGATGGAGCCGCCGTAGAGCATCATGCCGGGAATGTCAAGACGACAGAGGGCCATGATGATGCCGGGCATGTTCTTGTCGCAGCCGCCGATGCCGACGAGGCCGTCGAAGAGGTTGCCGCGTGAAACCAGCTCGATGCTATCGGCGATGACTTCGCGGGAGACGAGCGAGGCCTTCATGCCCTGGGTGCCCATGGTGATGCCGTCAGAGATGGTGACAGTGTTGAATTCCATGGGCGTGCCACCGGCTTCGCGAATGCCTATCTTGAGCCACTCGGCGATCTGGCGGAGATGGACGTTGCAGGTGCCGATCTCGGTCCAGGTGTTGGCGATGCCGATGATGGGCTTGTGGAGGTCGTCTTTTGCAAATCCTGAGCCGCGCAGATAAGAGCGCGCCGCGGCGCGGCTGGGGCCTTCAGTCAACGGGATGCTTTGGCGCTTGCCTTCGATGGTCATTAGCTCACTTCGTTCGCTAGGGGTTAGTGATTAGGGGTTAGGGATTAGTTACTTTGGCGCGAGCCAGGTTAAGTGGTCGTGTTGGTTTTCGAATGTGTCGAGTGCGGCGGCGTGGCGCAGGGTTAGGCCGATGTCGTCGAGGCCTTCGATGAGGCAGAACTTGCGGAAGGGATCGATCTCGAAGCTCGCTTTGAAGCCCTGGCTGTCGGTTACTGTCTGTTCGGCAAGGTTGACGGTGAGTTGATAGTTGGCGATGGATTGCGCATTGTGCAGGAGCTGAGCGACCTGTTCTTCGCTGAGACGGACGAGGACGATGCCGTTTTTGCCGGCGTTGGAGAAAAAGATGTCGGCAAAGGTGGGCGCGATGACGGCGCGAAATCCAAAATCAGACAACGCCCAGGCGGCGTGCTCGCGGCTGGAGCCGCAGGCGAAGTTCTTGCCGGCGATGAGGATCTGCGCGCCGTTGTAGCGCGGGTCGTTGAGTTCGAAGTTCGGATCCTGTTCGCCGGATGCTGTGCGACGCCAGTCGAAGAAGAGGAAGTCGCCGTAACCGGTGCGCTCGATGCGCTTGAGGAACTGCTTGGGAATGATCTGGTCGGTGTCGACGTTGGAGCGGTCGAGGGGTGCGGCCAGAGAGGTGAGGGTGATGAATTTTTCCATGATTAGGCGGAGACCTCCTCGAGTACGTTCCAAGTGCGGATATCGACAAAGTGGCCTGCGATGGCGGCGGCAGCAGCCATCTCGGGCGAGACGAGGTGAGTGCGGCCACCGCGGCCTTGGCGGCCCTCGAAGTTGCGGTTGCTGGTGGAGGCGCAGCGCTCACCGGGAGAAAGAATGTCAGGGTTCATGCCGAGACACATGGAGCAGCCGGGCTCGCGCCACTCAAAGCCAGCGTCGAGGAAGATCTTGTCGAGGCCTTCCTTTTCAGCTTGTGCTTTGACGGCCTGGGAGCCGGGAACGACCATTGCGCCGACGGTGGAAGCGACCTTGCGGCCGGCGGCGATTTTGGCGGCGGCGCGGAGGTCTTCAATGCGGCCGTTGGTGCAGGAGCCGATGAAGACGCGATCGATGGCGAGGCCGTCGAGCGGAGTTTTGGCGGTGAGGCCCATGTAGTCGAGGGCTGACTGCCACGACTTGCGTTCGGATTCGTTGGCGGCGTCGGCGGGATCGGGCACTGTAGCCGTGACGGGCGCGACCATGCCGGGGCTGGTGCCCCAGCTTACATAAGGCACGAGCGTCGAGGCGTCGATGGTGAGCTCGCGGTCGAACTTTGCACCGGGGTCGGTGGAGAGCTTGCTCCATTCGGCGACCGCTGTGTCCCAGGCCGCGCCTTGCGGGGCGAAGCGGCGACCCTTGAGGTAAGCAAAGGTGGTTTCGTCGGGAGCGATCATGCCGGCGCGCGCGCCTGCTTCGATGCTCATGTTGCAGACGGTCATACGGCCTTCCATGGAGAGGGCGCGGATGGCCGAGCCGGCATATTCGATGACGCAACCGGTTGCGCCGTCCGTGCCGATCTTGCCGATGATGGCGAGAATGATGTCCTTGGCGGTGACGCCGAGGGGAATTTCGCCTTCGACGTTGATGCGGAACGTGCGTGGCGTGGACTGGGGCAGGGTCTGCGTGGCGAGGACGTGCTCGACTTCGCTGGTGCCTATTCCAAAAGCCAGTGCGCCGAATGCGCCGTGGGTGCTGGTATGGGAGTCGCCGCAGACGATGGTCATGCCGGGCTTGGTGATGCCGAGCTCGGGGCCGATGACGTGGACGATGCCCTGATCGCGCGAGTCGACATCGTAAAGCTCGACGCCGAACTCAGCGCAGTTTTTGCGCAGCGTGGCAATCTGCGTGGCGGAGATGGGATCGAGGATGTTGAGGCGGCCCTCAAGGGTGGTGGGCACGTTGTGATCAACGGTGGCCACAGTGCGATCGGGGCGGCGCACTTTGCGGCCGGCGAGACGGAGGCCCTCGAAGGCCTGCGGCGACGTGACCTCGTGGACGAGCTGCAGGTCGATGTAGAGGATGGTTGGCTCGCCTTGCGGCTCGACGACCACGTGCTGCTGCCAGACTTTTTCGAAGAGTGTTTTGGGAGATACGGTGTTCATGGAACTCCTATTGAGAGAGATCAGAAGTCAGAGGTCAGAGATTAAGCGCTGACGAGCATGGACTTTACTGTTTCGCGAATCTTGGCGCCCATGTCGGTGGTGGAGAGGACGGTGAGGCCGTTAATGTTGCCGCGGGCGAGGTCGGTGGTGCGGAAGCCTTGCTCGAGGACCTTGCGGACGCTGGATTCGATGGCGGCGGCTTCAGGTTCAAGGCCGGCGGTGTGACGAAGGATGAGCGCGCCGGTGAGGATTGCGCCGATAGGGTTGGCGAGGCCTTTTCCCGCAATGTCCGGAGCGGAGCCGTGGATGGGCTCGTAGAGATTGACCTTGCCGCCAATGGTGGCCGAGGGCAGCATGCCGAGCGAGCCGGTAATGACGCCGGACTCGTCGGAGAGGATGTCGCCAAACAAATTCTCTGTCAGGACGACGTCGAAGTCTCGCGGGCGGTTCATGAGGTGCATGGCCATTGCGTCGACGTATTGGTGCTCGAGCTGGACGTCGGGGAATTCGGCAGCGACTTCGATGACGGTGGCGCGCCAGAGCTGGGAGACTTCGAGGACGTTGGCCTTGTCGACGGAGCAGAGCTTCTTGCGGCGCTTCTGGGCGAGTTGGAAGGCGATGCGGGCGACGCGGGCGACTTCACCGCTGGAGTAGCGCATGGTGTTCCAGGCTTCGCCTTTGGCTCTGTCCCACTCGCGGGGCTTGCCGAAGTAGAGACCGCCGAGAAGTTCGCGGACGAAAAGAATGTCTGCGCCGTCGATGATTTCGGGGCGGAGCGGCGAGTTGACGGCTAGTTCTTTGAAAGCGAACGCGGGGCGCAGGTTGGCAAAGCCGCCGAGCGCGGACCTTATGGCAAGAAGCCCGGCTTCGGGGCGCTTGTCCGGGGGCATGGAGTTGAACTCGTTGCCGCCGACTGCGCCGAGGAGGACAGCGTCAGAGGCGAGGGCCGCGGCGAGAGTGTCGGCGGGCAGGGGCGTGCCGTCGGTGGTGATGGCAATGCCGCCGATGCGTTTGTGGTCGAGGGTGAGCGTGTGGCCGCCGAGGGTCATGACCTCTTCGAGGACCTTGACCGCTTCGTTGGTGACTTCGGGGCCGATGCCGTCGCCGGCGGTGACGAGTACTTTCAAATTCATTCCTATATTCCTTTTCCGTATTCAAATTGTCTTCACGGCCAAAATTGTCGCCCGCGGTCGCCAAATTCTTCAGTGTCTTTCTTTTCTCTTCGGCTGATCTGCATTTTTATCAGTCTCACGAAAACGAACAATACAATCCAAATCTCAATCCATGCCAAGAAAAAATTGCCTTCAAGTCCGGCAGACATTCCATCCAACCAGCCTCCCCCGCGCGATTGAAACAGGAGATCGATCCAAGAACCGATCTTGTTCCCCAAATCGTTGAACGGCGTCAGAAGCAAAAACAGAACCCAGTCAACACCAGTAAGAACGGAAATCAGAGTCAATATTGCGGCGGCGAATCCTGTTGTCGAGATTTCCTTTATGAGACGCTTACTCTTGTCTTTCATCGTCAGAGGGCATCCTCATCTGGCTAGCGCACTTTACGCCTGTTGCGGCCAGACCTCCGCAGCGGCGCTTTAGTCGAGTTCTGCTACCGGGACGCGGCGGTTCTCGCGGATCTGGTCAGGGAGAATGCCGACGAGGTCCTGGTCGTAGATGTTCTTCTTGCGGTCGGCGAGGGCGACGAAGCGGTAGTAGGTCTGCTGGAGCTCTTCGCGGGTGAGTGTGAAGCCAAGTTGCTCGAGGCGATGTCTCAGCGCGGCGCGGCCGGAGTGCTTGCCGAGGACGAGATGCGTTTTAGCCACGCCGACTAAGGCGGGGGTCATGATCTCGTAGCAGAGCGGGTTGGCCAACATGCCGTGCTGGTGGATGCCGGACTCGTGGGCGAAGGCGTTGTCGCCGACGATGGCCTTGTTGGGCGAAGGGCGGAAGGTGATGATCTGGCCCAGGACCTGGCTGGTGGCGTAGATCTGGTCGAGCTTGATGTTGGTTGAGACGCCGTAGCGGTCACCGCGGACATAGAGGGCTGCGGCGATCTCTTCGAGGGCGGCGTTGCCGGCGCGTTCGCCGATGCCGTTGATGGTGCACTCGACCTGACGCGCGCCGTTCTGGATAGCGGCGAGAGAGTTTGCAACGGCGAGGCCGAGATCGTCGTGGCAGTGGGAAGAGAGGACGATGCCCTGGGCGTCGATGGCGGGAATGCGTTCGCGGACTTCAGCGAACATGCGGCCGTATTCTTCGGGCGTGGAGTAGCCGACGGTGTCGGGCATGTTAATGGTTGTTGCGCCGGCTTCAACGGCGATGCGGACCATCTCGACGAGGTAGTCGCGGTCAGAGCGGGTGGCGTCTTCGGGCGAGAACTCGACGTCATCGACGAGCGAGCGGGCGAGGCGAACGGATTCACCGCACAGGTCGAGAGCTTGTGCGCGGCTGACCTTGAGCTTGTATTCGAGGTGGAGGTCGCTGGAGGCGAGGAAGACGTGGATGCGAGCGCGGTCAGCAAATTGCAGAGCGCGAGAGGCCATCTCGATGTCTTCGGTCTTGGCGCGGGCCAGGGAGGCGATGCGCGGCTTGCGGATGGCCTGGGTGATGGTGGCGATGGCGGCAAAGTCGCCTTCAGAGGCCATGGCGAAGCCGGCCTCGATGATGTCCACACCAAGGTCTTCGAGGGCGTGGGCCATGGTGAGCTTTTCCTGCGTGGTCATGGAGCAACCGGGCGACTGCTCGCCGTCGCGGAGGGTGGTGTCAAAAAACGCTATGTGATTTGTGGTCATCGTCTCGCCTGCCAGGTGGAAGCCTGATGCAACTGGTTGATTTTCTCAAGGAGGGGCAGTATAAAGCAAAGTTATTCTTGTTGGGGATAGGATAAATATTATTTATGCTAACAGGGAACAAGGAACTGTGAGGCTGCGATGGAACTGAATCAACTGGAGACGTTTTTGGCGGTGGCGGAGGAGCGGAGCTTTTCGCGGGCGGCGGTGCGTCTGCACAGGACGCAGCCGGCGGTGAGCCAAGTGATTCGCAAGCTGGAGGAGTCGGTAGAGGAGAAGCTGTTTGACCGGGCGGCGCGGGATGGGTCATTGACGGCGGCGGGGGTGCTGTTGCGCGACTATGCGTTGCGGCTTCTGGCGCTACGGCGGGAGGCTTCGAGCGCACTAGGTGAGCTCAAGAGCCTGGAGCGCGGGAAGCTGCAACTGGCGGCGAATGAGTACACATGTTTGTATCTTCTGCCGGTGATCGATCGATTTCGGCGGGAGTTTCCGCATGTAAACGTGACGGTTCAGCGGACGCTGGCGAGCCGGATTCCGGAAGAGCTGAATTTGAGGGCGTTCGAGCTGGGGATGATGTCGTTCCGGCCGGACCCGGCGCAGTTCCGCTCGATTGCGGTGTATGGAGACAGCCTGGATTTTATTGTGAGCCCGCAGCATCCGCTGGCCGGGGCGGAGCGGGTGTCGATCACGGACCTGGGCGAGGAGCTGTTTGTGGCGCATAACGTGGCGTCACCGCTGCGGCAGAAGGTGATTGAGGCGTTCCAGCGGTATCGGACGCCGCTGAAGATGGAGATTGAGCTTCCGACGATTGAGGCGATCAAGCGGTTTGTGGGGATGGGGAATGGTGTTGCGCTGGTGCCGCACCTGGCCGTGGCTCAGGAACTGGAGAACGGAGAGCTGGTGCGGATTCCGGTGGATGAGCTGGAGATTAAACGGGTGCTAAGGCTGGTGCATCGGCAGAAGGTGACGCTGTCGTATGCGGCGCGGGCTTTCCTGAAGACGGTGCGGGCGCTGGCCGAGGAGCGGGGGGCGCCGTTTCATTATCATGTGGAGCGGGTGGGGTGAGCAGGTCAGCAAGTCAGCAGGTCAGCGAGTCAGCCAGTCAGGGTGGCGACCCGGCTGCGAATTGGGCGAGCGGGTGAGGAGCAGCCGATTTGGAATGGGGTGCGTCTAAAGGGCAGATACAAACCCATGCGGTTGGAAGGGGAGATGGGACCCGACCCGTTCCGGCCATTTACAATTCTTAGAGCGGTGCGCAGAGGATATTTGTGTGCCGGAATCGAATAGCCCGATGCGAGCCGTGAGGTTGCGCAGTCGTGAGGTTCAGGACCGAATGAAGAAGATCGTAGTGTTTTTCTTTCTGGTGGCGATGGGAGCGGCAGCAGGACACGCTCAGGAGAGCCGGCAGGACATCAGCATCAGTGGAATCGGAATCATAGAGCCATTCATTGCCGCTCCGACGGATGTTCAGGTGAGCGCGAACCGGGGCTTTGGCGCGTTGGCTAGCTATCGATTCATGTTGACCCCAACAGCCGCGGTGGAAGCCAACTACGGGATCACGTATGCGAATAAGATTCGCTACTTGATCAGCAACACGAATAACTACGTGGTGAATACGCGTACGCAGGAGATTTCCGGTGCGTTCGTGAAGAGCTTCAACTATAAGAAGTGGAACCCATTTGTGGAGGGCGGTCCTACGGGAATTGTTTTCCTGCCGATTCGCAACACGGGTACGACATCTCTTGATGTGAAGCAGCAGACGCAGTTTGGCGCGATGTATGGGGGCGGTTTTGCTTACGAGATCAGCCCGAGCTTCGACATTCGCGGCGAGTTCAGAGGGTTAGTGACGAAGGTTCCGACCTTCGGCTACAGCCAACTGGAAACGAACAAGTGGTACAACATCTATGTTCCGACGGTGGGCGTGGCGTATCACTTCTAAGGTTTAGGGAACAAGCAGGAAAAGGGGATGGGCTCAGGCCTGTCCCTTTTTTTTCGTCTTTATGGGAGCTTAGGGTTGGCGGGCTTCGGCGTATCGGCCGAGTTCCTTGACCATGGAGCAGTGGGCCTGGAGGGCGTTCATGGCGCGGGTGCCTTCCTCAGCGGTGTGAATCTGACAGTCGACGTAGAAGATGTACTCCCACGGCTTTCCATGGACCGGGCGGGACTCGATCTTGGTGAGGTTGGTTCCCATTGTGGAGAGTTCGGAGAGCGCGGAGACGAGGGAGCCGGGGCGATTTTCCACAGAGAAGGCGATGCTGATCTTGTTTGATTTGGGATCGACTTTAATGTCTCGAGTGCGGCGCACGAGGAAGAAGCGGGTAAAGTTTTCAGGATTGTCCTCGATGCCCGCGACGAGGATCTGGGCTCCGTAGTGACGGGCTGCGGCCTCAGAGGCGATGGCGGCGGCGTGGCGGTCGCGGAGTTCGACGAGTTGCTTGACGCTGCCTGCGGTGTCGTAGAAGGCGAAGGCTTCCATGCGCGGATGGCTGGCCAGGAAGGAGCGACACTGCGCCAGTGCGACCGGGTGGGAGAAAACGCGGTCGATGTGGGCGATGGAGGAGCCGGAGATGGCGATAAGGTTGTGGCGGATGCGGAGCAGGGCTTCGCGCTCGACGCGGACGTCGTGATTGAGGAGGAGATCGAAGTGCTCGGAGACAGAGCCGGCGAGGGAGTTTTCAATGGGGACTACGGCAGCGTCGACCAAGCCATTTGAGAGGGCGGAGAATGCATCGGCGGAGAGGGCGAAGGGCGCAATGACAGCGTCGTCGACCAACTTGATGGTGGCCTCATGGCTAAAGGAGCCGGGCTCTCCCTGGATTGCAATCTTCATGCCTTTATTTTGATCTCCGACGGGTGATTGCGGACTGGGGATTGTTGGTTCTGACTGCAGGTAGTGCTTTCTCGCACCATACCACAGGGTGGTTGGGGATTCATTGGGCTTTTGATCGTCGGGCATAAAAATCAGCGCCTTATCCAAAGGTCAGCGGCCACAAAGAGAAGAAAGACAGTGGCGATGACTCCGTTCATGGTGAAGAATGCGGCGTTGAGCCGGCGCAGGTCACGGGGAGAGACGAGCGAGTGTTCATACGCCAGGAGAAGTGCGACGGCGGCGATGCCCAGCCAGCCGGCCAGGTGGAACTGGAAGAGGATTGCGAACCAGCAGAGCAGGCCGAGCATGGTGAGATGCATGATGCGGGCTGCCCAGAAGGCGGCGGGAATGCCGAGGGCCTGCGGCAGGCTGTGAAGGCCGACGGAGCGATCGTGTTCGAAGTCCTGGCAGGCGTAGAGGACGTCGAAGCCGCCGACCCAGAGGGTGACAGCGGCGGTGAGGACGAGGATGCGTGGGTCGAGTGAGCCGGTGACGGCGATCCAGGCGGCGGAGGGAGCGATGCCGAGGGCCAGGCCGAGGACAATGTGGGACCAGCGTGTAAAGCGCTTCATGTAGCTGTATGAAAAGAGGGTGAGGAGAACGATGGGAGAGAGGTAGAGCGTGAGCCGATTGAGCTGGGAGGCGGCGAGGACGAAGATGAGGGCGGTGAGGAGGGTGAAGCCAAGAACGAATTGGCGCGAGAGCAGGCCGGCGGGGATGGCTCGGGTGCTGGTGCGGGGATTGGCAGAGTCGAGATCGGCGTCGGCCCAGCGATTGAAGGCCATGGCGGAGGATCGGGCGGCGACCATTGCAACCAGGATCCAGACGATGGTTCGGAAAGCGGGGAGCCCGCGGGCCGCAAGCAATACGGCGGTGAGCGAGAAGGGGAGCGCGAAGATGGAGTGCTCCCACTTGATCATTTCGAGCGTGATGCGAGTTCTGGTCCAGAAGCCGGGCATGTGATTTCCAGCAATTAGTTTACCGGAGGGATGGGGGCGGGGCGGCGTCATGGTCTCCCAGGTCTCAGAAGCGAGACATGGGGCACCCGAGGTCTTTGGGCGAGTGGATTAGCGGCTCAGGAGCCTTCGGCGTTCTTGACGGTGTCGATGATGTGTAGGACTTCATGGAGGCGGGTAATGCGGAACATGCTCTGCACACGCTCGTTGACGTGGGCGAGGGTGAGACGGGTGCCGTGGTCGCGGCAGTAGATTTGGTGACTGATGATCTCGCTCATCCCGGCCGAATCGACATAGGGGACGGCCGACATGTCGAGTATGGTGTGGCTGGGCAACTCGCCGGAGCGGAACGCGTTGCGCACGATGTGTGCGCCGCCGAGCGTGATGGGGCCAACGATGCGCAGGATCACGACGTCGGGTGAATTTCCGGTGAGGCGCTCGATGGTGACAGGGACGATGGGAGACATGCTGGGTCCAGTGTAAGCAAAACGGCTGGAGAGTGGCGGGAAAAGCGTTGGCCCGGTTTCGGAAGGTGAGGATGAGGGCTTAAGGGCAGCGCCACTTGAAAGCTGAGGACTACTTTCTGAGGGCTTTCATGTCGTGGCCGCCCTGGTGCAGGACCAGGTGGGTGACCTTGCCCTGATCGTTCTTGAAAAACTCCACCTGCGCTTCAACGACGGTGAGAAAGAAGCTGGTTTCCGACTCGGCGTAAACAGGAAACTTTGGCTGGCCGGAAGCCTGGGTCATGAGCTGGCCGTTCTCGACTGTGAAAACCAGGTCGAAGTTGGGCGCGAGGGCATAAGTTCCCGCGTATTGGGCGAGGATCTTGGGATCGACCGAGACGGTGGTGCGAATCCTTGGGCGATAGTCGGGCCAGTTGTATTCGGTGGCGATTGCATGAAGGATCTCGTCGCCGATCTGGCCTCCGCTTTCTGAATTGGTCATGACCACCGCGCCCTCGCCGCTGTTTTCATAGGCGACAAAGATGCTGACGAATCCTTCGTTGACGCCGCCGTGGGAGAAGTATGGGTTGGGGGCGTCGCCGCCGATCTCGAGGCCAAGGCCCCACTTGCCCATGCCAGGAGTGAGCATCTGGCGGGTCATATCCTGGGAGAGCACATGGTTGGCCTTGCCGTGCGAGGAGAGCTCGACTTCGATGATGTAGCGGGCGAGGTCAGTGGGGGTGGTCCAGAGGCCTGCCGCAGCCATTTCGGGATAGGTGTGCGCGCCGCCTTGGATCGGTGTGCCGTTGCCATGGTAGGGCGTGGCGGCGAAGGACTGAAAGCCCTTGGGCAGGGGCTGCTCGTAGGTGCTGTGCTTCATGCCGATGGGAGCGAGCACTGAATCGTGAAGGAGCTTCGGGAAAGGTTCTTTGGCAACGTCGATCATTGCCTGCTGCATCACGGTGAAGCCGCCGCCGGAGTAGTTCCAGTGGTCTCCGGGAGGGGCTTCGCTACGGATGGCGGGGGTGTTGGCTGGCTTTTCACCGTTGAGCACCTGGACAAGGGTGGGCACGGGGTCGGTGGAGGCGTAGCCGGGAAACCCGTGGATGGTAGTGCCACCGGTATGAGTGAGCAGTTGGCGCAAGGTGACGGGCTTGCCTGCGGCCACCTTGTCGGCGGGGAACTTCCAACTGGTGAGGTAGGTGTTGATGTCAGCGTCGAGCGAGAGCTTGCCCTGCTGGACGAGACGCAGCGCTGCCATGGCGGCGAGGGGCTTGCTGATGGAGCCAGCCTGGAACATGGTGTCTGCAGTGACAGGCGCACCGCCGATTGCGGCCACGCCAAAGCCCCGCGCCCACTCAATGGCACCGTGATGAATGACGGCCACGCTCACGCCGGGAACATTGAGTTCCTTCATCCGATCAGCGAGGTTGTGGGTGGCGTGCGGATCGTCTCGGATGACGATGCCGGGCATAAGGCCCTGCTGGACATGCTGGATGTGTTGGGCAATCTGAGCGGAAGGCGACGCGGGCTTAGATGATGAGGGCGCGGATTGCGCAACGGCGAACTGAGCTGTGGAGCAGGCCAGGACGAAGACAAGAAGACGGCTGGCGACGCATTTCATGGCGGGAATTCTCCGCACCAACGATAGCCCTGCGGTGCCGTGCTACAGGCTTGCTTCTGCGTCCTCGACGCTGGGCTTGATGGTGATGACGCCGTCGACGCGGGTCATCTTGAAGAGCTCCATGATGCGAGCGCTGACGCCGGTAACGATGAGCTTGACGCCCTTTCCGGTGCAGCGGACATGGTGGTTGATGACCGCGCCCATCCCGGTGGAGTCCATGTAGGGTACGCCGGACAGGTCGAGGATGGTGACGGGTGGGGGATCGCCGGCGCGAATCACGGACTGGAACTCAAAGAGATTGCGCAGGGTGAGGGGACCCTTGAGGGAAAGGATCGTCGTGCCGGGAGCTTTGCCCGTCTGCTTCTCAATGGAAAGGGGTTCGTCGAAAGCCATGGAGGTAAGTGTAAGGAATGGAAAGGAGTTTGTCGTTACAATTCTGTGAATGTCCTGCAACGAAGTGGCTCGAGGCTTCATCCCAGAGTTTCTGTAGTGGCTGGGGAGGACGCGGCGTGGGTGGTTTGTCAGGTCCGATTTCGTCCTCGATGAGCAGGTATCAGAATCTAGACTTGGGGCACTCGCAGGAAATAACAGCGAAATGAGGGTGGGAAAAGGAGATGGCCCCGGAGGGAATTCCGAGGCCATCTCCTTTTAGAAGTCCAACTTGCTGCTGCATCGCATCCCACCCTTTCCGCAAAGAATGCGGAAAGGAAGGGGCTCCAGAATCGCCGGTTATTGAGCGGCGATCTGTTTGGATTCGGTGGGCTGGTTGGCCACCTGGAGGTAGTTCTTGACCGAGAAGACGCCGGGCACGCTGTTTGCCTGGATGAAGGCGACATTCTTGTCGGTCTGGTTGTCGACTATGCCATAGAGCTCAACATGGCCGTTCTGCACGGAGATGCGGATAGGCTTGGCGGGGTCGATGGCGTACTTGTTCAAGACTGGATTGCCATAGACGGCACGGGCCAAAGCCATACGCGTATGGTCGTCCATGATGGAGACGGGATCGACTTCGATGTTGCTGATGACCTCTTTGACGCCCGGATAGTTGCTTGCGAGCGAGACCGCATCGTCCTTGTCCCAATCAAAGAGGGCGTGTCCGCCGAGTGTGACTACGCCATCGTGGACGTCAATGGTGATGGCGTTGAAGATGGTTTCGCCGTATCCGACGCGATCCCACGCGATCTTTTCACTGAGTTTTGCCTGGATAGCGCTGTCGGGGACACTTGGTCCTGCAACCTGGATGAGATTGCGGACGGCATTGACGCCATCGACCTTGTGCATGGCCTTCTCCGCGTCGGTCTTGTACTCGTATAGGTCGACAGTTCCGGTGAGGGTGGCGATGCCGTTATCGATGGATACCTTGACGTCTTTGAACTGCTTCTTGTTGAGCCGGTTTGCGGCGGAGGATTCTTCGTGGGCCTGTGCGGCTACGCCTGAGGGGCGCCCCGCAGCCAATGAGATCTGGGGAAGGCTCAGGAGGGCGCCGGCAAGCGCGATCGCGAAAAGTGTATTGCGAGTTTTGGGGAGGTTGCTTCTCATGTGATTACTCCTACGTGTACTGATTACGTTTCTTTAGCGGCAACGGATTGTTTTGTTCGACGCACTGCCCGCGAGCATTGGAAGCCCACGGCGGCCGGACTTTCCGTTACCGTCCGGCTGTATAGACACGAATAGCGGAAAAAGGTTTTGAAAGCAGTGCAAAAGTGAACATGTGAAGGAGTTAGGGGCAGAAGCGCTAGCGGTAGCGGCGGGTAGCTTTGATGACCATGGAGAAGACGCCGGATTCGTCGCGGGCGACGAGCAGGGAGACATGGCGGTTGACGGCGACTTCAGCCTGGAGGAGCTGCTGACCGGTGGTGTTGACGTTGGTGGCGTATGTGAGGGTGAGGTTGCGTCCGAGCTGCTCCTCGACGATGATGCGCGAGGTGGAGTTGCCGAGCGCGCCAAGGTAGTTGGGGTCGACTTTGACGGAGCCAGCGCCGAAGAGTTTTTGAACGCGGTTTGAGACGGTTGCGTTGAGCGCGCCGCCGAGGAGGGCGTCGGTGGTGGGGTTTGAGATTTCCTGTTCCTGCTGCTGGGTGTACAGGCGCTGCTGGTTGCCGGTGCGCCCCAGGGCGAGAAGTGCGACGACATCGGCTTCAGGCAGCGGCGGATCGCTGCGGTAGGAGACGGCGAGCTTTTGCGGAGTGCCGTGGAGGCCGAGAGTGATGTCGTAGTCTTCAACGCGGGCGGTGGCGTTGAGGTCGATGGAAGGCTCAATGCGGACGGGGTTGGTGAAGTTGATGTCGCCGCGCTGGAGTTCGTAACGGGTTCCGGCGAGCAGAGCGCTGCCCTCAGTGATGGCAATGCTTCCGAGTAGCGATGGCGAGGCGAGGGTGCCGCGGAGGTGGAGATCGACGTTGCCGGCGAGCTTGGCAAAGGCGTTTTGGAAGTTGAGCTGAGGCGAGGAGGCGAGATGGATGTCTAGGCGAACGTGGTTGGATGGCGCATCGGGCGGAGCAACCGATTGAACGAGGTTGGCCTGGGCGGCAAGGGCGGCTAGATCGAGGTCGGGACTAATGGAGAAGCGTGTGATGAGGACATCGCCGGATAGAAGCAAGCTGTTCTGCGTGCCCTGGAGATGGAGGGTTGTGTCGGCGAGGGAGCTGACACCGGCGGGGTAGCGGATGCGCATGGACTTGCCCGTGACAGTGAGATCGGCGAAGAGGCCGTGCTGATAGGCGAGATAGCCGCCGACGCTGAGCAGTCCGCCGCCGGTCATTGCGGTAAGGGATTTCACCTCGAGGCGGTTCTGGTTGAACTCGAGGGTTCCATGGAGCTGGCTGAGTCCGTTGGGGAGATCTTCGAGAGAGAGGGAGCCGTTCTGGAAGTCGACTCGGCCCTGAAGGCCGGGGTTCTTGAGGGGTCCGTGTGCCTCAACGGTGAAGGTGCTTGTCCCACCGGCGGTAAGGTCTGAGTCAAGGGTTTCGGCGAGTTTTAGATTGATGGTGCCACTCGCTGTGAGGTCGAGGCGCTGGTCGCCCTTGAGGCCGAGGGTTCCTTTGGCCTGCAGGTCAGTCTCCTCGCCGGTGACGTGGAGGGGATCGAGTTCGATGCGGGCGTTGGCGAGGGATGCGTGGAAGCCGCCTTGGCTGACGAGGTGTACGCCGTCGACGGTGACGGCCATCTCGGGCAGTCGAGCTTCTCCGCGAAGCTGTTCTGGGTGATCGAGCGGGCCCTCGATGGTGATTACGCCTGCGAGGGATGACTCGCCATTGAGGGCGCGGAAATGGGCCATGCGGAGTGGCGTGGCGATGTTGAAGTGAGAGAAGTCGACGCGGGCCTGGGTGGGGTGGCCCTCCTTGAATTCCGTGCGGCCGTGGAGTTTGAGGTCTGCGCTTTCCAGGCCGCTGGTGGCGTCGTAGATGAGGGCGTTGCCTTCAGAGTGGGCCTGCAGGACGAGGAGTCCGAGCGACTGACCGCCGATGGTGAAGCTGGAAACATTGACGTGGCCCTGGATGCGTGGATCATCGAGAGTGCCGGAGCCGGTAAGCGCGAACTCAAGACGGCCGGTCATTTCGTCGTTTAGCTGGCGAAGGGATTGGACCTTGGCGACGTCGATGCCGTCGGCCCTGCTGTCGATTTGGAAGCGATGGGCGTTCAGGTCGTAGCTGCCGGAAGCGCTGAGCGAACCGGCGGGTGAGGAGGCCGAGATGGAGGTGAGGTGAAGGAGATTCTTGGTGAGCGATCCCTGGGCGTGGAGGCGGGAGATCGGTTCACCATAGACGACGCCGAAGGTAAGGTCGGCCGAGCCGGAGCCGCCGAGGTTGTTGACCTTGCCGTCGGCATGGAAGTCGGTGTCGAGGGTGCCGGATACGGGGATGGTCTGGTTGAGGAGCGGGAGCAGATCGTCCATGGGCACGTGAGCGGCGCGGAGGTGGAGATGGAGGTTGGAATTGCCGTCGAAGGTCGGCTCGGCGATGCGGCCGCCGGGCGGAGTGGCGTCTAGGGAGCCTTCGAGAGAGATTTCGGCTGTGCCGCGACGGAGCATGGCATGGTCGACGACGACACGTTCTGCTGAGTAACTGCCGGTGGCGTCGATGGAATCCCAATGGACGGACTGGAGCGGTGCGGGCGTGGGCGTGACGGTTGAATTGTTCGGGGCCGGTTTGGCCGGGAGCATCTCGACGGCGATTTGCGTGGTTTTGAGGGAACCGGCGAGATGGGGATCGAGGACCGAGCCGGACCAGGTGCCGTGGAAGTCGCCCTGGCCAGCGAGGCTGATGGGCAAAGCGGCAGTTCCGGAGCGGCCGAAGCGGGAGACGCCGAGATCGCGGAGGACGGTGTCGAAGTCGCCGAGGTTGGAGGAGTGGAAGTCGACGCTGATGCCGGTGGGTCGGCTCATAGGGTGAACGCCGAGAAGACCTGCGGCCTGGACCTGACTGGAGGGGAGCTGGACGGCAAGCTTACGCAAGGCAACTGAGCCGTCCTTGTGGGTGTAGGTGGCATCGAAGACGCCGGTGGCCGGCTGTTCACCGGGCAGGGGATGGCCGGTGGGGTCGATGGCGAGTTGGACGCTTACGACTGTGGTTGAAGTATAGCCATCATTGAATGTGGCGGTCATGGGGCCGTTGAAGCGGGCATCGAAGCCAACGCGCTGGAAGGGCGGGTCGGTGACGGCGTCAAGGATGGTGTCGAGAGGGAGATCTTTTGCCTGGGCGTTGATCTTGCCGTTATAGGGGATGAAGGGCGGCTCGTACGGCAGCTTGGAGGCGGGGTGGGTTTCGTGTTTTGTGCGGGCTGACGCCGGGGTTGGGGATAGATTGGCCTGGCCGGGAACGGAGCTCAGCCAGGGTGAGAGGGTGAAGTCGCCTGTGACTTCACCGCCCTGAGGGAAAAGCGCAACTACTTTGGAGAAGACCATCTGCTTTTGGTCGACGTGGACGTGGGTGTCGACGCGAAGCCGCTTGAGCACGAGTCCGGGCATGACCAAAGCGCCATCGTCGACATGGACGACTCCATCAATGCGAAACTCACCGGTATCGCCAGCGGCGTCGACGTCGAGGCGGGCTACGCCGGCGGGGGTGTTGGGAAAGTCAACGAGCGGATCGAGCAGACGCATGTCGAAGTCGCCCTGAACTTTTGCGCGCCAGTTAGGGTGGGCGAAATTCTGCAGGTTGGCGGAGACATCGAGAGTGCGATCGGGGAGGCCGCGTTCGCGGCAGGTGAGGCGGAGCGAGCGAAGGTAGAACGCGGTGCGGGTGAGGTCGATGGTGGATTGGAAGAATCCGTGGAAGGTCTGCGGCTTGCCGTGGGAGAGGCGGAGATCGGTTGCGCCGGCTTCGATGCGGTAGGTTTCAGGGGTGGTTGCGGCAGCGGGGACCCAGGCCAGGTGGAGCGAGATGTCGTGCGCTTCAAAGTTCACAGGCAGTGAGAGCAGGCGTTGATGAAGTGCGTCCGTGCGACTGTCAATGAGGACGACGCCATCGATTACGCGGGCATTACTCGCCTGAAGATTGAAGAGCTGGTCGATGGTTGAGCCGTTTGACCTGGAAGGATGGGCAGGGCGCGGCTGGTTGGTGGAACCGTCGGGATAGCTGATGAGATGGAAGGCGGGGTGGTCGATCTGGAGATCGCGGAGCAGGATGCGTGGGCTCAAGAAGCCAAAGATGCTGACGTTGGCGCGGAGGTGATCAATGGTGGCGTAGGGGATCTCGCCAGGGGCTTCAGTGCCGTGAAGGACGATTCCGCCGGCTTCGGCTTCAAGGCTCAGCAGGTGCCACTTGAAGGAGGCGATTTCAGCTCGGCCACCAGTGCTTTGCTGGAGCAAATGAACCATGCGCTTGCGGACGAGGGCCTCAAAGGAATCAGAGGATGCCCAGATGAAGAGGCCGACGATGGCAGCGGCAACGAGAAGCGCGATGAAGGTGGCGGAAAACAGCAAGTGACGCCAGTAGCGACGGCGACTGCGTGGCCGGGCGTCCGCATCGGCTGGCAATGGAGTCTCGGGGAGCCTGGATGGGTCGTCGGTCATCGGGCTCCTACTTGTGGATGGGCTGCTTGCGGGTTGGCAGGGGATGTTTCTTCGAGGGAGGGATCGAGGACTTCGATCTCACCCTGGGAGCGGAGGTTGCGGAGCCAGTCGTCGAAGAGGGCATTGACCTTCTGCTGGAGAAGGATCTCCTGGATGCGCGGGGCGACTCTTTCGAGGGGCGGGATCTCCTCACCCTTGCCATAGAGAGGAATCAATTTGTCGTGGTAGTAGGCTGCGATCTCCTGCTCGGAGACGCTGATTCCCTGACGGAAGCGGAGTTCAATGAAGCTGAGAATCTGGAGGCGGTTGCGGAGCGAGGCCTCGACAAGCTGCTGGGTTAGCCCGTGGGCGGCAAGAAAGGCCTTCCAGCCTGTTTCGGAGGCGCAGTTGGCATGAACGCAGGCGGGAAGCTCGGTGCGAATTTCTTTCAGGCGGGCGTCGACTTCGGCTTGCGTAGGCTCGGCGGCCTGGATGTCCTCCTGGCGCATTTGCTGCTGGATGAGATTGCGGCTGATGAGCTGTTCGAGGGCGCGCTGAGGGGTAAGGACGCCTGAGCTTTGGTCAGAGGGGTCGAGGATGGAGAGGCGAATCTCTTCGTCGATGTCACTCAATAGAATGGCGTGATTGTTGACGACTCCGACGACGCGGTCGAGAACCCGTGGCGCCTGGGAAACAGATAGCTCAGCGGCCGGGGCGGGGGATTGTGCACGGGCCGGAAGAGCGAAGAGCGCGAGAGCGAACGCAAAACTGAGGCAGGCGCGGGACGAAAGCACAAAGGCGAGAAGGCACGCAACGCGGTGCGGGTCGACAGCAAGAGGTCGGGATGGAGAGGATGCGAGCATTAGAAGGTTTGGCCGAGGCTGAAGAAGAAGTTGAAGTGGTTTGCCTCACCGACGGTGGGAAGGGCGGTGGGATTTGAGTAGTTGTATATCACCGGATAGATGGGGGTGTTGAGGTTGTAAGAGAAGTCAAGGCGGATGGGGCCCGCGGGAGTGTGATAGCGAAGGCCGGCGCCGATGGCGTGGGAGAAGTAGTTGAAGCTGCACTCGCCCTGCCAACCGGTGGAGTTCACCGGGCCGGGCGGCGGCAGGTCGGGTTGAGCGGGATAGGTGGGATTCTCGCAGGCGGAGCGGTTGGGCTGATGAAAGCGAAGGAAGCTTGCCCATGCGTCGGATGCCCTGGAGAAGACGTTGCCCATGTCGTGGAAGAGGACCAAGCTGAGTGAGTCGCCGATCCAGGGAAGATTGGGAGGAGGCAGGCGCAGCTCGGTGCTGTTGATGAGTGCGCCAGCTCCGCCGATGGGGTAGCCGGTTTCAGGATCGCGTGGGCCAGCTGCGTTGATGGAGAAGCCGCGCAGGGATGTGGGGCCGCCAGCGTAGAGGCGCTCGGGGAGGGGGATGAGCTCGCTCGATGCATTGCCAAAGGCGCGCTCCTGTCCGTAGCGGGTGTTGCGGGCGAGAACGTAGCGGCCCTTATCGAAGCTGTAGTAGCTGGAGTTGGAGACGTCAAGACGGTTGAACTGGGCCTGCGCGCCGAAGGGCTTGGCGGAGAGGAACTCCTGAAAGCTGGTGTATGTGCCGCGATGGGCATCGAGGGCAGAGTCGCGGGAGTCGCGAATCCAGGTGAAGGCGGGGCCAGCGACGCGGACGGCCGCGGCAAGCTGTTGAATTTCGCCTGGGGCGACCTGGAGGGTGGTTTCCTGCACCTTGACGCGACGGAAGTTGAACTCGTAGATGAAGGTGTTGGCCTTGGAGACGAGGGAACTTGGAGCGGAGAAGTGTTCAGTGAGGCGGGTGCCTGTTTCGAGCTTGGAGGCGACGTAGGTGGTGACGTCGAGGCTGTTTGCATAGCCGCCCGACCAGGTGAGCGCGAAGTCATGATTGCCGATAAAGTGAGGAATCTGGTAAAGGAGATCGAGTTTTTGTTCGAGGAGTCCGTAGGTGCCCTGGACGGATGCGGATTGCTCGCGGCCGAAGAGGCCGTTGCGTGTGATGTCGGCGATGATACGAGGGCTGACGCCGGTTTTTCCCTGGGGATTGCATTTTGCGCCGCTGACGATGATGCCTTCGCAGTTGTACTGGGGCTGGCCGGTCTGGGCCTCGAAGCCGAATCCGTAAGTGAGTGCCCAGCGTCGGGCTTCGACGGCCTCGAGCAGGACGGTTTTATAAGCGTTGCCACCGGCAGGGTTTTCGACGGCGGTGTCGACTTCGTTGAAGAGAGCCAGGTCGTAGAGATTGCGCTGCGTGTCGATGAGCGCGGATTGATTGAGGGGGTCGCCGGCATGAATGGTGATGGCCTTCGCTACAGTTTCAGGGCGTGTGTAGTGAAGCCCGGTAAGGAGGACCTTGCGGACAAAGACCTGCTCGCCTTCAGTGAGATGGAAGATGACGTCGGTCTTGGCGGGGTCGTCGGTCTCTATTTTCTGGGTGATGTCGACTTGAGGGTTTTCGTAGCCGCGCTGGAAGAGATCAGTGAGCAGCGTGTCGCGGTCGCCGGCGAGGTTGCCGGGCGAGAGCAACTGGCCGGGCGAAGTGTTTAGGAGGGCGAAAAGGCGCAGTGTGTCGTTGAGTTGAGTGCCTTCGATGGAAACAGTTCCGACGCGTTGCTGGGTTCCTTCGGTGATACGGTAGACAACGGCGAGGGGCGCATTGCGGGCGCGGGCCGTGGAGGCAGAAGGCGGGGCGGCGGGCGATTCGGGCAAAGAGATATCCGCGGCGACAGTTTCAGGGGTGCTGGTTTCGGGGACGATTTTGACGTCAGGGAATCCGTTGCTGCGATAGACGTTTTGGAGGGCGGCGATATCGGCTGAGACCAGCGACTGGCTGTAGGCGCCCTGACGATCGAGGTCGCCGGCAGCGTGAACGCTGAGCAATTCCTTGAGGGTGTCGGAGCTGAAGTAGTGGTTGCCCACGACGGATACGCTTTGTACGCGGCGGCGGGGCCCGAGAGCGACGCGGTAAAGGATGGTGACCTGCTCGGCAGCGGCGGCTGGGGAGTCGTGATCGACTTTTACGTCGAAGTAGCCGAGGCGCTGGAAGTAGTTGCGCAGGCGGCGATTGCCTTCATTGAGGAGATCGTCGTCGACTGCGCCTTCCTGAAAGACAGGGACGACGCGGCGCAGGCGTTCCGGATCGATTTTCGCACCTTCGGCGAGTACGCGAACGATGGGGCCCTCATTGGCGGAGAAGCGGAAGTTCTCGCGATGCTGGCCGGGCAGGTACGTTTCGGATTCGAGTTTGACGTCGGCCTCGAATCGGTCCTGTTTCTGGTAGTGGCGGAGGACGCCGTCGAGAGCGCGGTTGGGGGTGTCGTGGTCGATGGTGGCGCCGGTATGCAGGCGGGCGAAGTGGCGGAACTCTTCGAGAGACATGCCGGAGTCGCCAGTGACCTCGATTGCGCCGACGCGGGCCTGTGGTCCAGAGGCAACGTGGAACGCGATGTCGACGAGTTGTTCGTCAGGACGGGGTGTGAGGACGTCGTGGATGGTGGGCTCGCGGAAGCCGTTGTCAGCGAGGGTGCGGCGCATCTCGGCGAGGGCGCGGGCGAGCTTGTCGTCATTGAATCGAGTGCCGGGGTTGAGCTGGCTGGCGCGCTGAAGCTGCGCGTTGATGGTTGCCCCCTTTGCGCCGTCGACGCTGACCGTGCCGATGAAGGTGCGTGGCGCGCCGCTGAAGGTGATGGCGACACCGTCGTCAAGTGGCGACGCGTCGGCCTGGATGGTGTCATAGAGCCCGGTGGCAAACAATTTGCGGAGGCTGGCGCGGATATCGTCTTCGTGCATCGGCGCGCCTTCGAGCTGTGGCAGATGGCCGGGAAGGGGCAGGAGGCGATCGGGAGATACGCCCTCAAAGGCGATGCGGCGAACGGGAACGCCCTCCCAGCGTGCGAAGGGCGAGAGTTCAGGGGCGTCGATGGAAGACGCAGCAGAGGACGTGGCGGAGTCGTGAACGGGCAGCGGCGCATCGGGCAGCGTTGCGGATATCGTGGCCGGCCTGGATGGTTGCTGGGCGAGTGTGGGCGGGACAAACTGAAGGAAGGCGGCGAAGAGAAGGGTTGAGACGGAGCGGCTGATGCTTTTTAAGGGAAGCGGAGCCAAAGGAGTGTCAGAGATGGGGGAAGGATAACCGGACTGCCCTACCCTCATTGACGTCAAGATTTGATCTCCTCTAAACATCCGCAGAACTATATTCGCGGAACCACAGAAATCCGCTTCCGGTTAGACGTGCCCGATGTCTGACGGGGCGGAGTTGAATGCGAAGCTGCCGGAATGGATTCCGCCAGGAAAATGGGCGAATGCCGGTCCGGGCGAGGCTTCCCCGGCTGGTGCCTCTGCATCCTATACTAACGAGGAATGATGCTCGGCGCAGAGCTGGAAGAGACGCCTGGGTATTCTCAAAGGAAGCTGATGGGGCAAGCCAGAGTTCCGGTGAAGGGGCCGAGTGGGGAAGTGTCTGGCGCGGAGCCGGCGGAGGGAACGGCTGGCCAATTGGCAGCGAAGCAGGTGAATGCCCAGCAGCGCACAGCGACAGTTGTGTCGATTGAACTGCTGGGACGCGCGGCGGCGGGCGACCACGGGGCGTTCGGGGAGATTTACTCGCTACACAAGCGGCGAATCTACTCTCTATGCCTGCGCATGGTGGGGAATCCGGCGGAGGCAGAGGACCTCACCCAGGAAGCATTTCTCCAACTGCATCGGAAGATCGCGACATTTCGGGGGGAATCGGCGTTTTCAACGTGGCTTCATCGGCTTACGATCAACGTGGTGCTGATGCGCCTGAGGAAGAAGGGGCTGCAACTGATCTCTCTGGACGAGGCGATGGAGCCTACAACGGAAGAGCGGCCAGGCCGGAGCTTTGGGGCGGATGATCTTTCTTTAACTGGTGCGATTGATCGGATGGCCTTGCAGCGGGCAATCGACGACCTGCCGGCCGGCTATCGACTGATCTTCATGCTGCATGATATTGAGGGATACGAACATAACGAGATAGCGGATATGCTGAATTGCTCGATAGGGAACAGCAAGTCGCAATTGCACAAGGCTCGGCTGAAGCTGCGAGAAGCGTTGCGGGTTCACTCCAGGGAGGAGGGCCAACGATGAGCGAACAGCCCAAGTCCATGACGTGTGCTGAATTTCAGGCGCAACTGCCGGAGTTCATCGGATCGGGTGCGAGCGCGGCCGGGCACCCGCATTTGAAGGAGTGCGCACTGTGCCGCGAACTGCTGGAAAACCTGGAGACTATCGCGCAGGCGGCGAGGCAGTTGTTTCCGGAGGTTGAGCCACCGGATGAACTGTGGGAGCAGATCGAGCTGGCGATCAAGAAGGATGAAGGCGGAGAGGGATAAGGCGCAAAGAGGCGGACCGGCGGGGGTCAGGCGGCTTGGACTATGGGACTTGGTGGGGGCGGGGTTTCCGCAGGGGCATAAGCGGGGAAAACTGTAAAACTTGTGGCTTGCGAACCTGGCGCGAAGCGCGGGAGGCGCTCACCTTTGCGAGGAATTGGCCGATAGATAAGCGTAGTTCCCATGGCGCGATGTCTTGTAAGTAATTCAGGTTGAATGATTTGTTGGAGAAAGTTGTAAGGCAGGTGGAGAGAATGCGAGCCGCAGACTGAAGGGTGGGAGTGGGGAACAAGGAGCGGGTTGTGGGCGTAGAGATGAGGGAGCCTCGGGCTGAGGGGGGAGCGCAGCCGCAACCAGAGCGCGGAAAAGTGAAACTTAATGGTATTCTTCGTTGTCTAATGAAGGAAAGTTGATACGAGGACACTCAATGCTTAATCAGAATCCGGCTTCACCGAATGGGAAGAACGGTGCAACGAAGACAAATGGAGGACTACGGCGGATTCCTGTGCTTCCGGTCCGGGATACGGTGCTGTTTCCGCACGCGGTGCTTCCGCTGACGGTGGGACGAGAGAGCTCGATCCAGTTGATCGAGGCGCTAGGGGAAGAGCGGACGATTGTGGTAGCGGCGCAGCTTGATCCGAGGCTGGACGCCCCCAAGCCGGACGACATGCACACGGTGGGGACGCTGGCCACGGTGCACAAAGTGGTTCGGATGCCGAACCAGAGCCGGTTTGTGTTCACCGAAGGTGTTGAGCGAGTGAGGCTGGTGAAGTATGTCCAGACTGAGCCGTTCATGATTGCCGAGGTGGAGACAGTGGAAGAGGTTGAGGTTCCGACGGGAGCGGGGCTTGAGGCGCTGACTCGGAATGTGATCGGGCAGTTCCAGCAGATCGTTTCCGAGTCGCAGACGCTGTCGGACGAGCTTCAGACGATTGCAGCGAATATCGAGGAGCCGAGCCGGCTGGTTGATTTTGTGGCGTCGTCGCTGCCGTTTCTGACGACGGACGACAAGCAGCAACTGCTGGAGTCGGCGAGCATTCAGGAGCGGCTGGAGAAGTTGAATGCGCATCTCGCCAAGGAGCTGGAGGTGCAGCAACTGCGCACCAAGATCCAGACCGAGGTGCAGGACCAGGTGCAACAGTCGCAGCGGGACTACTACCTGCGCGAACAGTTGAAGGCGATTCAGAAGGAACTGGGCGAGCAGGACGAAGGTCAGCGCGAGACAGAGGAACTGCGCAAGAAGATTGACGAAGCAGGCATGCCCGAAGACGTGAAGAAGGAAGCGCTGAAGGAGCTTGCGCGTCTTTCGCGGATGTCCCCGATGGCGGCCGACTACTCGCTGACACGGAATTACATTGAGTGGCTTGCAGTGCTGCCTTGGGCGCGAAGCTCGGGATCGAAGATCGATATTGCCAAGGCCAAGGAGATTCTGGACGAAGACCACTACGAGCTGAAGAAGGTGAAGGACAGGATTCTGGACTATCTGAGCGTTCTGGAATTGAAGCCGGACATGAAGGGGCCGATCCTGTGCTTTGTGGGTCCTCCGGGCGTGGGCAAGACGAGCCTGGGGCGGTCGATTGCGCGGGCGCTGGGACGGAAGTTCCAGAGAGTTTCACTGGGCGGCATGCACGACGAGGCGGAGATTCGCGGGCACCGGAGAACGTACATTGGCGCGCTTCCGGGGCAGATTATTCAAAGCATCCGCAGGGCTGACTGCAACGATCCGGTGATCATGCTGGACGAGGTAGACAAGCTTGGCCGCGACTTTCGTGGCGATCCGGCTTCGGCGCTGCTGGAGACGCTTGATCCAGAGCAGAACAACACGTTCCGCGACAACTATCTTGACGTGCCGTTCGATCTGTCGAAGGTGCTGTTCATCTGCACGGCGAACATGCTGGACACGGTGCCGCCGCCGCTGCTGGACAGGATGGAACTGATTCCGCTGCAGGGCTACAGCGAAGAGGAGAAGGTGCACATCGCAAACCGGTATCTGATTCCGCGGCAAGTGAAGGAAAACGGGATCACGTTTGAGCAGATTGAGTTTTCGGATGAGTCTGTGCGGTGGCTCATACGGCACTACACGCGCGAGGCCGGCGTGAGAAAGCTGGAGCAAGTTGTGGGAACGGTTTGCCGGAAGCAGGCTCGGCGCGTGGTGGAAGGCAAGACCGAAAAGCTGGTGGTGACAAAGGAAGTGCTGAAGGAGTTCCTTGGCGGCATTCAGGTTCGAGTGGAAACGGAAGTATCTGAGCGGGTGAAGCGGCCGGGCGTGGCAGTGGGCCTGGCGTGGACACCGGCAGGCGGCGACATCCTGTTCATAGAAGCGAACAAGATGAAGGGCAAGGGCGGGTTTACGATGACGGGCCAGATAGGCGAGGTGATGCAGGAGTCGATGCAGGCCGCGCTGACCTGGGTGCGTTCGAACGCGCAGTCGCTGGGGCTGGCGGAGGACTTTACGAAGGATATCGACCTCCATATACACGTTCCGGCTGGCGCGATTCCTAAGGACGGGCCCTCAGCCGGTGTGACGATGGCGACGGTGCTGGCTTCACTGCTGACCGATACACCGGTGCGCCCGCTGACAGCGATGACCGGAGAGATCACGCTGAGCGGAAACGTGCTGCCTGTTGGCGGCATCAAGGAGAAGTTCCTTGCCGCGCGACGGGCAGGTGTGGAGACGATCATTCTGCCGGCAGAGAATCGGCAGGATGTGGAACAGGACCTGACGCCGGAAGTGATGGAAGGCGTGACGGTGCACTACGCCAGCCGGATCGAGGACGTTCTGGCAGTGGCGCTGCCGCTTCTGAAGGCACGGCCGCATCCGAAGGCGGTGGAGATCGAGGTGGGGGTAGGCGCGGCACATTAATGGGGAAGATGGTGTGATTGTTGAGTTCTGACCGAGGCCGGCCCAAGCGCCGGCCTTGTTTTGTGGATGGGAATCGCCTGAGATGGTGGGCCAATGCGGGCAGAAAAGTGTGCCATATCACGGAACGGCACTACAGTAACGTGAGCTTTGGCCGATGAAATGAGGAGTTCGATTTCGCGTGGGACGCGAGGAGTAGCAGATATGGCCACTATACCCATCTCTTCTCATCAGTTTGTTCCCCTGCATATGTCGGGGAATACGACTGAGCAGCAAAACCAGATGCTCATGGCGTTTCTTGACGAAGCGGTGCAGGAAGCGTACCGGACGGTGATTGAGCAATTGGACAGGCAGAGCGCGCAGGCGGTTCTGGAGTCGGCGAAGAAGTTGAAGCCGGAGGTCAAGGATCTGCTGGTGGAGGCGATCCATCGTCACACCATCAGCGACAAGTTCAAGGAAGAGGAAGTGGCGTCGAACCGGGTTTATCCGCCGACGTACAGGGTTCGTCCGATTGAGGCACAGGTGACGGCTCTGAAGACACTGTTCCCGGTGCTGGAGGGTTGCCAGGAGAAGCTGGCGCGGAAGCCGTTGCTGGAGGGTGCGGAGGCGTGGTTTGCGATTCCTCGCTGGGGGTCGCTGGCTCCGACATACAACGAGGCGGTGGAGATGCTGCTCGATGTTCTTTCGACGAAGCGGAAGGTTTCGAATCGTATCGTCGGGAAGCTGGGCGAGAAGTATTTGCGGCAGAGCGAGCGGTCGAAGCTGGCGGAGAAGATATTGGCAGAACAACAGGGCGGCAATGACATCCTGGTAGTTCCGGCACAGGCGGGGATGCTGCATCGGGGCTGTTCGGCGCGGAGGACGCGGGCGTCGCTGGCGGGGAACGAGTTTGGGCTGGGGATGTTTTCGATCTTGTCCTTGCTGTTGACGCATCCGGAGCGGCTGTCGACGGCCGATACGCTGATGATCGATTGCGGCGGAGATGAGTACTCGGTGCGCAGCGACTACACATTCGACCGCGTTCCGCTGTTTGACTACGATATCGGCGGGATCGAGGTGAGCATCTTTTACGAGGACCGGGCACGGAACCTGTGGGGGACGCCGACGGGGTTTCTGTACAAGATGGTTTAAGAGACAGGGTTCAGGGTCCAGGGGTCAGATTGCCGCCTGCTGCGTCTAACGTGGCAGGCGGTATTCTTTAGAACGTGATCCAGGTGAAAGTACTCCCATTTGGCGTGTTGAAGGACTGGCTCGGGGCAGGGTCGGTCACGATTGAGGTGCGCGAAGGCGCAACGGTAGCGGAGCTGCTGGCGCAACTGAGCGCGGGCCGTGGAGAAAGACAGCTCAAAGGGATAGCGGTGAGCGTGAATGCCGAGTATGTGCAGACGGGGCAGGTTCTGTGCGCTGGCGATGAAGTTGGGCTGCTGCCGCCGGTCTCGGGTGGATCGGGAGCACCGGGTGAAGACGGGGAAGCCGAGGGCTCGAGCCGCGCGACATGGCTGACGCGGGAGCCAATTGATGGGGCGCGGCTGGCGGCAGAGGCGAAGAACGGGAAGACGGCGCAGTGGTGGTGTTCGACGGGATTGTGCGCAACAACACGCGGGGACGGAAGACGCTTTATCTGGACTACGAAGCGTATGAAGAGATGGCGCTGAAGCAGATGGAAGAGCTGGCGGTCGAGGCGCGGGCGAAGTTTGGGGCGCGCGAGGTGAAGATCGTTCACAGGCTGGGGCGGCTGATGGTTGGGGAGACGAGCGTGCTGATCGTGGTGGCTTCGGCGCATCGGGGTCAGGCGTTTGAGGCGTGCAGGTGGGTGATCGACACGCTGAAGAAGAAGGTTCCGGTGTGGAAGAAGGAGACGTTTGAGGACGGGGTGGTGTGGGCGGATGGAGAGCCGTTTCCACATGGGCTGGCCGTGACGCCGGAGGAAAAACTTGAAGGGTAAGACCACGCGCGACGCGGATTCATGGTTTCCCACTCTTGCGCCAGGAAGACGGCGCAAGGATGGGGCATCCATGGGATTTCTTAGCTCCTATATCTCAAAAGCTGGATATTGGGTCCCGGCGCTTTTTCTATTTGTCTTTGCAATGCTTGCGAACTCGGCGGCGCAGGATACGGTTCTGCGGGTCGATGTGAAACTGGTGAGCGTGTTTGTGAATGTGACCGACCGGAACGGGGCGGTGGTGGGCGGGCTGACCAGAGATGATTTCCATGTGTCTGAGGATGGGAGGCCGCAGGAGATTTCTGTATTCGAACGGCAGAGCGAGTTGCCGTTGAACCTGACATTGGCTATCGACACGAGCGGAAGCGTGAAGAAAGACATGGGCGAAGAGGCGGACGCGGCGCGGCGGTTTGCGCACACGATTCTCAGGCCGCAGGACCAGATGAGCCTGCTGCAGTTTGCGACGGACGTGAGCCAACTGACGCCGTTTACCAACAAGTTGAGCCTGATCGACAAGGGGTTGAGCCGGTTGAAATCCGATTTTGCAACGTCGCTCTACGACGCGATCTACGTGGGGAGCGAGGGGCTGGGGCCAAAGGACGGGCGGAAGGTTCTGGTGCTGGTGTCAGATGGGGGCGATACGGCAAGCCAAACGACCTATAAAAAGGCTTTGGAGATGGCGCTGCGGAACGAAGTGATCATCTACTCGGTGATCGACGTGCCGATCGCGGCGAGCGCGGGGCGCGAACTGGGCGGGGAGCACGCGCTGATTGCACTGGCGGAGCAAACGGGCGGGAAGAGTTTCTACGTGAGCGATGGCGGGCTTGATCAGGCGTTTAAGCGGGTCAGCGACGATCTGCGGACGCAATATTTGATTGGGTATTACCCGCATAATCAGGAGCCGGGGAGGCAATTTCACCGGCTGCAGGTGACGGTGCCGCGGGCGGCGGCGGAGTCGTTCAACATACGACATAAGACGGGCTATTACGTGGACGCACTGGCTGGGGCGAACAGGCCCTAGAATAGGGAAATGACTTCCCCACTTGCAGGCCGCAGGCGTTCGAAGACGACTCCGCCGGGAGAGACCGGCCAGGAAGCACTCTATCTGCGCTCGTTGAGCGATCGCCAGGTGGTTGTGAACGTGAAGCTGCGGGATGGCGAGACGGTGCGGGGCTGGATTGAGTACTTCGACGACGTGATGCTGCGGCTGACGCGTGACGGGGCGCCGAATCTTTTCATCTACAAGCATCAGATCCGGAGCATCTCAGAGGCCGGCAAGAATCGGGACGTGCGGACGGATGGGGCTGTGAAGGCCCGGCGACGGGTTTCAAACGGGGAGCCCTCTTGAGCGCTGGGGAAGCAGGTGGCTTGGTTTGGGTTCCGCAGGCTGCCGTGATTGCGCGCGAAGCGGGAGCGCGGCTGCGGGAGTTTTTTGCGCGCGGTGTGGAGACCGAATACAAGGGCGACGTAGACCTGGTGACAGTGGCGGACCGGACGTGCGAGGCGCTGATCAAAGGACGTCTGGCCGAGGTGTTCCCCGAGCACGGCGTATACGGCGAAGAGGGGACGCGGGAGCGGATGGAAGGCGAGTTCCGGTGGTATGTGGATCCGCTGGATGGGACGACGAATTTTGCGCATGGGTTTCCTCAGTTTTGCGTGTCTTTAGGACTGGAACAGCGGAAGGCGGGGCTGAGGGCGGATGAGGATGGAACCATAGTTGCGGGGGTGATCTATGACCCGATGCGCGACGAGTTGTTCACGGCGGAGCGGGGTAAGGGTGCCACGCTGAACGGGAAGGCGATGGAGGTTTCGAAGATTGGGCTGCTGGCTGAGTCCCTGGTGGCGACGGGGTTTCCCAGCCACAAGCGGCACGACAACCCGAACATCCACTTCTATCACGAGTTCACACTGCGGTCACACGGGGTGCGGCGGGCAGGGTCGGCGGCGCTGGACCTGGCGTACGTGGCGTGCGGGCGACTGGACGCGTTCTGGGAGTTCAATTTGAATCCATGGGACACCGCGGCAGGCGCGCTGCTGGTGGAGGAGGCAGGCGGACGGATTTCAGGCTTCAGCGACGGGCCGTTTGAGCTGAACAGCCGCGAAGTGCTGGCTTCAAATGGGCGGATTCATGGGGAGTTGGTGGGGTTGTTCAAGGATATGTTCGCGGGGCGGAATCTGGAGCCGATTCCTACGCCCAAGGAGTTTGCGGAGCGGCGGGCGGAGCGTGCGGCGGGGCGGTAGGGACGGGAGCGTCCCGTCTGGCCACCGGGGTTTCGGAAGCCGCGTTGTAACGGCGTAGAATGCCCACATCCAACTAAACCGGGGCAACATACGTATTCCGAGACAGCAAGAATGAATGACACGACCGCCGCGCCAAAGTCCGATGAATGGGTCAAGACGCTTTGCGCCGTGATTCAGAAGGAACTCGCCTCTATCAACGATAGGTCTCTCTGCAGCGTAGACACGGAGGCGGACCTTTGTCGCCGCTTCATCAACCCGGCCTTGGATCAATCCAAAACCTCAAGGGCGAAGTTTGAAATCTACTCTGCGGTGTCAACTAGACGGCGCGAGTTGGTGATGCGGGACGTTGCACAAATGATGCACGGCTCGCTTGATGAGCTTTTTATTCCCACAGACAATGTCCGTGAGGTAAGCATCGACACCGCCGTCGATATGGCGATGACCGGGTTCATATGCGATCACATGGATGGGCGCATCCTGAACAGCAATGCCAGCCAAAAGCTAGCGGAGATCGACAAGTTCAATGAACGCCTAGAAGCTCTCGTGCCTTGGGTGGACCATGAGGCAGAGCGATCTGAATTGCAATCGAAGATTGACTCGCTGAAGGCCGAACTTCTCGGCATGGGAACCTTGGTCAAAGAGAGAACTGCACTCTTCAGCATTCTGGTTGAATTTCTGTTCGAGTTTCATGCGGTAGGCCGCGACTGGTCTCCGGTACTCGAAGAGCATGAATTGCTGGAGCCATTGGCACAGTACATCTACGAGCGCAGCGTTCACAATAGCTTCACGACGAAGTTTCTGCTGATGCAGATGTTCGACATGATCTCCAGACCAACGCTCGACCACCTGAAAAAGAGCGAGAAGAAGTCGCTGCTCAGTCCTACTTCGACGCTGATCATCTCCGGGCTGTGTCTCTTCGGAATGTTTAACGCGAAGCTCGAAGGGTTTCTATCGGTTGCGTTGTGGGTTGCATGGGTGCTTTTCTTTGGTTGGAGTGTTTTGCGCTACTACGACTACACGCGAGCGCGCATGATTCGCCGGAGACTCAACGCGCTACTTGAGAGCTTCAAGTGGATCAACAAGCCTATAACTTGCGACGGTGGGGAAATGGCAGCGGCGCTGCGTAAGATTCAGCGGCTTGGGTTGGATGTTCCGAGCATCATGTTCCCGCTGATGCGTCTGCTCGCGCCGGGTCCGCAAGGGCTATATCGATCGTGAACGATGGCGGGGCGGCATATCACTCGGGGCCAACGAAGGGTGTCATCTGAGCCAATTCACGCCAATCTCTCGGGGAAACCTGAAACCTGAACCCCGGACACAGACGGGACGTTCCCGGTAGATTCCCGCCAAGGCAGCGGTTCCAGAAACAAGGCTGCTCCGCTGCGATCGAACGGTTGCCCAAGCTTTAGTGTCTGAGCACTGGCAGAGCCGGGCGATCCGCCCCAGTGGTCGCCTCAGTCCACCAGTTTGGCGATCTCATCGAGGTCAAAGCGGGCCTGGCTTCCTTCGAGCACAAAGGCGCGGTCGGCAAGGGGCTCGAGCCGGCCTTCGCGAAAGCGGTAGGCGGGGTCGAGGATGAGAATGGTGCGAATCCCCATCGACTCATATCGCGCCCCCTTTTCCATGGAGCGCTTGAGCGTGTCGCCGGGAGAGAGAATCTCAAAGACTGCTACAGGCGGGTGGGTGACGATTGGCTCAACGGGCCGGGAGCGGTCCAGCAGTGTCACATCGGGAACCAGGTAGGCGTGCGCGTCCACTTGAACGCGCAGTTCGGGGCGAACCCGGATGCCTGCCGGTATCGCCTGAGCGCGGAACCATGCACAGATGGCTTCTTGCCATGCGGAGTGATCGTTCTCCCCCATGTTCCTCTCCTCAATTTGGCCGTCGATGTACTCGACATCGGGCGAAAAGGAGCTGTGCAGATAATCTTCGACAGTCATAGGGGCGATTGCTGTGGCCATTGCGCGCTCCTTCAGAGTCATCCTACCGCGAATCCGATGGGAAAGAAACGGCGGGACCCGGGAAACCTCAGGACAGAAGGGACGTTCCCCAAAACCCCTGAACCCCGGACTATAACAACATCTGTTATACAAAAACCGCTATTTTGTCATTTTGCCTGCATTTCTATGGTCAAAAACAGCACT
>Ga0302267_10000912_pt1 | contig 38678 bp, 30 predicted proteins | sample III_Bog_E1_3_FD_194555 | JGI IMG/M metagenome (GOLD analysis project Ga0302267, IMG submission 194555) | Peat permafrost microbial communities from Stordalen Mire near Abisko, Sweden - III_Bog_E1_3 | ecosystem: Environmental > Terrestrial > Soil > Wetlands > Peat | place: Sweden: Abisko...
GCTCGCGCGCCTCAACGGCCAGCGCGGCGACCTTCTCGGCTTCCACCTGCGGCACCAGTTCGTGAATGCGGCCGGCAATCTGCACGCCATCCTCGTAGAACTCGCCCTCCCACAACATGCAGGAGAAAATCGAACGGCGCAGAGCCTGCTCCGGTGTGATGACCCGGGCTCGTGCTCCCTCGTGGGTGCGCGGGCGGGGCTTGGGCTTGAAGATGTTCAGGCGCATCGTGCGCCTCCTTTCGTGGTGAACCAAGATTAAACCGCCGGGGAAAATCGGATGCGGAAGGTGATGCACTGAGCTACGTCAGCCTTGAGGGATGACGGCCGGAATCGAACCTGCGACCTTCGCTTTCGCGACGCTCTACCCGAAGTATCCGTGTCCTGCGCCACCGGCAGTTTTTCCTGGTTTTGGTTTGAGGTCAGCGGTTGATTGCTGCCTCGTCTTCTGCATCCTCGGGTTCGTTTTCTTCGACTACGGGAATGCGTGCGAATCCGCTGTTGCGAAATCCGGTAACAGGTTTTCTGCGACCGTCGCTGAAGTCGAGCGCCAATTTAGTCATCTCGCCATAGCCCGGACGGTTGCGGTCCCAAAAGTCTGTGCATTCATACACAGGAAACGGAACCCGCAGCGAAGGGCTCGGGTTGGTGCAGATCACCAGCACGTCGGATTCGCGGTAGCCGACTGTAAACTGGCCGTGGCTGCAGTTACGGCACAGATGTGCGTTGCCCACCGGCGTACCATTTTTCACTTTCAACTTGCTCATGACGATGCGTTTCTAATCCGGACTTGCCGGAGGTTGTGACCGGGGAACAAAGCGGCGACGGAACAATCGGATGTCCTGCCATTAGACGACGCGATCTTGAATCGCGGCGGGATTCGAACCCGCATCATCCGGCCCTGAAGTATCCGTTGCCTACACCACCGGTCGCTTTCTGGTTTCAGACAAGGTGCACTGCAAATTACTAAACCGGGGAACAAATGTAACGGTGTTGCTCTCGGTGCTCGTCGATCGAGCATCCGGAGCCCGAAGGCTCCGGGCGAGATTCGAACCCACTGCCTCCCTTTTGGGAAGCGTCGAAGTATCCGTTACGACCACCACCGGCTTTTTTTCTTGGTCTTGGACGAATGTTTCGTTGATACAAGCAGCCGGGGAACAAACGGTTGCGGACTATACGGCGTTCTGCCACTGAACCACCGGAGATTGCTCTCCGGGCGGGAATCGAACCCGCGTCTCCGGCTTAACAGGCGAAGTAACCGCCCCCTACGCCACCGGCTTTTTTCTTGGCCTTGGACGAATGTTGCGTTGATGCAAGCAGCCGGGGAACAAACGGCTGCGGTGTTTTCCGACGCTCTGCCATTGAGCTGCCCGAATTTGCATTCAGGGTGGGACTCGAACCCACAACCTTCGGCTTAAGAAGTAACCGCCGCCTACACCACCGGCCTAACGAAATAGCAAACAACTGCCCGCGCGAAAAGTTGCGCCGGGGAACGAGCGAAAAGAGTTGGATGACGAAACCTCTGCTCTGCGGTGTTATTTGGTTCGGGACTGCGCCCCTACCCCGCAAAGTGATTGGCTCCGGCAGGGATTCCGTCCCTGCTCATCCTTCTGTGGAGGAAGTAACTCTCTTCTTTCACCACCGATGCAACAACTTACTAAGTTCCGAGTTAGAGGAAAAAGTCTCCTGATGACGCCACGCGAGTTATCACGGCGTCAACTTACAATGGGAAAAGAAACGCGGCCCAGTGGTCCCCGAGGGAACAAACGAAGACAGCGTAGCGTTTTCAAGGCGATGAAACTGGCTTCTACGCCACTCGGGAAAACATTGTGTTCATGCTGGATGCGCAGGAGGCAGACCGCAGCGGGTTAGCAATAACCGAGAAACCACGCCCGGGGGCTGGTTGGTGCCAGCCTACGCATCGAGTTTTGCGTTTTATTTGTCATCGGGCGTTCTCCTACGCAGATGATACTTTGCCATAGGTCGAGAAGAAATGCAAGTGAGTTAGCGAAGTATTTAAGAATATTTACGCGAAGTTAGGTGAGAATTTGTTTCACGATTAGATATTGAAAGAGATTCCGGCCGTCAAGTGGTTGCGAGAAAGCGCAGGCGCACGTAATCGGCTGTCCAGTTGCCTTCTTCATCGCACAAGGCCGGCGCGAGCAAAGCAACGGTTTCCGCGACGGCGGTTTCGCGCAGATGTTCGGGTAGAGTATCGAGCGCGCCGCGGCAAAAGGTGTTCAACCACGCAGCCATGCCGCCCGCGCCAAGCGGAGTGGGGCGGGGAAAGAGAATCATGCGCGCGACCGTGAAGCCGTGCGACGTGAGACGTCGCGTGTAGGCATCCGGAGTGGGATAGTAGTTGCCGCGTTCGCCCAGGGTTGCGTGGCCGAGACGCGCAAGCACGGCAGCGAAGGCGACGCGGATGGCAGCGATGTTGCCGTGACCGCCCATCTCAGCGACAAAACGCCCGCCGGGACGCAGCACGCGGCGCACTTCGGTCATCATCGCGTCCTGTCCGCGCACCCAATGCAACGCCGCATTCGAAAATACAGCGTCAAAAGAGTGATCTGCGCAGGGCAGCGACTCCGCGGAGCCCTCCTCGGCGGCAATGCCGCGTGCGCGGGCGGCGGCGACCATTTTCGGCGAAGCGTCGATGCCGGTGACGCTCGCTCCCGCATGAACGATGCGTTCTGTCAGTTGCCCATCGCCGCAGCCGAGGTCGAGGATGCGCTCGCCGGTTTGTGGCGCGAGCCACTCCAGCACGCCGCTGCCGAGCTGGGGAACGAATGCGGCGTCGCGGCTGTAGGTTTCAGGGTTCCAGGTTTGGGGCATAGGTTCTCTCCGATTGATGCAAAGTGCACAGCGCGCATTCCGGCGCCGCCAGATTTCAGAGTAAATCAGAAATTGAGCCGAAATTGAAGGGGTCGGAATAACGATTGTGTCGAAGCCGCGCGACATTGCGAAGCGCGAATTGCGCTCTTAGAACATCATATGGCGATAACGGGAAGGTAAATGGCCGCGAGTGGGCTGTCTTCATCCTCAGATTCAGGAATCATTTGCCCAGCCATAGGTTTACGGTCCGCGGCGCGTAGCGGATGTCGGAGAAGACGGTGGTCGCCCCGTCACCAACGGGCGATTGGGAAGAAAAGCCGACGAGAAGGTTGTGCGTTTTTCCCAGGCTGAAAGTGCGAATAATCTTCCAACTCTGGCCATCCTGTGATGCGTAGAAGAAGATGGCAGGTCCGGACTTCGCTATCTTCAGATAGACCGAAGGGCCAGTCATTTCAATCGAACTACTGTCGTCGGAAGCATCCCTGGTGACGACGGACACGATGGCCGTGCGTTTCTCGATTGTGTTTTCGAAGCACAACTTGGCCCAAAGAGAATCGCTTTCATAGAGGACAAGAGCGCCGGCATCCCATTGCGAACGGAAGCCGACGTTTACTTTTGCACTCAGTAGAAAATCGGCTGCCGGCTTGAAGAGAAAGCGCGGAGAGTTATTGCGATGGCTGTCGCCCATCGGAGAGACGAACCAGTCAGTTTGTTTGCCGGCTGTGATCGTAAGCATTTGTCCGCCTTCGACCTTCCAGCTTGCGGGCGCATTCTGCCAGATCGTGGGCTGTGGAATGCCTTCGATCAGCGGGGCTGTTTCGTTGGGTGTTTCCGATTGAACGATTGAAAGGCTCGGGGCCAGCAGGATAGAGGCGGACATTATGCCCCCAGCGAATAAAAGATGGCGCATAGATTTCCTCGATGGATGTGTGTGGAAAATTATAGCGCCGGGACACGCATTCAGATCGATTGCACGGGCAGGAGCGTGAGATCGTCGACGAGGCCGACTTCTTTTTGGACAAAGGGTTCGCCGTAACGGACACCGGCGAGCAGGCCGTAATGGCGCGCCTCGGCGAAAGTGCGCTCGCGAATTTCTTCTTCAGGAACGAAGAGACCACTGCCGGCGGATTGGTTTGCGTATTGCGAGCGATAGGCCATCAGCGCCAAATGCCGCTGCTCAATGAAGGGCGTGATGTCGACGACGAAGCTGGGGCGCACATCGGCGTAGAGGCTGGCGTAGACAATCTTGAAGGGCCGATGCGGATCCGTGCCTGTGTCAACTTTTTTTATGCCCGCGAGGAAGCATGCGTCGTAGCCCAGCGTTCCGGTCACGGCGTGATCGGGATGGCGGGCCTGCCAGTAGGGAAGAATCACCACGCGAGGACGGAGCCGCCGGAGAACGTGGACAATGGCGACGCGATTCTCAAGCGTGTTCTCGATGGCGCCATCGGGCACGGTGAGCGCCTGCCGCCAGCCCACGCCCAGAATGCGCGCGGCTTCTTCGGCCTCGCGGGCGCGCTCGTCAGCAGTGCCGCGGGTTCCGGCTTCGCCCTGGGTGAGATCGAGAATCGCAGTGCGCAGGCCGCGCGCCGCCATGCGCAGCAGCGTCCCGCCGCAGGTCTGCTCCACGTCGTCGCGATGTGCGGCGATGGCCAGGACGTCGGCGCGGAAGTCGATGGCCTCAGTGGGCATGTGCGTTATCCTACGACATTTTTACAGGAAGCTCGGCTGAGAGGAAAGCGGTCATCCGTTCCCACCCTTTCCGCAAGAAGCGCGAAAAGGATGGGGCAACGAGCGGATTTTGGGGTATGGAGCGGATCGCCGCGTTCGGAGAGGATCAGTAGACGGTGTTGTTGGCGTCGGTGATCGCGTCCATGTAGGCCACGTCGTAGGCAGTGCCTGTCACGGTCACGTACTCGTTGTTGATCGACGAACCATCCTTGGTGGAATAGATGTACACCTGCCCGCCTTCGGCCGTATAAAGCTTGTGCAGGCCAGTAACTGCGGCAATGCCGGTGGCGTCGCCGATGTACGGCTCAAGCAGCACCACCTTGTTGGTGGAGGTGTTGTACATGGTCAGGCAGCCGTAGCCGCTGGTGGGATTGGTCGCGTAACGCACGCCGGTTGTGCAATTGGTCATCGCGATCCACAGAGTATTGTCGTCGGCCTGGAGGATGCGGCTCATGGCGCCGGGCTGTCCGTCGCTGACGGCAGCGCTGCTCGAAATGGTGTTGTTGGCCAGGTTGACCACAGTCAGGTTGCCGCCGAAGAGAGTCTGCCCGTTGATTGACTGCGGCGCTTGCCCGACGACCCACATGGTTGTGCCATTGACCAGCGCGTTGCTGGCCCCGCCGGGAATGGCCACGGTGGCGCTCGCAAGCGCGGTGGTGGTAGGCAGAAGCCCGGACGGCTGTCCCTGCAAAAAGAGCATGGGCGCAATGGGAACCCGCGTGTAGGCCGCAGTGGTGCCACCGCATTCCGGCCCGCAGCTCAGGATGTACGCAGTGCTTCCGTCGGACGAAAAGACAGCCTTGATCGGGTGATCGAAGGTGAGCGGCGTGCCGTAGTAGTTGCCTGTCGTGTCGATGTTGTCGGGACTCTGCATCTGGAACAGGCACCAGCCGGGGGCAGTCTGCGGCTCGCAGTCCACCGCGGCTTTTGGCCAAGTAGCAGGCCCGCCGGAATAGTTGAGTGTTTGCGCGGCGCTGAGCTGGCGCGGGTAGTAGACGTAATTGGAATTTTCCACGAAGGCCAGTGCTAAAGACCCGCCGGGATTGACGCTGACGCGATACACGTTGGGAAGACTGAGACCGATGGAACTGCCCTGGGCTTGATTCACGACGGTGAACTGATGCGACGACTGGCTGGCCGCGAAGACGAAGTTCCTGTTCCGGGTGATGAAGACGCTGGACGAAGAGCTGCTGAGGCCACTCACGGTGCCGGAGGTCTTCTCGCCCGCATAGTCGGCAAGGGAGAGTGTCCCGTCGCCCGCGCCATAGACCGCGCCGAACTGCTCTTCGGGCATGTTCTGGATTGTGATGGGGAGCGCGCCGCCGAATCCGGCAATGGAAAATGAGCCCGGGGTGCCGTTGTAACCGCTGCGCTCGTCGTAGTAGGCGTCGACAATCTGAAGTGCCCCTTTGGACAGGACGCCGGGGTTCTGGATGGCGATGACGACGCGGTTGGTGAGCCCGCTGGGCGGCAATACGCGGCCGTCAAAATAGTAGGTGCTGCCGCAACCTGCCAGCGCGACGGCTGCTGCCAAAGCGGTACTGGCACTGATCCAAAGGCTTTTCTTCTTCAAAATCCCAACCCTCGATTGATGGAGCGGCGCAAGCCGCCGCGACAAAGAAATGGCAATGCGTGCACACGGAAATCGTTCAAATTGCATAGGCCGAAGGCGATTTCCACGCAGGTTATGACTAACGAAGTATAACAAAGCCACCCGGCTCCTCGCGGCCCTGTAACGGCCCGGGCCGGCCCGCACCGAGGGGCTGCCGCCGGGTCTTGTCCCCGCGCTTGGAACCCTGGCAATCGCCGCCGGGAACGGCTCGGCAGGCCGCGTCAAACTCCGGCGGGAACCCCGATGGGGTTGCATACAATTCCAGCAGCAATGCGGTAGCATGACAACAGAATGACCCGCTTTTCCGAGCTTTTTGCTGACCGCCCCGTGCTTGCCGACGGCGCCATGGGCACGGTGCTCTACGCGCGCGGCATCTTCGTCAACCGCTGCTACGACGAGCTGAATCTCTCGGACCCCAACCTGATCCTTGGCGTGCATGAAGAGTATTTGCAAGCGGGTGCGGAGATTCTTGAAACCAATACATTCGGCGCCAACCGCTTCCGGCTGGCGCGACACGGCCTGGCGGGAAAGATGGCCGAGATCAATGCCGCGGGCGTTCGCCTGGCGCGGCAAGCAGTGCAGGGTTTGAAGGAAAAGCACGCGGGCAATGCGGAAATTGCCGCGTGGGTGGCGGGCTCGGTCGGGCCGCTGGGAGTGCGCCTGGAGCCGCTGGGCAAAACCGGACTGGATGAAGCGCGCGCGGCATTTGCCGAGCAGATCGGCATTCTGGCTGAAAACGGTGTGGACTTGTTGATCATTGAGACCATGCCGGCTTTGAACGAGGCGCATGAGGCTCTTGAAGCTGCGCACGCGGTGGCTCCGCATCTGCCCGTACTGGTGATGGTCACGGTGGATGACGAAAGCGAGTGCCTGGATGGCGCTTCGCCCGCGCAGGCGGCGGCTTTGCTGACCGAGTGGGGCGCCGACGCCGTGGGCGTGAATTGCTCCACTGGGCCGGCCACGGTGCTGACGGCTGTAGAGGCCATGCGTGCCGCCACGGCGCTGCCGCTGGCAGCCATGCCCAATGCAGGCGTGCCTCGGGCCGTGGACGGTCGCAATATCTATCTCTGCTCGCCCGAGTACATGGCCAGCTTTGCCCGCAAGGCCGTTGCCGCCGGGGTGCAGATTGTGGGCGGGTGCTGCGGAACGACCCCGAATCACATCCGCGCCATGCGCTCGGCCATCCGCGCCATGGACGAGCAAACCCGCGTGACGGTGGCCGGCGCGGCGCCGGAGATCGGCAAGGAGACGCCCCCGGCAACGCTCGGGCAGCGTTCGCGGCTGGGCGCATTGCTCGCCGAGGGAAAATTCATCAGGTTGGTGGAGTTCGTGCCGCCGCGGGGCATCGATTGCTCGCGAGAAATTGAGGGCGCGCAATTGCTGGGGCGGCTGGGCGTGGACGCCATCGACGTGTACGACGCGGCCCAGGCTTCGGCGCGCATGAGCGGGCAGAGCCTCTGCATCCAGATTCAGCAGCACACCGGGATGGAGACGATTCTGCATTACACCTGCCGCGACCGGAATCTGCTTTCGATCCAGTCGGATCTGCTCGGGGCGTCTTCCATCGGTTTGCGCAACATCCTCTGCGTTACCGGCGAACCGCCCAAACAGGGAGACTATCCTGACGCTTCTCAAGTCTTTGACGTAGATTCCATCGGTTTGGTGAACGTGGCCAAGCGGCTGAATTACGGGCTCGACATCGGATCGAACTCCATGGGCGCGAGCACGAACTTTACCATCGGCGTGGCCGCCAATCCCGGCGTACCCGAGATCGAGAACGAGCTGCGGCGGTTTGCCTACAAGGTGGAGGCCGGGGCGGAGTACGCCATCACGCAGGCGGTCTTCGATCTGCGCTTGCTCGAAGAGTTTCTGGAACGGGTGAAGGATCGCATTGGGGACCGGCGCATTCCGATCATTGCCGGCATCTGGCCGCTCACCAGCTTGCGCAACGCCGAATACATGAAGAACGATCTGCGCATTTCCATGCCGGAGGAGATCATGCTGCGCATGGCGCAAGCTGATACGCCGGAGGCCGCGCGGGGCGAGGGCATCCGCATTGCCCAGGAGATGGCGGAGGCGGTGCGTCCGTACGTGCAGGGCGTGCAGGTGAGCGCACCGTACGGGCATTACGATATTGCCGCCGAGGTGATCGCCGGCGCGCTGCCGCAGGGAAAATAAAAGCAAGAGGTGAATCCATTGCCTTCCTTTGAAGAATCGCTTAAGAAGCTCGAAAGCATTGTTGAACAACTGGAGAAGGGCGATCTGGCGCTCGAGGATTCGCTTAAGCTGTTTGAAGAGGGCGTTACCCTCTCTGCGGCCTGCAAGCAGGAGCTGGAAGCGGCCGAGGGCAAGGTGCAGATGCTGGTGAAGCAGCGCGATGGGTCGCTCAAGCCCGAGCCGTTCCTTACGGAAAAGCCGTTCTAGAAAGCGGAGTTAGCGGGGTTGGCGGAGTTAGCGGAGCTAGCCTCATGCTGCATTCCTTTGCGCGCCGATTTGTGCGGCATGCGCCAGCAGCGGCTCGTCAAGACCTCTCGCCGCAGCCAATTGCATGCCGCCGTGGGCGCAGGGGAGGGCGACTGCGGGAACGCCGGCCAGGCTGAACGGCGTTGTATAACGCAGCAGACGGCTGCGCGTCTGGCTGTGGTCGGCCCCGGCCGCGAGACGCGCCACCGGAGTGCTGGGCAGGAGAATCAGTTGGTGGGCGGCGAAGAGTGCATCCATCCGCGCGCGGAAATCGGCGTGACGCTGCCGCAACGAGGCAACTTCAGCGGGCGTGATGCTCGCGCCCCATTTCAGGCGGTCGCGAATGGCCGGCTCACAGCGGTCGAAGTTGCCGGCGTGCACCAGCGCGGCCTCTGAAGCCTGGAGCGGCGCGAAAATATCGATCGAGTCCTGCCACCATTCAACCTCGATGGGTTCGGCTTCAAGTCCCAGCGCCTGCAATTCGCCGATCACGCTGTGAAAGCTTTCGATCACCTGCGGCGCGCAATCGCGGAGAAATTTGTCGCCGGGAAAAGCGAAGCGCGTGAATGAAATGTTTTCCTGGTTGTGACCCGCGGCATACGGCGCAGCCAGCAGCGGCGCATCCTCAAGATCGCGGAAGAGCCAGCCCATGGTGTCGAAGGTGACGGAGAGGTGCGCTCCGCCGCGCCAGTCGCCGCGACCGATGGTGGCGCGATAGCCGGCCATCCCGCCGAGCGCCGCGGGCGCGCGCACGGAGCCGCCGGTGTCAGTGCCGATGGCGGCTACCGCCGAACCCTCTTGCACGCTCGCCACCGCTCCACTGGACGACCCGCCGGTGAGTGCGCCCGCATCGCGTGGCTGCACGCAATCGCCAAACTCCGCATTCTCGCCGGTAATACCATAGGCCAGCGGATGAAGATGAGTTTTGCCCACGATCACTGCGCCGGCGGCGCGCAACTGCTCCACCAGCCAGGAGTCGCGCGTGGCCGTGCCGTTCAGATCGCGGTAAAAGCGCACGCCGCACGTGGTCGGCGAGCCGGCGAGGTCGAAGCAGTCCTTCACCGAGATAGGCAGACCCCACAGCGCGGGGCGGCCGTCGCCGAACGGGCCGCCATTCGAGCGCGGCATCGCCTCGGCACGCGCAGCTTCCGCGCGCGTCCACGTGGCATCCTGCCACAGGTACGTGTTGCGGCTGGCATTTCCGCTGCAGCGTGCAAGCGCCGCCTCAGCCAGCTCCGAAGGACTTGTGGTCCCGTCGGCGAGTGCTCGGCGAAGAGCGCGAAGTGTCCACGGGAGGGCAGTCATACAGAGATTGTAGGGGCTGCGGGGTTCAAGGACGCATGGCCGTGAATGTGCCTGAACGGGCGCGACGAAAAAGGGCGACTCTGTTGCGAGTCGCCCTTTGGAAGTTGACGAGTTGCGCGTCTCAGAAGTCCAGATGCAGCGACATCTGAACCTGGCGCGCGCTGCCGATGGCGTGTTTGGTGATGCCTAGACCCGCAGGACAGTTAAAGAAGCCATCGTTGGCTCCATAAGGATTGGTCTGGCAGTTGTTGGTTGGCGCCGCCTGCGCAACCCCGCCGGGGCCGACCCCTGTAGGAACATTGTTGAATGCCTGATTTTGGTTCACGTTGTTTTGTGGAATATCGAAACTAGTGGTGTTGGTGATGTTGTACATGTCAAAGCTGTAGTGGAGGATGAACTGGTCGTGGATCGGCAGGTCCTTGGTCAACGAAGCATCGGCGCGGCGCTGCCAGGACTGGCGGAAAATATTGCGCTGGCCAGTGGTGAAGTTGGTCTCGAAAGGGTCGCCGTTGGGCACGCCCATGGTGCCAACCGGGATCAGCGGCAGCGTGAAGCAACTGGCCTTCAGGGCTGCTCCCGCCTGTGTGGTCGGGTTGTAGAAGGCGCCGTTCGCGCCTGTGAGCGCATTCTTGCGCGTGCAGCCTGCGGCGTAGTTCAGCGGCACAATTGGGTTGGTGATGCCGTTGAAGGTGCTGTAGAAAATGCTGCCCACTGCCCCCGAGTAGTCGATGATGCTGTAAGGTTGGCCGCTTTGAATGATGGCCACCCCGTGAAGCGCCCAGCTATTGAGCGCCTTGCCCACCAGCGTGTCAGCGGAGAAGAGCTTGGGCTCTGTTAGGCCGTAGGTGAAGTTGAGCACGTGGGTACGGTCAAAGTCGGCCGAGCCGTAGGCGCTGCGCAGATTGGTGGGATTGTTGCCGTTGAAGAAAAGTCCCAGTCCGCTTTGCTCGTCGGTGGCGTGGGAGTAAGTATACGAAACTCCGGCCTGGACGCCGTGGCTGAGCCGCTTTTCGAGATGCGAGGTCAGTGCATGATAGGCTGCGATGCCGGCTGCGGTGTAGGATTCGGACTCTGAGGAATATCCGATGTATGGCACGCGTAGGTCTACGTTGCCGCCTTCGTAGTTATTCAGCATCGTGCCGTTTTGGCAAATGGATGCGCCCGGCTGATTCACGCACATAGGAAAGTATCCCTGCGTTGGATCCAGCACCGTGTAGCCGTAGCTATAAGACTGAGTGGCTATTCCGCCGGGATGAGTGGGACTGCCAGGGGTGGCGATCTGCGCCTGGTTGAAGGGCACAGGAATCACTTGGTGGCGACCGAGGTTACCAACGTAGCCGATCTCCCACATCAGATCGTTGCGCGGCTGGTATTGAAGATTCAACGTGAAGTTGATGCTGTAAGGCAGCTTATTGCCGCGATTGTAAACACCGAGAATGAAGGGCTGCCCGCCTTGGTTGGTTGCGGTGCCGTTTGTGCTTCCCACCGTGCCGTCGATAATTTCCCGGGCGTTGGGGAGATATGAGTTGATGTCCGAGGCTTTGGGATTGGAAGGAGCGGCGCCCGGCGAAGAGCCCCAGGGGCTGGCGAGCGAGTATCCATCGTTAGAGCCGGGAGAAGGGGGCGTGAAATAGTCGCCGCCGCAGATCGGAATGTAATTCAGGTAAAGGTAAGTCGGGTTGTCTGCATTGTAAGAAGACGAATACGAGCAATGCTGCTGGGTGACGAACGGAGGCGTTTGCATGATGCCGTATGGGCCGCCTTCCACTTCGCCCGCCGAATATCCCGGCGAGAGATAGGTGAACAGTTCGCCACGGTCGTAGTAGAAGCCGCTGCCGCCGCGGACCACGAATTTGGAGTGGAACATGGAAGGCTGCCAGGCAAAGCCCACGCGCGGTGCGATGCCCCACTGGCGGCCGGTTAGCGTGGTTTTGCTTACGCCGGAGGTTCCGTTCTTATTGTTGCCGGCGATGATGAAACCGGAACTTGTAATGGTGTCGCTGGCGACGCTGTAGCTGTATTTCGAGGGATCGAAGTTAAAGAGATAGCCGTTCTTGTCGTACAGGCCGCCGTTCCAGTCATAGCGAATGCCGCCCGTGATGCTGAGGGTCGGCGTCACTTGGAACTTGTCCTGGACGAACAAGCCGGTCTCGTTGGCGCGGAGATAGCGATTAGCATTGCCCTCAAGGTAAGTTGTGGCCGTAAAGTTCTGCGTCGAGTAAGGTGTTACCCAGTTATCGAGGAAGGAGACAAAGTCGGGCGAAGCCACATTACCCGTCCCTGTGCGGCGGTCGCGCAAATTCAACTGCGTATAAGACCAGCTGCCGCCGAAGCTGATCGTATGGCGTCCCTTGGTCCAGATCGCCGTCCCCGAGGGCTCGATGCGGTTCTGAAACATGCCCGTGTTTTCGGCCTGGTATTCGGCGTCCGGGCCAATGGCAAGCGAAGGTGCGACCAGGCCATAGAGCGGACCGGTAGAAGAGTCGAATTGATCGCCGATGGCGTCGTTGATGGTGTATCCGGAAAAGTAACTGCCGAAGGCGGAAGTTATGCCGGCTGCCGGCGTATTCTTTTGACCGGGCGCCCAGGGTTGATCGTTGGTGGCATACACCTTCTCGCGGAGAACTCCGACCGTCTCAGATATGCTCAGGTTCGAACCGATGGTCTGAACGTTATTGAGCGAGCCCAATTGCGAGCCGGTATCCATATGGCCCGTGAAGCCGGGCACGTTGGAATATGCGTAGGGTGAGCTCGAGGGGTCGTGCTGGTAGTAATACTTGGCCGCTAGTTGGTCCCTGGAGCTCAAATTCCAGTCGACGTCCGCAACCCCCTGATCGGAAGTAAAACGCGATGTGCCGGGAAGGAAGGCGTTGTAGGGCGAATAGACGTTGGGGCTGGCGGTGGGAAGGGCGCTCGGAACCAGATAGTTTCCCGGCTCACCCGGCATCGCTGGTGCGGTGAGCAGGGCCAGGGCCACGGGGTTTGCATTCGCAGTGAAGCCATTGAACGCCCCACCGTAGGTCGGATCAAAACCCTGGTAGTTTTCTGAGTAGTTGATGTTGGTCGTCCAGTTATTTGCGGCTGCCAGGGCGATGTTCGACGCGCCGCGGTTCGTTGCGCTCAGGCCCGGCGGCACGTCGAGAAGCTCGTCGCCGGTTTCCTGGTCGGAGATGTGCAGGTGCTGGTAACTGACAAAGCCGAAGAGCTTGTCCTTGATGATGGGGCCGCCGATGTCGCCGCCCAGGATGTAGCGATGCAACTGCGGGTTCTTGTCGCTCGCCGGAATATTGTTGTCTTTCTTGAAGAAGAACGGCGCGGCGTTGATCCAGTTGGTGCCGCGATGGGCGTAGACGCCGCCATGAAACTGGTTGGTGCCAGACTTGGTGCTCATGTCAATGTGCGCACCGCTCGAGGATCCTTGCTGAGCGTCGTACATCGAAGCGTTGACGCGCACCTCGGCGATGGTCTCGGGCGCCGGCGTGGGGATGGCGTTGCCGATGGAAAGATAGACCGATGCGGCGCTGGGCACCACGCCGCCCGCGGCGTTGTTGGCCTGGCCGGTGTTATTGGAGACGCGGAATGATTCTACCGCGCTAGTGCTCTTGCCGTTGAAAAGATTGCTGGCGTCGACGCCGTTCACCAAAAACGCGTTTGAAGTATCGCGCTGGCCGTTGGCCCAGATGGGCGCGTTGCCCAGGCCGGAGTCGGCGCCGGTACCGCCGGGCAACTCCGCATTCACGCCCGGCGACAGAATTGCCAGCCCGGTGAAGCTGCCGGTGGGCAACGGCACTGCATCAATCTGTTGCGTTTCCATCACGTAGCCGTTGGTGGTATCGACGGCGTTCATCAGCGGCGCGGCTTCAACTTCGACCGTGGTGCTGGCCTGGCCCACCTTTAGCGATGCGTTCACCGTGGCCGTACGATCGGCCTGCACGGTGATGTGCGGAGTCTTCTGTGCCTGGTAGCCATCGGCCGAATAAGTGAGCGTGTAAACGCCGATGGGCAGGTTGACGAAGCTGTAACTGCCCGAGCCATTGGTTTTGGTGGTGCGGGTGAGCGAGGTCTGCTCCTCGGTCACCGTGACGGTCACGTTGGTAATCACGCCGCCCGATGCGTCGGTTACCTCGCCGGTGATTCCGCCGAGAGTTTGCTGCGCGTTGAGCGGGTTGGTCGAGAACACCGCGGCCGCGACTAACAGCAGAGCAGCGATACACAACGAGAACGTGCGCATGGAGTGCTTCAAAGGACTGACCTCGAAATAGAGATTTCCCGTGTGAAGATCCGGGATTTCTGAAGCCTTGGTAAATGTGAGAACCGGCGTTTGAGTGCGTGCAGCTTCGTAACTGCAAGGAGTTATAGTTTCGAACGGAGACCGTTCAAAGAGATGGACCTGCAACCGCGCGGGTTAGTGGCATGGTAATGTCTGCGGTATAAAGTTCATGTAAAGATTTGTTGTAAATCGAGCCTATTGGGGACGCGTTTTCCACATAACATCAACGATTTACACGCATCGCGTGCCGCGCCCAGTACCAGCCCAGCCCGGCCGCAATGTAGACGAGATAGAGGTACGGAATACGCGCGTGAACCGTATCGGCCGCCGAGTTGAGGTCGAAGATCGCGATCAAGACAACAATGGCGACTGTGAGAGCGCTGACCGCGGCAAGCACGTGAGAATGCCTGCCGATCGCACGCCGCGCGAAGGGAAGTGCCGCAGCCACCAGCGCGTACGCGGTGAGAAAACCGAAGACAGAAAGCGAGCCGAGCAGATCGTACATAGTAGAACCCGTCGCGCCGCGCACAGCAAAGCCTGCCGTGGCCGCGAACATGAGTGCGGTCGAAAGCGTGATCGCAGTTCCGGGAGTTTTATGCCGCTCATTGGTGCGCTCGAACGCGGCGGGCAAAAGTCCGTCGTGCGCCATGCGCAGCAGCACGCGCGCGGCGGCAGTGGAGCAGGCGAGTACGCACGCAAACATGCTGATGAATGCACCGCAGTCGATGGCGACCCCGAGCGGCGAAACCCCAGCCTTCGCGGCGAGAAGGTGCAGGGGGCTGGTGGTATCGCTGAGCGCCGTGGATGCGCCGCGGAAGCCCACCACTTCAGAGTAAGCGCAGAGCATGAAGAATACGCCGGCGAGCAAAGCGCATTGCATCACGGCGCGGGGAATCGTCTTGAGAGGCTCGCGCGCCTCGCCTCCTAGCGTGGTCGCGCTTTCAAAGCCGGCAAAACTGAAGATGGAGAGCACGAGCGCCGGTCCCAGTCCTTTGAACGAGGCGCCTTGCAGACGGAATTGGCTGGTGTCAATTTGCAGTCCCATGTGGATGGGCAGGAGAATGAGCACAATCACAATGAGCGAGACCGAGGCCGCTTCAATCCACAGCATGACATCTGCCGACAGCTTGACATCGCGAAAGGCTATGAAACCCGCGACAAGGCAGACCACAAAAAGTGTGGGGATGGCTGGCGGCGCCCAATGGAAAAACTGCTGGCAGAGCACGGTCGCGTAATAAAGGGCTCCGCCTGCAACTGATGCGCCCGTGGCGAGATAGGCAAGCAGCAACCCCCACGCGGCGGCGACGCCAAATGCGGGAGGCAATGTATCTGCCGTATAACTGTAGAGCGATCCCGGCGAGGCAGAAAGTTTTGCAAAGCGGCTGACACAAAAACCCACAAGCAACATGGCGCCAGTGGCCAGCAGATAGACAAACCAAGTGGCATTGCCGGCCAGCGCAAAGACCAGCGGAATAGTGAGCGATGCCGAAGTGCTGGGCGCCATGGCTGAGACGGACTGCGCCAGCGTTTCTACCGGGCCGAGCACGCCCGTGCGCAGCCCGTAGCTTTCGCTCTGCGCATACACCTGGCCCTTTGTGGTCGATGTGCCGGTCACATGCTTGCCTTTAACTGGATGTGTTTGAATCACCGCTCGACGGTGGCCTCGATGGTACCATGCGGCTCGTCGATGGGCACGAAAATGTGATTCGGATTGTCGAGGCCGAAGGGGCTCAGTTCGGCAAGCAGATGGTGAAGATTGGGCATGGAAAGGCGAATGCGCGCGATCTCCGGCGCAGCGGCCAGTGCGGCTTTGCCCATATCGAAGAGCGTATGCTGCACGCTCATGCTGTCATGCCCGGCAAACTCTTTCAGCAGTGATGCCAGAATCCGCGCGCGCACATCGCCATAATCCAGCGCCGTTGCCGTGTATTCCCACGTCACGGTGGCGCGCGTGCCGAAGATGCGGTCGGTGGCCGGCTTGAGCGTGGTCAACTTGTCTTTGATGTAGCCGGTAAACGCCGACTTCGTGGTCTTGAGAATCGTCAATCCATCCACGCCGGAGATGACCGTCCACGTTCTTCCTCTTTCACGTTCGGCGTGCGCGGTCTGCAACTCGGGTCCGCCCATCTTGAAGGTCGTGGCTTCCGGTGCACCGTCAACGATCATGCGCTGCCAGGCCTTTTCCTGGACTTCGATGCTGACCTTTGCGACCTGCGGCTGGTTCGAGAGGAAGTAGTCGCCTAACTCGCAGGCGAAAGCTTCGATGGTTGTTGCCTTCGAGCCGCGCGCCACGTAATACACGGTATTTTTCATGGTGTCGGTGGGCAGAACCTTGCTGTTATCGGCCTGCGTATAACTAGTTTCTAAGTCGCCGTATAGCATCACGTGCACGGTCCACTCATTGAACTCATGCCGATCATTCAGGCGTGTGATGCGCGACAAGCGCACGCGCGATTTTCCGTAGCGGTTTTCACCCAGTCTCGCCATTGGTTAGCTTCCCCTTGTCACGATCCTCGATAAGTGGTGTAACTGTTGTCGCTGAGCAGGAGCGGCAGATGATAGTGGCCATTACCGTCGCACGCGAAGGTAATGGATATCTCCGGATAAATACTGGTGCGGCCCTGGCGCTGAAGATAACTGCCGGTCGAGAAGTTAAGCCGGTAATCGCCGGCTGGCGCATGGGCCGCAAGATCACGGCAGCGGCCATCGGCGTCGGTCGCGCTGGCCGCAACTTCAATCCAGCCGCCACCGTCCAACTGCTCAAGGCGCACGGCAATTCCCGCCGCCGGCTTGCCCAGGACCGCATCCAATACGTGTGTTGTGATTGCGCTCATTCGATCAACCACTTTCCCAAGCGAATCTGCATGATTTGCCTCTGCTGCTCGGCGGCTTCGCGTAACTCGGCGTCGCGCGTCGATCCCAGCCGCCGTTTCAAAATCGCCAGCATCTCCCCGGCGCTCTTGCCGGTGGCGCACACGATGTACGTGAATCCGAATAGCTCCTCGTATTTCTGGTTTCCCGCGGCGATCTCGGCCAGCACGTCATCGCTCGCCGAGTTAGTCCTCGCTTGCTCAGCTCGAGAGCAGGCGGCAGAATCAGCGCCCACGTGCGCCGGCACATTTCGCTCGCCGATGCGCGGATGGCAGGCAAAGGCCTCAAGCCAGTCGGTTTCCTGCATCGTGTCCCACACGCGGTCCGCCTCCTCGCTGAGTACAAATACGCTCGCGATGGGGCGCAGCGCTACCATCGCATCGGCCCACTGTTTGGCTCCGCAGCAGGCCAGCATGGCACTGCGAGCTTCGGTTTCGCCGGCAGCATTCCAGGCTGCGAGTGTGGCATTCACGGAAGCAATCCCTCCCGGCGCAACTCGAGCAAAAACTCCTCAAGCAGATTTACGGCTACGCGCCGCCGGTAATCGGCAGTGGAGCGGATATCGTCGATGGGTAGCACTTCGGCGAGCAGTGCGCGCCGCGCGGCCAGCACGGTTTCTCGCGTGAGCGTCTGGCCCAGCAGCGCCGCTTCAGTTTGCTTGAGCCGCGTGGGATAAGGCGCCAGGCTTGCTGCTCCGAGCCGAACCTCGCGGACGACGCCTCGCTCGAGCAGTGCAGTCGCTCCCAGCGCTACTTTGGCAATTGCCATGGCACGCCGCGTTCCCACTTTGCGCAGATATTGCCGGTGGCGCGAGAATCGCCTCGGCAGGTGAACTGCGTAGAGCAGCTCATCCACGGCGAGCACATTGCGCTTGTAGCCGGTGTGAAACTCGGAGTAGGGAACTTTTCTCCGGCCGCGCACGGAGATAGTCTCAATCTCAGCGTCGTACGCCAGCAGCGCGGGCGAAGAATCCGCAGCGGGCGAGCCGTTCACCAGGTTTCCGCCCAGTGTGGCGCGGCTCTGGTTGGCGACGGAGCCGATCCAACTTGCTGCTCTTGCTAGCAACGGAAACTCCGCGTTGAGGCCGGCATGCTTGCGCAGATCGAGAAACGTGGCCGCCGCGCCCACGGCCACGCTCTGTGGCGTTGCCTCGATCGTGCGCAGATCGGGAATGCCCCATAGGTTGACCAGCTTGTGCGCGTTCAAACGCCCGGCGGAGAAAGCCACCATCAATTCTGTGCCGCCTGCGATCGGCGTCCATTGGCCGGGTTCGGCGGCAAGCAGATCGAGCACCGCGCCCAGGCTGCCGGGCGCAACAAGCTCGTGCATCTCCGCATTACCGCGCATGGTTTGTCTGCTCCAACGCCGGTTCCGTTGCCGGGTTCGATTCCGTTGCGCGTGCCGCGGCCGCGACAGACTCGATGATGCGCGTGAATCCCGTGCAGCGGCACAAATTGCCGGCCAAGCCTTCGCGAATCTCCGCTTCGCTGGGATGCGGGCGGTGCGCGAGAAGCTGCGCCGCGGCCATCAACATGCCTGGCGTACAAATGCCGCACTGCGCTCCGCCGCTCTCGAGAAATGCCTTCTGCAAGGGATCGAGTTCTCCATCGAGCGCCAGTCCCTCCACGGTTTGAATCTCGGCGCCCTCGGCCTGGAGCACGGGCACAAGGCAACTGTTCACCAGTTCGTCATTCATGCGCACCGAGCACGAGCCACATTCGCCCTCGCCACAGCCTTCCTTCGTGCCAGTCAGATGCAGGTCTTCGCGCAGCACGTCGAGCAGCCGCTTCATGGGCGGCACATTTACCGTCCGGCTTTCGCCATTGACAGCGAAGCTGATTGCCGGCCAGTGTGCGTCCGTGTTGGCCTTTCCGTTAGCGTTCATGGCAAGGCCGGCTCCTCCACCGGTTGGCTCGCGGCGAGGCCCGCATAAAGATCCTCGGGAAGGAGTGGAATGGAGTTGAAACTCACGCCGGTGGCGTCGCGAATGGCATTCAGAATCGCGGGCGCGGGCCCGTCGTGCGGCAATTCGCCGAGGCCCTTGGCGCCGAATCCTCCGTAGCGGAAGGGAACCTCCTCGAAGTAGACGTGAATGGGCGGCACATCTTCGGCAGTGGGCATGATGTAGTTTGTCATCTGGTTGTTGGTCATGCGGCCTTCCTTGAGGACGACCTTTTCGTAAAGCGCGTAGCCGATGCCTTGCGCAACGCCGCCCTCAATTTGTCCCGCGGCCAGCACCGGATGCAGCACCCGGCCCACTTCCTGCACGGCCCAGAAGCCTTCCACCTCGGCCGAGTAGGTCACCGTGTCCACGGCAATCTGTGCCACGTAAATCGCCCACGCATATGCGCCGTACGCTTCACCATGATATTTCTGATCGTCCCAATAAATGTCCGGCGGAGCCTCATAGCGGCACATCGACGAAACTTCACCATGCGCGGCGCGATAACGCTCGCACGCAGCAAAGAATTCCTCGCGGGTGTGCGTCGCGCCGAGGCTAGCCTGCTCGCGCAGCATGGAGATAAGCTGCAGGCAAGCGCGCTCAATCAAGCGGCCCACCACCATCGAGGTGCGCGAAGCCACCGTCGGCCCGCTGTTCGGCACCATATCGGTGTCTGGCGCGGCCATGGTGACGTCGCTATATTCGATGCCAAGCGTTTCGGCGGCAATCTGCGTGAGAATCGTGTTCGTGCCCTGGCCGAATTCCGTGTTCGACACCAGAACCCGTACTTTACCTTCCGGCGTAACGTCCACTCCGCCCAGCGAGTTCAGATATAACTCGCCGGAGCCGGTAAATCCGGAGCCGTGATAAAACGCAGCAATCCCCATACCGCGCTTGATGGGATTCCGGCCATTCTCACGCGCGAATTGCAAACGCTTGGCGTGATAATCGCTCTCTTGCAACGCGCGATCCAGTAGCTTATCGAGGATGATTGGTTCGCGCATCAATTGTTCGGTCGCGTTGGCATCGCCCTCATGCAGGAAATTCTTTCGACGCAATTCGATTGGATCCATGCCGAGCGTCGCGGCAATCTCGTCCATGTGCCGCTCCATCGCGAAGACCGCTTGCGGTGCTCCGAAGCCGCGAAAGGCGCCGTAGGGGACGTGATTGGTCGCCCAGGAATGCGCGCGCACGCGCACATTGGGGCAGATATACGGACCCGTAGAGTGCAGCGTGGCACGCGAGAGCACCGTGGAAGAAAGTGTGGCGTAGGCGCCGCCGTCGGTGTCGAGATGGATTTCGATCGCCAGCAGCTTGCCATCCTTATCGAGCGCGGTGCGATGGCGCACGCGCGCGGGATGGCGCTTGGTGGTGGCCGCCAGATCTTCCATGCGGTCGTAGACCATCTTTACCGGGTGGCCGCTCTTTTTGGCGAGGAGTGCTGCGTGGCTCGCAAGAATGGACGGATAATCCTCTTTGCCGCCGAACGCGCCTCCGGTTTCTGTCTGGACCACACGGACCTTGTCGTCAGGGAGATCGAAGACGCCGCGCAACGCTTTAAAAACGTAGTAAGGGCATTGCAGCGAGCCCCACACCGTGACTCCTTCTTCGGCGCTGTACTCGGCGATGATGCCCTGGTTCTCGATATAAAGATGTTCCTGCGCGCCGGTGCGGTACTCGCCTTCGACAATATGCGCGGCGCCGGCCCACGCGGAGTCCACATCGCCCTTTTCCAATAAAAAACTTTTGATCAGATTGTCCGCGCCCCAAACGATCTGATCCTGCCGCTCACTTTCTTCGATGGTGAAGACGGGCGGCAGCGGATCGTACTCGATCTTCACCCCGCTGAGCGCTTCGCGCAATTTGTGCTTATCGGGATGCGCGAGGAGAAGAATCGGCTCCTCGCAATGATTTACCTTGCCGTCGGCGAGGCAGGGTTGATCGGCAATGATGAGTTGAATGATGTTTTCGCCAGGGATGTCGGCAGCGGTTACGACCGTGAATTCACTCCACTCAATGAGGCGGTCGAAAGCGATGGAGCGGATGAGCCCGCGCGGAATCGTGCTGCGCACCGTGGCTCCGTACCACATGCCCTCGCGTTCTATGTCGTCGACGTAGCAGGCGCGGCCTACCAGCTTGTCCACGCCCTCTTTTCGGGGAACGGGTGCGCCAACGATGCGGGTTGTCGCATGCGTGTTCATGGGTGCCGACAGTGCCGTACGGGTTGAGGGATAGCATACAACGGCGCAGCGAAGTTGTGAAAGCGCGCCCTACTCCGCCAAACGCGCCAGGGTGCACGACAGCACATGCACGCCGCTGCCGATCCACTCGGGAGAAGCGTATTCGTCGGGCCGATGGCTCACGCCGCCGCGACAGGGAATAAATAACATGGCCACAGGCGCAATGCACGAGACGAAGGATGAATCGTGATAGGCGCGCGCCACCATTCTTTTGTATGTCTTGCCGGCAGCGATGGCCGACTCTTCAAGGGCCGCAAGAATCGCCGCATCGCATGTGGTCGGTGGATCGGCGTTAATCAATTCCGTGGTGATCTTCACGCCGCGGCGTGCGCTCACTTCGTCGGCTGCTCGGGCGAGCGCATCCAAAACGCGGTCGCGGCGCGCGCCGTCGATGTCGCGCACGTCGGTAGTGATGACCACACGGGAAGGAACGCTGTTCACCGCGCCGGGAAAGACGTCGCAAATGCCCACGGTGCCAACAGTATCGATGGCGCCTGTAGATTTCGCCGCCGATTCAAGAGCCAGAATTAATTCCGCTGCCGCGGCGAGCGCATCTTTGCGACCGGGCATCAATTTGCCGCCGGCGTGGCCGCCTTCACCTTCGATGACAATGCGCTGGCTGGCTGGCGCAGCAATGTGCGTTACCAGGCCCACATCGAGTCCTTCCTGCTCGAGGTACGGTCCCTGTTCGATGTGCAACTCAACGAACTGATGGAAGCGGCCATTAGGCACCGCGACCGATTCAAGCGGACCGGTGAACCCGGCCTGCGCGCGCCACTCTTCGAGGCCACGGCCTTCCTTGTCGCGCAGGGCGAGCGCTTGCTTGGGAGTGAGCACGCTGGCCATCATGCGGCTGCCCAGGCAACCGATGCCGAAGCGCGTGGGTTCCTCGGCTGTAAAAATTACAAGTTCGATGGAGCGGCGCGGCTTGAATCCAAGTTTCTTGAGAACGCGAATCGCTTCGAGGCCCCCCAGCACGCCGACGCATCCGTCGTAGAGACCGGCATTGGGAATCGCGTCGATGTGCGAGCCGGTGCCGATCGGAGCGAGCGTGGGATCGCTGCCTTCCCAGCGCGCAAAGGTGTTGCCGACTGCGTCTTCGCGCACAATAAGCCCTGCTTCCGCGCACAGGCCCTTCACGTACGCGCGGGCGCGCATGTCCGCCTCGCCAAAGACGACGCGCGTCACCACTGGCGGCTCGGCTTCGGAAATTTGCGCCAGCGCCATCAGCTCGCCCATCAGGCCGTCGATCGATAAATTGGGCCGATCTGCCGTCATGCGCCCTCTCCCAGCGGATGCCGGCGCCAATCTTTGTAGATCAGGTATTTCGCCGGCTTCTTGCCCAGCGCGCCGAACCACTGCGGACAATAGGCGCGCATCCAGATAAAGTCGCCGGCATGCACCGGGTACCACGAGTCGCCGAGACGGTAAATGCCGCCGCCCTCGAGCATCAGCAGGCCGTGTTCCATCGAGTGAACTTCCACCATGCTGAGCGATGCGCCGGGGTCGTAGGTCATAGTGTTCACGGCAAAGTCGTAGGGAGGGCCGTCGGGCATGAGCGAGCGCACGCGGAGAGCACGGTCGCCTTGGAGCGCGACCGGAGTTACGTCGCCCTCTTCTCCGACCACAATCTCTGGAACGGCTGCTCCATGCAATGGCTCGTAGGGCTTCTCGATCACCGCGACGCGCGCAATGCCCGGCGCGCGCACCGCGTGCGGAGCCCCTTGCGGCAGGTACGCATAGCCGCCCGGCTTGAGAACGTGCCGCTTTCCGCCAGCTTTGAGCTCGATCTTGCCGTCGAGAACGTAGAGGAAGCGCTGCGCCGGCGCGGGGCCAAGCGATCCTCCGGCGACAAACTCCGCCGTCATCTGCGTAAAGCGCGCGCCCAGTTGCGGCGCGGCGTGAATAATGAACTCCACGCCCTCCGCACCCGGCAGCGGCGAACGAACGAATGTGTCTGGAGTTTGCAGCAGATGATCTGTCTTCACGCTGCTGCGTGTCGATCCTAAGTGATGCACTTGCGACCTCTTTCAATCGGGAAATCGGGAGAATGAGTCCGAGCAAATCCCCCAGACCCGCTGCCCGATTTTATCCGACCTCGGCGGCCAGCCGCTCCAGAAATTTGCGGCACACTCCCAGAGCAGCCGCGACGTCCTCTTCGAGAACGGTTTCATCGGGGTGGTGGCTGAGGCCGCCCGGGCTGCGCAAAAAAAGCATCGCCGTTGGTACGCGTGAGGCCATCACCATGGCGTCATGACCAGCGCCGCTCGGCATGAGTTTCACGGGCAATCCTGCGGCTTCGGTCGCTTCTGCGAGAAATGCCGTCAGCCGTTCATCCATGGGCACCGCCGGTTGGTCCATCTGGCGTGCGCATTGCAAAGCCAGTCCGCGCCGCGCAGCAATGGTTTCGGCCTGCGCAAGCAGTGCGTCCACAGCGGACTTGCGCGCAGCGTCGTCAGCGTGGCGCACGTCGAGGCTCACACGCACCGCGCCTGCGATCACGTTGCCCGCATTCGGTTCCACATCTACATGGCCCACTGTGGCGACCAGTCCATCCGTGCGTTGCGCGAGTGATTCCACGGCGACAATCCACTCCGCCGCGCCGGCCAGCGCGTCGCGGCGCAGATGCATGGGAGTGGTGCCGGCATGATTGGCGTGTCCGGTCCATGTGAGAATGTGCCGCGTCTGGCCCACGATGGCAGTCACAGCTGCAACTTGCAGACCCTCCGCCTCAAGCACCGGGCCCTGTTCGATGTGTACCTCCAGGAAGCCCAACGCGTCTTCGTCGATTGCTGCCTTTTCGATCCCTCCGGGATCGAGCCCGAAGGCGCGGATCGCGTCATCGAGCGTAGCGCCGTCGGCGTCTTTCAGCTTGAGCAGGGCAGGGTCGAAACGCCCGGCTGCCGCGCGGCTGCCGATGAACGGAACGCCAAAGCGCACGCCTTCTTCTTCGCTGAAGGCAATGATTTCAATAGGCAGCGGCAGCTTGAGTTCCTGCGCGATCTCTGCGCATTCGAGCGCCAGCGTGACGCCGAGGATGCCGTCAAAGGCGCCGGCATTGGGCACGGTGTCGATGTGCGAGCCGATGATCAGCCGCTTGCTGCGCCCGGCGGGCGGGTGCCAGCGCCCGCGAAGATTACCGGCTGCATCGACGCTCACATTCATTCCAATGGCTTCCATGCGCCCGTGCAACAACGCGTGCACTTCACGCACGGGTGGTGTCAAGAATCTGCGCGTCGTGCCGCCAACTTCCTCGCTCATGCCAGCGATACGGCGGCATTCGGCGATGGCGCGCTGAGCGCGCTGTGGCATTGCGCGGTCGCTCATCCGCGCACCTGCTCTCTGCCGCGTACCTGGCCAACGAATTCACCTGCCCGGAAAACCGGCTCACCGCGCAGCCATGTTTCCAGCACGCGTCCGCGCAACTCAGCGCCCAGGTACGGCGAAATCTTATGCCGGAAATGGAGATCGCCAGGCGCAACCGTCCACTTCGCCTCAGGATCGAAGACCGCAAAGTCCGCATCGGCCCCCGGCGCAATTACTCCTTTGCGTCCGCTCATTCCGGCGAGTTTTGCCGGCGCCGCAGCCATCCATTCACCAATCGGTTCCAGCGTGATGCCGCGCTTATACATGCCCGTCCAAAGCACCGGCAACGCGAGGCCGAGACTTGCAATCCCGCCCCATGCCTGATCCCACCGGCCTACGTCGCGCTGCTTCAACTCCGGCAGGCAAGGGGAGTGATCGGTGATCACCATCTGAATTAGTCCTTCGTTGAGCGCAGCCCACAGCGCCTCGCGATTTGCAGCGGCGCGAATCGGCGGCGCGCACTTGTATTCAGTGGCTCCATCGGGAATTTCCTCGGCAGTGAACCACAGATAGTGCGCGCAGGTTTCCACGGTGACGGGCACGCCGCGTTCGCGCGCATCGCGGAGCAGCGGCAGCGCCTGGGCGCTCGAAAGATGCACGATGTGGATCGGGGTCTGGAACTCTTCGGCCAGCCGGATGAGCAAATCGACGGCGAATACTTCTGCCAGGTCGGGCCGCGAAGAGAAGTAAGTTGAGTACTGACGCCAATCCAAATCTGCGCCCGCGATGGCCTCGCTTGCGATCTCGACGGGGCCGGCTACCTCGGCGTGCGCCAATAGCGGCAGCCAGTTGCCTCGCAGCTTCTCCAATGCCGTGCGGAGGTCGGTTTCATCCACCCATTGAAAGCCGTCGATTCCAGAGTGAATGAGGAAGCATTTGAATCCGGGAACACCCGCGCGTGCCAGCGATGGCAATGAATCGGCGTTGCCGCGCACCACGCCTCCCCACGCCGCCCAGTCCACCCACGCTTTGCCTTGCGCCGCACTGCGCTTGGCATCGAGCGCCGGCACATCGATGGTTTCAGGAACGCAGTTTAGCGGCATATCGACCAGCGTGGTAACGCCGCCGGAGGCCGCGGCTTGCGTCGCAGTCTCAAATCCTTCCCACTCCGTGCGTCCGGGTTCATTGATGTGCACGTGCGAATCCACCAGGCCGGGGAGCAGCACGAGGTCGCCGAAATCAAAGAGCTCCGCGTCCGCCGGCGCTTCATTCCAGCCGCTGAGCGCAACGATCCGCTCGTGGTCTACAATCACTGCGGCGGGTGCGATGCCTTCCGGCGTCAAGACGCGCGTGGAACGAAGTGCTTTTGTCATGCTTTGATTACTTTCGCCGTTGAGGGATGCGGATAGCAAGGGCAAGAATTTCCGGCGATCGCGGGACCGGCACTTGAGAAGGCGCGGGCGCCTTCACGCCCTGGGGGAGCGAGCTCGGTGAGTTTCTGGGACGTTGTGATCATTACGGCCTCGTCGGAGCGGCAAGCGGAGCTTTACCGCGAGGAGATTCAGCGGCGGAACTCATCGGGACTTTTGCCCACCGAGACGAAGTTTCTCGTCGTACCCGATCCCGGCGGCCAGAGAGTGGGCAGCGGCGGCGCGACCATCAATGCACTGGGCATCTTGGGCAAAGACCGTGCGTGGTGGAGCGAGCATCGCGCGCTCCTCGTGCACTCCGGCGGCGATTCGCGGCGGCTGCCGCAATATTCTCCGGGTGGAAAGCTCTTCGGCATCCTGCCTTCACGCACGCAACCCCGCGCCACTACGACGGTGTTCGATGAAACCATGTCGCTTTCGTCGGCGTGGGCAGAGAAAATGCGCAGCGGACTCCTGGTGGCTTCAGGCGATGTGGTGCTGCGCTTTGACGCCGGCCAGGTGCAATGGGATCGCTCCGGCGTTACCGGCGTTGCCATGCGGCTCGAAATGGAGCAGGCTGTGCATCACGGCGTGTACGCAGTGGGCGCCGGCGATCAGGTGTATACCTTCCTGCAAAAACCGTCGCCCGCAGAGGTGAAAGCCGCGGGAGGCTTGCTGGACGATGGCCGGGTTGCTGTCGATATCGGACTGTTGCGCTTTGATGCCGGCCTGACGGCGGCGCTGACGGAGCTGGCTGGATTCAAGAGCCTGCCGGCCGTCGATGTTTACGACCAGATGACGCGTATGCTCACGGGGCAGTGGAGGCCGGAGCCGGGAGCGGGACTCTTCTGGCGCGAGCTTGAAAGGATTTTGCGCGGCGCCGAGCAGCCCGTGGAGTTTCATTGCTCGGTGGTAGAGGGTGAGTTCATCCATGCCGGAACCACGCACTCTTTCCGCGCGCTGGCATCGGGCTCGGGTGGAATCCTCGACAGTACCATTGCGCTTGAGTGCAAGGTCGGGCACGAAGCCGTGGTTCTGGAATGCGATCTCGAAGGGCCGGTCTACGCCAGCCGCGGAGCGATTCTGCACGGACTCACCGGCCTCGCCGGATCCATTGAGGTTCCCGAAGATACTGTCGTCCACCAGCTTCCGGTGGAAGGGGAATGCGGCGTGGGCTGGGTGATTCGCGTCTATGGCGTCGAAGACGATCCCAAGCAGCTCTTCGAAAACGCAACCTGGTTCAACCGGCCGATGACGGAGACGCTCGAAAGGCTTGGACTGCGCAGCGAAGAGATTTGGAAGGCGGGCGAGCCGCGCAATCTTTGGAACGCTACGCTTTTTCCCGTGACCATACCGGATGCAGCTTGGGCATGTGCGCGCTGGATGATGGGCTACGCGAGCAGCTTCGGCGCCGACGAGTGGCGCCAGCGGCCCCGCGCATCCCTCGCCGAGAGTGCGCGCTGCGCCGACGGAAAAGCGCTGGCCGACGCGCGCAATCACCGCTTGCAGGGAATTTGGCAGGAGACGGCAGTGGATCTGGCCAAGGCAGGATCGGACTTGCGCCCGCTGCTTGCGAATCTGCCCGGCCTGGGGCCCGCCGCGGCTGCCGGTCGCGCGCTGCGTGCGCATGCCGATGAACTGCGCGCGGGTTCGGCCGATCAATTCACGCTTGCCGCCAGCCATCTGATGCAGGCCGCGCGCTTGCTCAGCCGCGCAGGGCGTGAAGCGGAGGCCGCTTCAGCCGAGGCGGATGCCTTCATTTGCATCCAGGACGCGGTGCGTGCGGGCTCTACCGAAAGCGCCGAACAGGCGCCGTCGCCGTGGCAGTTCGAACGCGTACAAGTTTCCGCACCGCCGCGCATCGATCTTGGTGGCGGCTGGTCCGACACTCCGCCCTTTTGTTTTGACTGGGGCGGCACGGTGCTCAACTGCGCCCTCGAAATCGACGGAACTTATCCGATCGAAACCGAGATTCGGCGCATCGATGAGCCCATCATTCGATGCATTGCAGGCGGCGAAGAGACGCCGGCTGAATATCGCCTCGCCGAGGAACTGCGCGAGCCTTGCGAGCCGGGGTCGGTGTATTCCATTCCGCGAGCGGCTTTGCACCTTCACGGCATTCCGGTTGCGGGCGAGCCGCTCAAAGACACGCTGCGCCGGCTCGGAGGCGGTCTCGAAATCTGCTGCCGCGTGCAGTTGCCCATTGGCTCCGGCCTCGGAACCAGCAGCATTCTCGCGGCAACTGTTGTGCGCGCGCTCGCCGTCCTCTCGGGAAGGGAACTTGACGATCATGCGCTCTCTGAAGCAGTGATCCAGTTGGAGCAGCACATGACCACGGGCGGCGGATGGCAGGATCAGGCGGGCGGCATCTTTCCCGGCGCCAAGTTGCTCATCACCGGGCCAGGCCTGCATCAGCGCATTCGCGTGCAGCCGGTGCCGTGGAGCGAGCCGCGGCGCGATGAGTTCTGCGCGCACATGGTGCTCTACAACACCGGCTTACAGCGCATGGCAAAGGATCTGCTGCGCCAGGTGGTATCGCGTTACCTGGCGCGCGAGACGGCCACCGTGCAGGTGCTGCACAGCATCAAGACGCTGGCCGTGGAGATGTCGTATGCCGCGGCGGAAGGCGATTGGAAGCACCTGGGCGAATTGCTCGACCGGCATTGGCAGTTGAACCAGGTGCTTGATCCGCATACCACCAACGCGCCCATCAACGCGCTGCTGGACCGTGCGCGGCCATTTATTTACGGAGCCAAGCTGGCAGGCGCCGGTGGCGGCGGATTTCTCATGCTGCTGGCGCGCGATCCTGAAGCGGCCGCAGAGTTGCGCGTGGCGCTCGGTCAGGAAGCATCGCATCGCGGCGCGTCGGTTCCATACCGGATTGCCGAAGATGGATTGCGCGTCCGAACCTGGGACAAGGCCGCCATGAGTCGCGTCGCAGACGAATCCAGCGATCTGGCTCACGCTCAAATCAAAAACTGATACGCATCAGAAAAGTGCAAATGGCGACGGTGCGCACGGGCCACGCTCCGTGCGCGTTTTGTCGGATATGCAGTTGTGCGCGAAATCCTGTTGCAATTGTTCGAGCTATTTCCGCAATCGGGCAAGCAGATCCTGCGGATGGACGGGTTTCGCGAGGATGTCGAACTCGTAGCCTTCTTTGCGCGCCTTTTCCAGCAGGTCGGCCGTGGCGGCCTGGCCGGAAAAAAGTAGAATCTTGATTCCCGGCAGCAATGCGCGAATGCGTATCGCCGCATCGATGCCGTTCAGGTCGGCCATGATCACGTCGGAGATCAGCATGTCCGGCTGAAACGATTCGGCAAGTTCCAGGGCTCCCTCGCCGGAATAAACGGCGCGCGCCTCAAAGCCGCTCTGGTTCAGGATCATGGCCAATGTATCGGCGATGACGCGCTCGTCATCGGCCACCAGAATCCTCGGTTTTTGGGTGGTCGTGGGCATACTCTCCTCGGCGCCGGGGATGGGAAATCATGACGAGCAGTTCTGCCGCATCACGGTCTCCCGCGCCAGCTTGCGACCCTCCCCGCCATGCATTTTGCCTACAGCAGGAATGGTACGCTTGAATAGTGTAATGCACTGCGACCCCCTGTGCGTCGCGAGCCCGTCGAGAGCCATGGGGGAATCGCGGGAGCCATGCGCCGCAGTTCCCTGGCTTCCGGAGGCGCATTCACTTCGCATCAACTATTCATCCTTATACTGGCAACGTCTGGCCGCGAACGGGCCAGCAGTTTCCCACCGGAGAACCGGAAATGCAGGAAGCGATTACCCCGAACCCGGCCCTCGACGCCGCGCCTCCTGCGGCCCCCCAAGCGATCCCCCAAACAGTCGATGACGCGATCATTCGCGCCGTCGGGATCGAGAAGTACTACGCACAGCCCAGCCAGAATCGCATTCAGGTAATCTCGGCGACAGATTTGAGCATCGTGCCCGGAGAGATACTTGCCTTGCTCGGCCCGTCCGGATCGGGTAAATCCACGATGCTGCGCATGCTCACCGGACTTTCCGCGCCGACGGCGGGACAAGTCTATTGGCACGGCAAGCCTATCGCCGAATCCGAAATCAACGTCTCGATCGTATTCCAGAGCTTCGCGCTTTTTCCCTGGCTCACTGTGCTCGAGAATGTTGAAGCACCGTTGCAGGCACGCGGCGAGACGCCCGCAGTGCGACGCGAACGCAGTATGAAGATGCTCGACACGGTCGGCCTCGACGGTTTTGAAGCGGCCTATCCCAAGGAACTCTCCGGCGGCATGCGGCAACGCGTCGGTTTTGCCCGCGCCCTGGTGGTTGAGCCTGAAGTGCTCTTTATGGACGAGCCTTTTTCCGCGCTCGATGTGCTGACGGCCGAGAACCTGCGCAGCGAACTGCTGGAGCTGTGGGCGAAGAAGACCATGCCCACCAAGGCGATCTTCCTGGTCACGCACAATATTGAAGAGGCCGTGCTGCTGGCCGACCGCATCATCGTGCTGGGGCGCAATCCCGGCCACATCCGCACCGACTTTCGCGTGCAGCTCGCCCAGCCGCGCGAGCGCAAGTCGGAGGCATTCACGCAACTGGTGGACTACATTTACAAGGTCCTCACCCGGCCCGACACAGTGCCGGCAGAAGCGCCTGGCCAGCAAATTACGCGTGCCGTGCGCGACCAGCGCCAGATGCACTACCAGATGCTGCCCCACGCGCGGCCCGGCGGCATCGCCGGCTTGCTCGAATTGCTTCTCGACAAGGGCGGACGCGATGACATCTACCGTATGGCCGACGATCTGACCTTCGAGATCGATGACTTGCTGCCCATTGTCGACGCCGCACAGTTGCTGGGCTTCCTCAAGGTCGAGGAGGGCGACGCCGTGATCACTCCCACCGGCGAAGAGTTTGCCAACTCCGAAATTCTTCGCCAGAAGGAACTCTTCCGCAACGCGGCGACCGAGAATGTGCTGCTGTTGCGGCAGATTCGCCGCGCTCTCGACACCAAAAGCGACCACGCCGTGCGCGAAGATTTCTTCCTCGACATGCTCGACGAGCAGTTCAGCGAGGAGGAAGGCCAGCGGCAAATTGAAACCGCCGTCACGTGGGGCCGTTACGCGGAACTGTTTGACTTCGATGCCGCGCGCCGCCGCTTTGTGCTGCCCGATGCGCTGGAAGAGGAGATTGCTCCGAGCGAGGACAAGAAGTGAATTTCCAGCGCCCGCTCGCACGCACTCACGTCATCGCACGCAGCACGCCTTTCATCATCGATCTGGGCGTGGCGGCCTGCGCGTTAGCAGTGTTCTTCGCCGTCGTCTCGACCGGCGTCTATTGGTTCCAGAAGCCGATTCCGGTGGTGCACATTTCAAGTTCCATCGGCGCTCTGCCGCTCTACGCCTTCTACTCCATCGTGCGCATGACCATTGCGTACTTTCTCAGCCTGGCCTTCGCCGTCACCTACGGATATATCGCCGCCTACAACGCGCGCGTCGAGCCTTGGATGGTCGCGGTCCTCGACATTCTACAGTCGATTCCGGTCCTCAGTTTTCTGCCGCCCGTGGTGCTGGCCATGGTTTCGCTTGTTCCCGGCCATCAACTTGGAATTGAGATGGCGGTGATTCTGCTCATCTTTACCGGCCAGGTGTGGAATCTAGCCTTCAGCTTCTATTCCTCGCTCAAAACCATACCGCACGAGATGCTGGAGGCGTCGCGCATCTATCGCTATTCCGGCTGGCAACGCTTCTGGCAGCTCGAAATGCCCTTTTCCACCATCGGCCTGGTGTGGAACTCGATCGTCTCCGTGGCCGGTGGCTGGTTCGCGCTCATCTTTTGCGAAACCTTCACCATGGGCGATCGCAACTTCCAGCTCCCCGGCCTGGGCAGCTACATCCAAACCGCAACCTACGCAGGCGATGTACGCGCATTGCTCGCCGGCATCGTAACCGTGATTCTGATTGTCGTTGCCACCGATCAGTTGGTGTGGCGTCCGCTCATCGCCTGGAGCGACAAATTTAAATTCGAGCAGGTGGAATCCGCCGACCAGGTCAAATCGCCGATTCTTGAACTTCTTCGCCGCTCTAAAATCTGTCAGACCCTTCCCGGCCGCATCTGGAACAGTGTGGAGGAGCCGGTCTGCCGGCGTCTCGCGCAAAGCAAGGAATGCCGCGTGGTAAAGCCTCTCGACGAAACGAAGTCCGGCAAAGTTTCTCCGCTTCTGTGGGCGTTGGCATTGGCGGGCGCGATAGCCGTTTGCTGGGCCGCGGCGCAGGCCGTGCTCATGCTCAGGGACGTCACGTGGGCCGACTTGCGCCTGTTGCTTGAGGGCGCGGGTGCAACCTTTTTGCGCGTAAACGTTGCGCTACTGCTCTCTGCCGCGTGGACGATTCCCGTCGGCGTGGCCATCGGCCTCAATCCCAAACTCGCACGCGTCGTGCAGCCCATCGCACAGATTCTGGCCTCGGTGCCGGCGACCGCGTTCTTCCCGATTCTGCTGATGGGGCTGGTCAGAATCGGAGGCGGCCTGGGCATCGGGGCCGTTGCACTGATGTTGTTGGGCACGCAGTGGTACATCCTCTTCAACGTAATCGCCGGCGCCATGTCCATCCCCTCGGACCTGCGCGAAGTGGCCTCGCTCTATCGCTTCACGCGATGGCAGCGCTGGGTCAAGCTCATCCTTCCCGGCATCTTTCCTTACCTCATCACCGGCATGGTCACAGCCTCCGGCGGCGCGTGGAACGCTTCGGTCATGGCCGAGTACTCGCACGTGAAGGGCCAGACGCTTTCGACCATCGGTCTGGGCGCGCAAATTGACGCCGCCACCGACAGCGGCCGTTTTTCCATGCTGCTATTGGCCACCATCTTCATCTCGCTCATGGTGGTCACCATGAACCGGCTGGTGTGGCGGCGGCTCTACCATCTGGCAGAAACCCGGTTTAAACTCGATGGCTAGATATGAACAGCGGAGCTAGTTGGAAGGGAAGTGTTCCATGATTCGCGCAGGTTTGGTGGGTTTTGGCATGGCGGGTCGCGTTTTTCACGCTCCGCTGCTTTCGTCGGTGGATGGGCTGGAACTGGCCGCGGTGATGGAGCGCAGCACCAACAAGGCCGCCGAGCGCTATCCCGGCATCACTGTGTACCGCTCGCTCGAAGCCATGCTGGCCGACAAATCTCTCGGACTTTTCGTTGTCGCCACTCCGAACGATACGCATTACGCGCTCGCCAAAGAGATCCTTGGCGCGGGAAAGAACGTCGTCGTCGATAAGCCGATGACGCTGACCTCGGCTGAAGCCGCGGAGTTAATCGGCCTCGCGCAAAAGCACAAAGTGCTGCTTGCGCCATTTCATAACCGCCGTTGGGACAGCGACTTCCTGACGGTTCAGAATCTATTGCATGAAGGCGCGCTGGGCCGCCTGGTGGCTCTCGAATCCCGCTTTGACCGCTGGCGTCCGGCTCGGATGACGGAGCGGCTGTGGAAAGAAGGGGTTGATTCCGGCGGCATGTTGCAGGACCTCGGCCCGCACCTCGTCGATCAGCCGTTGGCGCTCTTCGGCCTTCCCGAGTCGGTCAGCGCCGAAGTGCTGCGCGAAAGAGATGGAGCAGGACCCAACGATTCCTTTACCATCCGCTTGCGCTATCCGAGTCTAATCGTCACGGTCGCCTCCAATTTGCTCTCACTTAAAGCCGGCCCCCGCTATCGCCTGCGCGGGACCCGCGGCGGGTACATAAAGAAAGGCGTGGATCCGCAGGAAGCTGCGCTCACAAAGATCACGCGCATTACCGATGCCGCATGGGGCCAGGAACCCTCGTCGGTGTGGGGCCTGTTGTACGTGGACATCGACGGCGGCTCAGTCAGCCGTCCCGTTCCGGCAGTCACCGGCGACTACCGGCTTTACTACGCGGGCATTCGCGATGCGCTGCTGGGCAAGGCCCCGGCTCCGGTTACAGGTGTGGACGGTTGGCGCGTGGCGCGCCTGCTCGAATGGGCTGTGGAGAGCTCCGAGAAGCGCCGTGAGATCGTGTGCGATTGGAGCCAAGAGCCGCAATAGCCAAAGGAGGGGCGTGTGCTCGTCGCGTGCGGCGAGGCCGATCAGCGCCTGTCGCTCTCGGCGGAAGGACTTTACAATCCGGATCAGGAGTATATAATCTCCTTATTGGGAGGTTGCTTGCATGGCATACGCTCTCAGCTATCCGCAAACCCGCTACACCCCTGAGCCGCTTGTCGATTTCAATTCGGCAGAAGAGCGCAAGCGCCTTAGCGGCTCTGCCCTGATCGGATTTTTCAAGATGATGGAGATCTGGAAAGTCCGCGATGAGGATGCCAGGACGCTCCTAGGCGGCATTTCGAATGGCCCCTTCTACGAGTTGAAGAAGAATCCCAAGGGCAAGGTGCTCGATGTGGACCGGATGTTTCGCGTCTCGTACCTTCTCGGAATTTTCAAAGCGATCAATATTCTGCACGGCCAGGAACTGGCCGACGACTGGGTGCAACTACCCAACAGCAACGCCATGTTTGGCGGAAAGACTCCTTTGCGGTACATGATCGATGGCGGCTTGCCGGCCATGCAAAACGTGCGCCGTCTGCTCGACGCCCGGCGTGGCGGAGCGTAGGCCGTGCCGCGATTCTATATCGCGAGGCGGCAAAGCGGGAGGGCAAACGCTCTCCCGCTTCTTTCTGCCATTGCGTTCAAAGACACGCATCGGCTGATTCCATCGCGTTACAGCCCGAAGGAAGAGAGCGTGCTCGCCCGGTTGGCGCCCGACGACGAGATTCTGGAAGAGATTTTTCAGATTGAGGGCCGCACGAACGAACGGCTCGAGGCGGAACATGGCTTGTTGCCGGGAATCAGCCCCCAAGAGCTCGTGATCAATGTCCCTTATGCCAGCGTTATCAATGCCGCCTTCACTCACGCGCATCCGGCAGGGGCGCGCTTCAGCGGCCCATTCCGCGGAGTCTGGTACGCGGCGAGAAGCATCCACACGGCCCAGGCTGAAGTGGCGTATCACGCGACCATTGGGCTTTCAGAAGTTGGCAGGTTCAAGGATGAGATCACCTACGACGAATACCTGGCCGATTTTCGCGGTGAATTTCACGATCTCCGTACCACCCAGAAATTCGCACGAGCGCTCGATCCGGACAGCTACGAGTTTTCGCAAGCGCTGGGCCAGACGCTGCTACTGGCTGGATCTATCGGGCTTGTCTATCCCAGCGTTCGCCATGCCGGAGGCGTTTGTCTTGCTTGTTTCCGCCCGGCGCTCGTGGCTCACGTTCGCAAAGGGCGCACATTCTGCTTCCGTTGGACGGGCACGCCAAATCCGTCGATCGCGACGATAGCTGATTTTCGGAGATAGCCATCCATCGTAAGGCCACTCACTGCCGGCTCGGCTCTCTCTCAATCAGCGGCACCCAGAATCGGAAGCGCGCGCCGCCACCGGGAACATTGCTCGCTTCGATGCCTCCGCCGTGGGCGCTTAGGATGGCGCGCGTAATGGCCAGGCCCATGCCCGACCCTTTGCGCCTGCCAGTGCGGTGCTTTCCCCTGTAGAACTTCTCAAAGATCAGCGGCAGGTCGAGGGCGTCGATGCCAGGGCCGTTATCCTCCACGCAAAACTCCAGCCGATCGCCGTTGCGGGCGCTGCTCAGCTTTACGCGGCTGCCAGGCGGCGTGTGGCTGGCCACGTTTTCAAGCAGGTGGCGCAGAACCCGGCCCAGCAGGTGCGGATCGATCCAAGCCGACTCTCCCTCACTCGCGTGGTTGTCGCCCTCCACAACGATGCTTACTTTGTGCGAGGCCAAAATTTTTCGCGACTCCTCCACAGCCTGGTCGAGCAGCGCACGGGGATTCTGCGGAGACATCTTCACCTTCACCACGTTGGCGTCGATCTCGGCCATTTCCACGGCCTCGCCGATCAGCAGATCGAGCCGCGCCGCCTCTTCGTCGATGATGCGCGCCATATCCAGGCGTGCGGCCTCGTCCAGGCCATCGCCCTCCAAGAGGGTGGTGGAAGCGGCGCGGATCGAGGTCAGCGGCGTTCTTAATTCGTGGGTGAGGGAATCGATGAGCGCCGTGCGCAGCCGCTCGCCTTCGCGGGTCGCCTCCACGCGGGCCGTGGTCTCTATGGCAATAGAACGCGCCACTGCAATCGCGACCTGCGCGCCGATGGCCGCGGAGACTTCGCGCGAAAGTGTCTCGGGCCGCCAGGCCAGCGCGCCCATTGATCTCATTCCCAGCATCAGCGATGTGGAATGGTAGCCGGCCAGCGGAACCAGAGTAGGGCTCAAACCTTCCGTCAAAGCCTGCATGTGCGCACGGATGCTGGCGGTCGCTTCTCCGGTCGAAGAGTAGAAACGGTCCTGCTCGCAAACGTACAGAATGACGCCATCGAGCGCAAAGATGCGTTCGATCAGCCCCGGCAGGTCGCGGATGAGCTTATCGGCATCCTCAAAAAGCATCATCTCCTGGCTGAGGGCGTAGAGCCGTCCCACATCCGCCTGCCGCTGCACGGCCTGCATGGCCTCTCTCCGCGCCCGCTCAGCCAACCGGCTCACAACGATGCAGCTCAGAGCGAAGGAAATCATCGCCACCCAGGCCTGTGCGCCAACCAGTCGAAAAGTGTGGAGGGGCGGCAGAAAATAATAGTCGAAGAAGACCGCGCACAGAGCTGCCATGTAGAGCGAGAGAATGATTCCCGCCTGGCTCGCCGACCATACCACCAGCACCAGGAAGACCATTCCCGCGGTGGTGGAATTGGCGCCCAGCCAGGCCAGCATAAGCGTGGTGAACATGGCCGCGGCGGTGGCCAGTGACCAGCGAAGAATGTGCCCGGAATAGGCGCGGATGCGCATCGACTTCCCCTTCGGAATCATAATTGGCTTTCGCGCTTTGGGAAACGGCAGGCCGCAATGATGTAAGCTTCGGTGGGAAGAAGAAAGACCATGCCTGGACGAATTCTGGTAATCGACGACGAATCGCAGATTACACGGGTACTGCGCGCCGCGCTCTCTGCGCAGGGTTACGACGTGCGCACAGCCAACGATCCCGAAGAGGGTTTGCGCGTCTTCCGCGACTGGGCGCCCGACCTGGTAATTACCGATCTGATGATGCCGGGGATGAGCGGTGTAGAAGTCTGCCGCATGATTCGCACGCGGGGCTCCACGCCGGTCCTTGTGCTGTCGGTTCGCGAGCACGAGCGGTCGAAGGTGGAGGCGCTCGATGCCGGAGCCGACGACTATGTCACCAAGCCCTTCAGCATTCAGGAGCTGCTGGCGCGGGTGCGGGCGCATCTGCGGCGCGCTCCCGAGCGCACCACGGCCGCCCTCGAGGTGGGCGATTTTGTGGTGGACTCCCAGGCGCACACCATCACCGTGCAGGGCAAACCGATTCATCTCACCCCCAAAGAGTTCGACCTGCTGCTGCATCTTGCGCGCAGTGCCGGCAAGGTGTTGACGCACCGCGCCCTTCTGACTGCCGTTTGGGGTGCGCAATCGGCCCACCAGCCCGAGTACCTGAGAGTTTTTGTCGGGCAATTACGAAAAAAGCTCGAAACCGAGACCGGCCGCCAATACATTCAGACCGAGCCCTGGGTGGGTTACCGCTTCATTCCCGAGGGCTGGACCGGCAACGAAGAGTAGGCGGGCGCACGCCGCGCGTCATTACCAGGATAGCCAAAGAGCGCTTCGCGATCACTGATTCTCCAGAGCTTAGAGCCGCGCGGCTCCCATCTTTACGGTTTATTTAGAAATTCTTTACGGTACCCGAATCTCTAAGAAGTCAGAATAAATTTCAAGTCGGCCGTTTGGCGAGACCAGGGCAGGATCGCGACGCGAATCCCTGAGCCCGGTTGCAGCGGCAGAACCGGAGATGTTGCATGCAAGACGCAGTCATGCTGCTTTTCACCGCCATTTTCTTTGCCCTGGCGTTTCTTTACGTCAAGGCGTGCGAAAAGTTGAGGTAGCCCATGCACATGGATTGGATTTCGGCGACCGGACTGGTTCTTTCGATTCTTCTCATGGTGTATCTCACCATCGCGCTGCTTTTCCCGGAGAAATTCTGATATGTCCGTAAATGGCTGGCTGCAATTCGCCATCTACTCTGTCGTTCTGCTTGCCACCGTTCGCCCCGTCGGCATCTACCTGACGCGCGTACTGGAGGGCGAGCGCACCTGGCTTGACCCGGTGCTTCGACCTTTCGAACGGATCATCTACAAGCTCTGCGGCGTCCGCGCAGACAAAGAGATGAACTGGCGCGAGTACACCTTTGCCATGCTGGGATTCTCCGCCGCTTCGCTTGTGCTCACCTACGCGATTGAGCGCTTGCAGGGATTCGTTCAGGGTTGGGCCAATCCGCAGCACCTCGCTGCCGTGGGACCCGACCTCGCCTGGAATACCGCGGCGAGCTTCACGACCAACACCAACTGGCAGTTCTACGCGCCCGAAAGCACAATGAGCTATCTAACGCAGATGGCCGGCTTGGCGACGCACAACTTCTGGTCGGCTGCCGCAGGCATTGTGGTTGCTGTGGCGCTCATCCGCGGCATCAAGCGCACGCAGTCGAGCACCATCGGTAACTTCTGGGTCGACATGACACGGACGTTGCTCTATATCCTCGCGCCGGCTTGCATTGTTTACGCACTGCTTCTGGTTTGGCAGGGAGTTCCTCAGAATCTCCATCCCTACACCACCGTGCACACCGTCGAAGGCGCTTCGCAGACCATCGGCCAGGGG
>Ga0302267_10000919_pt1 | contig 38497 bp, 34 predicted proteins | sample III_Bog_E1_3_FD_194555 | JGI IMG/M metagenome (GOLD analysis project Ga0302267, IMG submission 194555) | Peat permafrost microbial communities from Stordalen Mire near Abisko, Sweden - III_Bog_E1_3 | ecosystem: Environmental > Terrestrial > Soil > Wetlands > Peat | place: Sweden: Abisko...
CAGGGTTTCGGTTGCGGATTCGATTTGGCCCTGCCAGCGGTAGATGGACTGGACGGCGGGGACGATTGTGGCGCAGGCGGCGAGGCGTTCTTCGACCAGCGTGCGGGCCAGTCGGGTTGCTTCTTCAGCAGTGGCGGCGGTGGTAAGAGCGATTTGAATTGGGGGGCGGGCTGAATGGTCGAGTTCGGGCATGAGCGGCTCCGGATTCAAAGGAACAGTGCCAGTTTAAGGGCTTTCAGCTTCTAGCCACTAGCTTCTAGCTTTCCCAGGTCTCAGAATCGAGACCTGGGGCACCCGATTTGTGTTGGTCAGATTGGGGCCTGAGGGGGTCAAAGCGCGGCTCTGATTACTTTGCGGTAGTTGTTGAGCACCTCGGTGCCGCGTTCTGTCAGGCGGCAGATGGTCAGCGGGTATTTTCCTCGAAAGGTTTTCTCAATGGCTACGTAGCCGGCCTCCTCAAGTTTGGAGAGATGGGCGGAGAGATTGCCCTGGGTTAGTCCTGTGGCCTGGCGCAGGTACTGGAAGTCGGCCTCAGCGACGGCGGCGAGGAGGGCGACGATCATGAGGCGCGCAGGCTCGTGAATGACACGGTCGATCTCGCCGAGCTGCTGGATTTTCGCGCTCATTTTATTCTCCCCGCTCGGCTGGTTTACAGATCAGGGTCAAGAGCACCGCTGTGCCTGAAACGAGCAAAACGAGGCCAATAGTGCCGTACAGGATGGCGAAGCCCGGCTCCAGCGAGATTCCGCTGAAGGCGAGAACGATGCCGGTGGCTGCCATTAGCACTCCGCTGACGACGGAGCGGGGCAAACGACCGGCCAGGATCAGCAAGGCTCCGCCGCCGATGCCGGTGCCGGCAAGTACCCAGGCAGTTGGCGGGGTCGAACCCTTTCCCATCCACGCTGCGATGAGCGCCGCCACTGCGATGACCAATGCGGCGGCGGCCACGACGATGGACCGCCTTCGAGGGACGGGCTTCATCTCGACGAATCCCACCTTCTCGACAAGAAGCTTCCTGCGCACCGTCTTGATGACCCAGGGCGAGCCGAAACCCAAAAGCGGAGCGAGGACGATGAATCCCAAAACCGCAGCCACGAATGCGGCCGATCTCGGAGGCGCGACTGCCTGCACCCAACACAGGCCGCCGAGGATGAGGAAAGCAAGCCCGATGAAGATTTCAGGCAAGCCGTCGCGGTTGTGCGCCTTCTGTATAAGGCGGCTTGCAATAACATCTGGACTCTGATTGGCAATGTTTTGCGAAATGTTGGTCATTTTATTCTCCTGACTCGGCTGGCTGGCGCAGGAAGTGGAGAAACACCACGCTCCCGGAAATGAGAGCGAGAAGGCCTGCAAAGCAGTAGAGGATGGTAAGCCCCGCATTGAGCGAGACTCTGCTTAAGGCAAGCAGAATGCCTATCGCCACCATGGTGATTCCGCCGATTTCATACCGGAGCAAGCGGACGCGGAAAATCATGAGTGCTCCGCCAAAGATTCCCATTCCAATGAATACCCAACCGGCCGGAGGGAACAAGCCCCACATGGCCGCGCTTCCTCCTCTGTGGATGGCGATTACCACCTTGACCATCGCGATGGCCACCAGGGCTGCAACAGCGCACGAAATGCCGAATATGATGGCGAGCCTTGTACCGACCCGCTTGCGATTGACCGGCTTGAGTTTTACGTATCCAGTCTCCCCTACCAAGAATCGTTGGCGCACCTTCTTGATGGCCCACTGCGATCCAAAACCTATGATTGGCATCAGCAGAACCATCCCCCAAAGGGACGCCGCAGAACCGAACGATCCTTTGAATACCGTAGTCAGGCCGGTCATGCCCGAAAACGTCAGAATGATTAGGCCGATCACGATCTCCTGCAACCCGTCGCGGTATTCGGCCCTCTCCATGAGGCGGTTGGCAATTACATCTGGGTTTTTATTGGCAAAGTTGTGCGAAATGTCGTTCATCGTTCTCCTCGCAAATACCTGGAGCGTGTTTCAAAAATGGCCCTGAGATTGATGGTTCCAATCCCGCAGGGGTTAACCCCCCCCGTTATTCTGGCGTTTCTCGGCACGACTGAAGTCGTGCCCTGAAACAGTGCTACATTTTTCAAACACGCTGTACTGCAATCAACGCGACAAGGATACTCTCTCGTGGCGTGTTTTCTGCGGATCGTTGCTCACGGCTTATCGCTGGTTCCGGCGTCAATGACGCTCTTGATTATGTCGGCTGGGTTGGCGGTGGGCGTGTTGGGCTTATTGGGCGATGGCTTCCAGTCTGTCTGCGCGACGTTCAGCTGGATAGAGTCAATGTCGGCGTCGCCCAGCAGCACGTCGGTGCTGCCCGTTTCGTACTTGGCCAGAATCTCGGTATTGGGCATGTTGAGTCCCATAAAGCCGGGATTGGCGCTGGGAGTGATCTTGCCGTCTGCGGCGTCCGCGGTGGTGAGCGTGTAGACGATGCCGCTGGGCAGATATTCAAAGTGGAAGCTGCCGTCGCTGCGGATGGCGGCGATGACATGGAGCGCGGGGTTGCTTTTGCTGGTGAGGACGACGTGGCCGGTGTTGAGTGTGTGACCGTCGGATTTCGCGTTGACGTGGCCGGTAATGTTGTGCAGCGAGCTGGCGGGGACGGTGATCTCCGCGCCGGAATACTCCTCGCCAGCCGCAACGGTTAATGGCTTGGCGTCAGCGCGGTTGAAGGTGCTGCCGGAGTACACGGTGAGGTTGATGCCGCTGCCGCCCTCCATGATGTTGCCGGCGGTGACGCCAATGGAAGGAGCGATCATGGTGGCGCGCACCGCGTACTCTCCTGGGGTAAGGCCGGTAATGCGGAAGTGGCCGAGGTCGTCGCTTTTGGCGAGTTGAACCGCGCCGCTGAGGGCGAGCGACTGGTTCATCACAGCTTGGGCGGCATCGGCGGCGTTCTCTTTTGTGCCGGGCTTGATGACGGAGAGTGTCCAGCCGGCGGCGGGGCTGCCATCGTCGAAGAGAATGCGGCCGCTGATTGCCGCCCCGCGCTCCAGGGTCACATCGGCGCGGGCGGAGTCGGTTCCGGTCACGGTGATGGAAGGAATCTTTGCAATGCGGGCGCGAATCTCCGGATCGGTACCTGCAAAATCTTCGTCGGAGAACTGATCGTAGTCATCGATGTAACCGGCGTAGATGACGTGGACATAATAGGTTCCAGGCTTGACGCCGGTGACCTTGAATTCACCGTTGAGGCCGACGGTGGAAGCGTTCATCATGTCGAGGGCCGCGTTCATTCCTTTTGAAGCCGCGGCCATCGCTTGCTTCTTGTCATCGGTGAGCGGCTTGTCCGGAGTGGCCGTCTTGGCCGGCGGAGCAGGCTCGCCATCGCTTCCCGCAATTTTCGCCATGTTATCCGTCATGCGCTTCATGAACTCTTCGCCGCGGTGGTCGCCCTCGGCGGACTTGAGCAGCACCTTGGCGAAGCGGGCGGGGGCGTTGGTGTCCGCGCAGAAGACGTGGCCCGTTACGGTGCTTCCGGCGTTGGGGGGCTGCTGGGCGCTGGAATGGATGGAAATGCCGGCTACCAGCAGCAGGGTTGATACGGCGGTGGGTAGGAGGCGGTTGGCGATTGGATTTGGATTCCGAGGAAGAAGGCGGGACGATGAATTGGTCATATTATTCTCACAATCTAGTTTGTGTTGCAAACCAGATTGAGATGATTGTGCGCCTACTAGTTTGCGTTGTCAAGGCGTCGTTTGAAGATTTTTGGGGTTACACAGTGGCGCCGAAAGAAAGACCGGCTGATATATCCTCGGTTGCAGGTCACCTTTGCAATGCCGGAGGCTCGACTGGCAAGTAAGTCCTATCTCGTTGCGGCTGTTGGGGCCATGCTGCTGCCTGCGGCCTGGTCGATGGTTTTCGTTTGGATGGCGTTTCGATCCGATGAGTCGAAGCGCGCTTTAACCTGGTTCAACTATCTGCGGCGGATGCGCGTGCTGAACCTGCTCACGATCCCCGCATGGTGGTCACTCTTCGATTGGCTGGCTGATTCGGGAAGGCCTGGGGGTTTCATTCCAGATTGGCCAGGTTGCGTTCTGTTTATCCTGCCCCTGACCTTCGGGGTCGCATCAGGCCGATTGGTGTCAGTCTGGTCGGGTGTCAACTTTACCGATCATCGCTGGACAATCGTCGATAAACTCCGCCTCGTGCTTTGGGTCACTCTCTCTTCGACAGTTCCGATGCTGTTGTTTGCGACCGGGCTTGATGCTGTCGGCGATCACAAGATGACAAGCTTATTTTGGATAGTGCTTGCCGCGACTGTTGGGGTGGTGGCAAGGTTGGGCTTGAGAGCAGCTGAAGGATTGAAGCCGAGAGCTGTGAAATCAGGCGAACTGTTCAAACGGTCCTACGCAATGGCAAAGAGGAATGGTGTTCCGCTTCGAGGCGTTTTCGTAGTACCTACTGGCAGAGGCCGTCTCTTAAACGCATACACTTGGGGGAATCGTATCGGGATGGCGGATGTTTGTGTCCACTGGACGCACGGTGCCCAACTAGATTTCCTGATTGGGCATGAATTGGCACATCTTCGGCGAGGACATGCATTGAAAGGGCAGGTGCTGGACATTGCGTTTTATCTTGGTGTCGCGCTGCTTGCATTCTTTGTTCCGCATTCGTCGCCTGCCTGGAGCATCCAGTTCAAATTCGGCGCGATTCTCATTCCCGTCTTGGCTTCCCGCTTCGTTTCGCGGAGGTTCGAGTTTGAGGCGGATCGAGTTGCTGTCGAGTACACGCGAGATTTCGAAGCGGCGATGCGTGCGCTCGTGAATCTCTATCGGCGTGCTGAGATGCCAGGCGCCTGCGCGGAATTTTATGAAATTTTCCAAACCCATCCCAGCCTTTGGAGGCGAATAGACGCGATTGCCCGGGTGGGGCGAGTGCGTACGTCGTTTGTGGCCGGATTACGGACGCAGTTCAACGACAAAGCCAGCGACTTGCCGAGTGAGGCTGGGTGAGGCAGTATGGACTGTGCGGTTGACATAGCCGGCGCAGGTGGAGAAAAGCAAGATGACGACAGCGATCAAATTTGGTACCAGTGGTTGGCGGGCGATTGTGGCCGAGGATTTTACCTTTGCCAATATACGGCTGGCGGTGGCGGGGATTGCCGCCTACGTGAACACGCAGCCGGAGCCGCATCGGGTGCTGGTAGGGCGCGATCCGCGGTTTCTGGGCGAGGCTTTTGTTGCCGAGGCGGCGCGCGTGCTGGCGGGGGCGGGGATTACGCCGATTGTGATTCCCGATGCCGCGCCGACGCCGGCGATAGCCTATGCGGTGCGGGAGCTGAAGACCTCCGGGGCGATCAACTTTACGGCTTCGCACAATCCACCGGAGTATAACGGGATCAAGTTTTCGACGCACGACGGCGCTCCGGCGCTGCCGGACGTGACGAAGCAAATTGAGGCGGCCATTGCGGGGCTGAGCGACGGGTTCAAGTTTGGCGACGCGAGCACGGATACGTTCGATACGACCGATGTGAAGCCGGCGTTTCTGAAGCGGTTGGCGGAGTTGGTGAATTTGAAGGCTATCGCCAAGTCGGGGATAAAGGTTGTGTACGATCCGTTCTGGGGCGCGGGGCGGGGTTATAGCTGCCACGCGCTGCGCGAGGCCGGAGTGACGGTGGCCACCGTTCACGATTACCGTGACGTGCTGTTTGGCGGTCATGCTCCGGAGCCGGACGACCACCTGCTGGGGGACTGCAAGAAGAAGATGAAGGAGATTGGGGCGGCGCTGGGAATTGCGACAGATGGAGACGCTGACCGGTTCGGCATTGTGGACGAGGATGGAACATTTATCCAGCCGAATTATGTGATTGCGCTGCTTTTCGACTACCTGGTGGAGACGCGCGGATGGAAGAACGGCGTTGCCAAGAGCGTGGCCACCACGAACCTGGTGAATGCGCTGGCCGACTATCACAAGGTTCCGCTGTTCGAGACGCCGGTGGGCTTCAAGTACATTGGGGAACTGATTATCGACGACAAGATTGCGATTGGCGGCGAGGAGAGTGCTGGGCTGACGATTCGCGGGCATGTGCCGGAGAAGGATGGCGTGCTCGCGGGGCTGCTGGTGGCGGAGATGGTGGCGGTGCGCGGCAAGAGCCTGGGCGTGCAATTGAAGGAGCTGTTTGGCAAGGTTGGTTCCTTCTATCCAGTTCGAGAGAACTTCCGCTTGACCGCGGAGGTAAAGGCCGCGTTCACTGAAAAGATGAAGGCCGATCCGACGGAGCTGGGCGGGCGCAAAGTTACGAGCGTGGTGCGGACCGACGGGCTGAAGCTGATTCTGGAAGATGGATCGTGGGTGTGCTACCGGCTGAGCGGGACGGAGCCGGTGGTTCGGGCATATACGGAAGCGCGCAGCGAAGCGGATATGGAAGCGCTGAAGGCGGCGGCGGAGAAGTTTGTGCTGGGGTAGGACAGTGAATAAAGTGAAGAAGTGAAAAAGTGGGGCGGAATGGCGGACGAGACTTTGGAAGCGGAGAAAAGCGCGGCGGCGACGGCGGTCGAGCCAATACCCAAGCGGGCGCTGGACTGGACGCTTCGGGTTTGGCGTCCTGCCGGGACGGTGGTTGCGGTGGGACTGGCCATGCTGTTGACCTGGCATGTAATCAACGGCAAGCACGGGCTGCAGGTTTGGCATCAGAAGAGGAATGAAGACCAGCAGTTACAGAAAGATATCAAGGAATTGGAGCAGGAGAACGCGGACCTGCGCCAGCGCATCGAGCGGCTGAAGAACGACCCCGATGCGATTGAGCATGAAGCGCGGGAAAAGCTGCACTATGCCAAGCCCAACGAAGTGATTGTCGCCCTGCCTCCGGTGCAGCCCGCGCAGGGGCAGGCGACGGGGACGGGCAAGTGAAGCGGAAGTCCAGTTTCCAGCTTCCAGCCCTTCGCTCGCTCATATCTCAGACTGGAGCTTGACACCCGGAGACTTTACTCTTCCGCCTTGGCCGCCTTCTTCTCTTCCGGCTTTGCGGTTTCCGCCCCCAGAAACGCCGCCCACCGCAGCTCCGGCACATGCGGCGCAAGCTCTGCCTTGGCAATCGCCAAGTCCGCTACTTCCCGCACAATCCACTCAAAGTTAGCCGGCCCCACCGACTCCAGCCCCGCGTCCGGCGCGGGATTCATAAAGTCGATCGCATAGGGAATCCCATCCTCCACCGCAAATTCCACCGTATTCAGGTCGTATCCCAGCGCCTGGCAAAGTTTCAGCGCATCCTCTTCCACGCGCTTCAGCAACTCCCCGCTGTACTCCGGCGGATTCAGCACATACCGCTCCGCATGAGGTTTGCGCGGATCGTACGGCATAATGTGAACCTTCTTCTGCCCCACCACGTAGCAGCGGAAATACTCAGTAAACTCGACCGCCTTCTGGTACAGCATGCACAGGTCGCGCGACTGGTCGTAAGCCTCAAAAAACTCAGCGCGATTATGAATGTGATACACGTCGCGCCACCCTCCGCCGTCCACGGGCTTCATAAACCCGTGCTCGCCCACATAAGCAAACACCCCGTCCCAATCCAGCGGATACTCGAGATTCCGCATCGACATGTCCGTGGTTCCCTCCGGGTGGAACTTGTGCGGCAGAATCACCGTCGGAGGCACGGCCACGCCCAGTTTCTCGGCGAGCGTGTAATTGAAGAACTTGTCGTCCGCACTCCACCAGAACGGGTTGTTGATGATCGCCGTTCCATTGATGGCCGCGTGCTTCACAAAGGCGCGATAGAACGGAATGTCGTGCGAAATGCGGTCCACAATCACCGAGTAGCGCGGCGCCTTGTCCATATGCACTGCGCCGGTCTCCACAAACTCGGCCTGAATCCCGTCGATGTTGCGCGCATTGATGTGCTCCACCAGCGCGCCGGGAAAGCTGTTTTCCATGCCAAACAGAACGCCGATTTTCTTCATAGCGCCGTTCCCCTCCTGGAAACAATATGCCGTGCGGGCAGGCTTTGCCGCCGCAACGAGAGCGTGTTTCAAAAACTCGCTTTGTGTCAGGGCACGACTTCAGTCGTGCCGAAAAGGGCCGGAATGACAAGGGGTTTTAACCCCTGAGGGACCGCAATCGAGCTACCGCAGCCATTCTTGAAACACGTTGTAGGCGCTTTTATAGTTTACGGCACACGGTTGTCCAGGCGGCAATCCGGGCGGATGAGGGGAGCTTCTGGATACCCGGCGACACGACCGAGCGCGGCATACAATTGAGTGTTCGGGAACAGTCCTGTTCAGTGCGGTGTCCAAATCAATATGAGTCTAGACAGACTACTGTCGCTTTTGGCTGTGCCGTTGGCGTGTTTGTTCTTGATTCTGATGCTGTGCGTGTTTACGTTCCAGAGCCCGGTGTCGTCTGGTATCCGTATACCGATGATGCGGGCGCGCGCCAAGCCCTTGAGCTTCTGTGAATTCAACGGATTCACCGTATACCTTCGCTCGGATGGCCGGATTGGCGGCGGCGATCACGATTCAACAGTGAGTAAGTCCGAGATGCTTTCACGGATTGCTGACGCGAGGGACAACATCCAAGACGACACAATATTCGTGATCACCGATCCGGAAGTTCCCTTCGAACAATTCGCCGAGTTGCTTACCAATATCCAGAATGTTGCGCCTGCAGATCATGTTGCGGTGGTTACGGGAATGGGACAGGTCGAAGTATTCGTGGGATCTTCCGAGACACGGAAGGAATGGGCTGACCGGTGCCGGTTTGAGTGGCCCGCTGTTGCAGGTCAGCAGAAGTGGTCGGATGAGAGGCAGGCTCCCGTTACTGCCGAGCGCCTGAAAAGCAGGTCACTTTGGGAAGCTCTAACGAGTCGCAAGAAGTCGGATTTATAGCCCGCAAAACGCGCAAAACCCAGCCTCGCGAGACATTGAAGGAGTTCAACTGTCAAGCTCTGCCAGGATGGCTAGCCCCATTCCAAACCTACCTCTGCTCTCATCGCCGCCCCGCCAAACTACGAAATAATCAAACAGATGTACTCAGCGAAACATCCCTTCGAAGCCATAGGCTTCGACTTCGGCACAACCAACAGCTCAGTCGCCCTCGTCCAGGGAGACTCGCAAGTCCGCCTCGCCTCGTTCCCATCCCTCGCCGGCGACACCCAGTCGTTTCGCTCCGTCCTCTATCTTGAGCCGGCCAGAACCAGCGCCGGCCCCCTGCGCACCCACGCATTCACAGGCCCTGCCGCCATTGAACGCTATCTACAGGCCGAGGAAAAAGGCCGCCTCATCCAATCGCTCAAGTCCCACCTTTCCAGCCGCACGCTTACGGGCACTGAGGTGTTTGGCCGCCGCTACAAGCTTGAAGACCTGATCTCCCGCATGTTGACCGACCTGCGCAAACACGCGGAGCATCAATTTGATAAGCCCGTCCGCTTTGCCATGGTCGGCCGCCCGGTGCGCTTTGTGGGTGCGGAGACAGCGGAAGACGACGACTTTGCCGTCGCCCGCCTTCGTGAGGCATTCGCAGCCGCGGGCTTTGAGCATGTCGACTTCGAATTGGAGCCAGTCGCGGCCGCCTGTGCATACGAGTCCACACTTGACCACGACGAGCTGATCCTGATCGGCGACTTCGGCGGCGGCACCAGCGATTTCTCCCTGCTCCGCGTCGGCCCCGACCTGCGCCGGCGCGGACGCACTCCGCAGGACTTGCTCGGCAACAGCGGCGTGGGCCTTGCCGGAGACGCCTTCGACGCGCGCATCATTCGTAAACTCGTCTCGCCCGCGCTGGGGTCAGACTCCGAAGCGCGCTCGCTGAACAGGCTGCTGCCCGCTGTGCCGGCCTGGATTTACGCCAACCTCGAGCGCTGGCACTACCTTTCCTTCCTGCGCACCAACAACGTTCGCGAAATCCTGAAGAGCGCGCGCATTCGAGCCGTGGAGCCGGAGAAGATTCAAGCCCTGATTACGCTCATCGAAGAAGATCTCGGCTATCAGCTTCATCAGGCTGTGCAGCAGGTGAAGTTTGAGCTGTCGCGCACTGAGCGTGCCGAGTTTCGTTTTCGCGATGGAAGCCCGATTCATCCAAGCATCGACCTGCGCATCCCCGTCACACGCTCCGATTTTGAATCCTGGATTGAACGTGACTTGCAGGCTATAGAGACTTCAGTGGACGGCCTGCTCTCGACCTCCGGCGTTCACCCGCGCGCCGTGGACCGCGTCTTCCTCACCGGCGGAAGCTCTTTGGTCCCAGCAGTCCGCCGCATCTTCGAGACGCGCTTCGGCAAAGACCGCATTCGCAGCGGCAACGAATTTACATCCGTTGCGCACGGCCTGGCCCTGCGCGCAGCGGAACGGTTGCGGCAGGGCGCGTAGCAGGTTACGGGTTGCCGCATCCATGCCGTCCGCTAGCTTGCTGAATTCATCCCCCGCCGCTCCTCCTCGCGAGTTCCTTCCTCTTTCTAATTGCGGCGCCTGTCACAGACCCCACGTTCTCCGCAGCCTATAATTGCCAACCGCAAGGGCAACTCTGGGCCGAATTGCGTATCAAGCGCAGAAAAGTCCTTGAAACCACGGCGTTCCACTCGAATCCCTTGTAAGGGGCAAAAAATGCAATACCGCGTATTGACTGTCAACCGGGAGTTCGGAAGCGGCGGGGGAAGAATCGCGCAAACCATCGCCGAAAATCTGGGCTGGAAGCTGCTCGACAAGGACATTATCGACGCCATCGCCTACGCCGCTCATGTCGATCCGAGTGCGGTTCGCCGCTACGATGAGCACGTGGAATCATGGCTGCGCCGCCTCAATCAGCAGGCCATGCGTTCGGCAGCCCTCGCCGCCGGACTCGAACTGCGTGACAATGCCGTCTTCGACGCGCAGGAGATGGTCAAAATCTCTCAGAGCGTCATTGAGCAGGCCTATGCCGACGGCAATTGCGTAATCGTCGGGCGCGGCTCTCAATGCGTCCTTCAACACAAGCCCGACGCGTACCACGTCTTTGTCTACGCGCCGCACCGCCAGCGCATCCTTCGCCTCCGCGAGCGCCTTGCCCAAGGCATCGATGTGGAGGAGCGCATCCGCGCCGTCGACGGACAACGTGCCAAGTATTTGCAGCAATACTGGGAAAAATACTGGCTGAATCCCCACCTCTACGACCTGATGATCTCGTCCCGCGAAGGCGAGGATTCCGCCGCCCGCATAATCCAATGCGCCATGGCCGAAACGCCGTGAACACAATCTGGGAGCCAGAAATCAGCGGTTAGTGGTGAGTTGTTAGTGGCTAGTGGTTCTTCGCTAGTGGCTAGCGGTATGTGAGCGACTCTGGCAGCCTTCACTTTACCTCCAAGACATCCGAGAAGACGTAGCTACTCTTTGGCATTAGAACAGCTTGCAAAGGGATACGTTTTGCGGTGGCAAGATCACTTTCACCCCCGATTTATTTCGGTTTCAAGCCGAATTTGCCCAGTTTTGGAGCAAATAATCTCGTAATCGTGAAGGATATTCAGGCAAGAAATGAGTCGTGCCGATATCGTTTTCTTACGATTCCGGTATGAGCACGTCTTCAAGCCATCGGCGCAACTCAGGGTCTTGCGGCCATTTGTCGATGCACGGTCTGGCTGCCATGAGGACCTGAAGATTCGCGGTGTGCAGATGGGTGCAGGCCGCAAGATCCACTTGGGTTGTGGGCTTCTTCTGCAAAGCTTCGAGCAATGCCTCAGCCTCTTCCACTTGTACTGCGTCCCGAAAAACCAAGCGGTTCTTCTTGAATTCGATAGGCATCAGACGATCTCCCGGATATTCATAATCATCAGCACGGAACCATCGCCCATCAGCGCCGAACCAGACCAGGTGGACAAGCTGGACAGAAAGCCCGCCATTGGTTTCTGAATCACGCCAAGGGTTCCTCTGAATCCGTCCACCAGCAGGCCCACCACCCCGCCGCCCGCTTGAACAAGCAGTACAGACAGTTCATCGTCCGCATTGGCTGTAGGTTGAGCGACGATTCCCAGCAGACCGTTCAGAGCCTTCAAAGGAACGACGCGTCCACGCAAAACCGCGGTCATGCTTTGCTTGATTCGATGAATGGAATTCCTGGGAACACGCACGGTTTCCAGGACATGGTCCATGGGAACGCCAAAGAGTTGGCCGTCCGACTCAATGACCATGACCTGAGTCACGGCCATCGAGAGCGGCAGCGAGATGCGGATCGATGTGCCCTTGCCCAGTTCGCTTTCAACAATCACCGAACCGTTGAGCTTTTCCACTGCCGTTCGCACCACGTCCATGCCCACGCCGCGGCCCGACAAGTCTGAAACCACCGCCGCCGTGGACAGGCCGGCCGCGAAGATCAGGTTAAGGGCCGAACCGTCGTCCATGCGCTCCAGAGCCGCTTCGTCAATCAGCCCCTTCTCGTATGCCTTGCGCTTGATCACCGCTGGGTCAATGCCCTTGCCGTCGTCGACAATCTCGATGACCACGCGGTCGGCTTGCTGCGCGGCGCGAATCGTGAGTGTGCCGGTCTCCGCCTTAGCGCCGGCTCGTCTCCCTTCAGGAGTTTCCAACCCGTGGTCTAGGCTGTTTCGCACGATGTGAATGAGGGGGTCGGCCAAAGCTTCGATAATGTTCTTATCGGCCTCGGTCTGCTCGCCTTCGAGTACAAGTTGCACTTCCTTGCCGAGTTTGCGGGAGATGTCGCGCACCAGTCGCGGGAAACGCTGAAATATAGTCGAAACAGCCATCATCCGAACCTGCATAATCGCATCCTGCATTTCGTCGGCGATGCGATTGATGACCGAGTATTGGCCCTTGATCTCACGCGAAAGCTCACGCACGCCGTACTGCGCCTCCGCCCTCTGGGCCAGATAAGGCAGCGCGTTCTTCTCCACTACGAGTTCGCCGATCAAGTTCATGAGACGATCGATCTTGGCTTGGTCGACCTTGAGACTGCGCTGACCGGTCTGCTTGTCTTCGGCGCGGCGGCCGAACTTGACTCCATCGTCGGCGGTTGGCTTGGAAGGGTCGGATGCGGCAGGTTCTTCTTCAGCTTTGGCCCGGCTTCCATTCGCCGCGGACTCCGCAACAAGGCTCGACGTGAACTGGCTCCGGTGAGCATTCAGCCATTCCAGCAGCGGCAGACCGCTGGCGGAAGTCAGAGCCGCCGCAAGCGAGGCTTCAATCTGACCTTCGGCCTCGGCATTGCCCTTGGAGCCTGCAAGATTCCTGAGCACCGCCGCAACCGCTTTGAGCCTTCCGGAGAACCAGGCGGGATGATCGTCAAGGGCGAGAATCTGCTGTTGCGCCGTCAGAATCCATGTGAGCGCGCATGCTTCTTCGATGGATACCGGGCTCCTGTTTGATTCGGAAACCCGCGATCCGGAAACAAAATCGTCTTCAATTCCAGCTCTGTTCCCCGGCTCGCGTTCGGAGATCGCCAGCCACAATGGATCGACGGCGACCATCTCAATCTGATCCGGCACAAAGCGAAAATATTCGACCAACTCTTCGCGAAACGCTGCTGTCAGCAAATGAAACCTGAGCGAACACCGATAAGTGTCCAACTCGACAAGAGGCGGGAAGGGTTCGGACGGCAGAACCCGGCCCCACAGCAGACCCGGCGTCTCGCGGGCACGATGAAATGGATCGTCGCCTTGATAAAAGCACTCTGGATCGGGCCGATAGACAATCCAATGAAGCTTCTCCCCTTCGCCGCATCGGCGGAAGGCTTCCATGCGGAGCGCTTCTGGAACCTTGCTGAGCGGCGGTATTCCGGTGAGCGGGACGGCGGTTGATTTCGTCGCGGCGTTAGTCGATCCCGCAGGACCGGGTTTAGCCGAGTCCGGAAAATCCGCTATCAGGGCCCGCAGCGACTCCGCCAGACGAGCGGAATCGGCTGCGCGCCCAGCGTCGATGCACCCTTTGGATTCGATTTCATTCCCGAGCAGGCCGACAAAATCCATTGCGTCGAGCAGGCGATCCGCCAACTCCCGCGAGAACGTCATCTCACCGTTTCTCACTTTTCCAAGCAGGTCCTCGCCGGCATGGAGCACGCGTGTCATCTCAGGGAATGTGAACAGGCCGCTGTTGCCCTTCAGCGTATGCACCGAACGGAACAGGTCGTCGATCGTAAGCCGGTCGTTGGGTGAGTCCTCCAGTTGCATCAGCTTTTGGCCAATGCCTTCCAGAAGCTCGCGGGATTCGGATAGAAACTGCTCCAGCAACGGATTGTTGGGCAAATGGTTCATTGCTCCGCCTCCCCGAGCATCAGACGCGTGTACGCCAACAATTGCGTTGGCTGTACCGGTTTGATGAGATAACCGTTGGCGCCCGCCCGATGCGCCGCCGCTTCATCGCCCGGCGCAGCTTCGGTCGAGACCATGATGGCCGGCTGCTGTGGAATCTCCTGCTGGCGGAGTTCCCTCAAAAAGCCATAGCCGTTCAACTTGGGCATATTGACGTCCACGACATACAGGTCGAAGGGAGCTTCGAGGGTCTTCTCCAGCGCCTCGATTCCGTTCATCGCCTCCTCGACCGCATAACCGGCCGATTCCAATATGCCTCTGTGATACATACGCACGGTGGCTGCATCGTCGACTATCAGAATGCGTTTGGAAATCACGACTTCATTCGCCATGAGGCTTTCCATCATCTGGCCTCCAGACTCTTGCGATAGACAATTGCTTCGGGGAACTTGCGCACCTCGAACAAAGATGAAATGCGGCTCATGGATTCCGAATGGCCCAGGCAAAGATACCCGCCTGGGTTCAGAGCTTCATAGAAGGTGTCCGAGGCCGTCTTGCGCGATGCGTCGTCGAAATAGATGAGAAGATTACGACAGAAGATCACGTCGAAGTTGCGATAACCCAGCGTGTCTGCCGGCTCCGCAAGATTGACACGGGTGAACTCGACCGACTGGCGCAGATTGTCGCAAAGCTGATACTCGTCGCCAACGCTCTTGAAATATTTCTTCAGCCATGGCTCGGGAATATATTGCACCGAGCGCGGCGAGTAGCGTCCGGCGCGCGCGCGGCGCAGAATGCTGGTGTCAATGTCCGAGGAAATGATCTCCACGTCCCACTCCCTGATGCCCGCCCAGGTCTCCAGCAGATACATGGCCACCGAATACGGCTCCTCGCCGCTTGAGGACGGAATGCACCAGATTCGGATCGCATCTTTGCCGACTCTACGATGGACGATCTGCGGAAGGATGGAATCGACCAGGCACTTGAACTGATATTCCTCGCGCAGAAAGTAAGTTTCATTTACAGTCATGGCATTGGTGAGCTGTTGCATCTCTTCGCCCGAAGCCTGAAAGCGCAACAGGGTAAAGTAGCCGCGAAAAGTGCCCATGCCGGTGGCCTCGATGCGCTCAATCAGCCGCTTATCCACAAAGTAGCGTTTGGATGCCTCGAAGCTGATGCCCGTGCGGCGATAGAAGAACTCCTTGAACTTCAGGAAGTCCTCGTCGGAGATCGTTTCGGATTCTGGCTGGGACGCGTATGCGCTCATCGGCGGGTCAAATTTCTCGTATGCGTTTCAGAGCCAGATCGGCGGCAAACTGGATGTAGGGTTCGTGGGCAAAGCGGGCTTTGAGATCGAGCAACGGATCGATGGCCGTCTCGGTTCCCGCTTCGCAAAGCAAATCGACCGCCGCTGCGCAGACATTTAAGTGCTCGTCCCGCTCAATGACCTCGATCAACCAGCGCTCCGCATCCGGGTGACGCTCGGAATCGAGGATATTGACGGCGAAGATCCTGACATCCGGATCGGAATCGGAAAGCAACGATCGCAGGACAGGCGCTACTTCGTCGCCCAGTTGCTTGAATGCCTCGATGACATCGTTGCGCAGTGCCGCATCTTCGCTGCGCAGGCATTCGGCGAGGCCACTGCCTGTTAGCGGGTCGTGAAGACGCAACAGCGTATTCAGGATTGCTTCTCGCACGGCAGTGTTTTCCTCGCGCTTCAAGCGGCTCACCAGCGCCGCGGCGGCATCGAGGCAGGGCGCGATCTTCCGTGCGGCAAGGCGGCGAACCGTTGCATCGGAATCCTCAAGCGCCGCTGCAAGTTCCTCGCAACTTCGCTGCTCTCCCGGCTCGGTTTCGACTTCAGTTCCAACCGGCTTTCCTTTGACGAGTCCCATCGCTCTTTCCTTACCGGCCGGCCCAGGTTGATAACTGCGAGGCCACTTTTTCCACCGCTAGAACCAAACTTGCTCCACCCTTGGCAACCAACTCCGCCGGCATCCCGTAGACCACCGCCGACTCTTCCGATTCGGCGATTGTGCGTCCCCCGCGCTTCTTGATCTCGGCAAACGCATCGGACCCGTCGTAGCCCATCCCCGTCAATAACACCGCTGTCACGCGCTTTGGATCGTAGTGTTCCAATACCGACCGGCCCAGCAACTCGACCGAAGGGTGCCACAGAAATTGCGAGTTCTCCGGCATGGGCAGAACGGTCAGCCTGCCCGCTCGGCTGGCCAGCGCCATATCCGCCCCACCCCTGGCGATGTAGATCTTGCCAGCTTCCACCGGCAGAGCGCTGCTTGCCTCAACCACCTGCAATGCGCAACACTGATTCAACCGCTCGGCAAAGGCCCTGGTGAACGCCGCCGGCATATGCTGCGCCACCAGCACCGGCCAGGGGAAACTTGCCGGCAATCCCGATAACACAATCTCCAGCGCCCGCGGTCCGCCCGTGGATGCGCCTACCACCAGCAGACCATCGCCAGCGCTCCGTGGTGCGCCCAATGCGGAGGAAGCGGCGACAACTTTCTTTCGCTCCTCCTGCATTCGTCTGGCAATAGTCGCGGCGACCGATGCCTTGCCTCTGGGCCGGGAGCGAGCCGCCGCGCGCACCTTCGCCACCAGTTCCTCGGCGATCCGGTCAATCGAAAGCGAGATTGTGCCTCCAGGCTTGGCAATGTAATCCACCGCACCCAGATTCAGCGCCTCGAAGGTTGCCAGCGCCCCCTCGTTGGTGAGCGAGGAGACCATCACCACGGCCACCGGCCGCTCGGCCATGATGAGGGAAAGCGCGGTCAATCCGTCCATCTCCGGCATATTGATGTCCAAAGACACAACATCCGGCTGGAAATCCCGGTTTTCCCTCACCGCTTCTTCACCGTTTCTGACCTGGCGAATATCGAAATCCCCCTCGGCCTGAAACAGAGTCATCAGCTGGCGGCGCATCAGCGCCGAGTCATCGACAATCAGCAGCTTGATCATGACCTTAACCCGTAACCGCGGCCAGCGCCTTCAGTTCTTTCTTCGCCATCAGGTGCGGCGGGTCGATGAGTTGAACCAGCCGCTTCTGCTTTTCCAGATTTGCCATCCGGCTTAACAACAGGCTTTGCTCGGCGGAAAGCTGCGGTGCGGGTTCAATCGCCGATTTGGGAATCTTCAGCACCTCGGCCACCTCATCGACGATGAAGCCGGTACGAACATCGCAGATGAGAAAGACCATGATGCGCTGGCGGTCAGTGCGCTCCACCTGCTTGAGGCCCAGCCGAAGGCGAAGATCGATTACCGGGAGCACGGTTCCGCGAAGGTTGATGACTCCCTCGACAAACGAAGGGGCCTGGGGAACCCGGACCAATTCTTCCGGCACGCGGACAATCTCCTGCACACTGGCGATCGGCGCTCCGAACTCCTCATTGTCCAAACGGAAGACGACCACTTGTTCGTCGTCGTCCAGGTTGTCGTCCACCTCTTTCGCCTCTGTGCCCGTCTCCAGCTCGCTCTCGTTCACGGTGTTCAGCGCCTCCTTGATCGCGGAATGGTCGAAGAGACTGCGCGCGGTCATGATGGAGACCAGGCGCTTTCCATTGTCCAAACGGCAGATTGCCGTGACCTCGGCCAGATTGCCGTCGCGGGCCAGCAGAGCTGGCAGCGCGTCCACGCCGGATTTCGAAACCCGGAGCACCTCGCTGACCGCATCCACCACCACGCCCACCGAGATTCCGTTCAGCGTCAGAACCACTATGCGGCTCTTCTCGTCCAGGTCGCTGTCCGGCAGGCCGAAGATGCGGCGCAGTCTGACAAGCGGCAGCAGGCGGTTGCGCAGCGTCATCACTCCCAGTACGTGCGACTCCGAATGCGGCACATGAATCACTGCCTCCGGTACCTGCACGATCTCTTGCACATCCTCGATGGCGATGGCGTACTCCTGACCCTCGACATTGAAGCTGACCAGTTGCAATTCATCGCTGGATTCCTCTTCCTCGCTCTGCGCCTGAGCCTGCGCGGCGCCGGCTGCGGAAGTATTCTTTGTGATCGCCGCGATCTGCGAGAACTCCCGCTGGATGAGCTTGGCAAAGTCCAGCACCATAATCATCGCGTGACCACCCGCATCCTTGATGAGGCCGGAAAGCACCTCGGTATTCACTGTGGCGCCAATGGACCCCACACCTTCGATGTGGCCGGCATCGACACCCATGACGCTCGAAACCCGGTCCACCACAAAGCCCAGCGGTTGACCAACGTCGATCACCAGGGCGCGTGTGGAATCGTCATGCTCCAACTCGGGAAAGCCGAAGAGCCTGCGCAGGGAGATGATCGGCAAGACCTTGCCACGCAGATTCGCGAGGCCTTCCAGCGCCGCGGGTGCAAGCGGAACCCGCACCACCTGGGGAACGCGGATGATCTCCTTGACCGGAGACATATCGGCCGCGAAGACCTCGTCGCCGGCGAGGAACGTCACAAACTGCTGCGTTCCCTGCTGCGTTGTGGAGGCGCGCCCGCTTTCGCGACGATCTTCGGGGGCCGCCTCGATCGGTTGATGGTCAGGGGCGCGCTCGTCGAGGACGGGCTCCTCGAGAAGCGCCACACCCGCATCCTGCTTCGATGTTCTTTTCGTCATGGCGTCCCTCTAAGCTGCGCTCTGCAGTTCGTCGGCCAGCGAAGATATCTCTTCGATGGCTGCTGCCAGGTCCTCGGCCCCTTTGGATTGTTGCTGAGCCGCGCCGGCCGCTTCGGTGGCTGCCTTGTCGGCTTCCGTTGCCGCGGCGGAGATTTGCTCAATGCCCTTCTTTACCTGGGCGATGGCAGATGCGATCTCGTTGGACGCGGCGAGAATCTCCTGCGTCCCCTTTTCCACCGCAAGAATGTCGGTCTCGATGGACACCAGGTCGGTCGTAGTGCTCTTGGCTTTTTCCACCTCGGAGATTGCCCCCGCCACGATCTCGCTCAGGTCGCGTCCCACCACGCCAATCTGATCCTGTACTGCCTTTACCAGGTCCTTGATCCGGTCGGCGTTTTCGCTCGAATCATGGGCCAGATTGCGAATGTCGGTGGCTACCACAACAAAGCCTTTGCCGAATTCGCCGGCCCGCGCTGCTTCGATGGCGCCATTGACGGCCAGCATGTTGGTCTGAATCGACACTGTGCTGATGGCTTCGACAATCTTGTCGATGCGTCTGGATACAAGTTCCAGGTCGTTCATCTGCTTGATGCTGGCGCGAGAGGCTTCCGCCGAAGTGGAAAGGCCCTTGATCAGCCCATTGACGGCCGTTTTGTTTTCGCCCAGCAGGTTCCTGATGGCTACAACTTTCTCTGCGCTGGCAGTCGCGCGCTTCTGGGCCACATCCAACCCCTTTTCGATCTGGTTAGTCGCCGCGGCGGACTCTTCCGAAGCGGAGGACTGCACCTCAGCGCCCTTGCGAATCTGGCCCAGCGCGGTCATGATCTGTGCGCTCGAGCGGTTGATCTCCTGCACCGCCGAAGACAACTCTTCGGACGAGGACGCCACCTGTTCGGCGCTCTTGGCCACGTCGGTCGAGTTCTTCAAATCCTCTGCCAACTCCGACAGTGCCTGTGCCGCCTGTTCGCACTCGGCCAGTGCCTGGGTCTGCTCGGCCACCGTCTTGGCAGATTCTTCGGCAGCGGATGACTGTTCCTCGGCTGCGGCCGCAATGCTCTGCGAGCCCTTGAGCGCCTGCTGCGAAGCGATGTTGGACTGCGAGGCGTTGGCGCTGATCTCCGTGATGCCCTTCACAATCTCAATGGCATCGAGGCGAATCTGTTCCAGTTGCAAAGTAATCGTCTTACCCTTTTCCACCTCTTCTTCCATTGTCTTTGCGGAGGTATTGATGCCGTCTGCGATCCTTTTTACATCGGTCTGAATCTGCCCGACCAGATCTTGAATCTGCTTGGCGCTCTTTTCCGAGGTCTCGGCGAGTGTCCGCACTTCGTCGGCGACCACCGCGAAGCCTTTGCCGTGCTTGCCTGCGCGAGCTGCCTCAATGGCCGCGTTCAATGCCAGCAGATTAGTCTGGTCCGCAATCCGCGCCACTGCCTTCACTATGTCGCCAATCGTGGCTGCCTGCTTCTCCAGTTCCACCACCAGGGCCACTGAGGCCACCTGGCGCTGCGCGGCCACTCCCACATTGGCGATGAGGCCGGCGACATCCGCGCTGGTTCGCACAATGAGCGTTTGGCAAACCTCGCCCTTGCCGCGGCTGAGTTCCGCATTCTGTAACTGCCGGGTAATCGAGACGCCGACCTGGGTGAATGCCGACAACGATTCCTGTGCCGCGCTCGAAGCTTCCTCGGCGCCGGAAGCGATCTGGTCGCTGGCGCGCTTCAGTTCCTCAGCCGCGCTCGATGCCTCTGCGATGCCGGAGGCTAGCTGCCCCGTGGCCGCCGCAATGCGTTCGGCCGCCTGTTGCTGTTTGGCGAGCGTCCTGGCCTTCTTTCGCTGCGCTTCCGCCTCGCGGGTGGTTACAAGTGAGGGCTTTCCATCCGTTGACGCTGAGAATGCCTGAGTGGCAGCCTTCTTGACGAGGGCCATAGTCCTTTCCTTTCGTGCTGCTATTCCAGAGTCGAGTCCCTTGATTTTCCTAGACTGGAATTTGAGGAGCTGTAAGAGGTGCGTGGAAGTGAGTGTGGACGCGGAACAGATGCGCCCGGGTGGTGACTGGATACAGTTGGAACCATCGGCTGGGCGGGAACAAGTGGAAACTGGCGAATCGTGCTCACATTGTGAAGGGTGTCCTTAAATAGAACGGGGCTCCCAAATCAGGAAGCCCCTCCCATTGCAATGCAATCGCCACCCATCGCGAGCCGGAGACAACGACTTGAGTCCATCCTTCGCCGAACAGTCCCATCCGGAACACGTTGATGCATCCTGCGCAACCACACAGGTTTCAAGTCTGGCGGCTCTATGGATGGTGCGTTTAGAAATCGAATAATTGCGACTCGAGCCGCACTCCTTGAATCGTTGCAAACTTGATCGGCCGGCTAGCCGGGAGTCAGCCGTTTACGCGCTCCGCTTCCAAAAGCATCCGCTTCCGTTCCATCCCCCATCGATATCCGGTAAGCGCGCCGCTCGCCGCAACCACGCGATGGCAAGGCACCACCAGCGCAACCCGATTGGTGGCGCAAGCCCGGGCCACAGCGCGGGTAGCTTTCGGATCGCCCAGCTCCCTGGCCAGTTGGCTGTAACTCCGCGTCTCGCCCCGCGGAATCTGCCGCAGCGCCTGCCACACCCGCAGTTGAAACGCGGTCCCGCGCAAATCCAGCGCCAGGTTCTGCCCAGCATCCGGCACAGCCCGAACCACCTGCCCCACAGCAGCATCCACAATCCCGGCAAGCGCCGGGTCGCGCCGCAGCGCGGCCAAAGGAAACTCCGCGCGCACACTCGCTTCCGCCTCAGCCGACGTACCCGCCAGCGCCAGCCAGCAAAGCCCGCGCCCCGTGGCTCCCACCACCAGCCAGCCAAACGGCGACCGCGCCGTTGTGAAGCCGATCTGCTCACCCCGCCCCCCTGCCGCAAAGCGCGCCGGCGTCATTCCCAGCCCCGCCCCCTCGTAAGCCCGGCTTGAAGACCCGAACCCAGCCTCGTAAATCGCATCCGTCACACTGCCTCCCTGCTTCAACCCGTTGCGCAACGACCCCGCGCGAAGCGCTCGCTGATATTGCAGCGGACTCACCCCTAGCCCCTGCTTGAACATCCGCTGCACAGTAAATGGGCTCAACCCTGCCACCCGTCCCAACTCCTTCAGCGGCACCGCCCGATCGAGATTGGCCTCGAGATGCCCCCGAACCCTATCCAAGGCCCCCCCCCTGGCCTGGGTCTCCGGCTTGCACCGTTTGCAAGCCCGAAACCCCGCGCTTCGAGCCTCTTCCGCCGTGCGAAAGAACCGCACATTCTCCCGCAACGGCCGCCGGCTCTTGCAGTCGGGCCTGCAGAAAACTCCTGTCGTCGCAACCGCGTAAAAAAAACCTGCCGCGGCGTCTCGGCTCAGGACACGCTGCCAGGCCGCATTCGCGTCGATAGCCGGAGCCTCCAGCAACCGCGCGGCGCCTTTCGCTTCAAATTGAGATTTACCGTTCATGCAGACCATCGTCGCCGATTCAGAGCCGACTCCGCTATCCGCTTCTTGCTCGGAATTCAGTTTTTCGTCCGAAAACATTCCTATTGCTTTCCAATAGAAGCGGCTGTATATTGTTCCTATTGGTTGGCAATAGAAAGAGAGCTGGAGAAGGCATTGGGCGACAAAACCGACGTTTGGCAAGGAACTCTCGCATTGATGGCGCTGCAAACACTGGAGTCGATGGGTCCGCTTCATGGCTACGGCCTGGCCCGGCGCATTGAGCAAACCAGCGGCGATCTTCTGCAATTGAACTACGGCACGCTCTACCCGGCGCTGCTCAAGCTGGAGCAGGAGGGCTTTATCGCTTCCAGGTGGGGCGTGTCCGAGAATAATCGCCGCGCCAAGTTCTACGAGCTTACCAAGGCTGGGCAGCGCCAACTGAAGAGATGCGCCGCCGACTGGGAGCAGACCACAGCCATCCTGGCACGCTTTTTGACGCCGGCGGAGGGGGCATGATGCGAAAACTAAGATCGCTCTGGCTGCGCCTGCGCGGCCTGTTCGGGATACGGGACGAGAACGACGAATTCAGCGTCGAACTCGAAAGCCATATCGCCATGCACACCGAGGACGGCATCCGCTCAGGCCTCGCACCCCAGGAAGCCCGCCGCCGGGCGCTGATCCGCCTAGGCGGCGCCGAGCAGACGCGGCAGGCCTGGCGCGAGCGCCGCACGCTTCCCTGGGTTGAAAGCCTGGTGCAGGATGTGCGCTTCGGTTTCCGAATGCTGGCCCGCAATCGCGCCTTCACCACCGTAGTTGTGCTTACTCTGGCTATCGGCATCGGCGTGAGCGCCACCGCCTTTACGTGGATCAACGGCGTGCTTCTGCAGCCGCTGGGCGGAGTCGCCGATCCTGGCCGTCTGGTCACATTGGAGTCAGTCACCCCCGGCGGCGCATGGGTACCGAACTCCTATCCCGATTACATCGACTTTCGCCAACACCTCAAGCTTGTCAACGGTATCGCCGTGACCAAACCGGCCGCCTTCAGCGTCGGAAAGGAAGACCACGCGGATCGCGTATGGGGCGAACTCGTCAGCGGCAATTTCTTCGCGGTACTCGGCGTTATTCCGGAACAAGGCCGTGTGTTTCTTCCCGCCGAATACGGCGATACACCCGGCGCATTTCCTGTGGTTGTAATCAGCGACCGTTACTGGCGCGCGCATCTGAACACTGACCCTGACATCGTCGGAAAAACCCTCCGCATCAATCAGCACGAACTGACCATCGTAGGCGTGACGCCGCCCGCATTCCACGGCTCCATGCCTGTCACCGCATACGATCTCTGGATTCCGTATATGCAGCAGCCGGTGCTGAACGGTGTGTCGACCTGGATGCTGCGCGACCGTCACAACAGAAACATGCTGGGCATTGCGCGCCTCAAACAGGGTGTAACCGCCGACCAGGCGCGCCAGGAGCTGAAAGTCCTTGCCGACCGCATGGCCATTGCCAATGCCGATGTCAGCGAAGGCATGAGCGCTACGCTGCTGCCTCTATGGAAGTCGCCGCATGGCCCGCAGGGACTGCTCGTGGGCCCACTCCGCATTCTTATGGGCGTCTGTATTCTGGTGTTGCTGATCGTGTGCGCCAACGTGGCCAACCTGCAGCTTGCGCGCGCTACGGTGCGTGAGAAAGAGTTCAGCGCGCGTCTTGCACTGGGCGCAGGCCGCTCTCGGTTAGCCCGCCAGGTTCTGACCGAGAGCCTGTTGCTCACCTTCACCGGAGCCGCGCTGGGTGTAGCCGCCACACCGTGGATGAGCCGCGCGTTGCGCTATCTTATGCCGCCCGGGCCCATGCAGCAACTGGTTGCGATGGACACGCGCCCCGACCTCGCGGTACTCGCATTCACCGTCGGCCTGTGTGTTTTCGCGGCAGCGGCAGCGGGTCTGGCGCCCGCGTTGCAGGTCTCGCGCATGAATCTGAGCGTGCGCATGAACGAAGGCGGCCGCAGCGGAAGCGCCGGCCGTCGCAATCGACTGCGCTCTGTGCTTGTGGCTTCGGAGGTTGCACTCGCGCTCGTGGCCCTGGTCGGCGCGGGCTTGTTTGCGCGCGGATTTCAATCGACTCTCCACATCGATCCCGGCTTCGAACCGAACAACGTCTTGCTTAGCCAGTTCTATCTCAACACCAGCGGTTACAACCTTCAGCAGCGCAAGGAATTCTGCCGCAGTCTCTCCGAGCGCATGCAGGCCGCGCCCGGCGTCACCGATGTTGCCTACTCCGACGGGGTGCCGCTGGGCTTTGAGCCCAGTTGGTGGGAAGAGCTCAAAATTGAAGGCTACGCGCCCCGGCCCAACGAGAATATGAACATCTTCCGCAACGTCATCTCGCCCGGATACCTGCCCCTCATGCACATCCCCATTGTCGAGGGACGCAACTTTACCGAGCAAGACAACGAAGCCGACGATTCGCCCGCGGTGATGATCGTGAACGAATCCTTCGCGCGCCATTTCTTTCCCAACGGCGACCCCATCGGCCATAAAGTGCATGGTTGGGGCAGTTGGTTCCGCATCGTCGGCGTTGCCAAAGACGCGAAGTACCACTACCTCGGCGAGTCGAACGTGCCCTACTTCTACGTGCCCTTTCGCCAGCTGTATCGCACCGACATGTCGCTTGCTTTCTATGTCCGCACGCAGCGAGACCCGGAGAGCGTGCTGTCCACGCTGCGCGTCCAGACGCGCGCCATCGACCCCACCGTAACGGTTTTTGACGCCGTGCCGCTCAAGGAGTTCATCGGCGCATCGCTCTATCCTCAAAAGCTCGCGGCGAGCCTGATGGCCATCCTCGGCGCCATCGCCGTGCTTCTGGCCGCGGTAGGTTTGTATAGCGTCATGGCCTACTGGGTTGCGCAGCGCACGCAGGAGATTGGCGTTCGCATGGCTCTCGGCGCGCAGCCGCGCCACGTGCTGCGCATGGTTGTGCTGCAAGGGCTCAAACTCACAGCTGGAGGCCTGGCTGCAGGCACGTTGCTGGCCCTTGCCATGTCGCGCCTCGTCTCCGCCGTCTCGTTCACCAACTCAGGCATGGGCTCTAACGCGAAGTTGATGGGCGATGGCGGAGCCGACCCGTTGATCTTTCTCGCCGCCGCGTTATTCCTTTGCGCTCTGGCCACGATGGCTGCGTATCTGCCTGCGCGCCGCGCTGCCTCGATCGATCCCATGGAAGCCCTGCGAACCGAATAGCCGCCTCGATGCGCGCAGCGAGACTTAAAATGGGTGCATGAAGGCAACAGCTTTTGAGTTTCGATTCAGGATGCTATTCGTTCTTGCCATCACGGCGCTGGGCTTCTGGGCACCGTGGATTCGGCTTCTCGGAATTGGCAGCCGCGGGTCTTTGCTCGAGTGGCTGGCTCTTCAACTCAGCCGGCTCGGCATTGTCTCGTTTACCGTTGCCGCGCCTGTTGTCATTGTGATCGGCGTACTCATTGCGGGTGCTGGTGCTGCGCTGCGCGTCTGCGGGACGGCCTATCTCGGCTCAGAGATCGTCAAGCACCAGAATATGCAAGCCGCCAGCGTTATGGCCGATGGGCCTTATCGCTACCTGCGCAACCCGCTTTATCTGGGCCTTTGGCTTTGTTGTGTTGCAACTGCATTTCTCATGCCGCCAACAGGCGCGCTCGCGAGCGTCGTCCTCCTCGGCATTTTCATTTACCGCCTCACCCTTGGCGAAGAGGCCTTTCTCACTCCCAAGCTTGGCGACTCGTATCAGGCGTATCTGCGCTCTGTGCCGCGGCTCATCCCAAAGCTGCGCACCACTATTCCTTCCGCAAGCATTAGCCCGCGCTGGGGCCAGGCCCTTGTTTACGAAATGTATCCCATCGGAATCTTCCTTATTCTTGCTTGCCTCTCGTGGAGCTATAACAACCGACTGTTGGAGCAGGCACTCCTGGTAGCATTTGGCCTGGCATTGATCGGGCGCGCATTGCTTCCCAAGCAGGCATCCGCTGTCTCGTAGTGTATTTGCCACGAATTAGCTGGACAAACGTTTGCGGGCTTTGGGTGCGGCGGAACCAGGCTGGATCTGTTCCAGAGTCTGACGGCATTTGGAGAGTTTGGCGACGATGGAGTCTACCTCGGTAGTCCAGACGAATGGTTTTGGGTTCTCGTTCCGTGCAACCAGGAAATTTTCAATCGCAGCGACCGAATCGTCAACGCCGAAAAAGGAGCCGCGCCGTATGCTTTTCTCGGTCAGTTCGGCAAACCAGCGCTCAATCAGGTTGAGCCAACTGCAGCTGGTCGGCACATAGTGGACGACGAAGCGTGGATGTTTGTCGAGTTATTCTCTGACATTGGGTTGGCCGTGCGTTCCGTAGTTATCCATGACTAAGTGCAGAGCTGTCTTTCCGGGAAGCTTTCGGTTGATCGAGCGCAGGAAACTTAGGGAACTCCCGATGCCGGTGCCGCTTGTGAAAGTCTCCTATAACTTTTCTTTCGAGCAGGTCGAGCGCGGCAAACAGAGTGGTGGTTCCGTTCCGCTTGTAGTCGTGGGTCATGGCGCCGCAGCGGCCTTTCTTGAGCGGCAGGCCCGGCTGGGTCCGATTGAGTGCTCGTATCTCCACCCCAGTCTGGCTTTTCTCATCGACGCAAAGGACGATCGCCTTGTCCGGCGGATTGATGTAGAGCCCGACCACGTCTGTAAGTTTTTCCAGAAACCGGGGGGCGCGACAACTTGAAAGTCCTGGCGCGATTCGGCTTGAGATTGTGACTGCGCAAGATGTTATTGACCGTCGACTTACTAACACCCTGATCGGCCGCCAAGGTACGGCAGCTCCAATGCGTGCTCCCTTTCGGCTTCGATTGCAGAGTTGTGTCGATGACCGCCTTGATACGGTCCGGGCCATAGGTTGGCTTACGTCCGCGACCCTGCGCGATCTCCCATAGCCCGCATGCCCAACCCGTCGGCAGTCCGGTCTGGGCGGGGCGAACTGACGGATGCGGATAATTTGCGACGATGAGCCGGCTCCGGGCGTCAAAGTAAAGGGTGGGCGGCATACCCTCTCGCCGGAATCGTCTGTGGCAGCGGAAGGTAACGCGGGCACCGCAAATCTAGAGCAGGGCATCCTGCCCATCCCGCAGCCGAGCGGGGCCCCAGGTTGAGACAATTCAGGCTCAAACAAATCAGCAGCACGCATCTGCACAAAGGAAAGATCAAGTGAGGGAGAGCGCGTTGAAACGCATTCATATCATAGGTTCTCTGGTCCTGGTGGGGTTTGCTGCCACGGGCTGCAAGCCAAAGCCAGCCGCGCCACCAGCAGCCGCTATGCAGGGGTTACCGGTGCAAACGGCGACGGTGACCATGGCGCCAGTGGCGCAAAGCAGCGAGTATGTGGCCACCATCAAGTCGCGGCGGTCGGCCACAATGGAACCTCAGGTTGCCGGAATGCTGACTCAAATTCACGTCCAGTCAGGCGAAGATGTGAAGGCGGGCCAGGTGCTGATGGAGATCGATCCTCGAGTCCAGATTGCCACCGTAGAGTCGGCGCGCGCCACAGAGCGCCAGAAAAAGGCGCTCTACGACTACAACACTGTGGAGATCGAGAGGCAGCGGAAGCTGTTTGAAGCAGGCGTGACCAGCCGCGATGTCTACGACCAGGCGCAGCAATCACACGACAACGCCAAAGCGGATTACGAGTCAGCGGTGAACCTGCGCAAGACGCAGGAACAGCAATTGGCCTACTACACCATTCGCGCGCCGTTCGACGGCGTAGTGGGGGACATTCCGCTGCACATTGGGGATTTTGTCGCACCGATGAGTTCGCCTCCAAGCGTACTCACCACGGTGGATCAGATCACCGATTTGGAAGCGTACATCTACGTACCCACGGAACGCTCCGGCCAGGTGCGGCAAGGGCTGGATGTGGACCTGATGGACAACAGCGGCAAGCTGCTGGAGAAGACCAAGATCGATTTTCTTTCTCCGGAGGTGGATAGCACGTTACAGGGGATTCTGGTGAAGGCTCCGGTCCACTTTACGGCAGAGGTGCTGCGCAACGCGCAACTGGTAAAGGCGCGGGTTATCTGGAGCACCGCACCGATGGCTGTGGTTCCGGTGCTGGCCATCACGCGCCAGGGCGGCCAGAGCTTTGTGTTTGTGGCGCACCAACAGGACGGGCACACTTTCGCCGTCCAGACTCCAGTGACGCTGGGGGATACGGTGGGCAACAATTATTCCGTCACGTCGGGGCTGAATGCAGGCGACAAGGTGATTGTTTCCGGCACCCAGTTTCTGGTGAACAACATGCCGGTAATCCCGCTGCCGGAAGCTCCGAAATAGGCGATTCATGCGCCCCCGGCAGATGAGCCAGAGGCGGCACGACCCAAGGTTTGTGGCGAACGCACAACAAGCAAAAAGGAAGGCAAGCTTTGTTTGTCGATTTCTTTATTCATCGGCCGGTTTTTGCGACGGTTTGCGCGCTGTTGATCATTCTGGGCGGAGCCGTGTGCATTCCCAACTTGCCCATCTCGATGTATCCCACTCTGACGCCCCCGCAGATAGCAGTCAGCTGCAACTATGTGGGCGCCAACGCGGATACCGTTGAGAAGGCCGTGACCATTCCCCTGGAAGAAGCCATCAACGGCGTCGAGGGGATGCGCTACATCAGTTCGTCGAGCACCAACAGCGGCGTCAGTTCCATCGTCACCACATTCGATACGGGCTACAACCAGGACATCGCCGCCGTGGACGTGCAGAACCGCGTGGCCAGCGTGGAAGGACGCCTGCCCGCGGCGGTGAACGCCACCGGCATCACCATTACAAAGACCAACAACAACTTCGTTTTCGCCGCCGGCTTCTTCTCGCGGGATGGCCGCTACTCGCCCGAGTTCATCTCCAACTATCTTGACGTTTATGTAAAGGACGCGGTCAAGCGCGTACCGGGCGTGGGCGATGTTGTCATCTTCGGAGAGCGCAAGTACGCCATGCGCGTGTGGCTCGATCCAGTGCGTCTGGCCGCGCGCGGCCTGACCGCCACCGACGTGGTGAATGCGCTGGTGGAGCAGAATGTCGAGATTCCCGCCGGACAACTCGGACAGCCACCTTCGGACTCGAAGCAGGCTTTCCAGATACCGGTGCGCGTGGTGGGACGCCTGACAAGCCCCGCGGAGTTCGACAACATCATCGTGAAGAACAGCGCCAACGGCCTGGTGCTGTTGAGGGATGTCGGCCATTCGGTGGTGGGCGCAGAGGATTACAGCACTTTGCTGAAATTCAGCGGGCATTCCGCAATGGGTTTCGCTGTGCAACTGCTCTCGAACGCCAACGCATTGGATGTGGACCGCCAGGCCAAGGCCGTGTTGCTGGAGTTATCGAAAAGCTTTCCGCCGGGCCTCGAATTCGCTATCGCCTTCGACGCCACAACCGTGGTCGGCGACTCGATCCGCGAGGTGCTGGTCACGCTGGCTGAAGCCGTCGTCATCGTCATCGTGGTCATCTTCCTGTTCCTGCTCGACTGGCGCGCCACCATCATTCCCGCCGTCACCATTCCGGTTTCGTTGATCGGAACCTTTGCGTTCATCAAGATCTTCGGCTTCTCAATCAACTCGCTCACGCTTTTCGGCATCACGCTGGCCACCGGACTGGTGGTGGACGACGCCATCGTGGTTATTGAAAATGTGCAGCGGCACATTGCAATGGAGCACTCCGATCCCCACGAGGCCACGTCGCGCGCCATGGGAGAGGTTACCAGCGCGGTCATCGCTACATCATTGGTTCTGATAGCCGTGTTCGTGCCGGTCTCGTTCTTCCCCGGAACCACCGGCATTCTCTACCGTCAGTTCTCGCTCACAATCGCTTTCGCCATTGCCATTTCCGCCTTCAACGCGCTCACACTTTCGCCTGCGCTCTCCGCCCTGTTCCTGCGCGGCGAGGAGGATCGCCCCAAGCAATTGGATTTCCTGCGCATCCCCCCGCTTTCGCGCGCCTTTGCGGGGTTTGTTCATGGGGCCGATGCCTCTGTGAGTTGGCTTTCGCGTAGTTATGCTAAATCGATTCATGTTGCGCTACAACTGCGGTACGTCCTGTTGCTGCTGTTCTTTGCGGGGCTGGGCGCAACGGTGTGGGTCTACCAGCATGTTCCGACAGGGTTCATTCCCCAGGAGGATCAAGGCTATCTTCTTGTGATTGTGCAGGCGCCGCCAGGCTCTTCGCTGGCCTACACCGGCGCATTGGCCGATCGCGCCGAGGCCATCATCGCTACGAATCCCGACGTGGTGGGAGCGTTCTCCGTTATGGGCTTCGGCTTTTCCGGAGGCTCTTCCAACGCGGGACTGATGTTTGTGGCCACCAAGCCCTCCGATCTGCGGCGAGGCAAAGGACACTCCGCGACAGACATTGTGGCCGACCTTACTCCCAAGCTGCAAAGCCTCATGTTTTCACCCACCGGCGGACTGGTGGCCATGTTTCAGCCTCCGGCGGTGCAGGGCGTGGGCAGCTTCGGAGGCTTTCAGTTCATGCTCCAGGACCAAGGCAAGAATACGCTGGCGGACCTGGACCGCGTGGCGCACCAGATTGTGGGCGCAAGCCGCGCGAGCAAGGACCTGATCGGGCTGAACACCACCTTCTCCGCCAACGACCCGCAGATGCTTGTGACAATCGACCGTCAGAAAGCCAAAGCGATGAACATTTCGCTTTCGCAGATCACCACTACGCTTAGCGTCTTCATGGGCTCGGAATACGTCAACGATTTTGACTACAACAACCGCACCTATCGTGTATTCGTGCAGGCCGACCAGCCATTCCGCATGACGGCCAAGGACCTGCACAACTTCAACGTGCGTTCGGACTCGGGCGAGATGGTGCCGCTGGACAACCTGACCACTGTGGCGGAAAGCTCCGGACCGCCCGTGATTACCCACTACAACCTCTTCCGTGCGGTCGAGATCGACGGCTCTCCGGCACCGGGTACCAGTTCCAGCGAGGGACTCGTGGCGATGGAAGCTCTCTTTGAGCAGAACAAGATGCCAGGCATGGATTACCAGTGGACCGGCCTGACCCTGGACGAAATCGAATCGAGTGGCAGGGCGATCATCATCTTCGGTCTTGGAATTCTGGTTGTCTATCTCACTCTCTCCGCGCAATATGAGAGCTTTGCGCTGCCCTTTATTATTCTGCTTGCTGTGCCAATGGCAGTGCTGGGCGCTCTGGGATTGGTGGCTGCACGAGGCCTCTCGAACGATGTTTACTGCCAGATCGGCCTTGTGATGCTCATCGGTCTCTCCGCAAAGAACTCGATTCTTATCGTTGAGTTTGCCGAGCAACTTAGACGCAAGGGTCATTCCATCGCCGAGGCCGCCATTGAAGCCGCCGAACTTCGCCTACGCCCGATCCTGATGACTTCGTTCGCCTTCATTCTCGGCGTTCTCCCGCTGGTCTTCGCCACCGGGGCGGGCGCGTTGGGACGCCGCTCGGTGGGGACCACAATCGTCGGCGGCATGTTGCTCTCCACCGTGTTGAATCTTTTCTTCATCCCCGTGCTATATGTAATTTTGAGCGGGCTGCTGAGGCGCGGGGACGGAACAATGGTCCCGCGGACGGAGAGCCACTAAGAACCCGTCAAAAAGCTCTGTAGAGATGCCGAACATTCGACTGGATGCAGGTCCAACAGGGGCGAGAAAGCCCAGCATAGTCTTCGGCCCTTTCGAGACAAAAGCCATGCACCTGGCGCGTCGCCGCTGGTACGGTTAAATGCGTACGCTGCGATGGCAGAAGCGCAGCGTAGCGTACGCGTATACGCGCACTCAAGAGTGTGACAAAAAGTGCAAAACAGCGCAAAATAATGCCTTTTAGGAGCGAATTAGAGCGTTTTCGATGCGTTTTTGCGCACAAATATGCGCGTGTAAATGTTTACATTTTAGGGAAAGTGCTAGCAACGATATCATCTGGTTGCGTAAGCCTTGCCGGGGTACGGCTGACACCGTGCCGCATCAGAATAGTCCCGGCGGTCGCAGTTTCTGGACAGTTTCCGGATCGTTTCATTGTCGATTGCCTGCTTTTGTCGAGTTTCCACCGGAATCATCGCTACTCCCGGTGCGCAATCACGTAATCCTTGATCCGGTCGTAGACCTCGCTCGGTACCACGCCGTTTTCCAGCAGGTCAGCCTTGGTGCGGTAGGGCCGGAAGCGCACAACCCGCCCCGCCCAGGAGCGGGTCATGCCGGGAACCTTCAGCAGCTCCGCCACAGTGGCATGATTGATATCGATCCGCATCTCCGGCGGAGGCGCAGTGGCAGATGTCGCAGGCACGCCACTGGTGTCTCGATCCTGGTTCTGCGCAGGCGCGGCAAGGCACACACATAGAATCGCGGTCGCAAAGCCCGTCCATTGCCACACCGTTCGCATCGTTCCATTTTCCGCCTTGCCTGGCATAGACCGCAACCGCGCAGCTACGCCTATCTGTGACAATGAATCTATGGCCATGCCACCCGAGTCTCCTTCAACAACCGGAATCGACCCACCCCGCATCTTCGGCTGGACCAAGCTTCTTCTTCTCTTAATTTTGTCCGCGTTGTTCTCGATCTGCCTCGTCTTCGCGTGGACGACGCGGAGCGCCATGGCAAATCTTCCCTTTTTGCAAGCGCAAGCCGAAGGGCTGGCGCCAGTTGGAGACCAGAAAGCGCTTGCCGATCTGCGCCCCTGGCAAACAGCGCAGGCGCTGGCTCCGCTTGCCGTAACCGCCGAGGAATCCGAGTACGCGCGGGAAGCTGTCCGACTCGCCGATCACGAAGTTGAGCAAGCTTTCGACTCGGCGTTGCGCAAGGCCAACTCAGAGGCACAGCACCGCGTCCTCACCGGTGATGCGCTCGCGCTTTCCAGCAAAGTCGACAATCTTGAACAAGTGGTGGCGCAAGATCAGGCACTGGTCGCCAGCCTCACGTCCAAATCGCCGTCGCTCGCAACTGGGGCAAAATCCGGCTCCCCGTCCGCTGGTGCTGGAGACGATCTCGAAGTCGCCAAAGCCCAATTCGGTCTTGACTCCGACGACCTTGCCGATGCGGAGCGAGATCTTAACCGCGTCTCCGGCGACGACCGCGCCCAGATTCAAAGCGAATTGGCTGCTCATCAGGCGGCAATGAACAAATACAACAGCCAGTCGGGTGGCAATTCCCAGGTCGCGGTCGTCTCCGCCAGGCAACACGGAACTTTGGCCAGCCGCGTGAAAGCATGGTTCGATCAGCGCGACCGCTCCCAGTTGATCGAGCAGGCATTGCGGCAGGCGCAAGCCGAAATCCCCGCTCTGACCGCCGAACACAACAAGCTTGAGGGTGCGGCTGACTCAGCAGCAACCGCGGCAACAACCGGCGAGGGCCGGCTGACCGGCATTCAACAGAAACGCGATCAGCGCCAGCTGCTCAGCATTTTCGACGACCGCATTGCAACTGAGCAGCAGTTAGCCACCGTGTATAGTAAGTGGTCCACCCAGGTGGCCCTGCAACACCGCATCGTTCTCCATCTCATGATGCAGTCGTTGGCGCTGATCGCCCTGATTCTCATCTGCATGATTCTCTCGGACGCACTGGTGCAGCGCCTGTTGGCCCATCCATCGCTCGACTGGAAGCGTATGCAGACGCTGCGCACCGTCCTCGAATTTGGCGTGCAGGCGCTTGGTGTCCTGCTGATTCTCTTCGTCCTTTTTGGCCCGCCGCATCAGTTGACCACAGTTCTGGGCCTGGCCACAGCCGGCCTCACGATCGCACTCCAGGATTTCATTCTCGCGTTTCTCGGTTGGTTTGTTCTCATGGGAAAGAATGGCGTTCGCATTGGCGATTGGGTTGAAATAAACGGCGTGGGTGGCGAGGTCACAGAGATCGGCCTTATCTACACTACCCTGCTCGAGACGGGAAGCCTGGAGGATAAAGGGCACCCCACAGGCCGACGCATAACGTTCATCAACGGATACGCGATCAAGGGGCCATACTTCAACTTCTCTACGAGCGGTCAGTGGATGTGGGACGAAATCACCGTTCCCGTGTCCGCTTCTTCGAACACGCAGACAGTCGTCGAACAGATTCAGAAGGCTGTGGAGCAGGAGACAGCCGAAAATGCACGTGTCGCGGAGCAGGAATGGAAGCGCGGAATCCGCGGCGACGGCCTCAGCCGCTTCAGTGCCGCTCCGGTCGTGAATCTGCGTCCCGCCGGCTCCGCAATCGACGTTGAGGTGCGATATGTGACTCGCGCATCCGAACGATTTGATCTGCGAAACCGGTTGAACCAGCAGTTCATCGATCTGATCCACGAACCAGCATCGCCGCAGGCCGGGACGTCGTCCGCGGCTGAGAATTCCTGACATTGGAGCTTCTGCCAAACGCCATCCACAAGCAACAATTTGACAGCGCAGGGGGTTTACCCTTACTTTGAAAACAGATGCAGAGCCACCGCCATCCCGGCCATCATCATCATCATGGGCTCCCCATGCCGGCGGACTGCCATGGCCTGAACTAAGCGGCCATCCAGATCAAGAAGATACCAAGCCCGCCGGCCACCAAGCCGGTGGGCTTTTTCATGTTTCCAACCAAGAAAACCAACCGAAACCAGGAAAAGAATGAGCAACGAATCGACAACAATCGACTTTGACAAGATGGATGGCCTCGTCGCCGGCATTGTGCAGGATGCGCACACCGGCGAGGTGCTGATGCTGGGTTTTCTTAACCCCGTAAGCTATGCCAAGACGCTGGAAAGCGGCTATGTAACCTTCTGGAGCCGCACGCGCCAGAAGCTTTGGATGAAGGGCGAGACCAGCGGCAACCGGCTGCGCGTAATCTCTGCCGCAACCGACTGCGACAACGATACGCTGCTGTTTCGCGTGGAGGTGGAAGGCGACGGCCTGGTGTGCCACGAGGGCACAATAAGCTGTTTCACCAAGCCGCTGCCATTTGGCGCTGCTAACCAGGAAACCGACGCTCAGAAAGGGGAAATTCGTGGCTAACAAGCTAAGACTCGGCATCCCAAAGGGAAGTTTGCAGGATGCGACCATTGCACTTTTCAAGCGCGCAGGCTGGAACATTTACGCCGATGGCCGCTCCTACTTTCCATCGATCGACGACCCGGATATCGAGTGCATGCTGATTCGCGCGCAGGAGATGGCGCGCTACGTCGATCACGGCGTACTGGACGCCGGCCTTACCGGCATCGACTGGGTGGTTGAGAGTGGTCTCGACGTGACCAGCGTTACCACCCTCACCTATGCCAAGCAGAGCCGGCGCAAGGTCCGTTGGGTGCTTGCCGTCCCCGAAGGCAGCGGGTTTGAGAAAGCCGAAGACCTGGAAGGCAAGATTGTCGCCACGGAACTGGTGGAGGTAAGCAAGCGCTACTTCGCAGCCAAAGGCGTGAACGTAAAGGTTGAATTCAGCTGGGGCGCAACGGAAGTAAAGCCACCCACTTTGGCTGATGCCATCGTGGAAGTCACCGAAACGGGCAGCTCTCTCAAGGCTAACCACCTCAAGATCATTGACACGGTGATGGAGAGCGAGACGCATCTCATTGCCGGCCACGCCACGCTTGCCGACCCGTGGAAACGCGAAAAGCTCGACCAGATTGCGCTGATGCTGCGTGGGGCAATCGATGCGCAATCGCAAGTTGGGTTAATGCTCAACGTGAAGCGCGGCGATCTGGAAGCTGTGCTCGCGGTGCTACCCGCGTTGAACTCGCCCACTATTTCGCAATTGAGCGATTCCGAGTGGGTCGCGGTGAATACGATTGTCGATGAGCGTGTGGCTCGCGATGTAATCCCGCGGCTTAAAGCGGCCAGGGCTACGGGCATTGTGGAATATCCACTGAACAAAGTGGTGCTCTAGCCCAAGGCGAACGATGAAGCTGATTCGGACCAGAGGACGGAGCGCGAAAAAGGCGGCAGATACAATTGCGGCCCTCGAGCGGCGTGGCGGCGCGGCGCTTGACGCCGTGCTGCCTGCGGTTAAGCACATCGTGGCCGATGTGCGCAAGAGAGGCGACCGCGCTCTTCTTCGCTATGCCGCTCAATTCGACGGATTGAAAGGCGCAGCAACTGTGCGCGTTACGCCGGATGAAATGGCCTCTGCATGGGAATCAGTCGGCCCCGCGCTGCGCGAAGCTCTATCCACGGCTGCTGAGCAAATCCGGACATTTGCCAAGCGCCAACTTCCCGCCTCATGGAGCTTTTCTCCGCTTGCCGGCCTCACCACCGGTCAGCTTGTCCGCCCACTGGCCTCGGTGGGATGCTATGTTCCCAGCGGCCGTCATCCGTTGCCCTCCACGCTGCTGATGACGGCTATTCCAGCGCAGGTGGCCGGTGTGAGGCGCATCGTGGCAGTCTCGCCCAAACCTGCACCGGAGACTCTGGCTGCGGCTCATCTGCTCGGCATCACCGAGTTTTATCGCCTTGGCGGCGCTCATGCCGTTGCCGCGCTGGCCTACGGGACGACGACCGTCCCACGAGTCGACAAGATCGTCGGCCCCGGCAATCTCTATGTCACCGCGGCCAAGCGCCTCATCGCTTTCGAGTGCGCCATCGACATGCTCGCCGGTCCCACTGAAATTGTTGTAACCAGCGAGCGGGGCAACGCTGTCGACATCGCCTCCGACCTGGTTGCGCAGGCCGAACACGACCCTGAAGCGCTGGCCATCTTCATCACCACACGAGCAGACCTGGCCAAACAAGTGATTGCGGAAGCAAAGCAGCGTAGCCGCAACAATGCTGTCGCGCGAGCAGCGCTTGATCGCAATGGAATCGTTCTAGTCGCCGCCAATGTTGACGAAGCCCACCAAATCACCAATCGCCTCGCGCCGGAACACCTCACCGTGGATGCGGCGAGCGATCTCGACTGGGTGCAAAACGCAGGCTCGGTATTTGTCGGACGCTGGTCCGCGCAGCCCATGGGCGATTACATCTCGGGCCCGAATCACACCTTGCCTACTGGCGGCATGGCCCGTGTTCGCGGCGGCCTGAGCGTACACGATTTCGTCAAGCTCATCACTGTGCAGGAATACACCGCTCAGGCCGTCCGCAGCCTTGGCCGGCCGGCGATATTGTTGGCAGAAGCTGAGGGACTGATCGGCCATGCCGAGGCCATTCGAACTCGGCTCAAGAGGAGGTCTCGTGGCTGAAACAGAAGCGATTTTGATTCCAGTTCCGCGCGCGCGCGTGCAGGCCATGAAGGCGTATCACCCTCCCTTGGGAAGCCGCGACGCGCTGCGCCTGGACTTCAACGAGAATACGCTGGCTTGTTCTCCAAAGGTCCGCGAGGCGTTGGATGAAATCTCCACCGGCCAACTCACGCGCTATCCTGAGCGCGAGCCAGTGGAGGCAATGGTTGCCACGCATCTCGGACTCGCCGCCGCGCAGGTTGCGCTCACCAACGGCGTAGACGAAGCCATTCATGTTCTGTTCGAGACTTTTCTTGAAGCCGGCGATGAGTTATTGCTGCCCGTACCGACTTACACCATGTATGAGGTCTACGCGTCGGCAACCGATGCGAGCGTGGTCACCGTGCTTGCCGCGGACGAACTTCAGTTTCCCTTCGAGCGCCTTTTGGCCGCGATTACTCCGCGCACCAAAGTGATCGCCATCGCCAATCCCAACAGCCCTTCGGGTTCTGCGGCCACACGCGCGCAGCTCATCGAGATTGCTGAGCGCGCACCTCATTCCATTGTTCTCGTAGACGAAGCGTACTTTCATTTCCATGGCGAGACAGTTATTGATCTCGTGGGCGAGGCGCCCAATCTCGTTGTTGCGCGAACCTTTTCCAAAGCTTATGGCCTGGCCGGTTTGCGGCTTGGTTTGCTGGCCGGTCCCGTGGAATTGATGCGCTGGGTCCGGCGCGTCCTTTCGCCCTACAGCGTCAACTCGCTGGCGCTGGCGTGCCTGCCGCCCGCGCTCGAAGACACTGCCTATCTCGATTGGTATGTCGGCGAGGTGCTCGCAGCACGCGGCGAGTTTGAAGCCGCTCTCGATGCAGCCAAACTCCGCCGCTGGCCCAGCCGCGCTAACTTCATTCTCGTCGACATTGGCGCGCAGCATGCGGAGTTTGTGCGGCTCATGCGTTCCGCGGGCGTGCTGGTCCGCGACCGTTCCAGCGATCCCGGCTGCCTGGGCTGCGTTCGAATCACCATCGGAACACGAGAGCAGATGCGCGGCGCGGTTGGCGTATTAAACGACGCGATGATCGCATTGAGGGGCATAGGACAAGAGCAATGACAACCGCAAAAAAATCA